>Ga0310912_10000493_pt1 | contig 19575 bp, 19 predicted proteins | sample GREbulkMGOX080_FD_203443 | JGI IMG/M metagenome (GOLD analysis project Ga0310912, IMG submission 203443) | Lab enrichment of tropical soil microbial communities from Luquillo Experimental Forest, Puerto Rico - GRE.bulkMG.OX080 | ecosystem: Environmental > Terrestrial > Soil > Tropical forest >...
CTGCCCGTTCGGCGTGCTCGGGCCGTCTGTCAACACGGGAACATCGGGAAGGTCATAGCCGCCCCAGCGTTTCGCTTGCTCGTCCCACCAGACGATGGGCAGCGAGCCCGGGTATGGCTTGCCATGTCGATCGCACGACGCCCGGTTGTAAAGAATGCGCATATTGTTTGGCCATGTCCACCCGAATCCCGGGTAGAGGCCGAGACCTCCCGGATCCGTTTGGGAGTCCCGCCGCTTGGAAAGGTTTACTCCTCCACGAAACACCCCCGCGTAGATCCATGCTCCCGAGGAGGTCGACCCGTCAGCCTGCAGATCAGCCACCTTGCCGGCAAGCTCGCCAGCTTTCAAGTTTGCTGCCGGCAAGTCTTTTAGAGCGTATCCATTAATCTCGCGCAGCACATCTTCGGCACTCGTATAGCTCCAGGAGGCTTTCTTGATGATCTCGTCCTTCGGATCGGAAGAGTCTTTCACCAGGTCACGGACGCGGCGGAATATCAGATCGACGATTTCGCCATCGGGTTTCGCTTCCCCTGGCGGCTTCACCGCAGCATGTCGCCATTGGGTCATGCCGCCCGAATTGGTGATGGTTCCGTTCTTTTCCATGAAGAATGCCGCGGGCAGTAAGATCACCTCAGTGGGAATGGACTTTGGGTCGACGCCTGGACGATGCCAAAACGCCGCTGTTTCTGTCTCCCATATCTCCTGAACCACCAACATCTCGAGTTTTGCCATGGCATCGAATGTCAGTGTCAGGTTAGGTGTCGTGACCGCCGGATTCTGGCCGACGATCCACAGCATCTTCATCTTTCCCGCCAGCGCATCTTCGAAAATTGACATCGTGCCGTAGTCCTTGGTGGCACTGCGCTTGGGCAACCAGGTATAGGCAAAATCATTCTCGGGAGTGGCTGCATCCCCAAAAAAGGCCTTGAGCGTGTTGATCAGGAACTTACGGTCCCCTGTCCCGTTCCGTTTTGTATATTCCTCCAGAGTGGGTTCGGTGTGTGCCGGATAGTTAAGGTAGCCGGGCATATAGTTGTTAAGTACACCCATGTCGCAGGCGCCCTGCACGTTTGGCTCGCCTCTTAGTGCGTTAACGCCCCCTCCGGGTTTACCAATGTTTCCCAGCAATAGCTGCAGAATCGTGAATCCACGGATTCCCTGCACCCCTGTCGTGTGCTGAGTCATTCCTAGCGCATACAGGATGGATCCCGGCCGGTTCTTGGCCATGATCTCTGCGATCTGTTTAATCTGTGCTGCAGGAATGCCAGTGATCCCCTCACCGACTTCGGGCGTATACCGCGAGACAAACTTCTTAAGGCGACTAAAGACGCATTGAGGGTCTTCCAGGCTCTGCGCTACTCGTGGCTGACCTGTGGCATTTAGCTGATATTTCCAGGTCTCCGTCTTATATTTGCCTTCAACCTGATCGAAACCGCTGAAAAGGCCGCCCTTGAAATCAAAATCGGCATGCCCTAAGTAAAGGGCGTTCGTATGAGTCTTCACATAGTCCTCGTCGTACAGTTTGTGAACAAGGACATGGTTGATCATCGTATTGAGGAAGGCCGCGTCCGTCCCAGGACGGATACGCGCGAACATGTCGGCGGTTGCAGACGTGCGGGTAAATCGAGGATCTACGTGTATGATTCTTGCCCCATTTTCCTGAGCCTTCCGGATCCATTTGAAGGCCATGGGGTGGTTCTCTGCCACATTGCTGCCTTCCACCAGAATAGTCTTGCAGTGTTGCAGGTCAATCCAGTGGTTGGTCATTGCCCCTCGTCCGAATGCTGCCCCCAGACCGGGGACCGTGGGGCTGTGTCAAAGCCGCGCCTGGTGCTCGACAAAAGCTGTGCCAAGCAGCCGGGCTCCTTTTTGGAAGAGATAACACTCCTCGTTGGTGTTCTGTGCACCGCCCATGAAAGCGATCGCGTCCGTCCGGTTCACAGGAACTTCCGTATTCCCAAGCTTCTCGGTAGCAACCCAGGTCACGTCGCGCGTCTTTCTGATCTTCTGCGCGACCCGGTCCACTGCGTCGTCCCAGGAGATGTCCTCCCAATGGTCGCTGCCTGGCGCACGATAACGTGGCTTGGCGAGCCGATTGGGCGAGCTATGGGTCGCGAACATGGATATGCCTTTGACACAAAGGGATCCGCGGTTAACGATGTGGTCATAGTCGCCTTCCATGGCGATGAGCTTGCCGTCCCGTACCGCGGCGATCATGCCGCATCCACACGAGCAAAAATTGCACGATGTCGTGAACTCATTCACGCTCCCAAGCTTCAGGTTCCTGCTTGCTGCTCTTACTCTCGGCAAGTCGATAAGGCCCTCGAGCGCTAGACCTAAGCTCCCGCCCGCCGCCACCCTCATCCAATCTCTTCGAGTGAAAGGCCCCTTGGTCGGTGCTTTTCGAGAAGTTGGTGACTGCACCTGAATCTCGCTTTCGACTATGGTTTTATCGTCGCTGTAGCTCACCCCTTGGCCTCCAGCTGCGTTAAATGGCGGAATCGCGCTCTGACCCCGCCTACGAAGAGATCGTGCCTTCAGCAGTCGTTTTCGTAAACATATTCGCGGGCTGGTCGTCGTGAGCACTGTCACTACTAACAGGCGGTTTTCCCGGACTGTAGCCTTAAGGTCTTTTCATCTCGCAGGGGGTCTCGTTTCGCCGCACGCTATGGGGGGCACCGCAGATAGGCCTGGATTGTTCCTGCTCACTCAGCACTGGTTGAGTCTGCTGGGCCTTGCTCTGCTCACAACCGCGGTAATTTCCTGGTTCTTTGTGCTCCCGCTACAAATTCGTGGCCACGTCGACAATCCCTACGTTGGGATAATCTTCTTCCTGATACTTCCCCTGATCTTCTTCTCCGGACTGGCTTTGGTTCCGATTGGGATATATCTCGCTAAGAAGACAATTCGCGATGGACTGAATGAAGCGGCCTACGACCGCAAAACCGCGCTCAAGCGATTCGTCTGGTTTTTGGGAATTACCGGGGTGCTCAACATTCTGATTGGCACCCAACTCACCTACCGAGCCGTCAAGCATATGGAAACACCGCAATTCTGCGGTGGCACCTGCCATATCATGGCTCCGGAACTTGCCGCGTATCAAAACTCACCGCATTCCCGGGTGGAATGTGTCGAGTGCCATGTGGCCCCTGGGGCAGGCGGCTGGATCAACAGCAAGGCCAGTGGAGTTCGCCAGCTTGTCGAAACAATACTGGGAAGCAGCCCTAAGCCAATCCCTTCAGCGATTGAATCCAATCGTCTGGTACCGGCTCGAGAAACCTGCGAGAACTGTCATTGGCCACAGAAGTTTGCCGGGGCACGCCTGCGTGTATTCACCAAGTATGCTGAGGACGAAAAGAATACACGCACGGAGACAGTCCTTCTGATGATGGTCGGTGGAAACCGCATTTCGGGAATTCACGGTGCACATTTCGGTCCGGGCGTTCACATCCGGTTTGCCGCGTCCGACCCGGCGCGACAGACCATTTCGCGGATTGAATATCAGAATCAAACTTCTGGGGAGCTCCGAACTTACGTTAGCTCCGACACAGCTCACTCCGGAAAAGACCCCGTCGATTTCGAAATGGAATGCGTTGACTGCCACAATCGGCCCACGCATACCTTTGACCTGCCGGAACGCGCGATGGATAAGGCGCTTGCACTGGGCGAGATCCCGGTGAGCTTACCTTTTATCAAGAAAAAGAGCGTGGAGTTGCTCAAGGCGAGTTACGCCACAAGCAACGAAGCAGCAGCAAAGATACCCGCCGGGCTCGCCAGCTTTTATCAGCAGAACTATCCCGACCTGTATGCGATGCGGTCGGTGGACATTGATCAGGCTGGTCGATCCGTTCTCGCTGTCTATCGCCGCAATGTCTTTCCGGAACTCAAAGTTTCCTGGGGTACGTATCCGAACAACCTGGGTCACACCGACTTCCCTGGTTGCTTCCGTTGCCATGATGGTTCTCATACGACTGCAGATGGCAATGCCATCTCTCAGGATTGCAATGGCTGCCATGAACCGCTGGCAATGGACGAAGCCTCACCAGAGATCCTGAAGACGCTTGGAATTGCCGAGCGAATAGCTGGAATCCAAAGGCAATGAGCGATCTTAGATTTTGCTTAAAAGCGGTCTGCAAACATCTGGTCACCCTACACTAATCAGAAAGGAACATTACGATGAAATACAAGTTACCCTTCCTCGTTGTGGCATTGACTCTGATGACGACGGGCATTTCAGCTGCAAGCGACGCAAGCGCTCTCTACAAGAAGAAGTGTGCAGGTTGTCATGGCCCGGGCGGCCAGGGCAAACCTGCTGCAAAAGTTCCCGCCCTAAAGGGCATCCAGATGGACGCCAGCCAGATCGTGCAAAAGCTCACCAAAGGCACCCCGGAGGCCAAGCCTCCTCACAATAAGGGCATGCCGGGGTTGAGCGAGGAGCATGCAACGGCTCTCGCAGATTACGTGAAGTCGCTCAACTAACTGCTCGCCACTTCGTCGCAGGCGGGCTCGCGGGCAATGAACCAAGCAGCCGGTGGGACTAGAAGCTGAATTCAATTGAAGCAGTGACCGTCTGCGCGTGGTATGAAGGCTGGTCCACGCCAAGAAATAAATATCGTGCCGCTGACGGATCACCAACCACAAACCCAGGATAGAAGGAACTGGGCACTCCCACCGGATTGGGAGTATTGCTCGTAAGAATGGGGGTTCCGCATCCGGGAACAGCATTCGGTGCAGGAGGTGGACCGTTGGGAATAGGGCTGACACAACCCATGTACTGCGTCATGGGCGATGTCTGGTAGTCCCTGTAGTCCCATTGCTGATATCGGTACTCGATTTTGGGGCTGACGTGTTCAGTGAGCTTGTACTTGAAGATGACCGCTAGCTCATGGTTGCGATTGACCGTTTCCGGATAATTCACAGCAGCATTGGTCCCCGTCAGCAGGAACTGGTTTGGCCCGGGAGCGGTGATAGTGGAATCTCCCAATGGCCGAGAATCAACGTGGCCGACCCCGGCAGACAGAGAATAGTAGGTTGAGAAGTAAATCTTCTTCCCATAGTGGGTATCCAGACCGGCGGTGTAGATGTTCACCGGCTCGTGCGACACACTCTCCCAGTCATTATTAGGGGTGTCGCACCCGTTGCAGGTCAGAATGGTTCCGGGAGCGGAGACTGGAGTTCGATATCGACTGATCATTCGCTTGTGGTACTTTTCGTAAGAGTATTCTGCGAAGAAGCTCACTTGGGGCGCAATCGCGTAGTCGAAATCAAGGCCGTAATTGTAAGAAATGTCCTTTAGCAAACCATAAAGATAATAGTTTCCCGTGGTCGCAGCGGACCCACCGAGAAAGTTCAACGCGTTGGCACTGTTCTGGCCACCTCTCCGGTTGTAATCGTTTTGTACGGTGCCGGCAAAAGCGGTGAAGGTAATATCCGCGGTAGGGTTGTACTCCACAAGGCCGTCGGCGCGATCGCGCAATCGGGGTGCTTCGTCGAATCTGCGATGGCAACGCTGATCTCCGGTAAAAGTCACGTTCGAGGTGTCGCTGCAGCTTACTGGTAACCCCGTCGTGGGATCGCTGGCGTTATCGTCTTGATAGCTGTCCGGTTTGCGGTCGGAGTGACTATAGGAAACCCGGAACAGCAAGTCCCTCATCGGCACCCAGTCCACAGACGTCAGGAAGGTGTTTTCCAGCGAGTGGGCAGCGTCGCGGTGCGATCGATCCATCCAGTCCCCAACGTAGCCAGCCTTAAGCAGGCTCTTCTTGCCAAAAAAGTATTCTCCTGTTACTTCCACAGTCTTGCGATTGTAGCCAAAAGGGGTGCTGTCGGTTTGGCCGAACACGGCCGGCGTCCCGGAGGGCGCTTGGGCATCCCCTTGGACCGGCGTGAGAAGCAGCGGGCGGGTGTTGTTGTTGTAATCGTACTGTCGATATCCTGCCTTCAGTTGCACACGCTTCCAGGCGGTGGTCACTAACGTGTAATTCATGGCCAGCGTATGTTTGCTGCCGGAGAGGTTGGGCGCAGGCAGGCTTGCCGGAGAAGTGCAATCCTGGGTCCCGTTGCCACACCCGGTCGTGTCCGCGGTATTGGTGGTGTAAGGCAGGAATCTATCATTCTGATGAAGCCAGCCTGGGGTGATGCTAGCCATGAAGCGCAGGAACTTGCCGACATCTGCTGCGCCTGCAAAATTCAGGTAGTGTGCCTGGTTGTCCGGATATAGATCCATTCTTCCCGTCAGTGGAGTCGTGCTGGTCGGCGTATCGAGCCGGAAGGGATTATCCCAAATGAGGGCGTGTATGTTGTTCTGAAAGAATGAACCGATATACGCAGCCTGAACGCTCCAGGCATGCTTGCCATAGTCAGTACCGACACGGACCAAATTATTAAAGTAATCGATAGTCTCGGGTAGCTCTACCCCAAACCCCGATGTCGCACTGGCACTGGGACTGGAATTCATGATCAGCCCTATTGGACGCAGGCCCACCTGGTGCTCGCGCCAAAACAACATGTTCATATTCCATCTGTCGTTTACATCATAGGAAAGACTGGCGCTCCCAGCCTTGCGAATGATCGATGGCGTAATGAAGTTGGCATTTGTCACCACACCACAGTTCGTCGGCGATCCGCAGTTGGCCCCGCCAGCAGCAAACGTGCCGGTGCCTGCCATAAGCGATGGCAAATCCGTTGACGCGGCTGCCTGCAATGTTGAGCGGATCGCCGCCGGAAAACTCCACACGCCGGGAGCGGTTTCGGTATAAAAGGTACGGGTCGTATTGCTGTAGATGTGGGGAATTTCGTCATAACGGAATTGCAGCCGGAACTTGCCATACTCACCGAAAGTGGCCAGATAACTTTGATCGTGATAGATGGCTTTTTGCGACTGTAGGGCGGCGTAGTACTTGGATCCGAAGATGCCATCCGCATGCAGATCAAAGTGGGGAACGTAGAACCCGTTGCGCACATCCCGATATTCATTGAATTTCGAAATGCTCAATCTGGGGTCAAAGGGCGTGCCACAACCCAAGCACTGCCCGGTATGTAAGTCCGGGCGGCCGTAAACGTCACCGGTCACTCCGCGGAGCCCAAACTCCGCCACACCATGTACTCCTTCGCCAGCCGACGTTTTCTCCACCTCCTTGGGCTTACTCTTTTCATCGTGTTTTTCTTGGGCGAAAACCCCATCCGTTACCAGAACTACAAAACATGTGAGGGCAATGAGCCGTTTCGAGAATGTCATTGTCGTCATTGCACCTCTCACCTAAGGAATGCGCTGCCCGACGGGTGGTTCGATCCGTGAATGTAGGAATGACAGTTGGTGCACCCGCGGTTGAAATTCTTAATGGAGCTTAGAGGCTGCGGCTGTGTAGGGTGCCGGCTGCCGTCGTGACAGGAATCGCAGACTCGCGGCATACGAACCTTCAGGAGCTGAGGATTGTTCGTGCCGTGTGGTTCGTGGCAGTTCGCACAGTTCTCCATAACGGGCGGATGTTCCCAGAGAAACGGTCCCCGGCGCTCGGTATGGCAGGCCAGACAATTCTCATTGATGGTGCTCTGAATCAACTGGCTGGGGTTGGGCGAACCATGCGGGTTGTGGCAACTCGTGCAGGTAACCTTGCCTTCCCGGTAGGGCATGTGAGATGAGCGCTGCAGTTGCGCGCGACGCATTAGGTGACACCGCAAGCACAACTCGGGCTGTTGCATTTTCACGCCTTTGTTTTCTGTGAGGGGAGCATTGAAACGCGCCTCCGATGTCAACGAGGCATGTATCTCCTGCTTGACCTGGTGGCAATCCACGCAGGCCATGCCCCGGGATTCATGAGGGCTACCCTTCCAGAACAGGTGCGTACCTCGCGAATGGCATTCTTCGCAGGCAGCGTTTTGCTCGGCCACTGAGTTCGGTGAGTCCTTGCCGAAGCGAATCGCAATTGTCTCCTTCCCGCCCCCTGCTTCCACGTGAGCGCGTCCTGGCCCGTGACAAGATTCGCAGCCGCGGGCTTCCATGGGAGTCCTCGGATGCTGCATAATCTTTCCCATAATCGTGTTCTTGAAGCGGCGGTCCTGATCCTCATGGCAAGTCACACACGTGTCGCTTCCTACATAGTCTCCGTCCCCGCCCACCGAAGCTGCGCCTGTTTTCCCCTGTGCATTCGAAGCGCTTGCTGCCTGATTGGCTTGGCCCAGCATGAGGTAGGTTAGGAAGGCCACATAGAGGAGAACTAATAGGTGTTTGGAGACTTTATGGTTTGAGGGTTTTGCAGAATACATCGACAAGTCTCTCAATCGGCTCAGGGATCAGTCGCTCGAACAGCCACCGAGGTACTCGTGCACAGTGCGACTGGCAACACGCTAGCGTGCGCTAGGGAGAACCGTCGACTGGTAACAGTTACAGGGAAAAGAGTCCAGTTTCGGGCTCGTAATGCCGCGAAAGAGAGCAGGAAAAGGTAGTTGTGTTACGAGGCAACTTAGTGTTGACAGTCATCAGGTCCAGAACCCTTGTGCCCGCCAATGCTCCACGGCCTCCAGACGGTTGGTCGCCCCGGCCTTTCGGAGCATGTGCCGCAGATGGTTCTTGATCGTCTGCTCAGAAAGAAAAAGACGTTCTCCGATTTCCTTATTGGTTAAGCCTTCACTGACCAGTTGCACCAACTGCTGCTCCCTGCGAGTGAGGCCTAGATTGGTTCGGACCTGAACACCAGGATGCCACAACCCAGAATTCACAATATATTCAAACAGACAACGAATCAGCCCTGTCGGACAGATGGACTCACCTTTAGCGACTGCACGAATGGCAGATGCAATCTCGGCTGCGGAGGCATCCTTTAACAGGTAACCCGCGGCGCCATGCCGGACCGCCGTCAGGAAGTTTTCCGGATCTTCATCCATTCCGAACATCACTACTTTAATGTTCCGAGGGTGGTGCTTGAGATAGGAGAAGAGATCTTCACCTGAAAGCATCCCACTCAGTGAATCACAGAGCACCACTTCTGGCGCCGCAGCAACGATTTTGAGTGCAACGCCCGAGCAGATCGCTGCAACGCCCACAACCTGAATACCGCGTTGCATGGCGGCCAACCTGGAGAAGATCTCGCGTAAAAGCCTGTTCTCCGCAAGCAAGAAAATGCTTGTGGGTGGCTGCTCACCTTTTGTTTCAGCTAGCATAAGAATAATAGGCCGCCGGAATTGCACAATGGTCGTGGGTGGTTACGGAACTGACCATCGCCCCAGCCTGCAATCGGGGGCATGCTTGCGATTCATTGAGAGCTTGGTCTTTGTAGTATTTGGTGCCCTGCAGTGTTAACTGGAGTGCGAGACCGATTTTTGTGATTTGGTACATCCACATGCCCGGCTCGATCTCCGCTGCTCCCGCGTAAGCACCGCCTGCCTTCCCTGCTTTGGCCGCAGCATCGGCCTGCCCAGATCCTGCCCGCCCAGAATGCGGAAAGTGAGCGAAGGATTCATTATTCTCGAAAACGAAAATCACTCGCTGGTCCTTGACGCCTAAACCCAGACCAGCGCCCGGGGAAATCATCTTCATGAACGTTTCCTTCTTGCTTTTTGCATTTACCGTACTAAGCAAAAGCACATTCGCGCCCATGTTATTGAATACTGCGTATCCAGCGGATTTCGCAATCATTTGGGTCACGCAAGTGGTCATAGCACCTGAACGATTTCAGTGTGACCCGAGGTGAACCCGGAGAACCGTTGCTCTGGAATAGCGTGCGTTATCTGTCGGATGACAAAACCCGCCGTCAAGTGGCCGAGCACGAGACGGCGGGACCCGTTTTTGCCACTGTTGTTCGTTGGTCCTCTAACTACATCTCACCCAGGCTCGGAGCAACTGTTTACTCTGACAGGGACGGCTTCCGGGGCAGTCAGAAATGAAGAGGGGACAATGAACTTCCTTGGAGGGCCACAACTCCGCTGGGATTGCATTCCTAAGGGTTGCCCATTCAGCTTTCAGTCGGTAAGAAAATAGGCTGCCCTACACAGCCTCGCTCTCAGAATGTTGGTTTGATTCAAGTGGAACACGAATTCGGACTGAAGTCCCACGATTCGGTTTCGAATCAATAACGATAGCCCCATCCACAAGGCGAATTCTTTCTCGCATGGTGGTGAGACCCAGGCCCCATACCTTGCATCTCTTGTTCGAAGTCAAAGCTTTTACCCAGATCCTTGATATCGAGATGGATTTCCGCGGCGTCTTGCGACAATTGCACTTCTACCCGTCGGACGCCACTGCGCTTGACGACGTTGTGAAGAGCTTCCTGTAGAACTCTAAGAAGTGCCGTTCGAGAAAAAATGCCGGAATCCAAAAATGAGGGATAGGTCTCTCTATTTCTCCCAGCAATTGCAGGTCACTCGCTTGTGCTCATAGGTTAAACCAGCAACTCAGCGTATCGAATGTGGGCGCCAGGTAGGGTTGCCATTCCCTATCAACAAGAAGCGCTTTCACAACTTAACGGAGCGGCCCGAGATGAGATGGTTCGGTGCTCGTCGAGTTGGTAATTGTTTTATGTAAATGCTGGGTCAATTAATAGGTGACGGCGGCTTCCGCCCCGCCTACAGTGATTTGCGTCTTTTGAGTTGTTTCCACATTTTTCTACAACGTCCCAACCTCAACAAGTCTGGAGTCCGTTCAAAATGAAAGGAGTCAACCATGATCCTTACAGCCGAACAGCGCGAAAACGTTGCAAGTGAACTCAAGCGAATCGGGGCCGAACTGAATCTTTCCGATGACCAGAAACAGCGGTTGCAGACCTTCTTGACGGAAGCGTCGGAGAAGCTAGAGGAATACAAACAACAGAACCCGAATGTGTCCAGAGAGGACATGGTCAAAAAGCTCGCGGACAATCGCGCGAGCATTCGGCAACGCTTGGTGAACTTCCTCACGACAGAGCAACTCGCCAAATGGGACGCGGAAATCGCAAAAGCCAAGGAGTTCCTAGGGCACAAGGTCGCCGCCTAACCTGCTTGGTCGATCAAACCCGCAGATTTCATAATCGGCGGGTTTTTTGTGCCAAGCACAACAAGTTCCGCTCGATGGGCAGCTTCAGGCAGTATTTCTGATTTCAGACTGTTCCATCTCCCGAGGAGGAACCATGGGTGGCTCCGCGTTTACGATGTGTTTCGGAGCGCTGGATGTGTGGTTTTGGGTCAGCGGAACGCTTTTCGGTCAAACCACGCCCGCCCAGCCCCTAAACATTACTCCGTTTCCGAGCAAGTTGTTCCAGCGTCGAGCGGAGACATCCAAGTCCTCTCCGAACAAGAACTTGATCTCTTGAAACGGAACTTCAGGTCGCAGCGGAAGCAGATCATCACCGCGAACCTCAATTTGATTGACACTGAGGCCGAGAAGTTTTGGCCCGGGCGAAGTAGGTCATAGCACGAACCGACGTGGACGAGGCTGTCGTCCAACTAAGAGCCAAGTACTTCGCGGTTTTCGCAAAGTCATAGGTGGCAGGAAAAGCGCGTTGCTCTTTCAAATGGAACGTCGATTGTCGTTAATGACCGACTTGCAAATTGCTGCGCAGAACCCTCTCGTTGCACCTTAGCTGAGGTTCATTTCGATGTGGGATTCTGTGGCGAGATCGGAAATCCCCCGACTTCAGAATCTCATTCGCGCGCCGTTTCGACAGATCTAGAAATCTCTATCCGAGGACAGAGTGTACCTGCTTGGCCATAAAGGGATGTTCCAAAAATATTTTCAGTTCGTGGGAGCATGGATATGGAGCGCCTATCACAACAACTTCGACCATGGATCGACATCATTCTTTCTTGGACGGTCGCCGCGGGTCTTGGCCTGGCAATTGTTTCCGTGGTGCTCGGGCAAGCGCAGCGATAGTCTAACTATCCTGTTTTCTGGGCTTTTCGCCACTTGGCCCAGCGTGTCTTTTGAGCCGCACGTATCCGCGCAATCGCCGAAGCAGAAAGACGTCGTTTTCCGGGAGTGTGGTTGGTTTTCAGGGCGTCCAGAGCACGATTGATCCGTTTTAGTTGTGCAGACACGCGTGAGTGTTCCTTCTGAAGTTGCTTGAGAGCGATGGAAAGCGTCGCCATATTCCTTCTCCGTTGTGACGGGTGCTGGGCACCCTGGGGAACCGATGATTTCCGGTTTTGAGTCAATCTAACAGGTTTTTCTGTTTCCTAACGTTGCCTGCGAGCAAGGTTTTGGAAAGTTGCTAAGAGGCCGCCCCAGACTCTCGACTCCTCTATCCGAACAACTGGGTTATTGGGGACTGTCACAAGTAACGGTTTCTCACCCATTGGGTCGGGGTATTAGAAGGACCCTGCCGAGAGGTGGGCACACCGGCAGCGGATGGGCATCGTCGAGTGGAGAAACGACCTCAGTATGCCATCGGCAATCTCTGCGTTTGTTAACAATACTCGACTGGACGTCAAGAGGTCATCCTGACCGAACTATCCACGGATTGCGCGCAGGGGAGTCGGTGACAACTCGAACTCCATTTTCGGCACATACCGCAAGAGGAGGAACGACATGTTTGATCTCAATGCAGGAAAATAATGAATTTCCTGGCTGCGTCTTGCCTCTTGGCCCTACCGATCCAAGGGATACCTGGAACGCCGGCGAACGCCGCAACGGCGTACCTAGACCAGCTACTCCAAGATGCGAAAGCGCAGGCAGACCTGCTCCAGAACGACAGTGAACAGATGGAGGGCTTTAGCCGCTCTAACCCGAGCTGGCAGAGTCACGCGGCTCAGATCGACACCATTAAGGGTCACGTTAACAATATGGGTGAAATCGTGGCCCGGCTCCAGGCTGTTCGTGGCGAGGCTGGAAAACCCTACCAAGAAGCCATTGACCGCATTGTCTCGCCTCTACAAGAAGTGGCATCCAACACGACGGCGATCATTAATCACCTGAACCAAAGCCCCAAGAGTCTAGGGGACCCTATTTATCAGGATTACTTGAGGGCGAATGCAGAACTTGCTACCACGATTTCTCAAGAGGTCTCCAGTATCGTGGCCTATGCCAACGCCGAAACGAAGTTTCAGAAGGCTCAGGACCAGTTGCAGAAATAACGAGAACCCTTCCAGGATCTAAGCATCGCGATCTCAGACCTCACGGGGGGTTCGAGAGTAACGTAATACTTTTTCTCTCGATTTCCCTGCAAGTGTCGGTGGGAATCGTCGTTCGCTGTCAATCCACGCAGTGTTCGTGTCTCGGCGATCTGCCTACACTTCCGAGCGCTCTTATTTCGAGGCTTTATGGGCGCTGACCAAAGGATCACGCACTGGGTTCCTGCTCTGCTTGCTGCTTCTTTCCTTTCCGCTTCTAGCCTCTACTCCCAAGAGACCTCGCATAATTCGGACGTGGAAGCACTGGAGGGGCTGAGTAGTTCCGTTCAGAGGATCGTAAGCAAGGTAGCGCCCTCGATCGTGAGAATTGAAGTGGCAGGATATGGCCGCGAGAGCTATGACGAGGAAGGAGAAGAACCCGCAAGCCATCTGGTGACAAGAAAAAACAGTGTAGCCTCAGGCATCGTACTGGATTCGAATGGTTACATAGTTACGAACGCTCACGTGGTCGAAGGTGCACGACGAGTGCGAGTGATTCTGGACGGGAAGGTACCTGCTTTGCGCGACAGCGACGCGTCGAACATCCCTGGAAATCAGTTTGATGCCGAAGTGGTGGGAACCTTTGGGGAGGCGGATCTGGCACTATTGAAGATTGGGGTGACTGGATTGCCGGTGCTGCCCCTTGCCGACTCCAGTTCGATCCAGCCAGGCCAGTTGGTGTTTGCGGTTGGCAATCCGGAGGGTTTGAACAATTCAGTTTCCATGGGAATTGTGAGTGCCGTGGCTCGAGACCGAGCCACAGATCAGTCTCCTGCGTACATTCAGACCGACGCAGCCCTGAATGCAGGCAGCAGCGGCGGTGCCCTGGTCGATATTCATGGCAGACTTGTCGGGATGACCAGTTTCATCCTCACCGAGGGAGGAGGTAGCGAGGGTCTCGGCTTTGCACTCCCAAGCACCGTCATACGTCTGATCTGTGGCGAACTAAGGTCAAAAGGCCATTTTGACGTCGGAGACGTCGGACTGAGATTACAGCCGATTACCGCAACAATGGCGACAGGCTTGAATCTCTCCAAAAGTTCAGGATTGATCGTCTCAGACGTGATCCCGGGAAGTTCCGCCGAGGCAGCCGGCATTCGAGTCCAGGATATTCTCCTGCGGCTGGATGGAAACGCAGTCGATAGCAATGCCCAATACGCTACGAGCTTCTATGGCAAGCGATTGGGAGATCGCGTGGAGCTGGAAATGTTGCGTGGTTTCCGGTCGTTTACCAAAGAGGTCCGGATCCAGAAGCGGAGCAGTGATCTCGACGACCCTTTAGACCAGGTCGAAGTGCAAAAGAGCGTTTTGAAGCAACTGGGTATCGTTGCCGTGGCCCTCAGCGATAAGAATCGCGATAAAATACGCGGGCTTCGTTCTAGAGCTGGAGTATTGGTCGCAGGGATGGTGGCACGCAGCGACGTCGAGACCGGGCTGGTGGTGGGGGACGTGGTTCGATCAGTGAACGGGAATGATGTGCAATCCGTCGAGAGCCTTCGTTCCTTACTTGACATGCATAAGTCTGGCGACTCTATTGTCTTGCAGGTTGAGCGCCATGGCCGCTTGCGATTCCTGTCTTTTGAGAATGAGTAGCCGCGGCGTGGCTGCAACGCTGCCTACAGCTATGCTGCTCGCGACTTCCGCCACTTCGCCCAGCGGGCTTTTTGACCAGCTCGAATCCGGGCAATGGCAGCGGCCGAAAGCCTGCGCCTGCGTCTTATCCTCTCGCCTCTCAGGGCGACGAGAGCCCTATTGATTTGTTCGAGTTGTACCGAAACACGTGAATGCTCTCGCTGAAGCTGCTTGACTACCGCTGTCAGACTTGCCATGAATGTCTTCAGCCTTTTCGTTAGAAGTGAACCGACGCAAGCCCCGAGTACCGGCTCCGGATCGTGCTTGCCCACCGCCTAGCTCTCAAAACGGCTTGAGGTCGATTATCGGGACTGCGATGGCAAGCCAAACATCCGCAAGCGAACTAAAATTACGGGGTTGTCGCGAAACAAAGCTGGGGGAGTCTCCGGCACGAACATCGGAAGAGCCGACTTTACTCCCCCATTTCTCACTTGGGGGAAGCGCTGTGAGATCGATTCTTCATAACACATTTCCCAGCACCCTCCCCGCAGATTCTGCCTTGTGAGGCCCATCCCATGCATTTTTTCAGCATTAAGGTATCGGCCCGCTATCGTCTTGCGTTCACTATGATCACAAGCCTGATTGATCCAGGGCAACGACAGGGTTTTGTGATTCATACTTTACTTGTTCATGAAGCAAAGAAAGAGCAAACTCAAGTCCACAACGGTAAGATTCACCAGCGAAGATCTTCACATCATCGAAGAATTGCAGCGCAGGCTTGGCCTCGGAATGGTGCAGGTGATTCGACTTGCGGTCCGTCGTTTAGCGCAACTTGAAAACATCCATCCCGAACAGAGGTGAGAGCGAACGTTGCTGTTCCAGTGGAGCAAGTCCGAATCCACATCCATCGCATAATTTGGTCAGCACGCCCAGGTACGCTGTGGGTCCAAGAATTGCGAGATTCCATGCAGTGGGAGGCTACTACGAATGGCCAAATCCCCAATTAGGGTTCTCGTAGTTGATGACTACGACCCGTGGCATGTTTTCGTATCCATTACGCTTCAACCGCAGCCGGGAATACTGATCATTGGACACGTAACAGACGGCTGGGCAGCCGTTCAGCAAGCGCAACAATTGCAACCCGATCTGATCCTGCTGGACATCGGACTCCCAGGGCTCAACGGAATTGAAGCGGCGCGAAGAATTGGAGACGTTTCCCCCAAGTCCAAGGTTCTTTTCCTGAGCCAAAACCGCTCAGCCGACGTGGTACAAGAAGCGTTGAGCACAGGCGCCGCCGGCTACGTGGTCAAGTCCGAAGCCGCGAGTGAACTCTTACCTGCTATAAGCGCAATTCTCGCAGGGAAGCAGTTTGTAAGCGCCAGACTGTCCGGTCACGATCTCAGAGACGTCCCTCAAGTCAGGGCGATTGCTCACCGCACAGACATTAACCCAGTGCGCCCGGGACACAAAGCGGCTAACGCCCGCCGCCACGAAGTCGGATTCTATTCTGATGATCTTCAGCTGTTGCGTGACGTAACGCGCTTCATTGAGGCTGCTCTCAAGGTTGGAAATGCGGCGATCATCGTAGCCACCAGGTCACACCAGGAGAGCCTTCTTTGGCAATTGCAGATGCACGGCCTGGATATTCAAGCTGCTGTTGGACAAGGTAGGTATGTCGCTGTGGATGTTCAAGAAGCGCTTTCAACATTCATGGCCAACGGGGTGATTGATCAGGGCCGATTTCTGGAACAATTTGGTGATCTGATCGTGGCAGCACGAGAGGCAACTAGCGGCGAGAATCCCCGGGTGTCAATTTTCGGAGAATGTGTGCATCTTCTCTGGAAAAATGGGAACGCAGAAGCCGCGATTCAGTTGGAGAAGCTGGGGAACCAGCTGACCCAGATACACGACATTGATATTCTTTGCGGGTATTCCCTAGGCAATGTTGAGGTCGGAATGGACCACCATGTTTTTCAACGAATCTGTGCAGAGCACTCCGCAGTGTGCTCACCACGATGAAAAGCGCGGAAGCTGATTTATCCTTCTCGACACCCGCCCCTAGGTGAGCAGTTGCCCTCTGCTGCGCTACCCGGCGGATGTCATTTTTTCTGGGTTTGCGGGCATTCCGACTCCAGCGGTTTCCATTCGGTGACGTCTACTCTTTGTCCCTGGTTGCAATGAGGATCTCGATGTCCGTATGCAATGCCTTCAAACGAGATCCCTGTGTCGACATCAGGCGTCGTATTGCGGAAAAACACGTTGTATTTCCGGTGGGCCTTGTAGTCGTTTACCACGTAACAGCCTGAGACTTCTCCCGGTTTCACACATCCGTGACCTTTTACGTGGGTACTGGTCCCCATCCCTTGTTGGGCGTGGGCAATCAGGCCCAGAGAGATGATGAGCATAAGCAATGTCGTCAATAGTACTTTCATCTTCATTCCGATCTCCCGCTTCCGATTGCCTCGACTCGCAATAAACGATCAACTCAAGGCTGTTGCATTCTGCGGATACACTTGCGCTTGGAGCGACTCGTAAAACTGACAGCCCTACCCCTCGGAATTTGGCTTCCCGGTAGAAGATTTATGAATGCTCAGCGCGAGTTCGACTCGTGGATTCAGATCACCGCAGCCCTCCCACTCTCATTGTCGGCTCGACTGGCTTTTCCTGGGCACCCCCGAAGCCGAGCGTGCGCAGCACCTTAGGCAACTAGCGGGGGCCTCCGAAGGGTCTCTTCCCTCTCGTCAATGAGAACTAGAACTGAGAGTTGGCTGTTTCCCAGCGAGATTGTTTGCGAACAATCGCTGCACAAGGACGGCAGGGCCGTCCACTCAATGGATGTGTAAACACCGGTTTACGAAGATTTGGTCCAGGAATTACAGGCTTTGACGTATGTTCATTCGACCGAACGAGGTCGTAAGATTGTTTGTCTTCAGACTGGCTGTGCTCGGTCTAGTGGCACAGTGGTTGTACGTCAACCCAGAGTGACCCTTCGCGAAGACTTAGGCGTGTCATTGTAATCCCAATTTCAGGCCTCGTTGTAAACTGCAAGTTGGCTGGTTAGGAGCTTCTCGATGGCTTGCAGGCGTTGCTCCTCGAACAATCAAAAAGAATTCAGCTCGGAGATCAACATCCATTTCCCCGGACGGTCAGGTCTTGAGATGCCATCCGTTTTCATTTTTCCCCAGCTCGTAGTCTGCCTCGATTGCGGATTCACGGAATGCTCAGTTCCCAAGAGTGAATTGCAGCGTCTCGCGAGCAGCGGGGGAGCATCCCGGAGAGCCGAAACGGCTTAAAGACCAACTTGGCAGTCCCCGCTGGACGCAGGGGTGGTTGACCTTCAGTCTGCCCCGATCTGTAACTAGAGCGTGTTTCAAATATTGACGATCTTGATTCTCCAGCGCCTCCGCCCCCTTATTTCAAGGCCTTTGGCGGCTACTGGAATGCAACGCAAGTATTTTTGAAACACGCTCTACTAACAGCTCTGCGCGGTGGTCCCGTTGTTCCATGATCGGAACGCAAGGTTGGCATGCGCATCATGCTTCGAGTAGCAAGAGATGCTTGTCCGTATTGCGGCAGTGACGAATTGTTTGCCTCCAGGTTCAAGGGCTGGCTGGATGAGGTATTGGCAGCCTTCTTCATTCGCCCCATAAGGTGCCATCGTTGTATGCGACGGCATCATCAGTTGCGTTTTTCGCCTTTTCGCATTCCCCACGCCAAGCTCCCAAGGCGCGGCCCAACTCCAATCAGTTCGCGATAACAACCACTCCACGAGAGCACTCGAATGCAAAAAGCCCCGCCGCCCCAGACTCGTGTTCGGCAGGGGCGACGGGGATACGTTCATTCTGACGGAAGGTTCTAGGCGACTTTCAAATACGGATCCATACAGCGCAACTACTACTTCTGACAGGTTTAGATTCCGCAGTTGCTCTAGAGCGCCGACGCTTCCAGCCTCTAGTCTTTGGACGAATTGCGCTGCCATCCGCATCCGGTCGCAAGCAACGATCGATTTGGAGAAACTGGTGCTTCTCAGGGCGATGGATTCTAAGAGCTTGTTGAAATACCCTTCACCTATGTGCGGATCGTTCTGCGAACCGCACGGTCAGACTGAGTTTCGTGATTTGCGCTTTCGATCGGCTTCCGCTGGCCAAGGAGCAGAAGGTTGGGTCGGTGGCTTCATACGCTCTGCTCCCGCAGTTTCGGGATACGAATCAGGTTGAAGGCTGCGCAACTGAACACGAACAACCAGTCCACCTTTGCCAGACCGCGCAGTTTCACCTTCCTTAAGGGTCCGATCTGCTTCAGCCAGCCGAAAGGTTTCTCCACCAACCAGCGTTTGCTGAGACTGACCGAGTAACCCGGATGCCGGCTCGTGCGCTCGTCGATCGCCCCGTTCGGTCGTTGGGCCACGTGCGGCGTCACGCCCAGTTCGCGAACTGTGCTGACGAAGTCTCGCGTGTCATAGGCTTTGTCAGCTCCCGTCGTGATCCGACCTCTTCGTCCCCGAGTCAATTCGTGCAACATTAATAGTGCCGCATCGCGCTCTGCCCGGCCATCGGCCTGCGTGGTCATCGCCGCCGCGATCAACCCGTTCCGGTTCTCCACCAAGGTATGACCCAGATAGCTCAGCTTGGCTTCTTGCCCGGCAGACTTCTTATAAAGCCGTGCTTCCGGGTCCGTTCGGGATGCGTGCGTGTCGTTGCGCCGCGGCTCCCCGTGAAAATCTCCTCTCCCCCTGGGCCCGTCGTCTTCGTCTTTCCGGCGAAAGCTTTTTTGCCCCGCCCAAGCCTCGATCAGCGTGCCATCCACCGTGAAGTGCTCGTCCGACATCAACCCCGCCGCCTGCTCTTTCACATGAGCGAAAAACTTCTGGGCCAAATCTTGATTCAACAACCGATCGCGGTTCTTGCTGAACACGGCGTGGTTCCA
>Ga0310912_10000495_pt1 | contig 19544 bp, 18 predicted proteins | sample GREbulkMGOX080_FD_203443 | JGI IMG/M metagenome (GOLD analysis project Ga0310912, IMG submission 203443) | Lab enrichment of tropical soil microbial communities from Luquillo Experimental Forest, Puerto Rico - GRE.bulkMG.OX080 | ecosystem: Environmental > Terrestrial > Soil > Tropical forest >...
GGAATGATGGCCTCATCATTGTCGATGGGCGCCGGTGCGTACCTCGCCGTTAAAAGTGAGCGCGAAGTTTACGAGGCGGAGATCGCCCGCGAGAAAGAAGAGGTCGAAGAAAATCCCGAGGAAGAAATAGAAGAGATGTCTCTCTTTTATCAACTGCAGGGATTCAATCCGGACGAAGCGCAGAAGATGGCGGAGCGATTAGCCCAACAACCGGAGCAAATGGTCGCTGCGATGGCCCAAAGCGAGCTCGGACTTTCACAGCAACATTTCGGCAAACCCTGGCTATCGGCGACGTCGGCGGCAATCTCGACCGCGATCGGGGCGTTCATTCCAATCATCCCGTTCTTTTTCATGAGTGGCCTCGCAGCCGTTGTGTGGGCGTTCGCGATCAGCATTATCGCACACTTCCTCGTCGGAGCGGTGAAGTCGCTGATTACACTGCGCTCGTGGTGGGCGTCCGGATTGGAAATGACAATCGTCGGCGTGATCGAAGCCGCCGTGACTTACGGACTTGGCCTCGCATTCGGAGCGGCGTCATGAAAGCTCAATTCTTCGTCGGTGCGTTTGTGTTTGCGTATTGCGCGACGCGATGACCGAAACGTTCCCGATCATTGATGTGCGTTACGGCTATCTTGTTGGCGCGGTTGAGTCGGGAAAATGGCTGGAACCGACAGACCATCATGCAAGCGGTGAAGATTGATCTTGATGGCGACGGCGAGGATGAAATGCTCATTTCGGCGACCCATTACAAAGATGGAGAGAAAATTCCGGATGAACCGACCGCGAACACATATTCGTTCGTGCTGCTAGCCCGGTTTGCACAGCGAAAAGCAGAGACAGAATTGGTCGCCGGCGAGTTTTACCCCGAATCGAAGAGCGATGCCGCGCCAAATAAATTCGAGATTGTGGCGCCGCTCGATCTCAATGGCGACGGCAAGATCGATATCGTGGTTCGGTCCGTTTATTACGAAGGCGATGAGATCAGCGTTTATGAACATCAAAAGTCCGGCTTTAACAACGTGCTGAGCGTTGGTTGCGGGCTTTAGAACTCGCGTTTCTACCGTCCCAAAACCAAGCAGCAGAATCCCACTCGTGGGATGGCCAACGAGTTAGAAGATTTTCGCTCCGATTGCAACATACTGATTAGAAGCAGCTTGTAAGGCTAATTGCCACCTGGCATATCCTTTGCATAGTGATGCGACGCGTCCCTATTTCTATGTCGCCCATTCAACCTCATATGCAATTACGTCTAACTCTACTCTTTACTATTGGTGCCGCATTCCTTTCGGTAGCGGCGGAAACCGAAAAACCGCCAACGCTCGATGAGTTGGTCGCAAAAAACATCGAAGCGAAAGGAGGAGCCGACGCGCTCAAGGCTCTGCAATCGCTCAAGCTCACTGGCAAAATGTTGGTTAACGAAGGCCAGCTGCAGCTCGGTTACTACGAAACTAAAAAGCGGCCGAACGAGGTGCGCACCGAAGCCACGCTTCAAGGACTGACTGCGGTGCAGTCCTACGATGGCAAGGAAGGATGGAAAATTTCGCCGTTTCAAGGACGCAAAGACCCCGAGAAGATGTCGGCGGACGATACCAAACCGCTGATCGAAGACGCTGAGATCGACGGGCCGCTCGTGAATTGGAAAGAAAAAGGAAGCACGCTGGAATATCTCGGACGCGAAGACGTCGATGGAACGTCGGCTTATAAAATCAAAGTCATCCGCAAGAATGGCGACGTGAGTTTTGTTTATCTCGATCCCGATCACTTTCTCGAGATTCGAATTCTCACCCAGCGGGTCAGGCACGGCGCTCAGGAAGAAACGGAGACCGATGTCGGGGATTACGAAAAAATCGGCGGCGTCTTCATTCCGTTTTCGATCGAGGAAGGACGCAAGGGCGATCCGGACAAACAAAAGGTCGTGATCGAAAAAGCGGAGGCAAACACGCCGGTTGACGACGCGATCTTCAAATTCCCAACTTCACCTTCGAAATAATTCACTTCATGCGAATCACACATTTTTGCCTAGCGGCTGTCTTTTGCCTAAGTGTCGATCTAACACACGCGCAGGAGCAGCCTGCGTTAACTTCCTCTACGATTTCCGGTCTCGGCGCGCGCAACATCGGTTCCGCCGCGATGAGCGGCCGCATATCTGCGATCGCAGGAACGCATGAACCATCCGGTAAAATCACGCTTTTCGTTGGCGCGGCCAGCGGCGGCGTTTGGAAATCGGACGATGGCGGAACGCGCTATCGTCCGGTGTTTGACGAGCAGGATGTGCAATCGATCGGCGCAATCGCGATCGATCCGACGAACACGAAAAATGTATGGGTCGGCACGGGTGAATCGTGGATGCGGAACAGCGTTTCGATCGGCGACGGCATTTACAAATCGATCGACGGCGGAGAAACGTGGGTACACGTTGGTTTGGAAAAGTCTGAGCGCATCGCACGCATTGCAGTCAGTCCGAAAAGCAGCGATACAATTTTCGCCGCAGTGCCCGGCGCGCTCTGGAGCGACTCGGCGGACCGCGGTCTCTACAAAACAACCGACGGGGGCAAAACGTGGAAATTGGTTTTGAAGGGCGAGAATCTTTCGACCGGTTGCGCCGATGTAGCGATCGACCCGACCGATGCGAACACGATGTTCGCGTGCATGTGGGATTTTCGGCGTAAAGGCTGGGAGTATCGCTCGGGTGGCGAGGACCCGGACAAACCTTCGGCAAGCGCATTGTTACGTTCGAACGACGGCGGTGAGACGTGGACCGAAGTGACGCCGGAAGCGAACAAAGGTTTCCCCAAGAAACCTTACGGCCGGTTAGCAATTGCGATCGCGCCTTCGAATCCAAAACGCGTCTATTGTCTTGTCGAATCGCCGGCGAGCGCATTGTTCGTCTCGGATGATGGCGGCGCGACTTGGGAACAACGCGACAAAAGCAATTGGATGGTGTGGCGTCCGTTTTATTTCGCGCGGCTGGTTGTTGATCCAAAAAAACAGGACCGCATTTTTAAGCCTGATGGCGCGCTGATCTTAAGTGAAGATGGCGGTAAAAGTTTTGCCGTGGTCGGCGGTTTCGGAGGAAGTCACGGCGACGATCACGATGTTTGGATTGACCCGGTCAATCCCCAGGTGGTGTTCGTGGGCGACGACGGCGGAATGTGGTATTCCTACAACGGCGGGAGCAAATGGTGGAAAGGCGATAACCTTCCCGTTTCTCAATTTTATCACGTGAGCACGGACGACGACGATCCGTATCATGTTTACGGCGGACTGCAGGACAACAGCTCCTGGGTCGGCGATTCCCAATATCCCGGCGGCATCACAAACCAGTGTTGGGAAAACATGTACAACGGCGACGGATTCTGGATGTTTCCGGATCCGACGGACGCCGATTACATCTACGCGGAATATCAGGGCGGCGAGATCGCGCGCGTCAATCGTCACACGCATGAAGCGCGCAACATCAAGCCTCGACCGGACTACAGCGAGAAGCTGCGTTATAATTGGAACACGCCAATCGCGCTTTCGCCCAATGAAAAGGGAACTGTTTACATCGGCGCGCAATGTTTATTTCGCTCGCGCGACCACGGTCAGAATTGGGAGCGCATTTCGCCGGACCTGACGACGAACGATCCGCAAAAACAAAAGCAGGAACAATCGGGCGGCGTAACCGTGGACAATTCTTCAGCCGAAATGCACACGACGATTTATTCGATCAGCGAATCGCCCAAGGACAAAAATCTGATCTGGGTCGGAACCGACGACGGCAATCTCCAGATCACGCGCGACGGTGGAAAAACCTGGAACAACGCGGTCGCAAACGTTCCGGGACTTCCCAAAAATTCATGGGTGAGCTGGGTGCAGGCGAGCAACTTCGACGCCGGCACGGCCTACGCGGCGTTTGATCGACATACATTTGGCGACATGGCGCCGTACGTTTTCCGCACGAGCGATTACGGCAAAACGTGGACGCCATTGGTCACTGATAAGGAGGCAAAGACGGTTCGCGGCTATGCGCACGTGATCAAAGAAGACTTGGAAAAACCGGATCTGCTTTTCCTTGGAACAGAATTTGGACTTTGGGTATCGATCGATGGCGGAAAAAACTGGGCGCAATTCAAAGGCAACCATTTTCCGGCGGTCGCAGTTCGCGATTTGGCAGTTCAACCGCGCGAGAATGATTTGGTTTTGGCGACACACGGCCGCGGGATTTGGATCGTAGACGACATCGTGCCGCTGCGGAATCTGACGAGTAGCGTGATGACCCAGGAAGTTGCCTTCGTTACCGCACGCCCTGTCCAGCAGCGAATCGAAGGAAGCGGAGGCTGGGCGAACGGAGACGCCGTTTTTGTCGGCGACAATCCGCCGGACGCTGCGGTGATTACGTATTATCAACGCGAGCGCCATCTTTTCGGAAAATTGAAGATCGAAATCCTCGATTCAACCGGTTGCGTGATCGATGAAGTCCCGGCGAGCAAACGTTCCGGCTTGAACCGCGTCACCTGGAGCATGCGCGAAAAACCGCCGCGCGTTCCGCCAGCTGCGCAGATCGCTTTTTTTGGCACACGCGGACCTCGCCTTGTTCCCGGCGATTACACCGTTCGCCTGACCAAGGCCGGAAAGACCTACGAAACGAAATTGACGACTGGTCTGGACCGGCGCGCGAAATATACGACCGAAGACAGGAAGGCGCAGTATGACGCGGTCATGAGGGTACATGCACTATTCAACGATGAAAGTGCGTTGATGGATCGCATTCTAGTGTTGCGGCGTGGCGTGGCGAAAACATCCTCGGCAATTTCAGAAAACGATCCGCTGAAAAAGACGATCAAAGGCTTCGATGACAAGATCGACAACGTTCGCAAGAGAATCGTCGCCACGAAGGAAGGCGGCGCCATTACCGGCGAAGAGCGGTTACGCGAACACACCGATCAACTTTATGGAGCGCTCCTGAGTTACGAGGGCAAACCGGGTGATTACCAACTCGCTTACATCAACGCGCTGCGCCGAGAGTTGGGCGACGTTAGCAAGGATTTCGAGCAGTTGCTGACGAGAGATTTGCCAAGCTTGAATGCTTCGCTCAAATCAAAAGGGCAGCCGGAGATTTCGCCGCCGACGGCGAAGGTCACGATAAGGGAAACGCACTTGCGTTCGGGAACGTCAACTGCGCCGGCCGAGTTGGACTAATTAGACGGGAATCCCGCGGACGCAGTTAACGGTAAAAACCGTGATATACATAGCCGCCGTCTTCGAGCGTAATTGTCTCAACATCCCAGATTGCGGTAAGTGAGTAATTCTGTCCGGACGCTAAATTCAGCGGTCGCTGCGTGAATTTCGTTTTGCCGTAAGGCGATGGCGTATCCAGCACGGTGAGCACGTGATGGCCGGGCCGAATTATCGCCCGGTAGCCTTCACCGCGGGCAAGTGTGGTAATTGGAACTCCGTCAATGTAAATGGAGAGACCGATCAGGTAACCGAAATCGGCGGCTCTAAAAATCACTAAACCGCTGTTGCCCATCAATTCGGTGCGCGAATAATCGTAACCAGTACCGGCCTGAACAACTGCGGCAACTGCTAGACCCGCAGCGACCAAAAGAAGAACGATCCGCCTGCCGCTCGCATAAGATTTTTTCATCGGGAAACCTCCTCTAGCGTCGACAATATACCAAATACCGAAATCGACCGGCGCAGCAACTTATATTTTCCCAAACACGACCAAACGCCTAAGACTGCTTGCTGAAATTGATTGTCGACGCACTAATCTTTTTCCGATTCCCGGGTATAGCTCAGTTGGTAGAGCGTCTCGTTCGCAATGACTGCAGAGCAATTATGCTCATGTGACGCTCACGTGATCTGAACTGCTCTACAGAGGGAAAATCGGTGTTAGGTGTGTGATCCCATGTTTTCCCCAAATGGGCTCAAAAAGCACGGCGAGTGTGCAAAATCGGCGTACAAAGGCGGGAGCTGATTTTAGGCTTGTTTGAGCTGCGGGAAAATCAGTCCCTCCCTCCCCTATTTTCAGACGCTTCAAAAATCCACTTGGGACCAAGGCGCAATTGGATTTGTTGGAGATCTGCTTGTTCCAAAATCGATCGATTGAGGTATCTCTTCACCGTTGACCGTCTCGCTTTTTGTGAACGCGCTGCTACTAGGAATTTTTGCGGTGCAGCACAGCGTGGTGGTACGAGCTAGGTCGGGATCACCAAGCTTGACGGCGCAACGCCTCCCTGCCTAGGCTTCGCGAACCCTGCTTCGACATTATCACCACGCGAGAGGTACACATGGTTCCGCTCACTACCTTATGGTTACCCATCTTAGTTTCGGCGGTGGTTGTCTTTGTCGCCAGTTCCATCATGCACATGGTGCTGGCTTACCACAAAAGCGATTACCGCAGGCTGCCCGATGAAGAACGAGTGACAGAAGCGCTGCGCAGTGCGGGCGCTAGCCCGGGGCGCGTCTACTTTTTTCCCTATTACTCATTCAAGGAGATGAAATCCGCTGAGGTGGTCGAGAAGTTGAAACGCGGACCAGTGGGCTTGATGACCGTGTTGCCCAGCGGCCCGCCGGCCATGGGAAGGAATCTGGTCCTATGGTTCTCATATTGCATCGTGATCGGCATCTTTGCCGCTTATCTGGCGGGCCGGACGCTAGCGCCTGGAGCAGCTTTTCTGGAAGTGTTCCGCGTAGCCGGTACGGTAGCTTTCCTGGGGTACGGCGCAGCCCACGCCCAGGAGTCGATCTGGGCCGGGCGAAGCTGGGTCGTCACTTTCAAGCACGTCTTTGACAGTCTGGTCTATGCAGTGCTGACAGCGGGAATATTCGGCTGGCTGTGGCCGAAATCGCTGTAGCTACTTTTCGCTCTTGGGCGGCAGTTTCAGGGTGCCGGAGTTGTTGCACGGCAACACATGGAGTCTAACAATTGATGAAGCCACGAGCCCCCTGATCGAACAAGCGCGCGTGGATGTTTGCCACCGATCCGGACCGTGGCTTATCGTTTTCTCGTTAGGCGGCGTTCGCGCGCCGAGAACACTCACCAACAAAAACGATTATGACAGACGTCACAGTTAAGAACATTGACGAGCTAGAGCGATACACCGGCGCATTTCAGAAGGGACAGCAGCTCTTCTTTGCGGGCAAGAGTCTCGGCCTCTCCAAGCTCGGCATGAACGCGATCAAAATGCCTCCACACTGGGAGCACTATCCTCAGCACGACCACGCCGCGGACAGTGAGGAGGAGCTTTACATTCCACTTGAGGGCAGCGGAACGCTTCACGCCGAGGGGCAGAGCTACCCGATGCGTCGCGGGGCTCTGATTCGTGTTGGCGCGGTAACTAAACCTAAGATTGTTCCCGGTCCCGAGGGCATGACGCTCTTGGTGCTGAGTGATAGACCAGACTTCACGTGACCACGCCGCCTAACAAGGCGCTTAATCCAGGATGAAATCGCTCATGAAAAAATTCATTCCAACTGTTAGCATGTCCATCTTGGCCGCAGCCGTGGCAAAAGCGCAGGCGAATAGAACGGATGCATAAAAATCGGACCCCGCTGGCCAACAGAAATCCTTGCGGGCACGAACTGCGGCCAACGTGCGGCGCGGCAGTGCTGGCGAGAGGCGACGTGACGACGAGGAACGGGATCCTCGAGGCGCGGTGTGCGGCTCTGGCTTGAAATCGAAACGGAAGGACCGCTCTGGCCAATCTGCGGACAATAATTCGGTTCCTGCTTGGCTAACGCGAGAGGCCCAAAACTAAAACTACAGAACATCTCCAATTGGACTTAGGGGCGCGTAGGCCAAATATTACGCTAGAAAGAAGCAAGCAAATGCCAAAATATCTCATTCAGGGATCGTATTCGAACCAAGGTTTGAAGGGCCTGCTTCAAGAGGGAGGGTCGAAACGCCGCGAGGCCGCCGAGCAATTGACCAAAGGAATCGGTGGGCGACTCGAAGCCTTCTACTATGCCTTTGGGAACGACGACTTTGTCATCATTGTGGATCTGCCCAGCAACGTAGACGCATCAGCCTTGTCGTTGGCCGCCAACGCCAGCGGAGCCGTGGAATCGCGAACAACGGTACTAATCACGCCCGAGGAAATTGACCAAGCCACGAAGAAAACGGTCAACTTCCACCCGCCCGGAGAGTAGTGCACGGCGAGTTCCAGGCGGCATTGAAAATTTCAAAGCCGAAGTCGCACTGGAACGCGGCGATGTATGATTTCGCGGTTGAAAGATCAGCACCGTGGCTTTGTCGATGATCCCATTCAATTATCTCGCCATTCTGATCTCGATTGTCTTGGCGTTGGGAATGACGCGGCTCTTGTACGGTGTTGGCGAAATGCTTCAAGCGCGTTCGCATCGACATCTCTATTGGGTCCACGCCGTCTGGGTCGTGAACCTTTTCATCTTGCTCGTCAGTGCGTGGTGGGTTTTTTATAGATGGCGCACTCAAGCACCGTGGACTTTCTTTCTTTTCGTCTTCGTTCTGATTCCTCCCACAATCTTGTTTCTCGCTTCGGTCGTGCTGTTCCCGCGTGAAGGTACACCCGATAAATTGCTCAATTACAAAACGCACTTCTACGCTAATCATCGCGCCTTCTTTATCATCATGGTACTCTACGCTCCGGCCGATCTAGCTGACACCCTACTCAAGGGCGTCCATCATTTTTTTGACCTCGGTCCACAGTACGTGATTCTCTGGCTGCTTTACTCAACCGGGCTAACCGTTGCCGCGATTACGCGCAACGAGCGCTATCACCAGTTCTATTCGCTTTTCTTTTTTGCTCAAGAGGTCACGTTCAGCTTCGTACTCTTTCGCACGCTGGAGTAGGCCGCGGCAGGGTGTCGTGGCAAACAGACTGAACTTGCATCGCAATGGGGCCGTTGGCTTCATCGATTGGTTAGGAGGTGTAAGACGCCTATAGAAGAAATAGTGATTTATGATTGACGGCAGACCCTTTTGGCCGTTCAGACTAGCAGGCACAGCCAACCCCTTCGTTCCAAGAATATTTGGAGAAGCCGACGCGACCTGTCTCGAAAACTGACTTATGAGTAATTCAACAGCCTCTCCTTCTCGACCGCTCATCAAATCTATTTTTTGGGGATTAGTCGCAGGCATACTCGCGGGGCTGACCATGCTTCTGACAATGGCGCTTTTGCGTCTGTTGTTCGGCTGGCCGACGCCGACCGAGTTGATCTTCGACCGGTTGTTTCCGCTGTTAACGGTCGAGTTTTTCATTGGCTCGCTCGTAAAAGCCGGTGGCTACACGCCGTTGAAGCTGCAAGGCGTTTATGGCGCGCTTACTGGTCAGCTAGCGGTCGCTGGAATCGGTGGCGCAATATACGCCCTCTACCTCCGACGGAAAAACAGGAGCAAACCTGACGGCGGCGCGCCAAGCGATTCGCGCGGCTGGTCGTTCATCGTTTCCGGGGTTGTGGGAGCGACATTACTATTCATTGCGCTCCTTTGGCCGACGCTCATCACGAACTACCGCGGCTTTCCGCCAGCGACGGCGCGACTAATCGCATCGCTCGAAATTCTGATTTCGTTCAGCGTATGCGGGTTAGGCATCATGTTCTTCTACCGCTTGCTGGATCGGCCAGGGCTGAGTCCCATCGCACGGCAGGACGAGGCGATTGCTGCTCCCGCGGTTGGCTTGCGCCGTTTTCTTGCTCTTGGAATTGGAGCAGCCGCGGCGGTGTTCCTCAGCGGCATACTGCGGCGACTTTTTGCGATCGGCACCTTTAGGTACGACGGCACACAGTACGGAGGGCCACAGGTGGAGAAGATCACGCCTAACGACAAGTTTTATCAGGTTTCTAAAAACCTTATCGACCCCGATGTCGCGCGTGACCCGTGGCGGCTCGACATCGTCGGCCAGGTGGAGAATCCGCGCGCGTGGTCGTTCGCGGAAATTGCTGCTATGCCGGCCGTCGAGCAGGAAACGACGCTGCTTTGCATCTCGTACGGCATCGGCAGCGGTCTTTGCTCGAACGCAACCTGGAAAGGCGTGCCGCTGCCGTACTTGCTTGCGCAAGTGAAACCGAAACCGGACGTGACGACAGTGCTGTTCCGCGCTGCCGACGGCTACTACGAAACATTTCGTTTCGAGAAAGCGATGGAGCCGACCACGCTTGTCGCTTACGAGATGAACGGCGAACCGCTTCCGCAGCGTCACGGATTCCCGTTGCGCATGATTGTGCCCGGCCTTTATGGCGAGAAGAATCCGAAGTGGTTGACTCGAATCGAGCTCCTGAACGAGGCCGATGGCCGACTACATCGCCGACACGGTTGCGGATTTTACAAGGAGCAAGGCTGGGGTCGTCAAGGTGACTCCATTCCGACTCATAGCCGAATTGATGCGCCGCAGGTTTGGGGCGATCACTTCGCCGAGCCTTTCAAAGTCGGAGAGACCGCCGAACTCCGCGGCATGGCTTTCGGCGGCGATCGCGGCATTAGCCGCGTGGAAATTAGCGATGACGGAGGCGAGACCTGGAACGAGACCAAGATCACAAAACCGGGCACGAAAATCTCGTGGTCACTCTGGAGCTATGCTTGGGCGCCGGACGAAGAAGGCGACACCGAACTTGTGGTGCGGGCGACCGACGGCGAAGGCAAGCTTCAGATCAGCGAGTATCGCGACCAGGTGCCCGATGGCGCGACCGGGCTCCATCGCGTAAAAGCTAAGGTGGAAAAGGCGTGACATTGCTTTTGCGGCGCGGATTGCCCGGCCTTGTCTGCGGTTTAGTCTCTGGAATACTGCTCGCTGCCGCTTTCGACCACGTCTCGTTAGGCCTAGCTGTTGGCGCGCTTTCGGGAACAGCTTATGGGCTGACATTGCCGTATTCATTGAGTACAGAAGTGGCCGCGGTCGATCGCGCCATGACCGCCGCCGCTCTCGGTCTACCGATGTGGGGCGCGATCAACGTTATTGCACTCCCGCTGCTCGCCGGACAACCAGCTCAATGGACCGCCGAAGGAATGCGCTCTGTTTTCCCCGCTCTCGTCAGCTGGTTGACGTTTGGTTTTGCACTCGGCTTGCTTACCACCGGCGCGACAATGCTGGTCGAACGGCTCGTCGGCAAGCTGCCCCCCGCCAGCCGTCCTGCGATGCAAGACCTAAAAACACGTGTTGTTATTCTCGGCGGCGGGTTCGCTGGTGTCACCACCGCGCTTAGTCTCGAAAGAGAATTCCGCAATGATCCGACCGTCGGTTTTACCATCGTAAGTGAAACCAACGCACTCCTCTTTACACCGATGCTGGCCGAAGTGGCTGCGAGTAGCCTCGAACCGACCCATATCTCTACGCCGTTGCGCAGCAGTCTGCGTCGCACACGCGTCGTGCGCGCACAGGTCATCGGGGTCGACTTTGAAAAGCACGAAGTGCAATTTTCCGATCGCAACGAAACGCTGCCATACGATCATCTCGTGCTCGCGCTCGGTGCGGTTTCCGGTCAGGCGCCACGTGGCGCAACGTCCGATTACACACTTGAGTTCAAAACGCTTGGCGACGCGATCCGCATTCGCAATCACGTAATCGATGTTTTCGATCGCGCGGACGCAGAAGTAGACGGTGCGAAGCGCCGCTCGCTTTTGACCTTCGTCGTTGCCGGCGGCGGCTTTTCTGGAGCGGAATTGGCTGGTGCGCTGAATGATTTCGCCCGCGGGATGTTAGCCGACTATCCAAATCTACCCGCGGGCGAATTGCAGATCGTTCTTGTCCATTCACGCGATCGCATCCTGCCGGAGCTGAACGAATCGCTCGCACAGTACGCGCTCGAACGAATGCGCGCGCGCGGCGTCAGTTTTGAGCTCAACACACGCGTTGGTTCCGCGCGCCGCGGCGCGGTGACCCTCACGCGCAAAGACGCGGAGCCATCGGAGTTCGAAATTGAGACCGAGACGTTCGTATGGGCCGCAGGTGCGGCGCCGAGTCCGCTCCTGAGCCACTTAGGTCTGGAGTGTGATAGGCGCGGCGCCGTCATTGTCGATCAATATCTCGCGGTGAATGGTCACCGCGGCATCTGGGCGCTGGGCGATTGTGCTGTCGTCCCCGACGCTAAAACCGGTAGGCCTTGTCCGCCTACCGCGCAGTTTGCGATCCGGGAGGCGCGGACACTTGCCAGGAATTTGTGCGCCAGCATCGCGGGCAAGCGGCTAAGACCATTCCATTTCAATGCGCTCGGGACGCTGTGTGTCGTTGGACATCACACCGCTTGTGCCGAAATCAAAGGATACAAATTCAGCGGTTTTTTCGCGTGGCTGCTGTGGCGCGGAATTTACCTCGGCAAGCTTCCCGGCCTCGAACGCAAGGTGCGCGTACTCAGCGATTGGACCATCGAGTTGTTCTTTCCGCGCGATATTGTGCAGACGATCGATGTTCGTCCGCTCGCAAAAAAACCGACCTCATGAAATCCGACGCGTTGCGTTTGTTGATCGGCGCTATCGTTGGCGCGGTCGGCGCGGCCGCATTGGCCCTTGACAATTTGTTACCTCTCGCCGGAGTTGTTGCTGGCGGTATCCTCGGAGCATGCTTCGCGCTTCTGACGCGTTGCCGCGCCACGACTCCGGGCGCTGGCCTGCTTTGGGCGCTTGCCTTTTCTTTCCTGCTTTGGCTCGGTGGACCAGCCGGAGTCTGCGTCGTCCTTGGTTCGAAAATTCCGGCGGGTATGCTCGACATCGCCCGCGCGCACTTCCCCGAATTGATCGGCTATCTCTTATTCTTCGGCGCGCCGCTGGGTTTGATTCTCGGGACGGTATCCGGCCATCGAGGCGAAGCACAACTATTCAGCCTTCCACGCGCGCTTGTCTGCGGTGGGTTGGCGGGCATCGTCGGCGGCTGGGCGTTCGGCCAATGGATGGACAAAGCAAAGTTTTTCCCGCTCATTGCGGGGCTCGTCGGTTCTTCTTCGCCAGGTGTCGGGAAGACCTTACACTTCGTCATCGCGGTTATTATCGGCGCTACCTTCGGCTTACTTTTTCAGCGCGACGTGCGCGGCTACGGATCGAGTGCGGGATGGGGTTTTGCTTACGGGATTTTCTGGTGGTTCCTCGGTCCGCTCACACTCAAGTCGCTTCTGAAGGGACAACAGCCTGACTGGTCGCTACTTCACGGACAGGAACTCTTCGGCTCACTCATTGGCCACATCGTTTACGGCCTCATCGTCGGCGTCATCTACGCCGCGCTCGACAAACTTTGGATCGGCTTCTTCATTGAAAGCGATCCGATCAACCGCCAACCTGAAGGTCCCGGCTCCCGCACCTTGCTCTCGTTAGGCCGCGGCGCTTCCGCTGGATTCATCGGCGGCTTGGTCTTCTGGCCCCAGATCGTCGCCGTCGACGGTTTGCACTGGATCGCGCGGCTTGCCGGCGGCGAATCGTCCACGCTCGGCCTGGTTGTGCATCTCGTAATCAGCACTGTCATCGGCGCCGGTTTTGGCGTGCTTTTCGAACGCGAATCGCCCGATTGGAGCGCAGCGCTTGGCTGGGGCATGCTCTACGGCATCACCTGGTGGTTCGTCGGCACGCTCACCTTCTTCCCGATCTGGCTTGGAGCATCCTTCACTTGGACCAACGCCGCAGCAGCAGCAGCCCTCTCTTCACTTCTCGGCCATCTCCTTTACGGCGCCGTTACCGCTTCCGTTTACCTGCTCCTCGAACACCGCCATCAGGATTGGATGCGGCTCGACCCTCGCTTCGCCGCACGAGAAGCGCGTCGTCAACGTCCCCTCGGCACGCCTGCTCCTGCACTCTGGTTTTTCGCCCTAGGTTTGGGAGTTCTTCTCCCGATTTTGCTGAGTTGAGCAGGTGAGCTGGGCAACGAACGGAGAGGTTTTAACGGCTGCGACCACGGCGTCCGTATGATCGTTTGTTTTGTTCCACGTGTGTTTCCAATCGCCTGGTTAGGCGCAAACTCAAAAGATAAAAGGGACAAGCCGCTTCGTTCGATGCATATAAATGCGGTATTGCTCTCCGAAGGCCTCGGCCAAAGCTTGCTCCTCGATCCGGATTCGCCAGAGGAGACACGCGAGGACCGGCACAAAGACAATCAAGAGTGAAGCCAGGTTGGCAAAACTCAAACCCACGCCGAGAACGATCATTAAAAGGCCGGTATACGTGGGATGACGAATGAAACGATAAGGACCCGAATCAATCAATCGATGATCCGTGGCGATCGCCACATTAGGTGTGAAAAACCGGCCCAGGTAAATGATTCCGTAAGAGCGGAAAACTACCCCCAGCGCGAAAAAGCAAAGAGCCACTGTGAAGAGCAATCCCCGATTTGGCAGCGCCCATTCCGAAAACTTGTTAGCCGCAAAGACGGCCAGACCAATACTCGACAGACAGACAGCCCAAAGCAAGAAGACTGAACCGCGATCTTTCGACGGGCCAGCCCAGCGGGACCGCGTAATCACGGCAGTGCAAAACTCCGCGAGGCCCCAAAGCGGACCAAGGATTGATAACGAAGGCAGCGTCATGTCGATTGCGGCCTAACGAGAAAGAGATAAGCCACGGCAGGGTGTAGTGGCAAACAAACTGAATTTATTTCGCTGAGGGGCCGTTGGCTTCATCGGTTGGTGTTATTCAGTTTTACGCGCTTTCATCGCTTTCGGCCGCGCGTGCCGGGGCTGATAGACGCCGAGCTTCCCGCCTCCCGGAAGCGTCAACTCCGTTACGAAGCCATAGCCTCGATTGTCGACTCTCCCGAATTTTATCCGGTGTTTCTTCAACCTTTCGATGAACGCGGGCAGGTCATCACACATCAAGTAGAATTCATGCACGCCATTCTTACCCGGATGCACCGCAACCTCCGCTGGCGGTAATCCGAAGATTAACCATCCATCGCCAACATCGACGTGCGTAAGTTTGAGGACATCACGTAGAAAGGCACGATCGGCCTCCGCGTCCCTACTGTAGATGATCGAATGTGCTCCGATGATCATGACACCTAACGACAATTAGATTGCATCTTGCAGTCTATTTGTGCGCCTGTCGAGGGAACAGCGCCGAAAAAGGCTACGGACGGGAATCAGGTTGCACGCAATTTTATCGGCAGACGATAAAGGTTTTTTCGGGCTTTGATGCGCTGGCCGCTGTCCCCCTGATGCGTCAATGGACAGAAAAACGCGTTCTCGTGTGACGTGGAGCTTTCCAGCGTGCTTTCTGCATCATTTGTGACTTTCATTGTGATCTTTTGATGCGAAACCCCGCTTTTCAATCGCGGCGAAAGGTGATGGGATTCGAACTGATCGGGTGGAAGCCCGGCCCGAAGTAAAGCGGATTATCGAGTTGTTGGCCTCGTGAATCTTCCGCGGCACCCCTTCAATCGCTGTGCGGAACGCTTCAGCTTCCTTCTATTAGACGAACTTGTTAACCTTGGGCAGGCTCATTAACATCGGAGCATGCCAAAATACTGGCTGATAAGCGACCGCAACAATGGCGGCGTCGGCAATGGTCTAAATACGACTCGAGCAGGGCTCACCTATTGGGTTTCAGAGGGCGGCGATTTAACTCAAATCACGAACTGGAAAAATGTTTCGGCGTTGCAATTTCAGACGCTGTTAAGCGGAATCGCCGACGAATTTCCAGGCGACGTGCCAAATGAGGATCAAGCGCACGTCACGCTTCTTGTTCATGGCTACAATGTAAACTTTCATTCGGCGACATCGTTTTACCAGAAGGTTTCGGACAGTCTGTTTTCGGGGCTGAACAGTTTGCAAGGTCTCTGCATTCTTTATGACTGGCCGTCGCTCGGCAGTGTTGCTGGTTACTTGCCCGATCGTGCGACAGCGCGTGTGTGTGCGCCCGATCTGACGAATATCCTTTCTACGTTATACGATTGGTTGCTCGATAAGCAGAATGCCGCGATTAAAAATCCGGCGGATGCATGTAAAGCAAAGGTGTCCATGATTTCGCACAGCATGGGCAACTACGTGCTCCAAAAAGCAATGGCGGCTGCGTGGACGCGGAAGAATCAGCCACTACTCGCCAGTTTGTTGAATCAACTCGTGATGATCGCGGCGGATGTGGACAACGATCTCTTCGACGCTGGTGCGCCGGATAACAATGACGGTCAAGCGATAGTGAATCTCACATATCGCATTACCGCACTCTACAGCGGCCGCGACTCTGTTCTGGGAATGTCCGCAGGACTAAAACATTTTGGAACACGTCGGCTGGGGCGCTCCGGTTTGGCGAATCGACCGCCAATCGTGACGCAGCCGCCTGCGACAGACAATGTGTGGGACGTCGATTGCTCCAGTTTCTTTCCCAACAGCGTGACAGGCGAAGAGATTCATGGTGCTTACTTCGGCAGCGAACACGCACTACAAGGAACGATTGAATTGATTCGCCAAATTCTTCGTGGCATCGACCGCAGTGTGCTTGAGGCTATGGGTACTACTAAGGGCAATCAGTGGTCGCCATAGAATTGTGAACAGAGGTCGAAGCAAAATTCATTCTGTTTGCCTCGACACCCTGCCGTCGTTTATCTCTCTCGTTAGGTGATCCGGAGTTCCTGCAGCACTATGCGCACGCGTACGCGCGTAGTCGGGCGTGGCCAAGGCGGCCGAGTTTATTTCGCGGCTCCTGGTTCGTTCCTAAATGGATAAGACTAAAGTCTTATATGTGGTTTTTCCGGAGCGACGGTAGGCTTTTTGTTGGTCGCGTCATCCGATATTTTAACGCACTTTCGATGGACCGAAAAGTCGGTCGAGAGGTTTGACCTTCGCTGAGACACCGCTTAGCGCGATCTTGAAGTCCAACCGATGAAATTCGTTAGTCTTAGAACAAAGCGCTTTCCTCTCCAAGATAAGGTAGAAGAGCTGCCCCGTGCCACCCCCGAAGATTTCACCAAGGCAAGGGCCGCATCTCATAACACTCATACTTACGTCGAGCTCCGCCAACAGATTCACAACGACCTGCGGATGCAACATCCCGAGTGGATCCAGCCAAATGGCGAATCCCCGATGTGTGATTATTACGAGGCGCGCCTGACGGAACTGCTTGGAGCTGACGCGGCGGGCTTAAACTAAAACGATAAAAGATCACGCGCGGTCCGGCCCCCGAGTCGAAATAAGTTCAGCGTTGTTTGCAACGAGACCCTGCCGTGGCAATCTTGGCAGGGCTCAGTTTTTTCCCGCAAAAAAAATTGAACCTTACGACATACCGACTGGTCTGTATTGAATGAAAGAATGAAAGCAACCTTGAACAGGTCCCCCGAAAACACGCGGCGAAAAATACTTAAAGCTGCGTTTGACGAATTTTACAGAAACGGCTTCCAGGGCGGAAGCATCAATCAAATTGTGGACCGAGCGGGCACAACCAAGGGTGCGCTTTTTCATCACTTCAGCGGCAAGAATGACTTGGGATATGCCGTTGTAGAAGAAGTCATTCAACCGCAAATGAAAAAACGCTGGTTTGATTTGCTCGCTGACTCAATTGACCCAATTGCTGATTTGAAGCGGGCTTTCCAAGAGTACCGGAAGGACGAGATCCGCAGTGGCATGCTGTTACATGGCTGCCCGCTGAACAATCTAGCGCAGGAGATGTCGCCGCTGGATGACGGATTTCGCAAACGCATCGACAAGGTTTACGCATCCTGGCGGGAGTGTCTGAGCAAAGCGTTTGTCCGCGGGATCAAGGCGGGCAAAGTCAGAAAAGGCGTCTCCCCTAACAAGGTGGCGGCGTTCGTAGTCGCGGCGCAAACTGGGATGATCGGGACAGCCAAGAATGCGCAGAGTGACGAGCTGCTCACCCGAGCCGGACAGGCGCTTTTCGATTACCTCGATAGCTTGAAACCCTGAACAATTCTTTTTTTATGGATCATACAATACCGACCAGTCTGTCTGCTGACGAAAAAGACCTCGTTGCAAGCAAAGGAGAGCCGTCATGAACTTCGTTGCGCTAAAAATGTTGACTGGGGATCGCGCCAAATACCTCGGTCTTATTTTTACCATCGCGTTTTGCACGTTCTTGCTCGAGAACCAAACCTCCATCTTCGCGGGAATTCTCAAACGCACGGGCAGCCAAATCGTCGATGTCACCGAGGCTGACATCTGGGTGATGGATTCGAAGACGGAGTATTTCGAGCAAACCAAAGCGCTCAAAGATACCGATCTGACTCGGGTGCGCAGCGTTGATGGCGTGCGATGGGCCGTCAGACTTTTCAAGGGCAGTCCGGTGGCGCGAACGCTTGACGGCAGGTTTGCTGTCTCATTTTGCCTCGGCCTTGATGATGCGACGCTCACTGGCCTGCCACGCAAGATGTTGCTCGGGTCGGCGGAACGCTTACGCGATCCAGACGCCGTGATCATCGATAAAGCCGGCTACGTTTTGCTTTTTCCTGACGCGCCGCTCGAACTCAGACGCACGCTCGAACTTAATGATCATAAGGTTACAATCGTCGGCATTTCCGACGCCTCGGCGCCGTTTGTTAGTTGGCCGGTAATTCACACCCGCTACAGCGAGGCAATCAACTTCGTCGGCCACGAGCGCACCCAGCTTTCCTATGTGTTAGTGAAATCGCAGCCCGGTGTCGACCCGTTGGAGCTCTGCCGGAGAATCGAAGCGCGGACAGGGTTGCGCGCGCGGACCAGCGAACAGTTTCAGTGGGACTGCATCGGTTACTACCTCAAACATACCGGCATCCCAGTGAATTTTGGGATCACAATCATGATCGCGCTGATCGTCGGCATCGTTGTTGCTGGACAAACGTTCTACCTATTCACAGTTGAAAATCTTAAACAGTTCGGGGCTATCAAAGCCATTGGCGTCACCAACTGGCGGCTTGTCGGCATGATTTTACTGCAGGCCTTAACCGTTGGCATCATCGGTTTCTCGATCGGCACGGGAATGGCGGCCGAGTTTTTCGATTTCTTCGGTCGCCAGATCGCCACGCGCGGCATTATCTTGATGTGGCAAAACGTTGTCCTGACCGGCACATGCATCGGCCTGGTCATGGTTCTGGCGAGCGTTCTGAGCTTGCGTCGCGTGCTGGTGCTCGAGCCGGCCATTGTTTTTCGAGGATGAGTTATGGAAGCGACGACCACTGCTGCCGTTCGAGCTCGTAATCTCCGCAAGGATTTCGGTGAGGGTCCAACGCGCGTGGAAGTTCTGCGTGGCGTGAACTTTGACGCCTTTCAGGGGCAACTCACGTTCCTTGTCGGCCCGAGCGGTTGTGGCAAGACAACGCTCATTTCTGTCATCGCCGGCCTACTCGATAGCAGTGGCGGCGATGTCGAATTGTTCGATCAGAATATTGAAAAGTTCTCCGCCAATGAGCGTATTCTTTTTCGCCGCAAGAATCTCGGGTTCGTTTATCAACAATACAATTTGCTACCCGCCCTGACGGCGGCGGAGAACGCTGCCGTTCCTTTGCTCGCTGTCGGCGTTAGACGTCGTCAAGCTGTCGATCTTGCTAAAACGGTTCTGGAAACGCTTGGCATGGGCAAACGACTCGCCGAACTGCCGAACAAACTTTCTGGTGGCGAACAGCAACGCGTCGCGCTCGCCCGCGCCCTCATCCACGAGCCACGCTTGATTTTGTGCGACGAGC
>Ga0310912_10000509_pt1 | contig 19344 bp, 14 predicted proteins | sample GREbulkMGOX080_FD_203443 | JGI IMG/M metagenome (GOLD analysis project Ga0310912, IMG submission 203443) | Lab enrichment of tropical soil microbial communities from Luquillo Experimental Forest, Puerto Rico - GRE.bulkMG.OX080 | ecosystem: Environmental > Terrestrial > Soil > Tropical forest >...
GGACGTCGCGGCGGGTGCGGTGCGCAGTGTGGCTTACGGGGTGGTGGGAACGGCCGCCATCCAGGCCGTCATAATGGCGATCGGATTGGCCGTGGCGGGGGTTCCGGGCGCCGTCCTGCTCGGCTTCGTCACCCTCCTGCTTGCGCTTAGCCAGATCGGCGCGCCACTGATCATCGTGGTCTGGGGTGGCGCGGCGTATTGGCTGTTTGGCCAGGACCAGCAGGGCTGGGGCGTGTTCATGATCTTCTGGGGCCTTATCGTCACCGTAATTGACAATTTCATCAAGCCTCTCTTGATCGGCGTTGGCGTGGCGATGCCGCTGAGCCTAACGATCCTGGGCGTGTTTGGCGGCTTTGTCGCGTTTGGCTTCCTCGGCCTGTTCATCGGCCCGACACTGATCGCCATCGCGTTCACCCTCCTCGAGGCCTGGCGCGGCGCGCCCGCCGCGACGCTAGAAGACAAAACCTGACGCTTGGCACCTCGCGCCGGGGTCGGTGCGGGGTGGAAAGCGGTCCGTCTCTAGGCGGCGCTCATCAGGCGTCCGCCGCAGTGTTGTTGAAGGCGATTCACCGAACAGCGAGCGGTAGGCAACAGAAAAGCGGCCGAATTCCCAGAACCCGTAATCGGAGGCGATCTCCGTAACAGTCGTGCCCTCTGCGTCCGCCCTCCGCAGTGCCCGGCGTGCCAGATGCATACGCCGCAGCCACAGATACCGCTTTGGGCTCATGCGCAGATACTCCAGGCAACAGTCACGCAGTGTCCAATAGGACGCTCCGACTTTTGCGCTGAGTTCCGCCATGTGTAGAGGTTTCTCGGGGTTCGCCCTCAGCACCTCTTCCAGGCGCTGCATCACTTTCATGCGATGGCGGTGGACATTGCGGACATCATTGGAATGGCCGTCGGCCAGGCAGAAAACCATCACCTCCACCAGAGCTTGCTCGATCGCTCGCGCTACCTCGGGCCTTACGAGGATGTCGGGGGCAGTTTTCGCGAGATGGCCGGCCGCTTCGTGCAGCGTCCGCAAGCGCGACAGAGCGTTCACGGGAGGCGTGAGGCTGCCGACAAAAGTAGGCTGCACCAACTCGCGCCCGATAATGGTTTCGCCCGCGGCGGCGAGATCCTCGCGCGCCAAAGACATTGTCCCCCATTCACAGGGCGCCGAGGATCGATGGTACCAATCCTGATCTAGCCCGAACTTCGCAATTTGATTTTGTGACGTTTCGACACCATTGGCCTGCATCGTTGGCTGCTCGGGGTCGATCGCGAAAAGAATCCCTGCACGCGTCCCGCTAGGCGTGACCTTCATGACTCTAGGAAGGCTTTCGTCGAAGCGGTACATCCACAACCGGTGCAGGTCGATACGCGTCGACACGGCGCGGAACTCACCGCGCCCCGCGACAAATCCGTCTATCTGCAGGTTCCGTATCCCCGCAAAATATGCGTCCGGGTCGGTAAATGCGCGGACCGCGCTCGAAGGCATCCCCACCTCCGTGAGCCAGCCAGACTCTTACGCGAAAACTAACTATGTTATGCGATGATAGGTTGACTTGAATCAAACGTCAGCAAAAATTAACACGCTTTTTATCCGGTCGTCAGGAGCCCGTGACGGTGTCGCGGCCCGGAGGTTCGGGCCGGGGCCTCGGCATCCCTGTCTGCCGCTCGCTACCAGTCACTCGTCTGGCAGCAGCGATCTCTCCTAACGGTCCTTATTTGGCGGCGGCCGGCACACCCGCACCGAGACGCGGCTCGGGCTCCTTGCGCGGCTCCTTAATGCGGAACCAGGCGACATAGAGCGCCGGCAGGAAAAGCAGGGTCAGCAGAGTTGCCACAAACAGCCCGCCGATGACCGCGTAGGCCATCGGGCCCCAAAACACCTCCGACGCAATCGGGATCATCCCGAGCGAAGCGGCGGCCGCGGTCAACAGGATTGGCCGAAAACGGTGCGTCGTCGCATCGATCACCGCATCCCAAGGGTGCAAGCCCCTGGCGAGATCCATGTCGATCTGATCCATCAGGATCACTGAATTGCGAATGATCATGCCGCTCAACGCGATGATCCCGAGGATCGCCACAAAGCCCATTGGCGTGCCCGTCGGCAATAAAGCCATAACGACACCGATCAGACCCAATGGCGCCACGCTGATCACCAGAAACATCTTCTGGAAACTTTGCATCTGAACCATCAGGATGGTGAGCATCAGGAAAATCATCATCGGGAAGATCAAGGCAATCGAGCGCAGGCCCTTGGCGCTTTCCTCGACCGTGCCGCCGGCTTCGATCGTGTACCCCGCCGGCAGCTTCTTCTCCAATTCGGCCAGCGCCGGCGCCAATTGCGCATTGACCGTCTTCGCCTCAATACCGGGAACGACATCCGCCTGGACTGTGATCGTCGGCAGCAGATCACGACGCCAGATCGACGGCTGTTCGAGCTTGTATTGGACACTCGCCACCTGGCTCAATGGGATCGTCTGCCCATTGTCCAATGCGACCTGCAAATTTCTCAATGTCTGCAGCGACTCGCGTTGCTCGTCGGGTGACCGAGCCACCAGGTCACTCAGGTAAATCGAGTCGCGCACTTGGGTGACGACCATTCCGGTAGTGACAGCGTTCAGCGCATCGGCGAGCGATTTGGAACTGACGCCGAGCTGGCGGACCTGGTCTTGATCGACCTGGACGCGCAAGCTTTTCATCGGTTCGTTCCAGTCGAAATTGATCAGCCGCGTATTCGGGTTCTGTCCGATGGTCTGCGCGGCGAGAAACGCGGCGTCACGGGTCCCTTCGGGTGTCTGGCCACTGACGCGGTATTGCAACGGCCAGCCGACAGGCGGCCCCAGCTCCAACGGGTAGATTCTGGCGTTGAGCTCAGCGAACTCTTTGCCAAGGGCCTCCTCGAGCCGTGCGCGAACGGCTTCGCGCTCCTTGATTCCTTTGGTGACGACGACCGCTTCGGCAAAGTAGTCGTTGGGAAGCTGCACGTTTAGCGGCAGATAGAAGCGGACGGCACCCTGTCCAATATAAAAGCTATATCGTTCGATGTTCGGGTCGTCCTTTAGCAGCGTTTCGAACCGCTCGACCTCGTGCTTCGTAGCATAGATTGACGCGTCCTGAGAAAGGGTGAGGTCGATGACCAATTCCGGCCGGTCGGAAGCCGGGAAGAATTGCTGCTGGATGAACCGGTAGCCGTAAAGCGAGGCCACAAAAAGTCCGAGCGTCAAGGCGATGATCAACCAGCGGGCGCGCATGCAGAAAATGAGCGTGGCGCGAAAGATCCGCATGAAACGGCCGGGCTGACCATGTTCGCCACCATGCGACTTCATCGTCTTTGGCAGGATCGTGACCCCGATCACCGGCGCGAACAAAACTGCGACGATCCACGAGGCCAAGAGCGCCACAGCGATGACCGCGAACAATGAATAGCAATATTCGCCGGCGCCGCTCTTTGCGAAGCCTATAGGTACAAAACCGGCGACCGTAACGAGGGTGCCGGTCAGCATCGGAAATGCCGTCGTGACCCAGGCATGCGTTGCTGCATGCTCGCGCTCGACGCCCAGCTCGAGCTGACTGACCATCATTTCGATCGTGATCATCGCGTCGTCGACCAGCAGACCGAGCGCAATGATCAGGGCACCGAGCGAAATGCGCTGCAGGCTGATGCCTGAATACTCCATGTAGACAAAGACCATACCCAACACGAGCGGGATCGAGCAGGCGACGACCACACCGGCGCGCAAACCGAGACTGACGAAGCTCACCGCCAGGACGATCGCGACTGCTTCCCACAGCGCCTTGGTGAAGCCGCCGACCGCCTCTTCGACGACTACCGATTGATCGGCAACGATGTGCGGCTCGATCCCGATCGGTAGATTGGCGGTGATCTCCGCCATCTTGTGCGCAACAGCCTCGCCAAAGACGAGATTGTTGCCGCCTTGTGCCATCGAGATCGCGAGGCCGATCGCTGGCTCGCCGTCAAAGCGGAACATCGGTTGCGGCGGATCGGCATAGCCCTCGGTGATCGTCGCCACATCGGCGAGCCGAAAAAATTTGCCGCCAGCAAACAGATTGATGCGCTTCAGATCCTCGGTCGAGTTGAACGAGCCGGATACCCGGACGGCAAATTTTTCCTGATCGGTCTGGACGACGCCGGAGGGTGTCACCGCGTTCTGCTCGCGCAGGCTCTGGATGATCTGGTCGCGGGTGACGCCGAGCCCGGCCAGCTGACGGTTGTCGAATTCGAGGTAAAATTTCTGGTCTTGGGCGCCGAGCAGTTGCGCCTTTGCCGCATTCTTTACGGTAAGGATCTCGGTGCGGATATTTTCGACGTAGTCGCGCAATTGGCGATGCGTGAACCCATCGGCGGTGAACGCATAGATGATGCCAAAGACGTCGCCGAACTCGTCATTGAAATAGGGCCCGACGACTCCCTGCGGCAATGTCCCTCTTATGTCGGCGACTTTCTTGCGGACCTGGTACCAGATGTCGGGTATCTCGCGTTTTGGCGTATTATCGAGAACATTGACGTAGATCGTCGAGACACCAGGCTTGGTCTGGCTCTTGAGATAGTAGAGCCAGGGCGTCTCCTGCAGTTTCTTTTCGATGCGGTCGGTGATCTGCAGCATCGTGTCGTCGATGTTGGCGCCCGGCCAGTGGGTCTCGACCAGCATCGTCTTGATCGAAAAGCTTGGGTCTTCCTCGCGCCCGAGCTCGATGTAAGAAAGGACCCCGGCAACGACGAACAGCAGCATCAGGTACCAGACGAAGGGGCGATGATTGATCGCCCATTCGGAAAGGTTGAAGCCCTTCATTATCCTGCACTCGCCTGCATCAGCCGGACTTTTTGACCCGGCAGAAGTTTTTGCACGCCCCCAGTCACCACTATATCGCCCTGCCCTAGACCATCGCCGACGACTACCGAATCTCCCTGGTAGCGGGCGACGGTGATCGGCTTCAGCTGGACCGTGCCGTCCTTGGTGACGAGCCAAACTGCCGGCTGCCCGTCCTTCTGGAAGAGCGCGCTGCCGGGGATCATGACGACTTGCCCCTCACCTAGGGTGACGCTACCGACGACATTGGCGCCGAGCCGCATCTGTGGCGGGGCATCGGGCAGCGAAACCCGAACCGTGAACGTACGGGTCGTCGGGTCGGCCTGCGGTGACACATAGCGGACCTTGCCTGGCGTCTCGATCTCCGGATTGCTGACCAGCTCGACCGTGACGGTTGGGTTCTTCGGCGGGCTCTTGAACGTCGCCTCCGCGACGTTGAACACAGCCTCGCGCTCCCCTAGTTGTGCCAGGCGAGCGACCATCTGTCCGGCGCTAACGACCTGCCCGGGATCGGCGCCGATGGCCGAAATGACTCCGTCAGCGTCGGCCTTGAGGTCGGTGTAGCCGAGATTCTCGCTGGCTTGAGTCTGCTTGGCGCGCGCAGCCTCTGCCTCCGCCTCTGCGGTTTTGAATGTCTTCACCGCTTGATCGTAAGCGACCTGCGTCGTGAAGCCTTTCTTCAGCAGTTCGGACTGCCGGTATTCCTGGTTTCGGCTGCGTGTGACCTCGGCATCCGCCTTCGCGACCTCGGCTTTGGCGACCTCGAGATCCTGGCTGTATTGCTGCGGGTCGAGCCGGGCGAGCAGATCGCCCTTCTTGACTTGCGTCCCGACATCGACCGGCCGTTGCAGGATCTTGCCGCGGACCCGAAACCCGAGATCGGCCTGATAGCGCGGCTGGATCTCGCCAGTCAGCGACACCGTCTCGCCGGCTTCTTTCGGCTCGACGGTCACCGTGCGCACCGGCCGGATCTCCTGGGGAGCGGCCGCTTCCTGCTTTTTGCAAGCCGTCAGAGCGGAGATCAGGGTGAGAATGCCGACGGTTGCCGTGAGCTGCAAAAATCGTCGAACCCCGCTGCCTGCCATACACGTCCCCTCGCGGCACCCTCTGCCTGAGCCGACGACAATGCCGAGTTCACAGCCGCGACGCAATGCCGGGTAATGTCATGATATTGACAAATCAGCATTTTGATGGTATTAAACCGAATATATCCCCGTGGCAAAAACCACTAAGGAGTTCGGCAACGGGCCGGGTGTCGAATTCCCCTGCAATTCCGCTGCCGACCGCGTTTTATCGCTGCAAAATTCCGCTGCGGGCGGGCTCCGCCAAAGCGGAGCATGTTACTGATTGAGAAAGGCTTTTCGGCACCGATAGGGTGCTTTTCGAGGGCTCAAAGGCGTTTTTTCCCTGCCGGCAGGGAAACGCCCAACGAATGCTACCCGGCCGGCTTCTCGACGTGCCCGCCAAACTCGTAGCGCATGGCCGACAGCACCTTGCCGGCAAAATCGGCCTCGCCGCGCGAGCTGAAGCGCTCAAAGAGTGCGGCCGTCAGGACGTGTGCGGGGACCGCCTCGTCGATCGCCGCCTTGACGGTCCAGCGTCCCTCGCCCGAATCCGAAACGCGCCCCGCAAAACCGGCAAGCGCCGGGTCTTTGGCGAGTGCGCCCGCGGTCAGATCCAGGAGCCAGGAGGCGATGACGCTGCCGCGCCGCCACAGTTCCGTGATGTTGGGCAGGTTCAAATCGTATTGATAGTGCTCCGGGTCACGCAGCGGTGTCGTCTCCGCGTCGGCCGCGTGGGTCTGCTTGCCGACATTGGCCGAGCGCAGGACACCAAGTCCCTCGGCGTAGGCGGCCATGATGCCGTACTCGATGCCGTTGTGCACCATCTTGACGAAATGCCCGGCACCGTTGGGCCCGCAGTGCAGGTAGCCCTGTTCGGCGGTGCCGCCCATCTTCTCCCGTCCCGGTGTGGGCGGGATGTCACCCCGACCGGGAGCCAGCGTCGCGAAGATCGGGTCGAGACGTTTGACCACCTCCGGCTCGCCCCCGATCATCATGCAGTAGCCGCGCTCGAGACCCCAAACACCGCCGCTGGTCCCGACGTCGACGTAATGGATGCGCTTCGACGCCAGCTCCTTCGCGCGCCGGATGTCGTCGATGTAGTAGGAATTGCCGCCGTCGATCAGGATGTCGCCAGGCTCCAGCGAGGGCAGCAGGTCGGCGATGCTCTTGTCGACGACGGCCGCTGGTACCATCAGCCACACGGCGCGCGGCTTCTCCAGCTTCTTGACGAGGTCGGCGAGCGAGGAAGACCCGGTCGCCCTTTCCCTCGTCAGCTCATTGACCGCGTCTGGCGACATGTCGAAGACGACGCAGTCATGCCCGCCTTTCAAGAGGCGCCTGACCATATTGGCGCCCATCCGGCCCAAGCCGATCATTCCGAGTTGCATGGGTGACCTCCTTTCAGATCACGAGGTTTCCCGAGCTGGGACAAAATTGGCGAAGTCATAGCCGAGCAGGTCGCTGATGCGCTCGACCGTCAGGTCGGCGGAGGGACGATAGGAGGCGGCGTCCGCGGCGTGGGCGAACTGGCCTTGCCGCGGCAGCACCGTGGTCACCCGAGGGCCCCAAACCTTTTTGACCTCAGCCAGGATCCGGGGTTTGTCGTCTACGAGGACATAGTGGCCGGCTGGGTAGCGCCGCTCGACGTCGTCGAGCTCCTGCTCCTTGTGGATGTAGATCAGCACGTGGCCGTCGACGGTCTCGAAGATGCCCGACCGCTCGACCTTGCGCGGTTGGAAGACGACATCGCCGTCGGACAAGATGACTGTCCGCGCCCACCCGCGGAACCGCTCGAGAACATCGAGCGCTCCCGGGTAGAGCCGGTTGGCGAACGGGTAATCGACCAAATACGAGGACATCGACAACAGGTGGATGTCCTTCGGATGCTCGACCCGATAGCGCTGCAAGGCCCCGAGATAATCGCGGTAACCGAGATCGGTGAACAGCTGTTCGAGGATCGTCCAGTAACGGTCGCGGCACGCCGCCCCGAACTCGCGTTCGAGATGGCGCCGGAGATCGGCTTGGATGCGGTCATTGTCTAGCAGCGTGTTGTCCACATCGACGAGAAAGACGGTCTGGTCAGGGGTAGTCATCGCTCAGGCTTTATCCAGGTGATGCGTGTCGTTCCACAGGCGGATCGCCGGCTCGCTGAGATTATGTTCATATCCGAGGATGCAGAGGGCGGCGGTGCCCAGCAGCAGATAGCGTCCGCCGGCGGATTCGAGGCCGAGCCAGCGTGCGGCGAGCACCCGTAGAAAATGCCCGCTCGAAAACAGAAGGACATCGCCCGCAACGGCACGCACTTGCCTGACGACACGGTCGGCGCGCGCGCCTATCCCGGCCGGCGACTCGCCGCCCGGGCAGCCGTCGCGGAACAGCTGCCAATCCGGCCGCTCCACGTGGATCTCGGCGGTCCGTCGACCTTCGTATTCGCCATAGTCCCATTCCATCAAATCGGGATCGCGTTCGGCGGCGTTGCCGAACCCCGCCAGGTCGCAAGTGTGCGCTGCGCGCTGCAACGGGCTCGTGAAGACCTTGGCAAAGACCAGTCCGCGCAACCGCACGCCCAAAGCCCGGGCATTGCGCTCGCCGCCCTCGGTCAGCGGCAGATCGGTGCGCCCGGTATGCTGGCCCGACAGGCTCCATGCGGTTTCGCCGTGCCTCGCCAGATAAATGACAGGAAGCGCTTCAGCCACGATCTTCTCCGCATGTCCGAACCGTCTTCGCCACCGGGAGTGTCATGAACCTCGGAACGAGACGGCGCCACAAGCGGCTGCCTTCGAGGGCCTGCCAAATGCCGAGCGTTGGCAATCCTATTGCCAGATCGCGCGCCCGCTTCAGCAGGGAAAGTGCGAGCCCCATCTCCGGCGTCAATCCGAAGGCGCCGCCGAGCAGTATATAGGCTCCCTCCTGAACGCCAACTGCGTTGGGTATCGCGAAGGCGACGGTGCGGATTGCGTAGAGCAGGCTCTCGATCACCAGCACGACGGCGAAATCGAGCGGGCGGCCGGCGAGGCGGAGTGCGACCCAGACCTCAAGCGCGCCCGCCACCCAGCAGACGAGATGAAGAAGAAAGCCGCTCCATAGGCCGGCTCTGCGTCGATGGATATGCCCGAGCTCGATGTGAACTGAGGCGGCGCCGGCAGCGGTGCGGTCTGCCCAGCCGCGCCCGAGCGTACGGGCGAACCGATCAAACAGGTTGAAGCCATGACGCTGGACAGCCACAAATGCGATCGCGATCAACACCGCGGCAGCCAAGCCTGTCACAATCGGAAGCGCCGCGGCCGAAGCAGGCCGCAAATGGAGCAGCAGCAACGCGCCGAGGCCGGTGTAGGCGAGCTTGGCGAAGAATTCGAGGGTGAGGTCGACAATCGTACTTGCCGCGGCGATGGCTCCGGGCACCCCCGCTACGGTCACCGCGCGCGCACCGAGGACCAACCCGCCCATCTGCGACAACGGCAGGACTTCGGAGCCCGCGTCGCGGGTCAAGCGGCCCCAGACGAACACCCATGCGGGCGCGTTGGGCACAAGCGCCCACCAAGCAATCCCCATCACCGCGACCAGCACCAGCTGGATCGAGCAAATTGCCGCGAACCCACCCCAGCCGATCGCAAGCAGCGATGCGATTACGGCGTGGGCGCCGAAATGAGCGACGAGCGCTCCGATAGCTGCCAGCCCGACAGCCGCGCCGATGACCGGTACGAACCTCATGCGCTTGCTGCGTACGCCGGCGCCGCGTTCATCGACACCGGAATAGGGGACGCGAAATTAGGCCGGTTGCGCAAATCAGCCGGCTGAACGGCGTGGCCGTGGCCGGAGCGCCTCGCGGAATGCCTGCGGCACTGTAATGTTCGGCGTCGCCGCGCACTGCTTCATTACCTTGCCGACATTCTGGTCAATTTTGCCGACATCGATGACGTGGATCCCTGCCTTGGCAGCCAGATAGCCGTAATAAAACATCGCCGCCGCGGCTCGGTCGTCGTCGGCACCGAGCGGGTCAGACCAACGAACGCGCTCGACCTCCCAAAGGCCCGGGGCGATTTGCGCCTCGGAGGAGGCGGTCGAAGGTGGCGGCGATGCCGGTACGGTTGCCGGAGGAGGCGGCGCAGCCGTCTGCACAGGTTGCTGTGCTTGCGGAGCGCAGGAGGCGAGCCAGAGCACCATTAAAACAGGCACGAGCCGCGTCTTCATCCCCCGCCCCCTTTTGGAATGGGGCCGGCCCTCCCGGCCGACGATCAATAACAATACCCGGAGCTGCGTGCCGTGCCCCGGCGGATGGCGTCGCCGACCGCTCCTACACCCGCGCCGATCGCCGCACCTTTCCCGGCATTTCCGCCGATCGCCCCAAACAGCGCTCCTCCGGCCGCGTCTCGATCGGCCCCGCGTAGCGGCCCCCGGGTCACCGCTTGACACGCGGGCTGACCGTAATGACTCGGCGGCGGATAATACTGAGCATATTGAGGAACGGCCGAGACCTGGGTTGCCGTAAGAACCCAAGCTGCTACGCCACAGCGAGTCATCAAGCGAAACATTTCAACTCCGCGCAGCGTTTCGCCCATGCGAGGCATGTTAAGGCGGCCCCGAGTAAGCGGCAACGGTCGTCAAGAAAACTATCGTTGCTATGGGTAAGGGCGGCGATCTCATCCGGAGCCCGTTCGCTTGCCGGTTCGAGCGGGCCCGTGCTAGCCTTTCCTGGCTAATGCGGTCTCGGAGCATGGTCAGGAGGAACAGATGGCAGCTGGCGCGGCAGCCCAGACAACCACCGGCGAGGAGGCCGCGCTGCAAGCGGTCGCCGCGGCGATGCGGGATGCCGCGGCAACGGCTTCGGAGCATGCCGCCAAGGTAAGAGAATCCGCGAACGAGGCGGGAACCACAGCGCTGGAGAGCATTTCGCGGATGGTCTATACCGGCTCGTACGTGCTGGCCTACGGGGTCGTCTACGCCACGGTGTTTGCCGCCCGCTCACTGCCCCGAGAGAACCCAATAATGCGGGGGTTTCACGACGGCGGGCGAGCGGCGATGGGCGAACTCGATGCCGGGTTAACATCTAAGGCAACCGCGTAGATCGCACGTAAAGGCCCGGCACCGCGCCGGTTGACCGGTCGTCCGACGCGCGTATAGTTCCGGCGCGAGGCGCGGGCGTGGCGGAATGGCAGACGCGGCAGACTCAAAATCTGTTGTCCGAAAGGACGTGGGAGTTCAAGTCTCCCCGCCCGCACCATCTAAATCAATTTTAAGGTCCCTATTTCGCTTGTCGCGAGACGGTAGGTCCGACCTTTTGCAGTTTTGTCGTTAGTCTGTCCGCAGGCGACAGCGAAAACAGGACGCGGACAACGGTTCGTTCTCGAGCCGCGAGACTTGAGCGGCCGACTGCTCGCACCGACGCAAAGGGCGCCTTCGGGGCTTCCCTTTCTTGTTCGGCCGCACCAAAAACAACGAATTTCGCGGCTGCCCAGCCCAGCAGTGCGGCCGCTGCGTCAAAGAACTTTATTATTTCAGGTACTTACTGGAAAATACGCGATCTAAAAAACAACGGAATTTGCACTTCGGAAACAACGAATTTGAACATGGCTGAGGGAGGAAAAAACAACGGAAGCCGCGGGTGCACGCCCGCCACGCTTGATTCACGCCGCGTTCGGTTTTGTATAGGATTGCCGTCATGGAGCCGGTTGGGCCAGCTCGCGTCGAACGTCGGCTTGCGGCGATCTTGGCCGCCGATGTGGCGGGCTACTCGCGCCTGATCGAAGCCGACGAGGAAGGAACCCTCGGCCGACTCAAGGTGCTGCGCACCGAGGTGATCGATCCGAAGATCGCCGCCAATCGCGGGCGCATCGTCAAGACCACCGGCGACGGATTGCTCGTCGAATTTGGCAGTGTCGTGGATGCGTTGCGCTGCGCCGCCAACGTGCAGCGAGAAATGACCGAGCGCAATGCCGCCGTACCACTCGACAATCGCATCGAGTTCCGTATCGGCATCAACATGGGCGACATCGTCGTCGAGGACGGCGACATTTTTGGCGACGGCGTCAACGTCGCGGCGCGGCTCGAAGGGTTGGCCGAGCCGGGTAGCATCCGCGTTTCGTCGCGCGTTCAGGAGGACGCCGTGGGCCGCCTCGACCTCGCTTTTGAAGACCTGGGCGAGCAGCAGCTCAAGAACATTTCCCGGCCGGTGCGGGCATACCGGGTACGACCGACAGGGGAGGGAAGCACGCCCGGAGCCTGGGCGAGGGCTGCCGAGCACGCTGCCCCACCGCTCCCTGATAAGCCATCGATAGCGGTGCTGCCGTTCGCCAATATGAGCGGCGATCCGGAGCAGGAATATTTCGTCGACGGCATGGTCGAGGACATCATCACCGCCCTCTCCCGCATCCGCTGGCTGTTCGTCATCGCCCGCAATTCGAGTTTCACTTACAAGGGCCAAGCCGTCGATATGAAGCAGGTCGGGCGAGAGCTTGGCGTGCGCTATGTGCTCGAAGGCTCGGTGCGCAAAGCCGGCGGGCGGGTGCGGATCACCGGACAATTGATCGACGCGGCCACCGGCGCGCATCTGTGGGCCGACCGCTTCGACGGCTCGATGGAAGATGTCTTCGAGCTTCAGGGCAAGGTGGCGTCGAGCGTCGCGGGTGTCATCGAGCCGGCTTTGCAAGCTGCCGAGACTGCGCGTTCGGTTAACCGCCCGACGAACGACTTGACCGCCTATGACCTCTATCTGCGCGCCTACTCGATCATGTTATCGCCAACGAGAGACGTACCGGAGGCGCTCCGCCTTCTCGATCATGCGATCACGCGCGATCCGGGTTACGGGCCCGCCTTGGCCTGGGGGGCGATCTGCTACTGCTTATGCGATATCAGCGGTTGGGGCGAGGATCTCGAACTCAACCGGCCGAATGGGCTGGATCGGGGACGCCGAGCATTGCAAGTGGCCGGAGACGACCCCGCTGTGCTTGCCAATGCTGCCTTTGCGCTGGGCTATTTCGGCGAGGACATCGGTGCGATGATCGCGTTGGTCGACCGCGCGTTGATGCTCAATCCGAGCTTCGCCCGCGGCTGGCACGTTAGCGGCGGTCTCCATGCGTGGGCTGGCCTGCCCGATTTGGCGATCGAGCATTTCGAAACGTCGCTACGCCTCAGCCCGCGCGCCCGAGTGGGCTGGGGCTTAGCCGGGATCGGCATCGCGCATTTCTTAAGCCGGCGCTTCGACGAGGCAGTGCCCAAACTTCTCCTTGCAATCCAAGAAGATCCGAGCTTTCCGTATCCCTACTACTATCTCGCGGCCTGCTATGCCCATATGGGCCGCCTCGGCGACTCCCGAGAGATCGTCGCGCGGTTGCGGACCATCACGTCTCTCGTAATACCGGACGCCGGCTACCTGCGGGACCCCGGACACCGCGAGCTTTTGTTGTCGGGCCTGCGGCTGGCAACGGGCGAGGAGACATGAGCCAAACCCGGCGGCTTGCCGCGATCCTGGCTGCCGATGTCGCGGGCTATTCGCGGCTGATCGGCGCCGATGAGGGCGGCACTCTCGAACGCCTCAGAGCACTGCGGCGCCAGCTCCTGGATCCGAAGATCGCCGAGCACCGCGGCCGCCTCGTCAAAACCACCGGCGACGGGTTGCTCATCGAGTTTGGCAGTGTGGTCGATGCATTGCGCTGCGCGGTCGATGTGCAGCGCGAGATGACCGGGCGCAACACCGGCATGCCGCCCGACAACCGCATCGAGTTTCGCATCGGGATCAACATGGGCGACATCGTCGTCGACGATGGCGACATTTTTGGCGATGGCGTCAATGTCGCAGCGCGGCTCGAAGCTCTAGCCGAACCCTGCGGGATCTGCGTCTCGGCGCGCGTGCAGGAGGATGCCGCGGGCAAGCTCGACCTCGTCTTCGAAGACATCGGCGAGCAGCAGCTCAAGAACATCGTGCGGCCCGTGCGCGTCTATCGAGTGGTCACGGAGGCCTGCCCTGAGACGTTGCGGTCCGGCGCCGATCCTCCCCTCCCCGACAAGCCGTCGATCGCGGTGTTGCCGTTTGCGAACATGAGCGGCGATCCGGAGCAGGAATATTTCGCCGACGGCATGGTCGAGGAGATCATCACCGCACTCAGCCGCATCCGCTGGCTGTTTGTCATCGCCCGCAATTCGAGTTTTACGTACAAAGGCCAAGCCATCGATGTGAAGCAGGTTGGGCGCGAGCTGGGTGTGCGGTATGTGCTCGAAGGCTCCGTGCGCAAAGCCGGCGGTCGCGTGCGCATCGCTGCGCAGCTGATCGATGCGCTCACTGGGACGCATCTCTGGGCCGACCGCTTCGACGGTTCCCTCGAAGATGTCTTCGATCTGCAAGACAAGGTGGCGTCGAGCGTCGCCGGGGTCATCGAGCCGGCATTGCAAGCCGCCGAGACCGCGCGTTCGGCTGACCGGCCGACCAACGATCTGACCGCCTACGACCTTTACCTGCGCGCCTATGCGATGGTCTTGTCGTCGGCACGGCAAATCCCTGAGGCGCTCTGTTTGATGGAGCAGGCGATTGAGCGCGATCCACGTTATGGGCCCGCACTCGCCTGGGCCGCGCATTGCTGTAATCGGCTGCTTCTTGACGGACGGAGCGAAGATCCCGCGGCAGACCGTCTGAAGGGCGCCGATTTCGCAAGGCGAGCCCTGGAAGTGGCCGGCGATGATCCGAGCATCCTGGCAAATGCCGCCCTCGCGCTGGCCTATTTCGGCGAGGATATCGGTGCCATGATGGCATTGGTTGACCGTGCCTTGGCCCTCAACCCGAGCTTCGCGCGCGGCTGGTACGTTAGCGGTCTTCTCAGAATGTGGGCGGGTCAGCCCGACATCGCGATTGAGCACATCGAGGCCTCGTTGCGTCTCAGTCCCCGCGCTCGCGTCGGCTGGTCTCTCGCTCAAATAGGCTTCGCGCATTTCTTCGCTCGGTGCTTCGACGAGGCCGTGGCGAAACTGGTCCTTGCGATCCAGGAGGCTCCTAGCAACCCGCATCCGTATCGCTTTCTCGCCGCCTGTTACGCGCATATGGGTCGGCTCGACGAGGCACGAGAAGTCGTCGAGCGACTGCGCGCCCTCACCTCTGTCGTGATACCGAGCGCAACGCCGCTCCGGAACGCGGAGCACCGCGAACTGCTGCTGTCGGGCCTGCGCCTCGCGGTCGGCGAGGAAACATGAGCCAGACCCGTCGGCTGGCGGCGATCCTCGCGGCCGACGTGGCGGGCTATTCGCGGCTGATCGGCGCCGACGAGGGCGGCACCCTCGAACGCCTCAAAGCGCTGCGCCGCGAGCTCCTCGATCCGAAAATCGCCGAGCACCGCGGCCGACTGGTCAAAACCACCGGCGACGGGTTGCTCGTCGAGTTCGGCAGTGTGGTCGATGCGTTGCGCTGCGCCGTCGAAGTGCAGCGCGAGATGAGCGGGCGCAATGCCGGGGTGCCGCCTGACAACCGCGTTGAGCTTCGTATCGGGATCAATGTCGGTGACATCGTGGTCGAGGACGGCGACATCTTTGGCGATGGCGTCAATGTCGCCGCACGCCTCGAAGCACTCGCCGAGCCGGGCGGGATCTGTGTTTCGGCTCGCGTGCAGGAGGATGCCGCGGGCAAGCTCGACCTCGCCTTCGACGACATCGGCGAGCAGCAGCTCAAGAACATTGCGCGGCCGGTCAGGGCCTACCGGGTGGTCACGGCCGCTCGCCCGGCGATGCCGCCGCCCGGCTCCGACCCTCCGCTCCCTGACAAGCCGTCGATTGCGGTATTACCGTTTGCCAATATGAGCGGCGACCCCGAGCAGGAATATTTCGCCGACGGCATGGTCGAGGAGATCATCACTGCGCTCAGCCGCATCCGCTGGCTGTTTGTCATAGCCCGCAATTCGACCTTCACCTACAAAGGGCAGGCGGTCGACGTGAAACAGGTCGGACGCGAACTCGGTGTCCGCTATGTGCTCGAAGGCTCCGTGCGGAAAGCCGGAGGTCACGTGCGAATCACTGGCCAGTTGATCGATGCGGCAACCGGCGTGCATCTCTGGGCCGACCGCTTCGACGGCTCTCTGGAAGACGTCTTCGACCTGCAGGAGAAGGTTGCGGTCAGCGTCGCGGGGGTTATCGAGCCGGCACTGCAAGCGGCTGAAACCGCGCGGTCGGCCAGCCGCCCAACAATCGATCTGACCGCCTACGACCTCTATTTGCGCGCCTATGCGATGTACTCTGCCTCCCACCAACGGCAGATGCGGCAGGCGCTGACGCTGCTGGAGGAGGCAATCGCCCGCGACCCGCAATACGGCCCGGCTCTCGGCTTTGCGGCATTCTGCTGCATGCAATTGACCAGCGACGCTGCGGCTCCAGATCGGGATGCGACCCGGGAGAAAGGCATCGACTTCGGCCGTCGGGCGGTGGAGTTAGCAGACGACGCCCCCGGCGTCTTGGCCGACGCCGCCATGGCGCTCGCCTCTTTCGGCGAGGACATCGATGCAATGACAGCGCTGGTCGATCGTGCTCTCGCCTTCAATCCGAGCTATGCCCGCGGCTGGCACATCAGCGGCTTTCTAAGATTGTGGGCCGGGCAAACGGATCTGGCGATCGAGCATGCCGGGTTGGCGTTGCGGCTCAGCCCCCGCGCCCAGGCGCGCTTGACCTCGTTGCTCATCGGCTACGCATTATTTTTTAGCCGGCGTTTCGAAGAGGCCGTTCCGCGGCTCCGGGTTGCGATAGAGGATTCGCCCGTTTTCCCGACCCCCTATCGATTCCTCGCGGCTTGCTACGCCCAAATGGGATTGCTCGCAGAGGCGCGGACGACAATCGCCCGGCTGCGGGAGATCACGCCTGAGGTGATGGTCAATTATCCGCTCCCTTTCCGTGACCCCGAGCACCGCGAGCTGCTGCTGTCGGGCCTGCGCCTTGCCGCCGGTGAGATGGAATGAGCGAGATCGATCGCTCGGCGAGCGGATGACGGAGGGAGACATGACGAGAACCGCGCATTGTTCCTGCGGCGCGCTGCGGGTCGAGGTGTCCGCCGACCCCGATGCCGTCGTCGCTTGCCATTGCGGCGAATGTCAGCGAAGGACCGGATCGGTATTCGGCGTCGGCGCCTACTTCAAGAGAGAGCATGTCAAGACCGAAGGACCGCACAACACTTACGTGCGTGACGCCCCGGAAGGGCGAAAAGTAAGAAACCATTTCTGCCCGACTTGCGGGACGGCGGTGTTTTGGGAGGCCGATCTGAGGCCCGACCATGTCGGCGTCGCCGTCGGCGCGTTCGGTGACAACGGCTTCCCGCGGCCCACACGATCGGTCTGGGAGGAAGCGAAGCACGAGTGGGTTGCGTTTGCCCACGATCTCCCGCATCTCCCACAGGGGAGGCCCGGCTAAACACTCCGCGGTTATCGCGAACGGGGCGAACCTCGCGACCCTACCCTCGGGCCGCGGCTCGGGCTATTTTCGCGTCACCTGCCTGACGATGAGGCGCTCCGCTTCCGTGATCCGCGTCATTCGACATCCTGGGCCCGGTTCGAACCATCCGCGTGGCTCGGTTCTCGCGATCGGCAATTTCGACGGCTTGCACCGTGGCCACGCGGTGCTGCTCGGCCAGGTACGCGAGCTCGCGCGAAGCCGGGGCCGGCCGGTCGGGGTGCTGACTTTCGAGCCCCATCCGCGCAGCGTCTTCCTCCCCGGGGCCGAGCCATTTCGGCTAACGCCCTTTCGCGTCAAGGAGCGCGAATTGGCACGACTTGGCGTCGAGCTCCTATTCGTCCGGCATTTTGATCTCGGCTTTGCCGCCAAGAGTGCGGAGGACTTCATCACCGAGGTAATCGTTGGGGCGATTGGTGCCAGCCATGTTGTTGTCGGCTGGGATTGCACCTTTGGCAACCGCAGACGCGGCACGCCGGACATGCTGCGGGCGGCCGGGATTGTGCAGGGGTTTGGCGTCACGGTGCTCGAGCCAGTCCGCAGCGAGGACACCACGGTCTACTCCTCGACCCATATCCGGGAGCTGTTGAAGGCAGGGAAGCCGCGTGAGGCGGCGACATTGCTCGGCCGATTCTGGGAGATTGACGGCCGTGTCGCCACCGGCGATCGGCGCGGGCGGACGATCGGCTTTCCGACGGCCAATCTTGGTCTCGACGACTATCTGCACCCCGCCCTCGGCGTCTATGCCGTGCGGGTTTCCGGCGACGGTCCGGACGACCCGCTCGCCGGCCACACCGTCGACGGGGTGGCCAATATCGGGCTGCGGCCCACGGTCGGCGGTTTGGTGCCGCGGCTCGAAGCCCATCTCTTCGATACTGATGTCGATCTCTATAGCCGGCATCTGCGGGTGGCGCTCGTCGATTTCATCCGCCTCGAGCGGAAATTTGCCGGGCTCGACGCGCTAAAGGCGCAGATTGCCGAAGACGCCGCGCAGGCGCGTACTATCCTCGCGGCGGTGCCGCTTATCGAATAAGAGTCTCGCGCCTATTGCGCCGCTGCTGCCGCTGCGGGATGGGTCAGCTCTAAGCCGCGTTGCGCGACGGCGGCGGTCGAGGGTTCGCCCTCGCCGGCGACTTGCACGGTCGGGAAGGCGAATTTGATGCCGTTCTCGTCGAACGCCTTCTTGATCATCGCGTAAGCCTTGCGGCGAATGACGAACTGCTCGCCAGGCACGGTCATCATCTTCGCCCGGATCGTGACCGCGTAATCGCCGAGCTCGTCGACCCCCTGCATCTTCAACGGCTCGATGATCAGCGGCTCGAATTCCGGATCCTTTTGCAAGTCGAGCCCGACCTGCTTGATCAGCTTCCTCGCCTTTTCAAGGTCGCTGTCATAGGTGACACCGATTGCGATCTTGTCGATGACCCAGTCGCGGCTCATGTTCTCGACCGCGCCCAAGAGGTTGAACGGCACCGTGAAGACCGGGCCGCGATGGTGCCGCAGCCGGACGGAACGAATGCTGAAGCCTTCGACGGTGCCCTTATAACGGCCAGCCTGGATGTATTCGCCGACCCGGAAAGCATCGTCCATCAAATAGAACATGCCGGCGATAACATCGCGGGCGAAGGTTTGCGCGCCGAACCCGATCGCGATACCGATGATGCCCGCACCGGCAACCAGCGGACCGATCTGAACGCCCAACGCCGACAGCGCCATCATCGCGGCGATGACGACGACAGCGACAAACAGGATGTTGCGAAAAATCGGCAACAAGGTGCGCAGGCGCGCCCGCCGCCGCGCTTCGTCGGTGTTCGGCTGACCAGTATCGGCGGCCTCGGCGAGCTTACGATCGATCGCCGTTTTCGAGGCCTGCCAGAGAAAGTCGGCAATCAGCACGATGACGATGGCGCTCAACACGCCGTCGGCGACGCGGCCGATCCATGTCTCCTGGTCGTGGAAGTGGGCGAGGTCGATGCCCCAGCCCCACGCCAGCACCGCGATCGCACCGATGATCAACAGCGCCCGAATACCGCGCTCGATGCATACGGCAA
>Ga0310912_10000522_pt1 | contig 19218 bp, 16 predicted proteins | sample GREbulkMGOX080_FD_203443 | JGI IMG/M metagenome (GOLD analysis project Ga0310912, IMG submission 203443) | Lab enrichment of tropical soil microbial communities from Luquillo Experimental Forest, Puerto Rico - GRE.bulkMG.OX080 | ecosystem: Environmental > Terrestrial > Soil > Tropical forest >...
CGGAGCAGCCGGCGGCGATGCGCTTGAAGGCGTTCCACAGCACGTGGTAGCTGCAGCTCCCCTTGTCGACCGGGAAGTTGCTCTCGAACATCGCGCGCTCGGGGCCGAAGGCGGCGATGCAGGTCTCGATATAGGGCCGCCAGGCCGCCGCCAGTTCCTGCGAGCTCGGCGGCAGCTCGCCCAAATGATGAGTGAACCCAAACATCCGCATGCCGAGTCCGCCGAGCTTGATGTGAACGTTGGGGCAGGATGCGAGCTCGCGGATCCGGGCACTCCAGCCGGCGAAGACCTCGTCGCGCTTGCCGGCATAGGGGCCGAGGCCGATCGGCCCGCCGACATGGTCGAGCACGATCTGCGTGTCGGGAAAGGCCCGCGCCAAGTCCACAAGCTCTCCGAGCTGGGTATGGTACATCCAGGCGTCGAAGCTGAGGCCGAGCGCAGCGAGACGGGCGAAGCCCTCGCGGACCTTGGGGTTCATCAGCAGACCTTCGGGGCGGATCACCGCGGATCCCCAGGCCGCCTGGGCGGGATGCGAGGCGGTGATGAAGCGGATGCCGAGGAAACGGCCGCCTCCGGCCTGGATCATCGCCTGCAATACCTTCTCGACCGGCGCGCCGAGCGCCAGATCGGCGTAACCGACGATGCCGGCGCAGACCCGTGTATTGCCGTGGTTGCCGCTCGCCGCCATTGTTGCGACACTGTTGGCGAACTCGATTTCACCGACCGGGCGCATCTCGACCGGTCCTGCCGCGCGGTACATCGACAGCCATTCGAGGTAGACGGTAGCGGTGATGTTGTGCCCGGAGCCGGTGTCAGCGAGCAGCTCCGGCAGCAGATAGCGGCCGGTCTCGGGCCGATCGACCAGATGATGGTGCGGGTCGACGATCGGCAGATCGGGCTCGATGATCTCTTCACGGCGGCGGTCGAGCCAGTCCAGCCGAACCGGCAAATGGACGCTCGCTGTGGCAATCGGTGACGGCGATTGCATCGGTGGTCCTCCCAAAAATTGCCCCCATCCCAGATGATGCCCCTTCGTCACACCGGCGCAGGCCGGCGCTTATGGGTTGAGACAAGGTGCACGACCGAACATTTAAGACGCGGACGGTGCATCGGCGGCTACGCGATTTTTGCGGCGAAGGGTTCTCTGAACAGGACATCGCGGATATCTTGGCCGTCTGAGGATAGAAGATATGTCTGGTCGACAGCGATTGCCCGGGGGCGCGCCTCGCAAGGCGAGCCAACGCAAGGCCAGGCGTGCGTCGCCGGTTACCGCTCGAATCAGCCCGAGTTGGCGTGCTGGCGATGGAGTGCGCTGGCAAGGCCGCGCTGGGATTTTCCGGCGCGATGTCGGCGACGGCGAACATGCCGAGATCGCGATCGCTGAGCGAGTATACCGGGTCCGGACCATGGAGCTCGTGTGACTCCGCGAGAACCGAGCATCCTCGATCGGCGAAATCGACCGTCAACTTGACGAGCTTATTTGACGCCGAGACGAGCTCTACCCGTTCATTTGTCCCGACGCGAATGTCGATCTTATCGAGATCCTCGTCGCGCTGCCGATGGACACGGTATCACTGCAAAGGCAGGCACCGCGGAATGAGCGGCCGCCTTGTGGCCTGCCGCAACGGGAGGCCACTTCTTTTGTGGGCCGACAGGCGGTTTGCAAATGTCCGAAAAAGCTCTTTAATTTCAATACGCGCCGATAGAGCGGTTTGCAAATCTAAGGGCTTGACCCTCAACAGAAAGACGACTTCTGCCGGGGTCGCCAATTCTTGCGGCGATCGGGCGGTCCGGGTCCAGCGACGGTTGAGGATCCGCGACGTCGAGGCCCGGAAAAGGCTCGGCGCGCCTACCTCAACTCTTTTGCCTCGATCCCTATGCTACGCTAAAGTAGCATATACGAGAGAAAGGTCCAGGGGCTAACCAGGTGGAGCAAAACATCATCGGAGGCGGCGCGTTTGCGCCCGCGTACAGGGACGCCGGATCCGATGTCCACGGGATCAGCGGATATCTTAAACGGATATTCGGGACTGGGGCGAGAGAATCGGGCGAGATCGTCGGGGACAACTGGCTCAGTGAGGCGCGAAAAAGCAATCGCGATGCACTCCGTCGCCGCACTGAAGAAATCCTGCGCGAAAGAAAGGTTGGGGATATCGGCGGGCTGAGCCCAAACCTTGCCATCCAAATAATCGAGCTTGGCCAGGATGAGAGCCGCGCTGCGCTAATCGAGATCTGGGCGCGGCTCTTGGCCAACGCCCTGGACGCATCGCGAAACAACCTGCGACTGTCATTTATCGCGATCGTCAAGCAGATGGATCCGCAGGACGTGATACTCATAAGACGTATCGTCCATCGGGGCTATCGTGCTGTCCGTGATGAAGCCGGCGTTGCGGCGTCGAATGAAGCCACGATTTCTCTTTTGGCGAGTGAACTAAACCTTAGTGAAGATGCCGTCATCGCCTCGCTAGAGCATTTGGAGGATCTAGGGGTTCTAGCAAATAGCTCCGACGGATTTTTATGGGAAACAACATCCTTCGGGCGAGAGTTCTTCAGGTCGTGCTATAGGTACCGGTAGGTATCCTTTAGCGAAACATCTTAGCTGGTAGCCGAAGCCCCGCCCTAGATTATTCGTGCACGGCACTCGCCAAAGCCGACCGACACAAAGCCGGTCTTGCGGCAATGGGCGCGGAAAATCACTTCATCGCCGTTCTCCACAAAGGTGCGGGTCTCTCCCGAGGCCAACACGGTCTGCCGCTGACCGTCCGCGCTGAGTTCCATGAGGCTGCCATAGCCCTCCTGCGTCGGACCGGAGATTGTGCCGGTGCCGAAGAGATCGCCGGGAGCGAGATCACATCCGCCACAGGTGTGGTGCGTCACCAGTTGCGCTATCGTCCAATAGAGATCCGTCGTGTTGCTGGTCGACATCCGGTGCGCCGGCAAGCCCTTGGCCCGCAGCCCTTCGGTGAGCAGCAAGGCTTCGAGCGCGATGTCGAAGGCGCCCGTGTGCTGGTCGCCTTCATCCCAAAGATACGGCAGCGGCTGCGGCTCGCCGGCCGGCCGCGGCGGCTGCGCGGCGCGGAACGGCGCGAGCGCCTCGGGCGTGATCACCCACGGTGAGACGGTCGTACCGAAATTCTTGCCCAAGAACGGCCCGAGCGGCTGCGACTCCCAACTCTGCACGTCGCGCGCCGACCAGTCGTTGAGTAGGCCGAGGCCGAACACATGGTCCGCCGCCTCGGCAATCGGGATCGGCTCGCCGAGGCCGTTGCCTGGCCCGATCCAAATCGCGAGCTCAAGTTCGTAGTCGAGCTTCTGGGACGGCCCGAAACTCGGCGTACCCTCCTCGGGAGTTTTGCGCTGGCCGTTCGGCCGGCGGATCGGCACTTCGGAAGGACGGACCGAGGAAGCCCGGCTGTGATAGGCGACCGGGACATATTTGTAATTGGGATTGAGGGGGTTGTTGGGGTCCCGGCGCATCCCGCCGTTGCGGGCATGATGGATGCCGGCAAAGAAGTCGGTGAAGCTGCCGATCGCCGCCGGCAGGTGCAAGGTACAATCGGCTGCATTGTGCAGCAGCCGCGACGCAAGCGGCTCGACTTTGGCCCTCTCGGGGTTGCCGGCCGACAACAGCGCCGACAGGCTGCGGCGCAACGCGAGGCGCGCGCCTTTATCCAATGCCATCAGCGGGTTCAATATCGGGCCCGCGGCCGCTTCGGCAGCAGTCGCAGCCTCGCCGGCGAACAAGCCTGCCTCTAACCCTGCTCGCAAGTCGAAGATCTGGTTTCCAATCGCAACGCCGCCCCGCGCCGGGCCGCCGACGGGGCTGAACACCCCCAACGGCAAGTTCTGAATGGGAAATTCAGCGTGACCGCGAGCCGAAGCAACCCAGCTCTCGCGCCGCGGATCATGGGTTTCGTCGATCGAGCTCATCAGTTTCCCTCCGCGAGGCCGTTTCCGACACGATCATGCCCGCTTCCAGTCAGCTGAGGCGAGACCTCAAAGTGGCGTCTCACTGCCCTCCGGCGATTTCCGCGCGCAGCGGGGCTGTGTCGGGCGAGGGCGATCCTTCGCTCGACACGAACGAGGCGAAGACACCGAAAACGAGCGCGAGCATCAGTGATGCGCCGACTACCGCGACCATTGGAATGGCCGTGCCTTGCGGGAGCCGGCCAACCAGTAGGGCACCGACCGCCGCGGTCATCATCTGCAAGAACCCGAGCAGACCGGAGGCCGCGCCGGCGATCCGGGGGTAAACGCTGAGCCCTGCGGCGATGCCGGGTGGCTGACTGAGGCCGTTACCGATCGAGCTGACCGCCATCGGCACGAACAGAGCCCATGGCGTCAACCCGACAACACACCAAACCGCGAGTATCACCCCCGAGGCGAGCGATAGCGCCAGGCCGAGGATGAATAGGCGGGTGCCGCCGAGCACCACCGATAACCGGGCGACACCGGCATTCCCGAGGATATACGCGGCCATCGGCAGCAAGATCATCAGCCCATAGGTGCTCGGCGGCTCGTGCAGCACTTCGGAGAGAAGATACGGCGCACTCGCAAGAAAAGTGAACCATGAGGCGCTGGTAAACGCGGTTGCAAAGGCAAGGGCCAGAAACGCCGGCGACCGCGCCAGCAGAACAAACGACCTCGCCATGCCGCTGAAATTGACCGACGCGGAACGCGGGTGAGTCTCTTCAAGCCTTGCAATGGCGACGAGGAGGACGGTCGCGCCGACCACGCCGAGAAGGGCAAAATTGGCACGCCATCCGACCCACTGGGTGAGATACGCGCCGATGGCGGGCGATATCGACGGCGCCAGGCTCATCGCCATCATGATCGTCGCGAGAGCGCGGGTCGAGCGCTCGCGGTCGTATATGTCGCGAACGATGGCCCGCCCAAGCACCATGCCGGCGCATCCGCCCGCGGCTTCGAGCACGCGGCCGACGATCAGCGCTGGAAGCGACCAAGCAAGTCCGCAAAGCACCGTGCCGGCCAGGAACAGGCTGAGGCCGCCGATCAGCACCGGGCGACGGCCAAAGCGATCGGATAACGGCCCGTAGATGAGTTGTCCCGCGGCTATGCCGGCCAGAAACAGCGTCAGCACAAACTGGACGGTGGCGGCGGGCGCGGCAAAGACAGCGGCCAGTCGCGGCAAGGACGGCACGAGCATATGCAGCGCCGCGGGCGCGATCGCAGTCACCATGATGAGCAGAAAGAGCGGCGGTCGACGCTTTAGCATATGCGGGCCGACAAGCGAGATCGGAAGCGGCTCAGAACGGCATCGTGCCGCGGACGACGCTGCGGTGTAGGACCCGCCGGTATCGGTTGATCTCGTAATTGGCGACGGCACGGTGCAGTAGACACCGGTTGTCCCAGATCACCAGGTCGCCCTTGCGCCATCGGTGGGTATAGACGAATTGCGGTTGGGTCGTGTGCGCAAGGAGCTCGTCGAGAAGCACCCTTCCTTCCGCCACCGGAATGCCGAGGATATGAGAGGAGTGATTGCCGAGATAGAGCGCCTTGCAGCCGGTTTCCGGATGAGTACGCACGAGCGGGTGATCGACCGGCGGATGTTCGCGCAATGACGACTCGCCGGGCGGGGTGCCATCAGATTTGCGGGCGCTTGCTCCCCAGTAAAAGACCACGCGCAGCCCGGCGATGTGCTGTTTGACGCGATCAGGGAGCGCGGCGTAGCCCAGTGCCGTATTTGCGAACTCGGTATCGCCGCCCAGCGGCGGCAGTTCGACTGCGTATAGGGCGGTCAGCATTGGCGGTTTGCGGTAGTAGGGCTTGTCGGTATGCCAGCGGTAGTTACTGACTGGTGAAGAGGATCTGTCCACCGGATTGCCGGCACCGTCGAGATTCGAAATTACGTGCGCAACCGCGTATCGTTTTGCTTGCGGATTGCGGCCGCCATGCGCCTCGACTTCTCCGAAATTGGCCGCGAACGCATATTGCTGTTCTCTGTTCAACACCTGATCGTGAAAGACAACGACGTGGTGATCGCGAAAAGCTTCTCGGATCCGTTGGCTGGTATCCGGCGTCAGCGGCTGTGCGAGGTCGAGACCGGTAACCGCGACGCCGCCGGCCGGCGACAGCGGCGGCCCTGCGATGGCGTAAGCCGAATCTCTCATTGATTGGCATCTCATAATACAGGGGCGACCCAGGGGGCGACCGTGCGCAAAGCGGTGATGCTCGTCAATCGCACTATATCTGAGCATATTTAGCGCCCGAAATAGGCCGAAAGTGTGAGGCACTTCACACGAGGTTTTTGGTATCGAGGCGGGAACCATGATTATGGCCCCGGTGTTACACCGGGCGACCTCTCCTCTTCCAGTCGGGCGGTGACCGTCGCATGGCTGTGGCAGAACCTTGATGTCCGAAGCGCCGACGGCGCGCGATGTAGCGCTCGAATTGATAGGTGCGGTGCTCCGCCGCAAGCGGCCACTCGATGACGCAATCGAGGAGAGCGCCGCGATGCATCAACTGGCGGGCCGCGATCGCGCCTTCGCGCGTCTGCTGGTGGCCACCGTGCTGCGTCGGCTCGGCCAGATCGACGCGCTGATCGCCCAGTGTCTGAATGTACCGCTGGCGCCCCGAGCGATGCTGGTGCAGGACATCTTGCGCCTTGGTGTCGCTCAGCTTTTGTTTCTACGCACCCCGCCACACGCGGCAGTGGCGACCAGTGTCGATCTCGCGCAAAGCCGCGGGTTCGTTTCGCACAAGGGTCTCGTCAACGCCGTATTGCGGCGCTTGAGCATCGAGGGACCGGAACGGATCGAGACCCAAGATGCACCCCGCCTCAATACACCGGATTGGCTGTGGCAGTCCTGGAGCAGAGCCTACGGAGAGCCGACCGCGCGCGCGGTTGCGACGGCACATCTGAAGGAAGCGCCGCTCGACCTGAGCTTGCGCAACGACGCCGAGACCTGGGGCGCGGCGCTCGAGGGGGTCTTGCTGCCGACCGGAACCTTGCGCCGGGCCGCCGGCGGCGCCCTCGCTACGCTGCCCGGTTACGCCGAGGGGGCCTGGTGGGTTCAGGATGCCGCTGCCGCGCTGCCGGCGCGCCTTTTTGGCGATGTCGCCGGCTGCGATGTGATCGATCTGTGCGCAGCCCCGGGCGGAAAGACCGCACAGCTGGCGACCGCCGGCGCCCGCGTGACCGCGGTCGACCGCTCCGCCCGTCGCCTTGAGCGGCTTGTCGCCAACCTCAAGCGGCTCGACCTTGCTGTCGAGGCGGTCGGGGCCGATGCGCTCAGCTGGCGTCCGCCGCGACCTGCCGAAGCGGTGCTGCTCGACGCCCCGTGCAGCACGACGGGCGCGATTCGCCGTCACCCTGATGTACCGCATCTCAAATCTCCGGAAGATGTCGCGCGGCTGTCAATGGTCCAAGAAAATTTACTGCTGGCGGCAATCGACATGCTCCGGCCGGGCGGTATGCTCGTCTATTGCACCTGTTCGCTGGAATCGGAAGAAGGGCCGGAGCGTATCGAATCGCTGCTGCATAGCGGCGCTCCGGTAGCGCGGATCGGGATCGAGGCGGACGAAATCGGCGCAGAGCCCGAATGGATCACGCCTGAGGGAGATCTGCGAACGCTGCCCTGCCATTTCCACGCGTATGACGGCATAGACGGGTTCTACTGCGCACGCCTCGTGAAGCTCGGCACGTGAGGGGCGTTCCCGACGGCTTGCGGCGGCCGTCTTTCCTTGTTACGAAGCCGCATGGGTTTCCATTTCTGGCAAGCTTCTGGTAGCCGGTCGGCGACGCGGCAGCCGCAGGGCTGTCATCGGATGGCGGCGACATGACGGCAGCGGCCGATGGCAGGAGTGGTGAGCTGGTCGCCGCGCGCCGCGCCGGCACACAGGCGCCAGGCCTACTGGCGCGTCTGCGCCGAGACGCCCTGCAGGCGCTGGCGGCCGGCCCCTTGTATCGCCACACGCTGATCGGACGGGTTCCGTCCGATCTGAAGTTCAGGATCGCCCTGCGCTGGCCTGGTGATGCGCGACGCGGCGCGGCTATCATCGGTGGCGAAATCGAGCTCGCGGGTGAGGTCGTCCGCACACCGTCGCCGCGTTGGGCGCCGCCCGCCGTCGGACCCGGATGGCTCGCGGCTTGGCATGGCTTCGGATGGATCGCCGACGTTGCCGCTGCTGGAGCCGCCTCGCGCGAAGCACTGCGCGATCTCGTGCAGAGTTGGATTGCCGAGAACCCCGGATGGAACAGTCTGGCGTGGCGGCCCGATGTGCTCGCGATGCGGCTCTTTGCCTGGCTGGCGCATTTTGATGAAATCGCCAGGCGCGACCAGGACGACCCCTTGCGCCACGCGATGCTGACGAGCATCGTCGCCCAGCTTCGGCATCTGGCGCGCACGGTGTCTTGCCAGGTCGCCGGCGCCGGCAGACTGCGGGCGTTCAAAGGTCTCATTGCCGGCATGGCGGTGTTCGGTATCCCCGAGGGGCGCCTGACAAAGGTGCTCAGAGCCTTCGAGCGCGAGCTCGTGGCGCAGATTCTCGGCGATGGCGGCCATGTTTCGCGCAGCCCCTCGGTGCAGCTACAAGTGCTGCAGGATCTGATCGATACGCGCGCGGTGCTGCGTTCGGCGCAAGTCGAGGTCCCCCTGGCGCTGCGGGACGCGATCGAGCGGATGGCGCCGATGCTGCGCTTCTTCCGGCACGGCGACCGCCGTCTGGCCCTGTTCAACGATTCGCTCGAAGAAGATGGTGTCCTCATCGACCTCGTGCTGACCCGGTCCGAGGCCAAGGGACGCCCGCCGGCGCATGCACCGGAAAGCGGTTTTGATCGGTTGCAGGCATCCAAGAGCCTCGTGCTGATCGACACCGGGAAACCGCCGGCGCGCGGCTTCGATGATCATGCCCATGCCGGCATCTTGTCGTTCGAATTGAGCCATGAGCGCGAGCGGATCGTCGTCAATTGCGGCGCCTACCGCGGCCCGAAGCCGAATTGGTGGCGGGTCGCTCGGGCGAGCGCAGCGCATTCGGTGCTGGTCGTCGCCGACACCAACTCGGTCGAGATCCGGACGGACGGCACGCTTGGCCGCATACCGGCCACGGTTGCGCGCGAACGCGCCGAATACGAAGGCCAGCAATGGATCTCGGCGACCCATGACGGCTATCGCGAGCGCTTCGGCCTGATCTACTCGCGTCAGCTGTTCCTCGCTGCCGACGGCGAGGATCTGCGCGGCGAAGACCAGCTGACTGGCTTGCCTGGCGCCGCCTTTGCCGTACGCTTTCACCTGCACCCATCGGTTCAGGGCTCGCTGGCCCAAGACGGGAACTCGGCGTTGCTGCGTTTGCCGAGCAGCATGGTCTGGCGGCTGCGCGCGACTGGCGCCGAGATAAGCCTCGGCGAGAGCATCTATCTCGGCTCCGGGGAGGCGCGGAAAACCCAGCAGGTCGTGCTGAGCGGGACGGTGCCCCCAGGGGGCGCGACCGTGCGTTGGGCGATTCGCCGGGAGGCCAGAAGACCTGTCGCAGACGACGCCGCGGAGGGTCAATTTGCCGGGGACCACCCTCCCAGGCGTGGGTGACGCGGGTTTGTCCGCGGCGGTCGCGCTCGCGACCGGGCTCCTCTCCTGTTTTGCGACCAGAGCGCTCGTCCCGATCCTTCGCCGCCGCGACATTCTCGACCATCCGAACGAGCGCTCCGCGCACCGCGTACCGACCCCCCGAGGCGGCGGCATAGCGGTGATCGGCTCGCTGCTGCTCGCTTGGTTCGTGCTCGCTGGAGCGGGACTGGCGGTGCCCGGGGTCATCGGCGTTTCGCTTGGAGCCGGTATTTTGGCTGTCGTTTCCTGGGTCGACGATTTACGGGGCTTGTCCCCCTTGTTGCGCCTGCTCGCCCAGATCGTGGTCGTCACCATCGGCATCTGCGCGCGAGCCCCGGGGGAAGGCTGGGCGGGTTTCGTGGCGATCGGCTTGCTGTGGATTTGGTGCACCAACCTGTTCAACTTCATGGACGGGATCGACGGGATAGTTGGGAGCGAAGCCGCGGCGATCGGCATCGGCCTGCTGCTCTTCGCGAGCGCCGGAACCGGCGCCGATCCTGGTTTGGCAATGCTCGCCGCCGCCGTGATCGGGGCGGCGCTCGGGTTCTTGGTATGGAACTGGTCGCCGGCGAGGATCTTCCTCGGCGATGTCGGCAGCGCGCCGCTCGGCTATCTTCTCGGCTTCCTGCTCCTCGATCTCGTGATGCGGGGCTTCTGGAAGGTTGCGCTGATCCTACCGCTCTATTTCCTTGCTGACGCATCGATCACGCTCGCCCGGCGCCTTTTGCGCGGCGAGCTCGTCTGGCGCGCCCACCGCGAGCATTTTTACCAGCAAGCAGTCCGCGCCGGCCTCAGCCACGCCGCTGTCGTCGAGCGGGTCATCGCCGCTGATTTCGTGCTGATCGGTTGCGGGTGGGCGGCGGAAAACGGCTGGAGCGCGGTTTCGCTTGCCATCGCGGCCACGACCGTCGCGGCGCTGTTGGCGGCGCTCGGCCAAGGCCGCTGAGGCTTGCCGCACTTCTCAAAAGCCGTCTATACCCCGCCAGAATGACCTCGACTCCACAACCGATCCGCCGCGCCCTCGTTTCCGTTGCCGATAAGACCGGGATCATCGCTTTCGCCCGGGCGCTCGCCGCGCGCGGCGTCGCGCTGATCTCAAGCGCCGGCACGGCGCGGTTTCTCGTCGAGGCCGGGCTGGCGGTTACCGAAGTAGCGGAAGTCACCGGTTTTCCCGAAATGCTCGACGGCAGGGTCAAGACCCTCCATCCGGCGATCCATGCGGGCCTCCTGGCGCGCCGCGACCAGGCGGATCACATGGCCGCGCTCACCGAGCGCGGGATAGCGCCGATCGACCTGGTTGTCTGCAACCTCTATCCATTTGCCGACACCGTCGCCTCCGGCGCCAGCCCCGAAGATTGCATCGACAACATCGATATCGGCGGCGTCGCATTGATCCGCTCCGCCGCCAAAAACCACGAGGCGATCACGGTCGTTACCGACCCCTCGGAGTACGAGCGTGTCCTTGCGGCGTTGGCGATCGGCGCCGGGGCGCTCGGGGCGGCACTGCGGCGGGACCTAGCTCGCAAGGCCTTTGCTTTGACCGCCGCTTACGATGCGGCAATTGCCGAATGGTTCGGCCGCGAAGAGGCGTCGTCCTTCCCCGACACCGTCGTCATCGCCGCCCGGCTGGCGGCGCGGTTGCGTTATGGCGAGAACCCGCATCAATCCGCCGCTTTCTACCGTACTAGCGACGATCGGCCCGGGGTGGCGACCGCGCGGCAGCTCCAGGGTAGAGAACTTTCCTACAACAATTATGCCGATGCCGACGCTGCGTTTGAGTTGGTCGCCGAGTTTGCGGCGCCTGCAGTCGCAATCATCAAACATGCCAATCCGTGCGGCGCGGCGATCGGTGCGACGTTGCGCGAAGCATGGGACAAGGCGCTCGCCTGCGACCGCGTCAGCGCCTTTGGCGGTATCGTTGCGCTCAACCGGCCGCTCGATACTGCGACCGCCGAGGCGATTGCCCGGCTGCTGATCGAAGCCGTCATCGCCCCGGGAGCGGAGGAGGCCGCGCAGACGCTACTCGCCTGGCGGACGGGGTTGCGTCTGCTCGTGACCGGGGGCATGCCTGACCCCGCGGCGCCGGGCCGCAGCTTTCGCTCGCTGGCGGGCGGCATTCTGATGCAGGAGCGCGACCACATCTCCGTCGCGCAGGACGCGTTGCGCGTCGTTACCCGCCGCGCGCCGACCGAGGCTGAGATCGCCGATCTGCTGTTTGCGATGAAGGTCGCCAAGCACGTAAAATCCAACGCGATCGCGTTCGCCCGCGGCGGCGCAACGGTCGGCATCGGCGCCGGACAGATGAGCCGCGTAGATAGCGTCAAGATTGCCGCCGCGAAGGCGGCCGAGGCCGGCAAGGCAGCAGGCTTGCCGCAATCGCCGACCTTTGGTTCGGTCCTCGCCTCTGACGCCTTCTTCCCGTTTGCCGATGGCCTCGAAGCGGCGATCGCGGCCGGCGCGACCGCAGTGATCCAACCCGGCGGCTCGGTACGCGACGAGGAAGTGATCGCCACCGCGGACGCCGCCGGCACCGCGATGGTGTTCACCGGCATCCGCCACTTCCGACACTAACCGCGAAATTTATTCGCCCAAATTTTTCGTCCCGACGGGCGGCCGACTTGGCGGGTACGGGGGCTGATGGAAGGCGCGCGCCCGATCCGTGTTCTGCATCGTCTACAGGAGCTCAGCGACTGCTCTGGTGAGATCGCTCGGACGAAATGGCTTGGCCAGAAACGCGCCGCGCTCGAGGCACGACGCTCTGATGACCTCCTGGGTGGCATTCCCGGAGATCGTCAAGACCTTCAAATCCGGCATCAGTGCCCGGGCCTTGCGAGCGAGATCCAAGCCGGTCATGCCGCCGGGCAGCATGAAATCGGTCACCAGGACGTCGATCCGAGCCGCGCCCTGTTCCAGTAGCGCGATCGCTTCTTGGGCGGTGCAGCTGGTCTTGACCTCGTGGCCGCACTGCTCAAGCGCCTCGGCCAGCAAGCACCGGATCTCATCCTGATCCTCGACAACGAGGATCGAAGGCTTGCGGGGTGTCACAGGATGTAGGGGGGGAGGCAGCCGCTCGCACAATGCCGTCTCATCTGAGCACGGGAAATAGAGCTTTATTGTCGTACCGCTACCGACCCGGCTCTCGACCTCCGCGGTGCCGCCCGACTGGCGGGCGAAACCATACACCATGGCGAGACCCAGCCCGCTGCCCTTGCCTTCCTCTTTTGTCGTGAAGAAGGGTTGGAAGGCGCGGTGCGCGATGTCGGCCGGCATTCCGCTCCCCGTATCTTTAATATCCATGACCACATACTCGCCCGCCGAGATCTCGCGGCGCTGAGCCTCGCCTGCTGCCACGATCGCGTTCCGCGCCGTGATGCGCAGCGTTCCGCCGCGCGGCATGGCGTCACGTGCATTCAAGGCCAAATTCAACAAAGCGGCCTCGAACTGGCCCGGGTCGATCCGGATAGCCGAGACATCCGGATCCGCCTCGCAAGAGACATCAATCGTTTCGCCGACGGCATCCCGGAGCAAGGGCAACACGGCATCGAAGAGACGGTCGATTCGCACCGCCGTCGGGTGCAGCGGCCGTTGGCGGGCGAAGGCCAACAACTGTGCTGTCAGGCTGGTCCCGCGCTGCGCCGCGCGCAGCGCTGTCTCCGCAAACCGCCGAACATCGGGCGTCGCCTGCCGGTGCAGTGCAATACGGTCGAGATTGCCGACCACCGTGGTGAGCAGATTATTGAAATCGTGCGCCACCCCGCTGGCAAGCTGACCGATCGCTTCCATCCGGTGAGCCTGCTGCAGCGCTGCCTCCGCCGCCGCGCGGCGCGCCGCGAAATGGCTGATGAGCACAGCGCCGCCAACACCCCGGTGGCGAGCAAGACGTAGAAGACAACTCGCCGATACCACGGGCGGAGGGCGACATCTTGATCGATCGCGTACGCCACATAGACCGGATAGGGATCGAGCTGCCGCCATTGGAAAAAATGCGCGATACCGCTCGGTGATGCACCCCATTCTTCGTTTTGCACGCCGCTGGCGATCGACTGCATCAGCCTTGAGCCGGGTGGGAATTGCGGCGGCTCGGCAGTGCTGGGATCAGCGGCGAGCACGGTGCCGTCCGCGCGAACAAGAACAGCTCTGCTGCGACCCGCAGCATCGAGCCCACGGAACCAATTTTCGAAATACTGGACCGAGATCTCGATCCCGATAACGCCGTCGAACCGGCCCGTCGATGACGACCGGCGCCAGCTGAGCCCAAACGTTCCGAGACGCTGGTCACCAACGAACGGGCCGCGGTCGTGTTCCTGATGGGCGCGAAACTCTTCCCTGCTTTCGAGGGTCAGGGCACGTGGATAAGGCAAGCCGCTGGACGCCCGGACGTGACCCGTGCTGTCAGCCAGCCAAATCGACGAGATTTCGCTCATCCCGTTGCTGAGTTTCCTAAGAAAGCTCGCAAGCTCCTGGGAGCGGCTGATGGCCTCCCAATCCAGCTCCGCCGTGCGCAGCTGAACTTGCTCATGCACGAGTTCCTGCGTCGCGAAGACTTTCAAGGCGTGCTCGCGCAGCAGTCCGACGGTGAGCTGGACATGGTCTTCTGCGGCTCGCAGAGTGCGGCTGCGATCCTGCCAGCTCGCCAGGGCGACCACAATCGCTAGACCTGCGAACGAGGCGACCATGAACGCGCGCGGCGAGCGCATTTCCGCAACCCATCTCCTGTTTCGGCCAGACTGCTCCCGGCCCTTTTAGCGCGCGGCGAGGTATATAGATACATAAAGTCGGCACCCAGCGGGCCGCACAATGGTTAACAGAAGCCGCTGCGAGGCCTGAGCAATGTGGTCTTCTCTGGTTTATCGCGTCCTGCTTCTGGGTTCGTTGCTTTTTGCGGCCAGTGCGTCGCTCGAAGCCGCCGCCGAGGATTATCCGTTCATCACGGTTGCCTCGACCACGTCAACGGAGCAGTCTGGCCTGCTGGGCTACTTCATACCGGCGTTTAGGCAGACGAGCGGCATCGATATCTATGTTGTTGCCGTCGGCACCGGCGAGGCCCTCGAGATCGGCGAGCGCGGCGAGTGTGATGTCGTGCTCGTGCACGACAAAACACGAGAACTACCATTCATGCGGAACGGCTTCGGCAGCGTTCGGCGCGAGGTCATGTACAACGACTTTGTGGTGGTCGGCCCCAGAAACGATCCTGCGAAAATCGATGCGACGCACGACGCGGTCGCCGCATTGCGCAAGATCGCTGCAGCCAAGGCACGTTTCGTAGCTCGCGGCGACTCGAGTGGTACCGGAGCTGCCGAAGAGCGTCTATGGGCCGAGGCCGGCGGTCTCCCGATACCCACCCGCGACCTCTGGTATGTGAGGACCGGCGGAGGCATGGAACAGACGCTTACCAGCGCGTCATCGACCAACGGCTATGCGCTGACCGACCGAGGCACCTGGGTTCACTTTCGCGATCGTGGCGAACTGAAGATCGTCGTCGAAGATGACCCGCGACTTTTCAACCAGTACGCTGTCATGCTGGTGAACCCGGCTCGGTATCCTCAGGTAAAGGTACAGATGGGTATGGCGTTCATCGACTGGCTCACCTCGCCAGCGGGTCAAGCCAAAATTGCCAGCTACAAAGTCGACGATCAGCAGCTGTTTTTCCCCGACTACGTCAAGCCATAGGTCCATTCAATAGCCGTCCAAGCGTGACTGTGCCCGGATGTTCGTCCCGCCGCCAAATACCCTCCGGGCGTCAGATCGGCTAAACTATGGCAGCCTAGAGCAAGATTCTAACAGGCTGAATCAAAAAGAGGATTCTCATATTTGGAGTTTTGTGATTCAAGATGCTGGCTGGGGCTGGGGGCCAGCATCAGATGGCAAGACCCTATTCGCAGGACCTGCGGGGATCGTGTGATTGGTTCGGTTGCGAGCGGCCGCACGTGCCGGGCGACGGCGGCGCTGTTTGGGGTGAGTGTGGCCAGCGTTGTCAAGTGGTCGCAGCGCTGGCGGGCGAGCGGCAGCGCGGCGGCCAAGCCGATGGGCGGCTGGAAACAACTGCTGCTGAAAAGCGAACGGGAGTGGCTGCTGGCGCGGATCGCCGAGAAGCCGGATCTGACCTTGCGCGCGGTGGTGGCCGAACTGGCCGCGCGCGGCACGCCGGCGAGCTACGGCGCAGTGTGGCGGTTCTTTAAGCGCGAAGGGATCAGTTTTAAAAAAAGCCTATACGCCGGTGAGCAGGACCGCGCCGACGTCGCCCGCCGGCGAGCCCAGTGGCAGAAATACCAGGGCCGGCTTGACCCCAAGCGCCTGGTGTTCATCGACGAAACCTGGGCCAAGACCAATATGACCCGCCGCCATGGGCGCTCGCCGCGTGGCACCCGTCTGATCGCCAAGCGGCCGCATGGCCGCTGGCGAACACTGACCTTTCTGGCGGCGTTGCGCTGCGACCGGATCGCCGCCCCCTGCGTCATCGACGGGCCGATCAACGGCACCAGCTTCCGCGCTTACGTCGAACAGTTCCTGGTTCCCACCCTCAGCGCCGGCGACATTGTCATCATGGACAACCTCGGCAGCCATAAGGGCCAAGCGATCCGCCAACTGATCCGCAGCGTGGGCGTCAAGCTGTTCTTCCTGCCGCGTTACTCGCCGGACCTCAACCCGATCGAGCCAAGCTGAAGACCCTGCTGCGCAAAACCGATCCGCGCACCACCGAGGCCACCTGGCGCGGCATCGGCACACTCCTCGACCGCTTCAAACCCGAGGAATGCGCCAACTACGTGTCCATGCGGTGAGCACCGCAGAGGTGAGTTATTTAGCGGGTTTGACCGATGGTAGCGTGCGGCCGGCGGCTCGTTCATCGGAGATGATCTGGCGCAAGTTCTCAATGCCGTCCTCGGTAAAAGCGGTCACGCCATCCTCCCCGAAACCGTAAACCCAGAGGCAGCCGTCTTCGGGGAACATGTCGATCGACAGCTGGTGCAGCCAGTCTTCGTCCTCGCCGAGCAGATTGGCGACGTAGCGGATCGTGAAGACGGATGCAATCGCCGCCAAGATCAGGCTGCCTGACTTTGCGGCGCCGAATGCGGCTGCCAGTTCCACGGCAGCAGTTCGTCGATCCTGTGGGCTGGATGGTCGGCGATCCGAGCCAGGACATCGCCGAGCCAGACCTGCGGGTCGACGTCGTTCAGTTTGGCAGTGACGATCAGGCTGTAGATCGCTGCGGCTCGCTGTCCGCCGCGGTCGGAACCCGCGAACAGCCAGGATTTTCTGCCCAGGGCAATCCCACGCAGTGCTCGTTCAGCTGCATTGTTGCTCAGGCAGATGCGACCGTCGTCGAGAAACTGGCTGAATGCCGGCCAGCGCTTGAGCATGTAATCCATCGCCTTGGCAAGATCGTTGCCACGCGACAGCTTGCGCCGCTGTTCCCGCAACCAGCGTTCCAGATCGGTGACCAAAGGCGCGCTCAGCTCCTGCCGAACGGCGCGGCGCCGCTCGGCGCTCTCGCCGTTGATCGTGCGCTCGATTTCAAACAGGGCGTCGATGCGCCGGACCGCTTCCAGCGCCAGCGGCGAGATCACGCCGGTGGTCCTGCCCTCTGCCTTGCGGCGGGCGGCGGCGGCGACATCGGCCATGACGAAGAACGGCCGGCGAGCGTGCACCCAGCACGCCGCCTCGACGAGCGGGCCCGGCTTGCGGTTGGCCTCATAGAGCTTGGTGTATCCGCCAAAAGCGTCGGCCTGGAAGATCCCGGCATAGCCGGCCAGGTGCGCCTGCGGATGATCGCCGCGCCGGTCGCGCGAGTAATAGAACATCGCCGCCGGCGGCGCCGGCCCGCCGAACGGTCGATCGTCGCGCACATAGACCCAACATCGCCCGGTGTCGGTCTTACCCTTGGCCAGGACCGGCACGGTGGTGTCATCACTGTGCAATCGCTCGGCGGCGAAGACGTGTCGCTCGATGCGCCGGAGCAGCGGCGCCAGCACGGCGCAGCAGCCGCCCACCTGGTCGGCCAAGGTCGACAGGCTCAGCGGCACGCCTTCACGGGCATAGCGATCGGCTTGACGGTTGAGCGGCTGATGTTGCCCGAACTTCTCGAACAGGATCATCGCCAACAGGCTGGGGCCGGCCCAGCCGCGGGCCAACACATGGAATGGCGCCGGGGCCTGGCTGACCTTCTCGCAATCGCGGCACGTGAACTTCTCGCGGACGTGCTGGATCACCTTCCACTGCCGGGGAATGACCTCCAGTGTCTCGGTGATGTCCTCGCCGAGCTTGCGCAGCCGCGGGCTGCCGCAGCACAGGCAAACCGTCGGCCCCGGCTCGACTATCCGCTCGCGCGGCAGATGCTCGGGAAAGGGCTGGCGCGCCGGGCGCTTGCGGGTAAAGGCCGCCACATTGGTGGCCTTGGCCACGGCCCGCTCGGACGCGATCTCGTCCTCGGTCGCCGAACTCTCGAGCTCCTCGAAGGCCAGCTCCATCTGGTCGAGTAGCTGCACGGTGCGTTCCGAGCGCTGGCCATAAAGCTGGCGCGTCAGCTTGGCGATCTGCAACCGCTGATGCGCGATCAGGGCTTGATCATCGGACGCCTTGGCCTTGGCCACCGCCAACTCGGCCTCGACCCGCGCCGCTCTTTCGCGCTCCACGATCAGCGCCGCCTGCAGCGCGGCAATGTCGTCGGGGAGGTCATCGACCGTCGTCGTCACGAGCCCGATTATCTCACATCGCTACAGACCAACCGCTCCTCAACCAAAGGGTGAGTCAATCGGCCGCAGCCGCTGATCAAGCCAGGGGCAGGCTCTCAGCCGGCAACCTCCGGCCGCCAGGTGCGGACAGGGTTTCGCCAGTCGATCCCATCGAGCATATAGGCCAACTGCGAGGCGCTGATCGCGACCGTGCCGTCAGCCGGCGACGGCCAGATGAAGCGACCGCGCTCCAAGCGCTTGGCGTAGAGCGACATGCCGATGCCGTCATGCCAGACGATCTTGATGAGGTCGCCTCTAGCACCTCTGAAGACGTACAAATCGCCGGCATGCGGATCGCGGCCCAGCACCTGCTGCACCTGCAACGCCAGCCCGTTCATCCCCTTCCTCATGTCGGTTCGGCCGACCGCCAGCCACACCCGAACGCCTGAGGGAACCGGCATCATCGCCGCGCCAGCACGTCGAGAACGCGCTCCAGTGCCGCCGCGTCGACATCGCGATCGACCCGAACCCGGCGCCCGCTCTCCAGCTCGATCTCGATCAGCCCCGCTTTCTTGCGCCACCGGCGACGTGGCGTGTCATCGGCTGTGGCCGGCTTGTCTTCCAGAACCGGCGCTGGCAGGGATCGAACATCCTTGGTGATTTCGACCGCCACGAACGACGGCAGCTCCGAGGCACCCGGCACACCGATAACGCCAAGCTCGGCCAAACGGCGCCACTTATAAACCTGGGCCGGCAGCAATCCGTGCCGCCGCGCAACTGCCGAAATGTTCGCTCCTGGTGCCATCGCTTCTGAAACCACCGCGAGCTTCTGTTCGACACTGAAACGTCGACGCCGCTCCACACGCCCCAGCAGCTCCGCAGTCGCATACGACATAGATCTTGCGCTATTGCTAGCTCCACTTCCAAGCCAGCATCCGGCATCCTCATCCCGCCGATCGCAAGGCGGCCGTCACCGCAGGGATACC
>Ga0310912_10000523_pt1 | contig 19215 bp, 17 predicted proteins | sample GREbulkMGOX080_FD_203443 | JGI IMG/M metagenome (GOLD analysis project Ga0310912, IMG submission 203443) | Lab enrichment of tropical soil microbial communities from Luquillo Experimental Forest, Puerto Rico - GRE.bulkMG.OX080 | ecosystem: Environmental > Terrestrial > Soil > Tropical forest >...
GGCCGCGAAGCGGGAGACGATGCCGATCACGGGGAGAAGCGGGTTGGTGTTCTGGATCCCGAACAGGGCGAGCAGGTCGGCCTTGTCTTTGCGTTTGCCCGACAAATCCGCTGGCGAATACTTTTCAGCGATGAACTTGTCCGCCTCCGGGCTCCACTCGTTGTAGTCGACACCGTTTACGATTCCGGTCACGCTCGCTGCGCGGTCCCGCAGAACTCCTTCCAGGCCGAATCCGTATTCCGTGGTTTGAATTTCCTGGCTGTATTTGCGGCTCACCGTCGTTACGTAGTCGGAATAGACCAGGGCGCCTTTGAGGAAGTTGACCTGACCGAAGAATTCCATCTTGGCGATGGTGAACAGGTCCCAGGGCAGCATGAGCAGCGGGAGAATTTCGGCGGGAAACAATCCCTGGTAACCCATGTTGTGGATGGTGAAAACGGTGGCGGTCTCGCGAAACGCGGGATCAGAGGCGTACTGCGTGTGCAGGAGAACAGGGATGAGAGCAGCTTGCCAGTCATGGCAATGAAACACGTCGGGGATACCCACAATTTTCGAGCCTTCAATCACGGCGCGCGAAAACAGCGCGAAGCGCTCGGCGTTGTCGGGGTAGTCTCCGACCGCGGTGCCATAGAGAGCATCGCGATCGAAATATTGCGGGTAGTCGACGAAGTTGTAGCGGACGCCAGCCGGACCGTTAGTGCTCACCAGGGAACAAAAGCGGTAGTGGTCGTCGAAGGGGACGGTAATGCTGCGAACGACAGTTTGGGGATCAGTGAGCTGGGTCTGGCGATAGTGGGGAAGGTAGACGCTGACCTGGTGTCCCAAGGCGGCCAACGCGCGCGGCAGCGCACCCACCACGTCGGCCAGTCCCCCGGTTTTGGAAAAAGGAACTCCCTCTGAAGCGGCAAAGGCAATGTGCATGAGGACCAACCTCCCAGGGACAGCCGAGAAGGCCCGGCGCAGGATATGATGGAAGAGGATCGAACGTAAGGGGCAAAGGTCCCGCCTGCAGTTGCGCGATCGCGCAGTCAGTCTAACTGGGTCAGTGAAAGAGGGTCAACGTGCCGAAAGTTGCCGCGAAACGTATTGCGCGCAAGCCAAAGCTCGGCCAGCATTTTCTGACGGACGACGCGGCGGCACACCGCATCATCGATGCGCTGGGCGATGTCTCCCACGGCACGGTGCTCGAGATCGGGCCAGGGCGGGGCGTGCTGACGTCGATCCTAGCCAAGCGCGCGCGGCGCCTGATCGCCATCGAACTCGACCGCGTGCTGGCCGCGCAGCTGCGCATGAAGTTCGCGCTGTATCCCAACGTGGAAGTGATCGAAGGCGACGTGCTGGCGGTGGACTTCTCGACCCTATTCGGGCCGCGGCCGGGGGCCTCGCGTCCGGGACTGGTGCAAGCACCGGATCCGGTGCCGGTGGTGGGCAACCTTCCCTACTACATCACATCTGACATTTTGTTCCGGCTGTTTGAGTTTCGGCAATGCTTCAGCACGATCGTGATCATGGTGCAGAAGGAAGTTGCGGACCGGCTGGCAGCCTCACCCGGCAGCACCGACTACGGGCTGCTGTCGGCGACGGCGCTGTTGTACGGAAAGGTCGAGAAGCTGTTTACCCTTCCTCCTGGAGCGTTCACGCCGCCACCGCAAGTGTACTCGTCGGTGGTGCGGATTACGATGGCGCCGCAACTGGAGTCGCTGGACGTGGAAGAGGGCGGCTTCATGAATTTCCTGAAGCTGTCTTTTGCCCAGAAACGCAAAACTCTGTGGAACAATCTGCGAGTGCAGTACGATGAAGGGGTCCTGAAGGAAGCGCTGCGCGCAGCCGGAGTCAAGCCGGTCATCCGTGCCGAAGCGCTGCCCCTCGAGAAAAGCGCCGCCATCTACCGGGCGCTTGCCTCCAAGAACGGTCAAGCTCCGGTCGCGGGCAACTAGTCGCGGGAAGGAGGGCCTCATGGGCGAATCCTCAGTTCGCCATCCTGCTGTTGCCGGCCAGTTTTATCCCCGAGAACAGTCGCGCCTGATGGCCGAGGTGCAGTCCTACCTGCACGTGGAAGGGGAGCCCGTCTCGGCTTTTGGGTGCGTGGCTCCGCACGCAGGCTATGTGTATTCGGGGCGCGTGGCAGGCGCGGTATACGCGCATGTGGCGATTCCCCAGCGGTGTATCGTCCTTTGCCCGAACCACACCGGGTATGGCACTCCGCTATCGATGATGGCCGCGGGAGTGTGGGAAACGCCGCTCGGCGACGTTCCGATCGATAGCGCGCTTGCCGGGTCGCTGCTGAAAGCGTTCCCACTGCTGCGCGAGGATTCAGACGCGCACCGCGGGGAACATGCGATCGAGGTGCAGTTGCCGTTCCTGGTGTCGCGCAGAGCCGACTTGCGCTTCGTGCCCATCGCGATTGGAACCCGCGGCTATGAAGCGCTGAACGGGCTGGGCAAGGCCATCGCACGGGTGCTTTCGGAGACTGGCGACCCCGTGCTGGTCGTTGCTTCGAGTGACATGAATCATTACGAGTCGGACGCGGTGACGCGGGTGAAAGATCGAAAAGCGATCGAGAAGATTCTGGCGCTTGATCCGGCCGGGCTCAATGAAGTCGTGACTCAAGATCATGTGAGCATGTGCGGGTACGGCCCGACGATCGCGATGCTGACTGCGGCCAAGGAGATGGGGGCGACTTCGGCGGAGTTGGTGAAGTATGCGACTTCCGGGGACGTCTCGGGGGATCGGCGGACGGTGGTGGGGTATGCGGGGATTGTGGTGAGGTAGAACAGGGGTTGGTCGTCAGTTGTCGGTCGTCGGGCCACCCGCCCGCGTCATTGCATATTTGAGTTGTGCGGTTGCGGTGGCCAAAAGGTTCCCTAGGTGGCAAAGAGCAAAGCGATAATGAGTGCCGCAGCCCATCCCGTCTTGTGGGACCCCATGGTCCAAACGTTCACGTAATTCGTAACCCAATTTAGTGGCACCCCCAGTACGAATAATAAGGACGAAGCGGCACCCCTTGTTTGGCATCCTTGGCGCGGCTGTGCCGAGAATGAACGCTACTCCCACATAAATGACGAGGGTTGCTACAACCGAAGCAAGTATGGATGTGGAACAGGAGAATGCAGGGCCTTTGGCGTCTAGGTTACTTTCGCTCAGTGAATCGAATCCGATGCGCAGGCTGTCGATCTGTGACCGATGAACATCCCCGCCGCCCAAGGGGAGCTTGGGAGGGGACACCCAGGTGCGGATTTGCTGCTAAGAAAAATGCGACGGGCGCGGAGCCTTCGACAAGCTCAGGGCTCCCCGTCGCTCCATCGATCTCTGGCGGTGTTTCTAGCGGTGCGGCGTTGAGGTGTGTCCTCCGGAGCTGATTCGGCCGCCGCCTGTACTCATGTGCGAACCGCCGGTGCTGACGTGGCTTCCGGCACTGCTGCTCATCCGACCCGCACCGGATGCGGGCATCGCCATGCTGCTTCGGACTGGTGCCGAGGTGTGCAGAGTAACCGAGCCGTTCTGCGCGGCTTCGTGCGAAAACTTCGCCAGGTTATCGACCGAGCCGCGCGGAATTCCGATGCCGGCCGAGCCGTTTTCGATGGTCACGCGGCGCGGGACATTGCTGTAGAGAACCGGCGGTCGGACGGTAACTGTCGCGGTACCTGAAGATGGCGGAAGCGGCGGCCTAAAGCGCTGCGGGGGATTGGTGACCGGCGGAATCGGATTCCATCCCACGAAACCACTGGGCGCCCACATCCAGCCATAGCCGGGCACGAAAGCCCAGTTGCCGTAGCGGTATGGCATCCAGCCCCACGGATAGCCCGAGACCCACGTGTAGCCGAAGCCAGGGTAGTACATCCAGGAACCAAACGCGAAGGGATCCCATCCCGCGCCCGCGAAGTAGGGTTGCCACATCGGGCCGTAGCCCGGGACATCGTAGTAACTGCCGTAGTAGTTCAGATCGCTGACGCCGTAGCCGTAGGGATAATTGTGGTTCGAGCCTTTGCTGGCGTATTCGCGCTGATACTTCGATTGCTGCTTGTCCCAGGCGTCGAAGGGATTCTCTTCCACGTTTTTGGCGATGGTGCACTTGTCGTCCGCCGCGAAATCGAAAGTGGCAGTTTTGTTCTTACTGAGTTCGACCTCGCCGGAAGGTCCATCGACTTTCAGGTCTCCGTTGAAGATGGCCACGGCCGCGTTGGTGTCCTGCAGTTCCACGCGGAAGTGAACGGCTTCGCGAGGCAGGACCTTTTCTTTCTGGAAGGCCAGCGTGAATGAGTCGTCTTTGTGTTTTGCCGTGTAGTCGACGTAGGCGAGGCCCTGCTGCAAGGTCACGCTGGTGACCTTGGCTCCGGAGTCCTGCGCTGACAGCGCAGTGAAGGCGACCGCAGTGTTGGAGGCGAGGCGCAGGGTGCTGCCGTCTTCGAACTCGACTTCGGCGCGCCCGTCGTCCTTGGTGGCCAGTTTCATGTCCTGCACCATGGGCATGTTCAAGAAAGCTTTTTCGAACCCCTGGCCGGTGCCGCGATCCACTTGAACGGTTCCTTGAATTTCACTAAGCCGCACGATGCGCACGTGCGACTCGGCAAACGCAGACCTCACGGCCAGGGCGAGAAACAGCCCCAGGCCCAGAGCAAGCCCTGTACCCAAGCTTCGCTTCACCATAAATTGTCTCCCGGAGACACTGGATCCTGCTTGATTAGAGCACGTTTCGCAGGCGTCGGGTTGCTACATTCTTGTAACTTCTGACGGAGCCAGGAGGTGACGCCGAGGAAGGGGCCGATCTCTTGAGAGGCCCGAGGTAGATCATTCTAAGTTATTAAAGCAAAAGGCAATGTAGATCAACGAGCAGCCCCGCTGCCACTCGCCAATAGTAATCTCTGGGCGCGCGCCCGGCTGACATTGAGCACACTCTGGTCGGCGGCGATCCGTTGCAGGATGGGCGCTACCGCCTGGACCTCGTCCAGATTTTTTTCCTTGGCCATTTCCTCCATGCGCTTGAGTTCAGCTTCGAGAGCGAGCTTCTGGTGGTGATAGTAGAAATCCAGCCGGCGGCCAAATTCCAGGGTGGTCGACATGCTCTGAAAGATGGTCGTGATTTCCTGCACGGCGGGGACTGGCGAATAGTTGTATTCGGCGCGCGTGTGACGGTCGCCTCCCGTGTAGGTGAGAACTTTGACTCCGGTGGAGGCGAGGTTGCTCCGTCCCGAGTCGACTTTGCCCTCAAAGTATTTCGCTTTGGCGGCGAGATCGAAGATTCGCTTGCAGTTCGCAGACGAGAGCATGAAGTCGGTGTGATATGGATCGCCGGGTTCAGCGTCAGGGGTCAGCTTGCCCGTCGAGTCGTAGCTGGCATGGCCGTCGGAGGCGACCGAGATCATGTAGTGATCGGGGATGGAGTTGGGGAAGTCGAGAGAGAAGCTGACGCTGGCGGGAGGTTCCGCAGCGTGGGCGGGTTGAGCCAGAGCGCTAGAGAGAAGGACCGCCACAGAGAACGCGAGCGCGAACCACCGAACCGGGAAAGAAGGCATACGGAATCGCACTATTGTAAGGCCACAACGCCGTTTCGTTGAAGGCGCCTCGAGAAGGCGCCGCGACCTATGGCCGGCAAGATGCCGGCGCTACTTTCGCGGCAATTCCCTGCCGCTGCAAGGTGGCGGCAGTGTGGAGGTGGCAGATGGCGATGGCAAGTGCATCGGAGGCATCGGCTGGCTGCGGAGGCTCGGGCAGTGCGAGTAGGCGAGTGACCATCTGCTGGACTTGATGCTTCTCGGCCTTCCCGTATCCTACGACTGCGGACTTGATCGACAGTGGGGCGTACTCCGCAACCTCGAGCCCTGCGGCTGAGGCCGCAAGCATGGCCACTCCACGCACCTGTCCGAGTTTGAGCGCGGATTTCACATTGAGCGCGTAGAAAACGTCTTCGATCACGACCTGATCGGGCCGGTGTTCACGGATGAGCAGGGCGAGTTGCTCGTAGATGCGATGCAGGCGAGTGGGCAGCGGCTCGCGGGGGGAGAGCTTCACCGCGCCGCAGGTCAGGCAAAGCAAGCGGCCGTTGGGGCCGAGCTCGACCACGCCGTATCCGGTATATTCGGTGCCGCAGTCGATGCCAAGAACCCGCATGGGAGTCAGTGTAGCGCGTCGGGGGTGGATTCCATAGGTGAGGAATCAGTATCCCCAATCAACAGCAGCGGGGACGCCGCTCACGTTGGCGCAGATTCTCCCGCAGAAACGCTGCGTAGGCGTGCTTGGAGCTCCCTATATTTTGGCGCTGGAGAAAACGGGCGTAGGCAGACTCATCAAAGATCTCGCGGAGAGTGGACCAGAGAACTGACGTCGCTCGGCGCAGGTTTTTGCTCAGAGTCAGCACCGGAGTTGACCGTCGGAATCTCATGCCTGCTCCTCGGCCGCGAATCGGGTGGGGACGAAGGGTGTCTCGCGCACGACCGCCTGCTTGCGTCCGGCGAGCACGCGGACCCACTCGGCGGTGGACTCGAACAAGATCATGGCGACCATCGCGATGAGAACTCCCGTGACGGCCGCATCAAGACGGTCGTTAAAGATCAGCCGCGCAGTGGCGGCGGAGTTCGGGCCGGTTCGAGCCACGCTGGAAGCGAGTTGCCGGGCATGCGCGAGGAATCCGCTGCGCGGGTTGGGATCGAAGACTTTGTAGTACGACGCAGAAAACGTGACCGCCACCAGCCACAGCAGCGGACCCAGCGTCACGGCAGCATAGCGGGCGCGGCCCATCTTGATGATGATGGTCGTGGCCACGCAGAGCGCGACCGTGGCCAGCAACTGGTTCGCAATCCCGAACAAGGGCCACAGCGAATTGATCCCGCCGAGCGGGTCTTTGACTCCCTGCCAGAGAAAGTATCCCCAGGCAGCGACGATGAGGGCGCTATTGGCGAGGATGCTCGGATACCAACTGGTGCGGCCGAGCGGCTCGTAGATGTGGCCGAGCGCGTCCTGCACCATGAAGCGGCCGACGCGGGTGCCGGCATCGAGCACCGTCAATATGAAGAGCGCCTCGAACATGATGGCGAAGTGGTACCAGATAGCCATCAGGGCCTGGCCTCCGATGCTGTGCGCGAAGATATGCGCCATGCCGACCGCAAAGGCGGGAGCGCCGCCGGTGCGGTTGAACAGGGTTTGCTCTCCGACCGCTTGTGCGAGCGTGTGCATGTCGGCGGCGGTCACGGGGAACCCCCAAGAAGAGATGGTCGCGGTGGCGGCTTCCGGGGCGGCTCCCACGATTCCGGCGGGGCTGTTAATGGAGAAATACGTTCCCGGCTGCAGGACGCAAGCGGCAATCACGGCCATAATGGCGACCATCGACTCGGCGGCCATGGCCCCGTATCCCACCATGCGAGTTTCGGTCTCACGGGAGATCAGCTTGGGTGTGGTGCCACTGGAAATGAGCGAGTGAAACCCGCTGATGGCGCCGCAGGCGATGGTGACGAAGGCGAACGGAAACAGGCTTCCAGCGAAGACGGGCCCGGTGCCGTCAATGAAGCGCGTGAGCGCCGGCATGTGCAGCGTGGGACGCAGGGCGGTGATTCCGAGCGCGAGAAGGGCAATGGTTCCCAGCTTGACGAAGGTGCTCAAGTAGTCGCGCGGGGCCAGCAGCAGCCAGACGGGCAGCGCTGAGGCGGCGAATCCGTAGATGATGATCAGAATGGCCAGCGTCGGAGCGGTCAGCGTGAAGTACCGTCCGACCGAGGGCGTGTGCGAGGCCCACTGGCCTCCCCAGATGGCCAGCAGCACTAGCACGAATCCCAGGACCGAGCTCTCGAGAACCTTGCCGGGCCGGATGCGGCGCAGATAAAGGCCCATGAACAACGCGATGGGAATGGTCATCGCGATGGTGAACGTGCCCCACGGACTGGCCTTCAGGGCGTTGACGACGATGAGAGCGGCAACTCCCAGCAGGATAACGATGATGCTGATGACCGCAACGTAAGCGACGAAGCCTCCGAGGCGGCCGATCTCGCTTTTAGCCATCTCGGTGAGCGATTTGCCATCGCGGCGGATGGAAAACAGGAGTATGACGAAGTCCTGCACGCAGCCGCCGAAGACGGCGCCAGCGAGAATCCAAAGCGTTCCGGGAAGATATCCAAATTGTGCAGCAAGTACAGGACCGACGAGCGGCCCGGGCCCGGCAATGGCGGCGAAATGATGTCCGAAGACCACCCACTTGTTGGTGCGGACGAAGTCACGGCCATTCTCCAGGCGCTCGGCGGGCGTGGCACGCAGGGCGTCGAGCGCGAGAACCTTGGCAGCGATGAACTTGCTGTAGAAGCGGTAGCCGAGGGCGTAGCTGCAAAGTGCTGCCACCACCAGCCACAAGGCGCTGATCTGTTCGCCGCGGTGCAGAGCGATGGTCGCTACGGAAAGGGCTCCAGCCACGGCCACCGCCAGCCACACAAATGCGCTTACAGGTTTCGACATCGAGTCAGGAACTCCTCGGTTGGTTTACGGCTTTCGCCGAAGCGAATGGGCAGTATTGTGGCGAATCTTCCGCCCGCATGCAAATCGGCACCCCTGGGCAGTGGGGACTGCGAAACACGATCGATCACTACGCCGGAATGACCGGACGCCCGGTCGTTCCCAGAGCCGACTGAATCGGTCAAGGCCTTGAAGGTACGTCCTTTGCAGACAACTGTTGGGGTCGCTTTTGATGATAATCTTGATGGTTCCGACCCGAAGCTAGGTTTCTTTCTGTACCAGGGACGCACCGGAACTGTCTTCGAGCAATCCGTTTCGATAGGAGCAGGCAATGAAGATTGGCATGTTGACTGGCGGGGGCGACTGTCCGGGGCTGAATGCGGTCATCCGCGCGGTGGTGCGCAAGGGCACGTTCCATCACCAGGATGAATTCGTCGGATTCATGGAAGGCTGGCGCGGACTGCTGGAAAACAAGACCATGCTGCTCGATCTGGAGACGGTGGGCGGCATCTTGCCGCGGGGCGGCACTATTCTGCGGACTTCGCGAACCAATCCAGCGAAGCGTCCGGAGGGGATCCAGACCTGCATTGACAATCTCAAGAAGCACGGGTGCGACGCGCTGATCGCCATTGGTGGCGATGACACATTGTCGGTCGCGCAGAAGTTGTTTCAGCAGGGCGTGAAGGTGGTAGGGGTTCCCAAGACCATCGACAACGACCTGAGCGGGACCGATTTCACGTTCGGCTTTGATACAGCGGTGAACGTCGCGACGGGCGCCATTGACCGCGTGCATACGACAGCCGAAGCCCACAACCGCGTGATTGTGGTCGAGGTGATGGGCCGCGACTCGGGCTGGATTGCGATCTACAGCGGCGTCGGGGGTGGGGCGGACGTCATTCTGATTCCCGAAGTACCATTTGATATTGAGAAGGTGGCGGAACTGATCCGTCAGCGGCACGCGCGAGGACGGTACTTCAGCATCGTGGTGGCTGCGGAGGGCGCCAAGTTTGCCGCCGGCAGCGAACCCCAGAACGTGACGTCGGACCTGGGCAAGGACGAGTTCGGACACGTACGCCTGGGCGGGATCGGCAACGTGCTGGCCCATGAAATCGAAAAGCGGACGGGGTTTGAAACCCGCTCGGTGGTGCTGGGCCACATCCAGCGCGGCGGTTCGCCGAGTGCATTTGACCGCGTGCTGGCCACGCGCTACGGACTGGGGGCGATCGACATGGTGCATCGCGGGGAGTGGGGACGGATGGCCGCCCTGCGGGGCAACAAGATCGTCTCGGTGCCGCTGCTGGATGCAATCTCCACCAACCGCAAGGTGGACCAGGAGATGATCGAAGTGGCCAACGGCATTCTCGACAAGCTGATGAAGGAAAACGAACCCGCGATGAAGGCGTAGGGTTTCGGTCGCCAGTCTTCGGTCGTCGGTCTTCAGTCGCCGGTCGTCAGCCAAGTGCGTCCTAAGTGGCTGAGGAATGGCGATTCTTGCTATGACCTTCGTGCGTTCTCCGTGCGCCCTCCTGTGATCGGTGTCACAGACCACCTGCAAAATCGCGTCATAATTTAGGTGAAGCCAGGCCCCAGTTTTCGGACCTGTATGTAAGGAGGACGAACATGAAAACCTGGCGTGCAGTTGCGGTGCTGCTTGGACTTCTGCTGGTGGCGGCGTTGGCGTCGGCCGCTCAAAAACCCGTCAACGGGCCGGTTCCTAAGTACGACAAGTCGACCGAGGTGGTCTTCAAAGGCACGGTTGAGGACGTCAAAGACCGAGAATGCCCCGTCAGCGGCGGGATGGGATCGCACCTCACCCTGAAACTGATCGACGGAGCTTCCATCGAAGTGCACCTTTCGCCGACCAAGTTCGTCAACCAGTACGAGCTGACCTTTCACAAGGGTGACGTGCTGGAAGTCACCGGCGTGAAAGTGAAGTTCGAGGGTGTGGACACGATCTTCGCGCGCAAGATCAAGCGCGGCGAGGATGAATTTTTGTTCCGCGACAACGACGGCAAGCCGCTCTGGTAGATCGACCGGCGCGCCGTCTTGCGGAGAAGACCGAAGTTCCTGCGTGAGCAGGGACGGGCGGGGTAGCAACGGGCTGAGAGGTTCGTTCCGGAATCATCTGCCTGCCCGGCGCATCCCCGCCTTTCTTGTGCCTGTAGATAAGGACGCGCGTCTGGCGAGGGTGCCCAGAGCGACCCGAATGGTCTGTCCCACGACAAGCTCAGAATAGGTTATCCGCCGCTCCACCCGACAAATATTGCACGGAGCGGACTCGTATGCCCGCGACCCTGCGACACGTCACGCTATGATGTCCTGCGCATGGCTCCCGAACCGCAACCAGCAGGCACATGGCTGACCCGCCAGCGTCTGTGGGTTCATGGTCTCGTCCTTGCGCTTTGCCTGTGGTCGACCTACGCGTGGATCATGAGCGCTCCCGGATTGCACGACCGCAACGGCATCGTGAAAGGGGCGGACTTCCTGCACTTCTACACGCTGGGAATTCTTGCCGGCGTACACCGCGGAAGCGCTCTTTATAACATGCAGGCGCAGTCCGCGAGCGCTGAGGAGCGGGTTCCCGAAGCGGGGCACGTCTATTTCATACCGCTGTATCCGCCGCAGGTATCGCTGCTGTTTGTCCCCTTCGCGGCGCTTCCCTATTCCTGGGCGCTGCTGGCGTGGGTCGTATGCAGTGCCTCGCTGTATGTGGGTTGCTGCTGGCTGATCTGGAGGACGTGCAGGAACCTGTCGATGGACGGGGCGCTTGTTCTCCTGCTCGCCTTCGCCTACCCGGCATTCTTTCACGTGATCGTCTGGGGACAGACCTCGGTACTGGCGTTCGCGTGCTTTACGCTGGCCTATCTGGCACTGCGGTCCGGACGAAGATTCGCAGCGGGGCTCGCGATTGGGCTGCTGATGTTCAAGCCACAGCTCGGGATCGTCGCGGCCTTCGTTCTCGTGTCTGCGCGAGAATGGGAAGCCGTGGGCGGGGCTCTGAGCACAGCCGCGGCGCAGTTGCTGGCGGGATGGGCGTATTACGGGAGTTCGGTGATGCGGGACTACTGGGAGCACCTGACGCATGCGAGTTCGGTCATGATGCAGTTTGAGCCGCGCCCGTACCAGATGCATTCGTTGCGGGCCTTCTGGACACTGCTGGTGCCGTGGCCAAAGCTGTCCCTGGCTCTCTGGACGACAACCGCTGCCGCTGCATCGATCGTCGCGCTTTTGTGCTGGAGGCGTCGTGCTTCCCTGCCCGCGAGATTCTCCGTTTTGCTGATCGCGACCGTGCTGGTGTCGCCCCACCTGACCGTCTACGACCTGACGATCCTTGCTCCGGCTTTTCTTCTTCTGGCGGATGAGGCGGTCGCTGATGGGGAGCTTGCAAGCAAGGCCGGGACTCTGTTGTACGCGTGTTATGTGCTTCCCCTGGTTGGGCCGCTAAGCATGTGGACGCACCTGCAGCTCTCCGTGCCGGCGATGGCGGCGCTGCTTTGGGTGGTTTATCGCTTTACTGTTTCGACGGGCGAGGACCCTTCGGCTCGCTGGGCTCGCTCCGGGCAGGCTCCGTCGGCTGGCTCAGGGCAGGCTGCCCGTCGCTCCACTGTCTGAGTTGGCGTCGTTTCATAGGGGTATCGGCACAAGCGGGACGACTGCGGGATCACTGACCCAGCAGAAACTGCAACGCTTCAGGAAGGCGGGCAGCCCAGGCGCCTTCGCTGTGGGTGCCTCCTTCGGCGATTTCTACGCGCAGGCGGCGATGGTCGAGGCCACCGCGACGGAGGATGCGCTCGAGTTCACGGACGTTTTCAACTGTCTGCCGGTCTTTATCTTCACGGCCGACCTCGCGGGTGCCCACTGCGAGGAAAACCTTCAGCGGCCAATTCCTGAAGGAGCGGCTGTCTTTCAAGATCTGACGGTTGGCAACCCACAAGGACGCGCTCTCGAGCAATGCCCCTCCGAAGACTCCGGGCGCCCTCAGGATCGTGTACAGCGCGATCAACCCACCGAGTGATGAACCGCCCAGAAAGGTGCTCTCCGCGCCTTTCGCGACGCGATAGCTCTGATGGATGAAGGGCATGACTTCCTGGGTGAGGAAGCTAGGGTAACGATCTCCCAGCGGCCGCAGAAGCAGCGGGTTGAGCGAGCGATAAGGGATGTATTCCTTGAGGCGCTCGACCCGGGCATTATCGATGCCCACAAAAATCGCGGGCGGAATCGTGCCCGCGCGGATTAACTGATCGGCCGTCTCATCCACTTGCCATTCCACGCCAGTAAACGACGTAGCGCTGTCGAACAGGTTCTGTCCGTCATTGAGATAGAACACCGGGTATCGTTTGCCGGAGTTTTCCGGGAGGTCATACCCGGGCGGCACCCAGACTCGCAGCAGCCGCTTGTTGCGGAAGATGCGGCTGGAGAATTCGTGCAACTGCAAACCACCGACGACCGAGGAGGACGCGTGGGGCTCGGTAGGCTCGACAGGGGGAGTGAGTTGTGAGATTTCGTCCATGAGGGATCTGCAGCTGTCCTAAGCGCTTTCCGATTGGATTCGGGTCCGACGCAGAAGCAGCGCGCAGAGGAGTGTGATGATTGAGATAACCGCCAGCGAGCTCAGGCAGAGGATGCACCAGGCGAAAAGAACATATTTCTCAATGTAGGTGAGATAGAGCGCGAAGCACAAACCGGCGGACGCTGCAATCGCAAGAATGGCTGGCGTTTCGGCCTTGCTGCGGTAGGCGGTCGCAAACAGCAACAGGGTCGCGTAGCCGAATACTCCAATGAGCGCGACCGGAATTCCTGCCACAGTCGAGTATTCGCTGCGGTTCACGAGGTCGCAATTGAACGATTGCCCGAAGTCGCAGTAGGTAGTCTTGGTGGTCCGGAAGTGGTGGTCGAGCGAGACCCCCGACAGGGTGATTCCGAGAACCGATAGCAGGGCAATCGCCAGAAGAATCCGATGAGAACCTGCGTTCATGGCCGCAGCGGGCATCCGGACCGCAGGCTCAGGTCTTCGAGGGGAATCGCGCCCTCGACGCGCTCGCCCATGGGCGGAAATTGCCAGGTGGGAAAGTGCTTGATGCCGGCATCGGTGCAGGCGTCGGTGATCTTCGCCGTGTTGCCCTGGATGCCGCACTCGATGTAGGGCGCGAACTTGAAGGAAGCATCAAACAGCGCCTTCTGATCGGAGCAGTGCGGGCACCAGTAGGCGCCGTACATCTTTACCCCCTTTTGCGTCAGGCAGCGCGCGAAGGCGTCGTAGCGGTGGGAGCGCTGGTAGTAGCCGACGTAGTAGGTTGTGCCCAAAGCGGCAACGATTACCACGCCGATGATGACCTTGCGCAGAAATGCGGGATCGCGCGCGGGTGGTTCCAGCTCGCGGGCCAGCTTGCGTTCCTTCCTCTGCTGAGACATAGAATTTTTTATACCACGACGCGCAGAGCTGAGGGCAGCAGATCGAGCTCCTGGAGGTGCAATGTCAGAGCCTCCCCGTCGACCATGACATCGACCGGGCGGTCGAGTTCGAACTCGATGCGGCGGGCGCTGCGGCGCTCGGCCAGAGGATGGTTGACGTGGGTGCCGTCGTATAAGGTCGAGAGATTGCGGATCAGGCCAATACGGCCGATGGGTCCCCAGCGCACATATTCGATCAGGCCATCGTCCACCGCGGCATGGGGAGCGATCATCATGGTGCCGCCGGTGAATTTGCTGTTGTTGAAGGTGAGGAAGAGACAGCGGCGAAGATCGGCCTGCGCTTCGCCGTCCACACGCAAGGGAAATGGCCGCCGGTGCAGTTGCGCCAGGCGCAGGAAGATGGACAGGAAGTATCCGGCCTCGCCCCATCCCGCAAACGTGCCGCAGCGAGTGGCATTTACGTCGGCCGCAAAACCCACGCTGAGCAGATTGATGTAGTGAAGGACGCCATCCTTGTGCCGCATGCGGAGGACGTCGCAGGGATGCGCGCGCTGGGCAATGAGGGCTTCCATGGCGCCTTCGACGCCGCGCTGGGTGAAATCGCGTAGAAACGAATTGCCGGTGCCCAGAGGAAGGAAGCCGAGCACCGGGGCTTCAGCGCCGTTTTCCGTAGGAAACAGGCCGTTTACGATTTCGTAAGAGGTGCCGTCGCCGCCCACGGCGATGAACTTGCGAAAGCCTTGTCCGTAGGCTTTGCGAGCCAGGCGAGTTGCGTCGCCCTGGGCGGCGGTTTCGACAACTTCCAGCTTCAGGCCTGCGCAGCGCAGGCGGTCAAGAGCCGGGGCGACAAGTTTGCGGCAGCGGCCACCACCTGCCGCGGGGTTCACGATGGTCAGAAAGGTTTCGTTCACAGGGCGACAATGGAGGCGCGGTCCATGGTTTTGGCGATTTCCTCGGCCAAGACTGTGCGCTTGATTTTGAGAGAAGCGGTGCGCGGAAAATCACGTTCCCAGACGAGGTAGCCGTAAACGCGCTTGAAGTCGGGCAGTTTGCGGTTGCGCGTGTTCACCTCTTCCCTCAGGCTCGCGTCCCATTGCTGATTTTGCTCAAGCCGAATGGCGAGAAAAAGTTTCTCGTCCCTGAGTTCCTTCGCTCGCCAGACGTAGTTCGCGGCCAACACGCAGTATTCCTTCACGGGCAAGCCTTCGAAGACGGTTTCAATGTCCTCCGGATAGATGTTCTTGCCGCCGTCGGTCACGATCATGTTTTTCTTGCGCCCGAACAGTTGCAGGTGGCCGCTGTAATCGAAGCGGCCGAGGTCGCCGGTGAGGAGCCAGCCGTCGACAATGGTTTCGGCCGTCAACTCCGGATCGTCGAGGTAATAGGACATGACCGTTTTGCTGTGGACCGAGACCTCGCCGATGCCCTCCGAGTCCGGACTGAGCACGCGCAAATCGACTCCGGGGAGCGGCCGGCCCACGGTGTCGGCGCGGAAGGGTTTGAAGTCATTCAGCGTGAGCGCAGTGCCGGCCTCGGTCAGACCGTAACCGTTGGCCACAGGAATTCCGAGGTCGTAGAAGAACTGCAACGTCGAGGGCTCCATAAACGCGCCGCCGGTGAACAGGGCCAGCAATTGTCCGCCGAACGCTTTGTGGACCTGGCCGAGCAGGCGCCGGCTGAGGTTGAGGTTGGGCTTGCGGCGAGTAAGGAACTTATTCAGCGCAATCATGCGGTTGAGCACGAAGCGCTTGTGACCGGGCAACTCGTCGAATTTCGCCTTGAGGCCGCGTTCCAGGTTCTTGAGGACCATCGGGACCAGGCTCATGTAGCTGATGCGGTAGCGCACAAAGGCGTCGCGCACGTACTCGGGACGCAAGGTGCGCAAGTGCACCACACAGGCCCCGCAGACAAACGGCCCGATGAAGCCAACCATGAAATCAATCGCGTGATTCGTAGGGAGAATGCTCAGATAGCGCACGCCCGGCCAGAAGGGATACCACGCGGTCAGCGAGATGCATTGTTCGAGATAGTTGTCGTGCGTCAGGACGCAGCCTTTGGGCCGGCCACCTGTACCCGAAGAGTAGACGATGCAGGCAACGTCTTCACGCTGGCGATCGATGAAGATGGGATCGCCCTTGCGGTGAAAGTCTTCCCAGCGATAGGCACCGCCAAGATCGATGCGCAACGGCGATTCCGTGACCAGGACGGTTTTCAGGCCGTGGTTCTTGAACTCGGGCAGCTGCATCATGGCCCGCCACAGGTGGTACTCGACGATCAGGAATTTTGCTTTGCTGTGGGCGAGGAGTTGCAGGTGCTCGGCGGCCGTGAGCTTGAAGTCGAGCGGAACCAGCACGCCTCCGCAATAGAAGATGGCGTAGGCGGAGACCAGCCACTTCGACTGGTTGCTCATGATGATCGCGGCGCGATCGCCTTCGCGGAAATCGGCGTCCTGCAGCGCGCGGGTCAGCGGGCGAGCTAGTTCCTTGAAGTCGGAGTAGGTAAGGCGCGTCTTCTCCCGGTCGCGGTCGGCCTCGATGAGGCAGGTTTCGTTGGGCCAATGCTCGAGCGCATCGCGCAAAGCGGCCCCCAACGACGGATATTGGCGCAGATCCAACATGAACTGTCTATTTCAACACGGAGAAGCGAAGGAGCATGGAAGACTTATGTTAACCAAGTCACCACCCGGCGGCATGCACTCATAGACGTGCCTGGATGCGGCTGGCCAGCGTGCGGAAATCGCTCACGCCCTGCAATTCATAGTCGGGCATTTCAACGTGGAAGTGATGCTCGAGGCGCGTGAGCAGGTCGAGCGCCTGCAGGCTGTCGATGTTTAGAGTCTTGAAGAAGTCGTCATCCGGCCGCAGCTGGTCGCGCGAGACTTTGAAGTGCGCTGCGGCCAGATTCATGATTTCGTTCAGCGTCTGTTCTTCAGTCAGCATATCTTTCAACTCTCTTAATTTTCTCTTCGACGAGAGCTTCGCGTCGTGCGCTTCAAGGCAGATACGGCTGCAGATCCGTGCTCTCGACAAACTTGCGCAGGCCGGCCTCCACCGCAGGTTCTGCGAACAAGCGGCAGAACAGGTCGATCTCCTGTCTAAGCTCCTGGTACGGGATCGGCTTGATGAACTTCTTGGCGGCGATGGCCGTATTGCGGTCGAACTTCCCCAGTTGGGCGGCGGTTGCGCGGGCGGCCCGCAGGGCCTCCCCCTCGCCTACCACCTGGCTGACCAGGCCGACGGTTTGCGCGCGAGTGGCGTTGAAACTGCGGCCCGTAAGCAGGAGGTCGCGCACCACGCCGTTGCCCAGATCGCGCTTGAGCCGAGGGATTCCCCCAAAGCCGGGGATCAGGCCAAGGCGCAGCTCAGGGAAACAGAAGCGAGCCATCTTGTCGGCGATGATCAGGTCGCAGACGAGGGCCAGCTCGAATCCGCCGCCGAAGGTGACGCCGTGCACGGCGGCAAGGGTGGTGATCGGGGCGGCGTCGATTGTGTTCAGGACATGATGGATGCGGGTGAGGAAGTCACGGACTCCGGCAACGGCATCGCCCTTCCCCATCTCTTGGGAGCGGTAATAGAGTTCGCGCAGGTCGGCCCCGGCGCAGAATCCGGCTTTGATGGCGCTGTGCACGATGAGCGCGTGGGCCTTGCGGGAGAGATCATCGAGAGCGTCAGCGAATTTCTCCAGTTCGGTCAGCGAGAGCGAGCCGATCTCGTTACACGGGTCGCGATGCAGCGTGAGTTCGATCACGCCCGCCGAGAGCTGCCACGAAAGTGCCTGGCCCTGGAAATGATCCATCTGACTCTAGTTCATTCTTTGCGTTCTTCCCTCAGCCAAACCTCAGAAGCTGAAGCCCGCTGGTTGCGGCTCTAGCGGCACGAGTGAAGTCGTGCCCTTCCCGCTTGCCCGTCTGACTTTGTTCCCAGTCTGCTACACAGCCATCTTGATCTGGTACATCTCTTCGATCGCGCTGCGCATTTCCCGTGCAATCGCGTCGCGTTTCAGTTTCCCGTTGGCCGTAAGAAAGCCGTTCTCGATGGTGAACGGCTCCGCCCGCAAATGAAACGCCCGCACCTGCTTATAATGCGGGAACAGCGGGTTTACCGCATCCATGGCAAGCTGGGCCTGGTCGCGCGTGACCGCGCCTGTGATGATTGCCGAAAGATAGCCCTTGCCATTTCCAACGATCACCGCCTGCGCGCCCACGGGCAACTGTTGCTGCAACTTTTCTTCGATCGGCTCCGGCGCAATGTTGTGGCCCGAGCCGAGAATGATCAGGTTCTTGATCCGTCCGACAATTCTCCAATTTCCCGCTGCGTCGACTTCGCCCTGGTCGCCGGTGTGGAACCAGCCGTCGCGCAAGGCTTTTGCGGTTTCTTCCGGACGATTCCAGTATCCCGGAAAAATGTTGGGGCCGCGGACGATGATCTCTTCGTTCTCGGCGAGTTTCATCTCGATGCCGGGGATCGAGGGTCCAACCCGTCCGGGCTCGTAGGTGTTCGGGTCATCGAGCGTGCAGATCGCGGTGGTCTCAGTCAGCCCGTAGCTCTGCAGCACCGGGATGCCGAGCATCATGAAGAAGAGCTGGGTCTCGACCGCCAGCGGCGCGGAGCCGCAGATCAATGCGCGCAGATTCCGGCCGATCATTTTCTTGCGAATGGTCGGAAAGATGGCGGAATTCGCCAGCGAGAGCCACATGGCATCGAGCGGCCGCGAGTGGCCGTCCTGCTTGCGCACCCACGCCGCCTTGGCGCGCGCGTAGATGCCCTGTACAAAGCCGCCCGCCTGCCACAGTTGCTCGTCGACCCCGCGGCGCATTCGCTCGAGCAGCGCCGGGACGTTGAGGAAATAGTCTGGCGCCACTGTACGCATATCCTGTGCGATCCTGCTCAGGTCGGTGTTGATGGTGAGCCGGCTGGCGCGCAGAAGGGACGTGAGCAGCAGCATCCACGAGCCGGCAAAAACGAACGGCAGATAGTGGAAGACCCGGTCCTGACCTGACTTCCCTGCCATGAGCAGATCAAGCCGGCGGTTCACGCACGTCAGCAGGTGCGCGATATTGCCCGCCGTCAGCACGACGCCCTTGGCTTCGCCGGATGTGCCCGAGGTGTAGATGATGGTAACCGGGTCGGCCTCAGCAGGCGCGGGTTTTTCGTTGCTCGCCCGGCGCGGCGTGGTGAAGATCTCCTGGAACAGAAACACCGGTGGAGCCGCCGGCCATTCCTTAAGCAGCCCATCACGCAGGCCTGCATCGCCCGAGCAGATGAGGGTGGGCGAACAGTCTTTCATCATGGCCGCCAGTTCGGCGGGCGCCTGCCGTGCGTACAGCGGTACCACGATCAGGCCTTCCGCCATGGCGGCCAGATTCATCGC
>Ga0310912_10000528_pt1 | contig 19105 bp, 14 predicted proteins | sample GREbulkMGOX080_FD_203443 | JGI IMG/M metagenome (GOLD analysis project Ga0310912, IMG submission 203443) | Lab enrichment of tropical soil microbial communities from Luquillo Experimental Forest, Puerto Rico - GRE.bulkMG.OX080 | ecosystem: Environmental > Terrestrial > Soil > Tropical forest >...
GTTGCTGGCCGCTGAACTCACCTTCGGCGGCCCTCCTCAAGCACTCGCCGGTTCCAATCAGGGGTGGGGAACCAATTGCCCGGTCGCGACTTATCTGCACGTGCATGTGGCACGTTATGTGACGTGACCGAAGACGGCCCCAGCCGGTCAGCCCCGGGAGCTGGGGCCGTTTCGTTTGCGTTACCCGTTTTCACGTGCGAGCGACGAAGACGGTGCGGCGAACGCGACCCGATGGGTCATCCAGCCCCTGAGTGGTCGCCGCAGGTGCCCATCGAACCAGACAATGTCACGCAAGGGGCGCGTGCTTGGCATGGAGCAAGAGCAACCAGCTCGGGTCGGACGAAGGTTGGCGGCGATAGTCGCGGCTGACGTGGCGGGCTACTCGCGGCTCATGGGCCTCGAGGAGGTCGGCACCGCCCGCACTCTCCGCGAACACCGCAAGGTCACCGATGCTCTCGTGGCAAAGCATGGGGATCGTCTCGTCAAGACCACGGGGGACGGCGTGTTGCTTGAGTTCCCCTCGGTGGTCGATACGGTCGAGTGTGCAGGTCGTGCAGGCGGTGATGGCCCAGAGGAACGAAGGGGTGCCCGTTGATCGCCGGATGTTGTTCAGGATCGGGATCAACTTCGGCGACATCCTGATCGAGGGCGATGACATCCTCGGGGATGGTGTCAACGTCGCCGCAGGCTTGAGGGCATCGCTGAGCTGGGTGGCTTCTGTCTCTCGTCATCCGCCTATGAACAGGTTTGCGGAAGGTCCCCGTCGAGTTCATTGACCTTGGCGAGCAGACCCTGAAGAACATCGCCCGCCCGATAGTCCGATACGTGCCTATGCAGTTGGCCTGAACACGAACATTGACCGAGTTGTCCCGCCGCCATCTTCAGCCCCGCGCTTGTCCCTAGTGGTGCTGCGGTTTGGCGTGGCTGACTTCACCAGTTCTGCCCGGCTCTGGCTCGCATTTATCGCGTGGCCCAAACCTTCTCAGTCATCGCCGAGTTGGTGACGTCCTTAACTGGCGTAACGCGCTTCCGGCAGGCCAATTTACAACCAGGCGCAGCGCGCCTCCGGCCCGATGCTTGCGACGTACCGGCGGATGATGGCGCTGCTGGAAACGGCCGACGAGGTGCTAGAGGTGACCTCCTGTTCGGCATCGGTGCCGGCTCAAAGGATGACGGGAGCGGCGATAACCCAGCGTAAGGATTCGCGCCACCGTTCCTCGTCGAAGCCTTCAATGATGCCGCTGATCTGGACGGCGCGATCCTTCGACGACGCGCAAGGCGCTCGCGTGGGATCGTGCGGAAGCTACGTTTGGCTCAATGGCCGTCAAAGGTGCGCACCTCAATCGCCAAATCGCCATCAGCGCCGCAAGCTGCAACGGCGGCGATCGTCGGCCCGCCGTCGGGGATGTCGCGCCACGCAATGCGCCGCCGATCCGCACCCAAAACAGGCCAAAAAGCTTCACCATGCGTCTGCGTGGTCGTCAACTCAATCAAAGCGTTGTCGAGCCCGGCGCCCGTGGCTTTCGCGATGGCCTCCTTGCGCGTCCAGAACCGAAGAAAGATCGCGCTCCGGGCGTGATCGGGCGACGCTTCCACCACCGAGATCTCGTTGGGACCCAGAACTGTGCGGATGAGCAAAGCGAGGTCGGGCACGTCGCGGGTGTCTTCTATATCGACGCCGACGCCGACGCCATCGGCGACCGCGACGATGCAGTGCTCACCAGAATGACTGAGATTAAATTGCAAGTTCGCGTCGCCATTGGCCAGTTCCGGTTTGCCGTTCGGTCCGAGCTTCAAGGAGATGTCTTGTGGCGGCATTTCCAAATAGGTGGCAAGCACCTGCCGGAGAAAAGCGCGGCACAGCACGAAGCGCCGCTGATCACGCGCAAAATGAAAGCCGGCGACGCGCACGCGCTCGTCCGCGCTGAGCACGTCTCCCGTCAGCGCAGACGGCGGTGCATGAAGCATAAAACGCCAGATTTCGATCCGCTGCGCCTTCAAGCCCCTCATGCGAGCGTTACACCCTTATTCGCTGTTCTTTCGCGCTTCTACGTAATTCACGACCGGCGAGGCACGGATGAAGCTAAAGAAGTTAGAATTAACCTTGATTTTTAACGTTAAAATGAATTACAACTTCCACGAGCTTGTAACCCGCGTTTCGTTTTGATGCATGCTGCCATTATTGCACTCGATGAGCGAGCGCCGGGTGGGTGGACATGCATTCGTCACTAATCATGCGCTTGAAGCGACCGCGCAAGCAATTGTCGGCCCATTCGGTTAGCGAGAACGCCGCGCACCTGCCTGCACGGGGCGTGCGATGACGGGGGCCGGCAACGTAAAGCCCCGCATCGGGCTCGTCCTCAGCGGCTACGCGCCGGCGATGACACTGGCGTCCGGCGCGATGCTCGGATTCAAGGAGAAAGGGATCGAATTCGATGTAATCAGCACCTCCGGCCCAGGAGCCTTGATCGCTTTGCTGGCCTTGGCGCCTGCTGACAACAACCCAACGCGGGCGCTGGAGGAATTGCCAAACCTCTACATGTCCGATCTCACCTATGCGACGCTGCCGGTCAGCCTCCGGCTGGGCGCCAAGAACAGTCCGTTGGCAAAGCCGATGTACCAGCTGGGAAAGATGCTGCCGCGATTTACCATCGCGCCGGACGACCCGGCCGTCATCCAGCGGTTTTTCAACGACTGGATGGACTGGGCCGTCACCGCGATGACGCCCGCGTTCGAATGGAACGCGCCCGGCCTGCTGAGCCACAGCCCGCGGCTCAAGGAGATGATCGATTTCAGCAAATTGCGCAAGGCCTCCACCCGCTTCTATGTGTCCGCCTTCGATCTGGTCAAGAAGAACGTTGAGATCTTCGACAATCGAACGACCGACTACGACGCCTTTTGTGCCTCGCAGTCCTCGTCGCTGTTCTACCCTCCGCACCGAGTGCTCAGGGGTGATGGCGGCTGCGATTTGTTCTTTTCCGGCCTCAGCTACGACGCGACCGGGTTGCAGGCGATCTGGCTCAAGGAAAAGCAAACCCTTGACATGGTGCTGGCGTTCGACCCGATAATCGATGCGGTCTGGCGCGAGCCGACCGATATCGGCGACGCCTTCCAACTGATGCTGGCCAATCCGATCGCCGCGCTCAAGATCGTCACGCTGGGGCTCTATGCCCATATCGATCAGGCCCTCGAGAAAAAGCACGATTCGAGACGCAGGCTGCCGCCGCTCTATCGGATCTCAGTTCCGCTCGGCGACTATCCACGGACTGAGATTCTTAAATGGACGCACTCCAACGCGGTGGCCTTGCAGAAGATCGGCCGCCGTGCCGCCACCGACTTCGCCGACGTGCTGCTTTCCGGCGACAAGGCCGCGCTCGAGCAGCAGCGCTTCTGGCGCATGACCCCCAACGATAGCGGCTGGGATGTCATGAAACTGCACAAAGCCCTGTTCATCGGTCTGGAGATGAACAAGCAGGGTAAGAAAACGCCCCGGGTCGTGCGACGTCGCGTCCCGGGCGCGGATTGGCGGTCAGAATACTCCGACCTCGCACTGCTCGTCGGTGGCGGCGCGCCCAACCTGCACCTCTCGGCTGGCGCGCTTTGCGCGTTCTACGAGAACAAGATCAGCTTCGACGCCATTAGCGCGTCCGGCGCAGGTGCGCTGCCGGCATTGCTGTATGCCGCGCCGGCGGAGGATGGCTCGCAGGTCCGCGCCCTGCAGGAAACGGTCAACCTCAACATCGCCGACGAGATCGAACGCCTGATACCGATGAACTTCAAGGTGTTCTTCAAATCGGGACCGTTCGCCGACCCCGCCTGGCGCCTCGCCCAGGCGCTGCCGCGCTTCACCATGCGCGCCAAGGAGCGCTATACAAACGATCTGAAACGTCTCTACAACGATACCCTCGATCTGATGATCGCGATAATGACTCCCACGACGCTCAATCCCCTCTCGACGGGCATGTGCACGCGCGTCGGTATGCTCGACAAGGTCATCGCCTGGGATCGGCTAGCCTCGTACCCGAAACAGTTCTACCTCAACGCCTTCAACCTGAAAACGCGGCAGATGGAAACTTTCAGCAAGGACAAGCTGACGGAGGAGCGGTTCTGGGCGGCGCTAGCCATGCCGTGGCTGTTCGCGCCTGCCAAGGTGGACGGCATGACCTACACGGAAGGCGCCTCGCACGAGCCCTCTGGCCTGGGGGCGCTCCTTCTGCACTACAACCGGACCAAAGGCGAATACCCCGGTGCCGAGGGTTTTACCTTAAGCCCGTTCAACCAGCTGGGCACGATCATCGCCCTGGAAACGGTCGGCTCGAATCTGTGGGCCAATCCGGAGACGTTATACGATGCGCTTCAGGTAACAATCATGGAGCCGATTGTCTCCCTCGCCGAAATCGTCCAGGCGACTTATGGACTGTTCGAGTACGTTGTGAACAAAGAGCGCCCGAACAGCGCCCCGAAGCTCTATCGTGTGCCGTTTCCGGTGCCGGACTGGGAAGTAAGGAATATCCTACGCTGGAACTACTCAAACGCGTTGACACTTTGGAACGCCGGGCACTCGGCGGCCAAGGAGTTCATCGAGGCCATGCAAGCTGGTGAAAAGTTCGAGAAGTACCGCTACTATCCGAGCGTGAAGGACAAGCCGCGCGTGAAGGATATGCTGAAGGTGTTTGCGGAGCTTCTCGCCGGACGCTTCGAGGTCGGGCTGTGATGGATACTCTCTTCCCCGCGCTCATCGAGTTCCAACTGGCCTTACTCGACGCCTATGAGTCTCTTCTCGCCCAGAACCGGTGGGATGAAGCGCGGCTGAATGAAGCGCTGAAATCCTGGCTGGCTGTACTGCTGCCGGCGCTGCGCGCGCAGTGCGCGCTCGGCGAACAGATGCTCACCGTTCACCGCGAGCTCATCCGCCAGTATCGCGGCCACTTGGAGGCCGCATCTCGCACGCAAGGGGACCGCGCGCTGTGACCGGCACGCTGGTCACGCGGATGACCGAGGACGGCGAAAGCGAGGCGATCGTCTGTTTCCCGGCACGTGCGAACTATCGCAGCGTCGTCGCCCGCATCGCCGCCTGGCGGCGCTATTTCGACGAGGCGGATATACCGCCCGGCGCGGTCGTCGCCATAGATGGGGGTTATTCCGTCGACGCGTGTGCATTGTTTCTGGCACTGGTCACCAGCGGCAGGGTCGCCGCGCCGCTTCCGGGCGGCGTCGATCACAGCACCTACCTGCGGGCCGCCGCCGCTGATGCGATCGTCGCATTCACTGTCGCCGGCACATGGTCGTGCTCACGGCTGACGCCACCCGCACCGCCGGCGCTGTTGCAGACCCTGCGCGCACGTGGCGCCGGCGGGGTGATTGTCTTCAGCTCGGGCACGACCGGCCAGAGCAAGGCGGGGTTGTTCGACTTTGAAATTCTGATGAGGCGCTATCATCAACGGCGCCGCAATTACAGAACGCTCGCCTTCCTGCTGCTGGATCATCTCGGCGGCATTCACACCATGCTGCACACGCTATCCCATGGCGGAACCTTGATTGTCGCCGAGGAACGCACGCCCGAGGCAATCTGCCGTGCGATCGAACGGGACCGGATCGAACTGCTGCCGACCACACCGACCTTTCTGCGCATGCTGGCGATATCGGGCCTGCATCGCCGCCACGATCTCTCGTCGTTACGCTTGATCACCTACGGTACGGAGCCGATGCCGCTGGCGACGTTGCGCGGTCTGAAAGAAATTTTTCCGAACGTCCAGTTCAAGCAAACCTATGGCCTTTCTGAACTCGGGGTGCTGCCAACCCGTTCGCGGGCACCCGATTCATTGTGGCTGGAAATCGGCTGCGACACTCGCGTCGTCGACGGCCATCTGTGGATCCGTTCGGACACTGCAATGCTCGGTTACCTTAATCTGCCGAGTCCGTTCGATGCCGAGGGTTGGTACAATACCGGCGACGCCGTCGAGGTCGATGGCAGGTTCCTGCGCATTCTTGGCCGCGACAGCGACCTGATCAATGTCGGGGGACAGAAGGTTTATCCGGCCGAGGTCGAAGACACGCTGCTGGCCCTCGACAATGTGCGCGACGCCACCGCGTGGGGTGAGGCCAATCCGGTGACCGGGCAGGCGGTTGCAGCGCGGGTCTCGCTTTCTGCACCCGAGGACGAGGCCACATTCGAACGGCGGCTCTACGAATTCTGCCGCGGTCGGCTGGAGCCCTACAAGATCCCCGCCGTGGTCGAGATCGTGACCGACGCGCATCACAGCGAGCGGTTCAAGAAAGTCCGGCCGCGATGACGGAACCGGCCCATCGGGTGGTGGTAGTCAGTGGCGGCAGCCGCGGGCTTGGTGCAGCGATCGTTCGCCAGTGCCATGAGCAGGGGTGGGCGGTCGCCACCTTCAGTCGTTCGCCTGCGCCCTACATCGAGGCAACTGAACGCAATGGCGGCGACGGCAGGCTGTTCTGGCGCGCGGTCGATGGGCGCGACAGCACAGCCCTGCAAGATTTCGTTGCCGCCGTCGGTGATCGTTTCGGTGGCGTCGACGCGCTGATCAACAATGCCAGTATCGGAAAGTTCGGCGCCTTCCCGTTGATGCGCCTTGCCGATATCGATGACAGCATCGCGGCCAACCTGCGGGCCAACATAGTGCTCGCCCGTCTGGTCACGCCGGCGATGGTGGCGCGCGGGGGCGGAGCGATCGTCAACATCTCCTCGGTCAACGCCATCCGCGGCAATACCGGCGTCGCCGTCTACAGCGCCACCAAGGCGGGGCTCGATGGTTTCACCCGGGCGCTCGCGCGCGAGCTCGGGCCGCGCAACATCCGTGTCAACTCGCTGGCGCCGGGGTATTTCGAGAGCGACATGGTGTCCGGCCTCACCGAGACGCAGCTGCGCCGCATCGTGCGCGGCACGCCGCTCGGCCGTCTGGGCTCGGTCGAGGAAATCGCCGCAGCGGCCGTATTCCTGATCTCCCCGGCCGCTCACTTTATCACCGGCCATACGCTCGTTATTGATGGAGGCATCACATGCTGATGGACAAACCCACTTCGGCGCAAATTGAAGCGGCCGTGTACAAGACGATCGCCGACGTGCTCGAACGCGCCGGCCGGCAAGCCGTTGCGATCGACAACGACAGCCCGCTGGTCGCCGTCGGCCTGACTTCGCTGGATCTGGCGGCGCTCATCGCCGTGTTGCGATCGCGCCTCAAAGTCGATCCTTTCTTCGCGAAAACGGCGATCACGGACATACGCACCGTGGGCGACCTCTGTCGCGCCTATCGGGATATGATCGGGGAGGATTGACCTTGGGCGCGGGCCCCATGGACATCGCGATCATCGGGCTCGCCTGCCGGTTCCCAGGCGCGTCGAACGCTGAGCGTTTCTGGGACAACCTCGCGGCCGGTGTCGAATCGGTGGCGACGTTCTCCGACGCGGACCTGCTCAGCGCTGGCATCGATCCGGCGCTGGTCGGCCATCCGGACTATGTGAAGGCGGCACCGATCCTAGAGAATTTTGACGGATTCGACGCCGAGTTGTTTGGCTATTCGCCACGCGAGGCGAGGCTGATGGACCCCCAGCAGCGACTTTTCCTTGAGGTGGCGTGGGAGGCGTTCGAGGATGCCGGCTGCGATCCGCTCAGCGAGGAAAAGGGGATTGTTGGCGTCTATGCCGGTGCCGGCGGCCTGGTCTCCAGCTACGCTCTGCGGCACGACCATCCAGAGCTGCGCGGCCAAACCGGCGATCTCGGGCATATCGGTAATGACCGCGACTTCCTGCCGTCTCGCGTTGCCTTCAAGCTCGACCTGAGAGGGCCCTGCGTGAACGTGCAGACGGCGTGCTCGACATCATTGGTAGCTGTTCATCTCGCCTGCCAGGGAATCGCCGCAGGTGAGACGGAAATGGCGTTGGCCGGTGCCGCGGTTGTGCGGGTGCCACACATCAGCGGCTACCTTGCCGAACCCGGCGGCATCTACACGCGCAGCGGGCATTGCCGGCCGTTTGACGCTGGCAGCGACGGCACCTTGTTCGGCAGCGGTATCGCGGCGGTACTGCTTAAGCCGCTGGCCGCCGCACTCGCATCCGGCGATCGCATCCACGCGGTCATCAAAGGCTCGGCGGTTAGCAACGACGGCGGGAGAAAATTCAGCTATACCGCCGCCTCCGCCGAAGGCCAGACGCGTGCAATGCAAGCGGCCCTGCGACGATCAGGGATCTCAGCGGAGTCGATCGGCTACGTCGAATGTCATGGCACCGGGACGGCGTTGGGCGACCCGGTCGAGATCCAGGCTCTGATGCGAGCGTTCGGGACCTCAACGGCCGGCTGCCCAATCGGCTCGGTCAAATCCAATTTCGGCCACCTGGAGCAGTGCGCTGGTCTAGCCGGGCTGATCAAGACGGTGCTCGCTCTCGAGCGGGGTCTGATTCCACCGAGCATTAATTTCACTACCCCTAATCCGCGCATTCCGTTCGACCACTCGCCATTTTTCGTCAACGTGGATTTGCGGCCGTTCGTGCCCGGCGCCGCGCCGCGCCGTGCCGCGGTCAATTCGGTCGGCATGGGCGGCACCAACGCATTCATCGTGCTGGAGGAGGCGCCGGCACCGCTGCCGGCGGCGGGTGACGAGCGGGCGTTCTTCGTGCTCGCGCTGTCGGCGGCGAGTCCGAAGGCGCTGGCGGCGGAGGTGGCCAATGTTCGCACCGCGCTGGCCGCGGACGGCGCACCTGCACTGGGCGATGCCTGCTTCACTGCCAATCTCGGCCGCCATCATTTTCCCCTCCGCCACTGCGTGGTCGGCGCCGACCGCAATGAACTGCTGGACGCGTTGGGGCGCCTCGAGCCGCTGAACGGCGACACGCGCCGGGGGAAGCTAATGTTCTTGTTCTCCGGCCAAGGCGCGCAGCGCGCGGGGATGGGTGAGACGCTTTACCGCGCGGAGCCCGCGTTCCGCCACGCGCTTGATGCTAGCTTCGCGCTGTTCGCCGATGCTGGCATCGACCTGCCCACGGTAATGTTCGGCGCCGACGATGCGGTGCTCGCACGCACCCTTTATGCGCAGCCGGCCCTGTTCGCCCTGCAGTGCGGGCTGGTCGCGCTCTGGCGGCACCGGGGCATCATCCCGGATGGCGTCATCGGCCACAGCGTCGGGGAATTCGCCGCCGCTACCGCCGCGCAGGCCATCGCGCTCGAGGATGCTGCTCGGCTGCTGGCACGGCGCGCGCAGCTGATGGATGAGCTGACGGAGCCGGGGGCTATGGTCTCGATTGCGGCGTCGTATGACAGCCTGCGGTCGGTTTGGCCCGAAGGAGTTTCGTTGGCGGCCGAGAACGGACCGGATCGCATCGTCGCTTCGGGCGGCGCAAAGGCGTTGGCTGCGTTCGTCGAGCGGCTGCGCGCGGCGGGCATCGCCGCGACCCCGTTGAACACATCGCATGCCTTCCACTCGGCGTTGATGGAGCCGGCGCTTGAGCCGTTCGCAGTCGCGGCGGCGGGGACGGAGTTCGCGCCGCCGCGGTTGAGCTGGGTTTCGACGCTGACTGGGGCCGAAATGACCGCGGCGCCCGATGCCGCCTACTGGCGCGACCAGATCTGCCTCCCCGTGCGCTTTCACCAGGCGTTGGGGGTGGCCGCGCAACCGGGCACCGTGTTCCTGGAAATTGGCCCCGGCAGGACATTGACCTCGCTTGGCCAGCGGGCGTATGCGGCGGCGGTGACCTGGCTGACCTCGCTGCGCGAGGACGTAGACGAGCGGCGGACGATGCTAGAGGCCGCCGCCGCGCTCTACCGCGGCGGGCGCTCCGTCCGCTGGGAGGCGGTTGAGCCGGCTGGCGGGCGGCGGGTTGGCTTGCCGCGCTATCCGTTTCAGCACGAGCGTGCGTGGGTCGAATCGATCCCATGCGCCGCGGCGACGGCGAACGAGATGCCGCCAACCCCACCCCACCCTTTGCTCGGCGAGCGGCTCGGCGGCAAACCGTTACATTTCGAGACCTTGCTTTCGCTGGAGCGATTTCGGTTCCTGGGCGATCACCGCGTTTTTGGCCGCGTCGTATTGCCAACTGCGGCGATCATCGACGCGGTGCTGTCCGCGGCTCGCAATGGCGGGCTGACGCGTCCAAAGGTGACTGACCTGGTCTACCAGGCTGCGGTGGTGATGGAACCCGGCCGGCCATTATGGGCCAGGCTCTCCTTCGGCGCCGCTGGCTTCCAGTTCGAGACAATTGCGGCCGCCGATGGGGCGCGCCTACGGCTCCAGGCCACCGGAACGGTGACCGAAGATCCCGATCCCCCGGCGCTGCCGCCGTTCACGGTACAGCGGGCGCAGCGGGCGGATTTGGTGCCGGTGGGCGCGTTCTATGAGGCGCAGGCCGGCCGCGGCCTCGGATATGGCCCCGATTTTCGAGGCATCCGCAACCTGCGACGCGACGGCGACGAGGTATTCACGGAAGTAGCGCTGGCGCCGGGGCTTGAAGCTTCGGGGTGGCTACTGCATCCAGGCTTTCTCGATGCCTGTCTGCACAGCTATGCGGCACTGGCGGAAGCCGGGCCGGGACTAGCGCCGGTCCCAACCGGTATCGATGAGGTCCACGTCTGGCGCAGCGGGCTGACGCGGGGGCGTGTGCATGCCATGGTAGTTGAGCGCCTGGCGGACAACCGGCTGAAACTTGACATCAGGATTTACGGCGAGGACGGCGAGCCCGCCGCGTGGCTGCGCGGCCTCGCGATTCGCGGATTAGGGGAGGCGGCGTTCACGTCGGAGGCGGGGTCGGACTGGCAACGCCTGCTTTACGGCGTGAACTGGCGCGAGACGGAGATCCCCTTGGCGGAACAGCCAATGGTGCCGGAGTGGCGTATCGTTGGCGGCGATGGTATCGGCGAGCCGCTGGCGGAAATCCTGGCACGGCACGGTGCGAGGGGTTCCGTATTCGCGGTGGAGGCGCTGGCGGATGGCTCGCCTCCGGGCGGCGACGGCATGATCTTCATCGCGCCGACCGGCGGTGAGGCGAGTGCGGCGGGTCTTGCGGTCGCGTGCGAAGCTCTCTCTGTCATGCAGGCGCTGGTGCGGCTGCGCGATGCCGGCCGCGCGGCGCCACGTCTGTGGCTGGTCACACGTGGAGCACAGGGCGACGACGCGAGTGCGCCGATGCACGCACCGCTGTGGGGCCTCGGGCGCAGCTTCGCGCTTGAATATCCAGATTTGTGGGGCGGGCTCATCGATTTGTCTCCCAGCACGGAGCCAGCAGAGGCTGCGGGGCTGCTATTCCAGGAACTGTGCATCGCGGATGGCGAGGATCAGGTGATGTGGCGCGGGGCGCGGCGGTTCGTCGCAAGGCTGACGCCGCTTGCCGACGTGGCGGCATCGCGAGCGCGATCGCCAGATGAATCGCCAACGGGCTTGCGCGCGGACGCAACGTACTGGGTCGTCGGCGGCCTTGGCCGCCTCGGCCTGCTCACGGTCACCGCGCTGATCGACGCCGGTGCGAGGCACCTAGTGGTGACCGCGCGGCACCCGCCCGACGCCGCGACCGAGCGCGCACTCGGGGAATTGCGGCAGCGGGCCGAGGTCACCGCGATCGCCGCCGACGTCACGAGCGAGGCGGACATACGCGCCGTGATCGAGACCATTCGCGGAGCCATGCCGCCGCTGAAGGGCGTGATTCATTCAGCCGTCGTCTTCAAGGACGCATTGATCCCAAACCTGACCCCGGAAATTATGGTCGAGGTGCTACAACCGAAAATCTCCGGCGCTTGGGCGTTGCATCGTGCGACGGCTGCGTTGGACCTCGACTTCTTCGTCGTATTCTCTTCCATTCTGAGTCTGTGGGGCGGGGGCGGCCAAGCTGCCTACGCCGCCGCCAACAGTTTTCTCGATACACTTGCCCACTACCGACGTGCACAAGGACTGCCAGCAACCGTGTTCAACTGGGGCCCCTGGGAGGCCCTCGCCGCGGCGGGTCGCTGGGGCACGGTGACCGAGGCGTTGTGGAAGCAGCGGGCCACCGAACGGCTCGAGAGCCGGGAGGCACTCGGAGCCCTGGTGCATCTGCTGGCCGGCGGGCCTCCCCAGGTCGCGGTGATCGAGACGCGATGGGCGGTGTTCGCGAGCCAGTTCACAAAAGTGCCGCCGTTCTATCACGAGGTAGTCCCGCCATCCGAGGCCGGCCCAAAGGCCGGCGGTGGCAGCTTGGAAGGCACCATACGGCAGCATGCAGCGATCGTGCTTGGGCTCGGCACCATCGACACCAGACGGCCGCTAAATGAGATGGGCCTCGATTCGCTCCTTGCCGTCACGCTGGCCAACCGGCTGCGACAGTCGCTTGGCTTCACCGTGCCGGTGGCGCGTCTGCTCAAAGGCGCGAGCATCGCCGAACTGGCCGACGAGCTGGAGCCCGACCGCATGGAGCGGGACGATGTGCCACCGGCCGAGGAAGCGCAGACAACGCCTGGCGGCTGGCTGATCGTGCACCGTCCGCGACCGCGGCCGCGTGCGCGCTTGTTTTGTTTCCCGTTCGCTGGCGGCGGCGCCATCACGTTCCGCCCCTGGACTGACCGGCTTGATCCCGAAGTCGAGCTTGTCGCGATAGAACCTCCTGGGCGGCAGACCCGCATGGACGAGCCGCCGATCCGCGACATTGGCGCCTTCGTAGCCGGACTTGTCCCAGAACTATTGCCGCGGCTTGATCGCCCGTTCGCCTTGTTCGGGCACTGCCTCGGCGCGCTGACCATGTTTGAGACGGCGCGCGCGCTGATCCACGACCACGGCGTTGTGCCATCCCACATGTTCGTCTCCGGTGCGCGTCCGCCGGACGAACTTCACCGCCAGCAGAAGTTCGAGGAGGCGCTGACGAAACAGCTGTTATCTATGCCCGAATACACCGTGTTCGAACCGGTCTATAGGCAGCCGGACAAGGTCTTCGCCGAGGCGATCCGCGGCTTCCGGATCGCGGAGACCGAACGATTGCTGGCATCGGCTGAACTGCGGCAGCTGATGCTACCGACGATCCGCGCCGAATTCGAGATGGGCGAGAAATACCGCTACCGGCAGGCGCCGCCTTTGGACGTGCCGATTACCTGCCTGACCGGGATCAACGACGCCTACGTGACTCTCGCCAATGCACAGGGCTGGCGCCGCTTCACCCGCAAGCGCTTCCAGCTCCACACGCTTGTAAGCGAGCATTTCATCGTCGTCGAGGACGATCGCGTCGTGCTGGACGTGGTCAACCGCGAAATGGCGGAGATCGGGTGAAGGATGCCGGCGGCAATCGTATTGCGGCAATTCGGCCTCGGCAATTTGCGGGCCGAGACGTGCCGCTGGAGCCTGGTCCGCGTGACCATACAGAACTCGTTGCGGGCACTGCGGGACGGCAGTATCCTCCTCGCCCTGGAAATTCTCGCACATCGCGTGCGACAGGCCGATTTCGCGGAAATCTTTCGGCGCCGGATCCGATTGCAAGGCGTAAGCCGCACTGACCTCGCGGACCTGATCGATTTCGTCGCCGCCCATCGTCTGGAGCCAGTAGTTGACCGCGTTTACGACGGACTCGACTTGGCACGCCAAGCGATCGCGGATTCCGCAGGAGGCGGCCATTTCGGTTCTCGTATTAGACTGACAGACTGGGCTAGGTGGCTCGAAGGAAGCAAGGCAGACCGATGAATATTGCAGCCTGGTTGCGCGGCCTGTCGTTGTCGCAATACGAGCAGGCCTTCCTCGACAACGCGATCGATGCCGCGGTGCTGCCGGAACTGACCGAAGCGGATCTCGAAAAGCTGGGGGTGCTGATCGGTCATCGCAAGCGCCTGTTACGCGCGATCGCGGCGCTCAGTGAGGCTGGGCCTCCGGTGGCTCCGGACCAATCGCCGACCGGGCGGCCGGACATCGCGGAACTACGGCAGCTCACGGTGATGTTCGTTGATCTCGTTGGTTCCACCGCGCTCGCAGCGCGGACAGATCCCGAGGTGCTCCACGATGTGATGGCCGCCTATCATTGTCGCGTCGCCGCTCTTGTCGCCCGTTTCGACGGTTTCGTGGCGAGATACATGGGCGACGGCGTGCTGGTGTATTTCGGCTATCCGCACGCGCACGAGGGCGACGTCGAGCGCGCGTTGCGGGCCGGTCTCGCGATTGTTGAGGACACCGCGCTTCTGGCCGGCCTTCAGCGACCATCGCTGCGCGTCGGCATCGAGACCGGCATGGTCATCGTCGGCGACCTCACGGGCGAAGGTGAGGCCCAGGAGCGCGGCGTAGTTGGAGAGACGGCGAACCTCGCGGCACGGTTGCAGACCATCGCCGCGCCGGATAGCGTGGTAATCGGTCCCGGAACGCGCAAGCTGTTGGGCACGCTGTTCGAGGTGCGCGATCTCGGTGCTGTCGAGGTGCGTGGCTTGCCGGCACCGGTGCCGGCATACTCGGTGCTTCGTTTGGCCGGGGTGGCAAGCCGGTTCGAGGCCTTCCATGGCTCGGAGCCGCTCGCCCCATTAGTCGGTCGCGAGGATGATCTGCAAATCCTACTGCGCCGTTGGAAGCACGCGAAGGCGGGCCAGGGCCAGGTTGTTTTGCTTTCGGGTGAGCCGGGCATCGGCAAGTCGCGCCTCGCCGCCGCATTGCAGGCCAAGCTATCGCGCGACCCGCACACATTGCTGCGCTGCTATTGTTCGCCGCACCACACAGACAGCGCACTCTATCCGTTCATCAGCTTGCTCGAACGTGCGGCTGGATTCGAGCGCGGCGAGGCGCCGAATGCCCGGCTCGACAAGCTTGATGCGCTGCTGGCGCAGGCCGGCATCGCATGTGAGGACGCGGGCCTGATCGCAGACCTCTTGTTGCTACCCTTCGGCCGGCGCTATCCCGCCCTCGACCTCACGCCGCAGCGTCGCCGGCAACGTACGCTCGACGTGCTGGTCGGGCAACTCGATGGACTCGCGGCCAAGCGTCCCGTCCTAATGATCTTCGAGGACGCACAATGGGCCGATCCGTCCAGCATTGAGCTGCTCGAGCTGATGATCCCACAGCTCCGACGCAGGCCCGTTCTGGCACTTGTCACGTTCCGTCCGGAATTTACGCCGCCCTGGATCGGACAGTCGCAAGTGACATCGTTGACGTTGAGCCGTCTCACCCCGGACGCGTCGGCGGCGCTACTACTGAGGATCGCTGGCGACGCGGAGATCGACGCCGCGGTGGTGGACGAGATCGTGGAGCGCGCGGACGGCGTGCCGCTGTTCGTGGAAGAGTTGACGAAGGCAATTCTGGAAGCCGGCGACGCGGCGGCGAGCCGCGCTGCCGCGATGCCGAACGCTTCGACCAACGTTCCCGCGACGCTGTTCGCCTCGCTGATGGCGCGACTTGACAGATTGCAGCCGGGCAAGGACATCGCGCAGATCGGTGCGGCGATCGGACGCAATTTCAGCCACGATCTGATCGCCGCGGTTGCCGCGAAGCCCGATCGCGAACTGCGGCTGGCGCTTGATCAGCTCATTGGAGCCGGCTTGATCTTCGCGCGCGGAACGCCGCCCGAGGCGACCTACCTGTTCAAACACGCGCTCGTGCAGGACATCGCCTACGGGACGCTGCTGCGCCGCCAGCGCCAGGAGCTGCACGCCCGAATAGCCGACGCCTTGGAGCAGCTGTCGCCGGAAACTCAGGAGGCGCAACCCGAGCTATTCGCCTTTCACCTGACCCGAGCGGGACTGACCGCGAAGGCGGTGCACTACTGGCTAAAGGCTGGCGAGCGTGCAGCCGGCATTTCTGCGAACAAGGAAGCTATCGCCCACCTACGAACCGGAATCGACTCCCTTGCGGGGATTCCCAAGTCTCCAGACAAGCTGCGCCTGGAGATCGATCTAAACAGCGCCCTGGTCGCCGTACTCCAGGTGACCCATGGCTATGGTGCCGACGTTGTTGGCGCCACCGTGAACCGCGTCGTCGAGCTATGCCGCCGAACCGGTGAAACGGCTCTGCTGGCGCCGGTGTTGTTTCAGGCGTGGTTGTTTAACCAGATGCGCGCGAACTATCCGGCCGGGATCCCACTCGCCACCGAACTGCTCGACTTAACCCGGGATGGCGACGACCCAGCGGCGCAAATGGCGGCGCATTTCGCGAACGGCCTGACCCGGTTTGCGTTGGGAGAGCCGGTTGCCTCGCATCAGCATTTTGCCCAAGGCGCAAAAATCTATCAGGGGCTGGGGAGCGACCACACCTACTTCCGGTACGGCTTTGCCGCCGGGCCCGCGAACCAGGCCTATGCTGCCTGGACGCATGCCATGCTGGGGTACCTGGACCAGGCGCAGGAAGCGGGCCGAGTGGCTTTGGAAATCATCGAGCGGACCAGGCATCCCTACACGATGGCGCGCGGCCTGGTCTGGTGCTCATTCATTGCTGCGACCAGTCGGGACTGGTCGGCGGCATACCAATTAGCCGACCGGGCGGTTCAGGCCGCCAGTGAACAGGGTTTCGAAATGCCCGCAGCATCTGGCCTGGTCGCCCGCGGCGTCGCCCGAGCAATGATCGACTGGGACGCACCTCAGCCGGCGGAAATCCGCAACGGCCTCGACCGCTATGAGCGGACTGGCGGAGGCACGCCTACCCAGATGCCTTTCATGCTGACATTGGTTGCCGAAGTTTCGTTGGCACACGGCGACTGGGACGTCGGATTGGAGGCGCTGTCAAAGGCCCGGGCTTTGATGGCGCAGACCGGGGAGCGGCAGGTGGAAGCCGAGAGCCATCGCCTCTTTGGTGATCTGTTGGCCGCGTCAGCCGGCGGTGATGCCGAGCCGCACCTGCTGCGCGCGTTGGAGGTTGCGCGCGCGCAGAACGCGCGGCTGTTCGAACTGCGCGCCGCCTGCAGCCTCGCCAGGGAGTGGCGCGATCGAGGACGGTTGAATGAGGCCCGAGCCATGCTCGCGCCGGTCTACGGCGGGTTCACCGAAGGCTTTGGCACGCCAGATCTTGCTGACGCCCGGGCGCTGCTCGGGAGTCTCGCGGCATCGGGACCAGCGGCTTGATACGACCGCCATGACAAAATGATTGGGCTATTCGATCACTGTCTCGGCGAGGGCAAGCAGCTTGTCGGGTATCGTTAGACCGAGCGTCTTGGCTGTCGTGAGGTTGATGACTACATCGAGTTCAGTTGGCTGCTCGATCGGAAGCTCAGCGGGATTGGCTCCGCGCAGTATTTTATCTACTAGGTCGGCGGCGTCGCCGGGATGCTGATGGCCGGCCTTGACGGCATCAACAACCGGATCGATCCGAGCAGCCCAATCGACAAAAACCTCATGACCTCCCGCCCGTCGAGGCGAAGGAAGTGAAGTCGACGCCAGGGTCGCTGGACCAGGCGCTTGACGCCCTCGAACGCGATCACAAATTCCTGCTGTTACACGGCGATGTGTTCACTGCTGACGTGATCGAAATCTGGCTCGACTACAAGCGAAAAAGGGAGGTCAATGACATCCGGCTGCGCCCTAATTCTTACGAGCTTCATCTCTACTACGACATCTGATAGCGCCGGCACTGAGCCGAGAGCCGAGCGTGAGCTTACGATGAAATCGCGAAAAATGCTCTGATCGTAGGGGCACCTGGGTAACCGCACGCGAAAAGGACGCAGAGCATTTTATCGTTGCTTTGAGCTGTCTGCCGCCCTCCCGCTTGATAGCAGTGCATAATCATAGGCTGGCGGCCCAATCTACGGTGGAGCCCCGGATCGAGTGGCGCACGATGAGGAAGCGCACATCGACTTTCTGGAAACCCAAATCGAACTCATTGCGAAGATCGGCCTTGAGCTATATGCCCAGCGTCATATTGGAGAACTCGACGAGAACTGAAATGTAGACAACTGCTTCTATCCCGAAGCCGACGATGTTCGGTTTTCTGCGGCGGTAGACTGGACTCGGGCGGTGCATGGCCGAACTTCAGCTTCCTGGTTCATTTTCCCCGCTTCGGTTCAATCCAGTTGGTTGCCCAAACCTTGTTGAACCAGCATTTACAGGGCTGATGTCCCAAAGCTCGTTCGCGATCGGAATCGGCGCCACTTGCATGTTCGCCCACCAGGTCGCCTCGTTGCCGTGCCGGTGCAGCTCCCGATGGTGCTTGCGGCAGAGCGGCACGGTGAACTCGTCGCTCACTTTCCTACCCAACGATCGGGGTCGGGCAACCTTGAGGTGGTGCGCATCGCATGGGCTCGCCCGACAGACGAGGCATGGTTGTGAGGCGACGAAGGCGAGATGCGCCTTGCTGCGTCGGCGGACAGCCTTCGTCCGTGGTGCAAACAACGGCAGTGGCTCGTGATCGCCGTGGCTCGCGCTACGGTCTGCCGCCGGCTGGTCTTCCATGAATTCGAGCTGCGAGGCAGGGTCGCTAGATAGCTTTGCGAGATAGGCTGCTTCCACGGCTTGCGCATCGACCTGCGTCAGCGTGTTCTTGAGCGGCAGCGACCGGTAGGCCCAAAGCGCCAGCGCCTCATCGGTTGCGATGGCAGCGATCTCCTGCACCAGCCGGTCGCGCAGGCTCGCCGACTCGTTCGAGGACAGCATCGGTAGGCGCGGTGAAGGCACTCGACCACCATTTGCCTTGGCGGGTAACGGCTGTTTGGGGCGCGACTGCTCCGCCACTTCGATGGGCTCCGGTGCATCGAGATCGTCCTCGCCGGCAATCCCGACCAGGGTGAACAAGGCATAGCGGCGGGCATAGGTGAGGGCGGCTCCGAGCCGGTGCGGCGCTGCCGTCTCGCTGACCGGGCACACCGGCCAGTCGGAGGACACCCATTCGCCGGAAGCGTGGACGAGCGTGGTGGTGAGGCGGATCAGGCCGCTGTCGGCGTCGATGGCAGTGGCCTGAATCGTTGCGATCTCGTGCTGACCCAGGCACTTGCGGACCAGGTCGAGCCCTGAGGAGAGCGGCGCATAGCGAAAGGTCCGGCTCCCCTCGCGCGGGAATGGAGAGACAATGGTGGCGGTGAGGGACTTTTCCGGGTTTTGGATCTCGGCCTGCGCCTTGGCCAGCGCTGCCGCAAGCGCTCCGATGCTGTCGCTACAGCGCTGCATGGCCGGCCTCCGCTTCCAAAACCTCAAAGCTGATGGCGCCGGACTTCGACCGTCTGGCGCGTACCCCGTGGCCTGAGGCTT
>Ga0310912_10000537_pt1 | contig 18962 bp, 17 predicted proteins | sample GREbulkMGOX080_FD_203443 | JGI IMG/M metagenome (GOLD analysis project Ga0310912, IMG submission 203443) | Lab enrichment of tropical soil microbial communities from Luquillo Experimental Forest, Puerto Rico - GRE.bulkMG.OX080 | ecosystem: Environmental > Terrestrial > Soil > Tropical forest >...
TCACCGCCAGGACATCGCCGCCCAGCGCGTGCGCCGCCCCGGCGACCCCCGCCGCCAGACTGTGCAGCGCCCCGGTGATCGTGCCCGCCATGCGCGTGATCGTCGCGCTCAAATTCCGCGCGGCACCGACGAGCGGGGGGATTAGGGTCTTCTCAAGATAGGCGCGCGCCTCGACAATCGCATTGCCCTGACCCCAGCGGGCGCCGACCCACTGCAAGCCCTTCACAGCACCTGCGACGGCTGCGCCGATGACCAGCACCGGTCCAGCCGGAGACAGCGCAATCAATACGCCGCCGATCACCGTAAGCTGCCGGCTGAACGGCGCCAGCAGGTTCTTGAGCCAGGTCCAGGCCTTGTCTATCAGATCGCGCGCCCAGGCGGTCTTGTCCCAGATCGCCGAGGCGATCGACTTGATCGCGTCCCAGACCGTCTGGATTTCCTGCCACTTCTCGGCCGCGTACTGCTTGATGAAATCGACCACCGGCGCGCCGATCTTGTCCCACAGGTCGCCCGCGACTTTCTTCACGGCGGCGACAATCGGCTGCACCTTCTCAATCACCGGTGTGATCAGTTGCGTTGCGGCATGCTCGACCTCGGCGACGGCCTCGCGCAGCGGCGAGCAGTCGTTGCGCGCGATCTTGCCGGCAGCACCCTGCACGGTCGCTATCAAGGGCTAGAACTGTGCGGCGAGCTGCAGGCCTGCGCCGCTTAGGGCGCGCACCGGCGCGGTCACGGTCTTGAACAGGCCGTCAACCGCAGCGCCGGCGCGCTCCTCAGCCAGCCGAAAATGCCATCCGTTTCATCGCTGCCCGCTCATACTCCTCGGATCGCAACTTTTCGCAGAATAGTAGAGGAACCCACGGGTCAGACGGAGCGCTCGCAGGTATTCCGTGTAGGTCAGGACAGTGCGAAAGACTTCTCGCTCATTGAATATGAAGACACGCTTTACCGGAGAAATCGGGGGCCCGCACCGGAAGAGTGGCGCCTCCCCGAAGCGTGATCCTTTCATTAGGTCGCTCTCTCAGCTGCCGCCGCCCTGCGCGGCGCGACGCTCGGCGGGAGTGGGGGAGCCGAGTGCGAACAGGTGGACATTCGGGAATGCGCGTCGGAACTGCGCGATCACCAGCTGACAGGATGAGCAATTCAGGAAGTCGGATGCTAGATGGATGCTGCCTCGGACGTTTGACTGCGGCGACATCCTGATCTGCTCGTCGCGGAAATTGGGTAGTTGGCCGAAGCGGAGCGCCAGATGCGAGAGAAGCTGCCACTCCGAATCAACGTGTCGTGGATGGTCGGAATTCGTTGCGAGCGCAGTGAAGGGACCGATCTCTTCGACCCTACCGCTTGGCACTGCAAGGACGCCCGACTCGCCGTTAATCGTGTAGCGGGCTAGCACGATGCTCTGTCCTTCGCCTTCCGAGCGCTGCCGACTCGTTCCGAGCCTTGAGAGCAGCTGTCGAACCAGGGGAATCATGGTGGTCATCAGCGCTTCCGCCTCGCGCTCCGTGGGCTCGCCCGCAGGACGGAAGGTGAGCTGGAGCGCCAAGCCGCGGAGTTGCTGGAAGATCGGCGCTGCGATCCGCCGCTGTGCGGCGGCGGCGTCCCTCTCCCGACGGTTCCTCGCCGCGTCCTCATACACAACGAGCCGCTGCTCGAGCGCAAGAATGAACTCGTCAATTGGTTGCGGTATGCTGCACACGAAACGGCGCGGCGTATTGGTGGTCTCGAAATACAGCGTGTGGCTTTCGCCGCCCCCCAAGACCGGCCATCGGCGATCACGCCACCAGTCGCCGATGGCAGCTATGCCGGTCTTAATTTGTCCGGCAAGTCTCCTCGCCAACCCAACCACGGCATCCAGCGCCGCCTTGACCTTGTCGATCAGCCACAGGATCGCCTTGTCCACCTGCGCGCGCAGCTTGTCGACGATGCTGCGCATCTCTTCGCCGACGCCGCCGAGACCCACCTGATCGGCGAGGAAGCCGATCACCACGGGCATTCCCTGATGCAAAATGCCCTCAAACTTGGTGCCGACCTTCTCGACCGCGCCGCTGGCGATATCCAGGATGTTGTCCAGCGCGTTGTTGGCCATACCCAGCAACTGCCCTGCCCAGCGCTTGGCGGTCACCAGCGCCTTGTAAATGCGGCGGGCGATGTCCACCACCTCGGAAAGCCCCGCACTGGCCGCCGCAGAGGCGGCCAGCAAAGCCAATTCCTCACCGACCTTCACCGTGACCCAGGTCGCGATATCCGTGAGGATGCTTTTGCCGAAGTCCTTGGCCTGCTCGATCAGGCCGCGGGTATTCTCGGCGGGTGACTTGTTGACATCGATCGTGCGGTTGATCCAGTCCATCACGCGGCTGATGCGGCCGTACCAGGTGCGCAGCGCCTCCACCCGCTCGGGATTGAAGCGCTGCTTCAGCAGGTCGAAGACATGCGCCACCGAAAGCCCGAGCACATCGAGCACGAAGAAGAAGAGCGCCTTCGGGTCGGTCCACGATGCCGGCGGATTGATGTTCTTCTCCTGCAACCCGCCGAACAGCCAGCCTTGCAGGCCGAACTCCAGATGGCTCTTGAAGTTCTTCCATAGCAGCCCGAACCCGCGCGCCAGCGAACGCACAGTGTTCTTCAGGAAATCGAGCGGCTTCTTGCTGATCGTGTCCCAGGCATTCATCGCCTTGTTGAGCACGGTGACCAACATCTCGGGCGGCAGATTGAACACCCGCAGCACGAACCGGAATGCCGCCTTCACCGCGCCGATCAGATCGTGGTCCTTAAACACCAACTTGATCAGGTTGCCGATCTCGGTCTTGGTCCGCTGCCAGGCGTCGTTGTCCTTCGCGAGCTCACTGAACAGCTCGATCTGTCGCAGGATGATCGGGCCAAGGAAGTAAACGATCGGATCGCGGATGCAGGCTGGGATCCAGTTCCAGATCTTCTCGCCGAGCAGCACCGGCAGGCCGTAGATATCGATCACCGCCCGGCCCAGCCTGGCGAAGAACTGCAGCATATTCTCCAGGAACGACTGCAGCCATTCAGCGCCGCAGTCAGTCCCTGTGCCACATGGGCGAGCTCGCCGGTCGCCCAATCGGCGAGCGCGGCGATCTGATCGGCCACCCACTGGATAGGTTCGGCGATCACCGCCAGGACATCGCCGCCCAGCGCGTGCGCCGCCCCGGCGACCCCCGCCGCCAGACTGTGCAGCGCCCCGGTGATCGTGCCCGCCATGCGCGTGATCGTCGCGCTCAAATTCCGCGCGGCACCAACCAACGGCGGGATCAGCGTCTTCTCGAGATAGGCCCGCGCCTCAACAATCGCATTGCCTTGACCCCAGTGGGTGCTGATCCACCGCAGACCCTTCGCGACGGCCGCGCCGATCGCCAGCACCGGTCCGGCCGGGGACAGCGCGATCAGCACGCCGCCGACCGCCGTGCCGATCACCGTCAGCTGCCGGCTGAACGGCGCCAGTAGGTTCTTGACCCAGGTCCAGGCGCTGTCCAGCTTGCGCTCGGCCCATTGCAGCAGGCCATTCTGCCCCTCGGCCCCTTCGCCGATCCCCAGCTTGTTCTTGAGCCAAGTCCAGGCCTTGTCGATCAGATCGCGCGCCCAAGCGGTCTTGTCCCAGATCGCCGAGGCGATCGATTTGATGGCGTCCCAGACTGTCTGGATTTCCTGCCACTTCTCGGCCGCGTACTGCTTGATGAAATCGACCACCGGCGCGCCGATCTTGTCCCACAGGTCGCCCGCGACTTTCTTCACGGCGGCGACAATCGGCTGCACCTTCTCAATCACCGGTGTGATCAGTTGCGTTGCGGCATGCTCGACCTCGGCGGCGGCCTCGCGCAGCGGCGAGCAGTCGTTGCGCGCGATTTTGCCGGCAGCACCCTGCACGGTCGCGATCAAGGGCTGGAACTGTGCGGCGAGCTGCTGGCCTGCGCCGCCCAGGGCGCGCACCGGCGCGGTCACGGTCTTGAACAGGCCGTCAACCGCAGCGCCGGTGCGCTCCTTCAGCCAGCCGAAAATGCCATCCGGACCACTGCGCAGGATCGGTTCCAGGCTCGGTGCGAACTCATGCACCAGTCGCCAGCGACCGATTCGCTGAAGTCGGTGATGTCGTTCCAAGCCGATTTCAGGAATCCCGTCGCCTGATCGACGATCGAGGGGCTGTCATTGCTTTGTCGCTGGATGACATCGCTCTGCTGCAGCGTGTGCGTCAGTTCATGTGCGATCAGCGCCTGCCCATCGGTCGTGTCAGGCCGGAACTCGTTGCGCCCGAAGAAGATGTGTTTGCGATAGGTGAAGGCGCGCGCCTGCAATCCGTTCGCGAGTTCCGCCGCCTGCGGCGTGGTGTGGATGCGCACAGCGGAGAAATCCGCACCGAAGCGCGGCGCCATGAAAGTCTGCACCGCCGGGGGCAGCGGCACGCCCGAACCGAGGCTGTCGCGGATCTCCTGGCCGATGTCGCGCTGAGAATGCGAGGGTTTTTCTGCCGCCGAGGCGTGCGACTCTGGCACGGGCGCGGGCAGGATCGCGGCCGGACGTGTCCGCACCACGGGCAGATTTGCGGGGGGCAGTCCCACATGATTACCGAACGGCAGGCGCATGATGCGCCGCGAAACGTCGGCCGCCTCCTGCTCTGCGGGATCGGTCGTGGAGGATACGTCTCCTCGAGCCGCAAGACGCCGGATTATGCCTGACTGCACCAACGCATGCGAGGAGGTCCGCAGTGCCGGCGGCGCCCCGTTGGGGGGCGGCCAAATGCACCGCAACCGGGCTGTTGCGAAGTGACGGAGGTGCGCGAAGTGGTGTCGACGTGGATGATAGCGTACGCGACTGTGTGAGGGGAGTTCGCGCGAAGTCGCCGTTGTTCTCCAGCGAGGGACGAGTACTCGGCCGTGGATGCAAAGCATCTGCTGCGGTCAGGTCGCGGTCTGTATTTCTGTTCGCACTGCGATTGGTCGCGCGCGAAAGGACATGCATCGAAGCGACTGGTGTGCGCCGATCGCCCGTCTTCGCCTGTGCGCGGCCGGTGACGCTTTGTGCCGTTGCGACGCGGGCCGCCATTGCACCCTCCTCAAATCCCGCCGTCTTGACGATTGAGGTCGTGGACAGCTCGCACCAGGTCGGCTCGACCCGACACGATCCACAGACCGAGATCGGCATTTGCCTCCGCAAAGGTCCACGTCGCTTCGTTGACCACGTTCTCACGGGGCAGGAACGGCACGCCATACGCAGCGAGCCGCCGCCGTGTCTCGCCGAGCACCATCAGCCTGATTTGCTCCGGGGTGATCGCCGAACGCTCCAGGTGGCGCAGCGCGCGAGCGGCGATCCAACCAGCGCGATCGATGGCAGGCCAAACCAGCGGACCGGAGGTGACGAAGAAATGCTGCGGACTGTCGACCAGGTACGTGCGCCCGTTCGCTACGAACGATTTGGGGTCAGTGAAACCGAAGCTCGGATCCTGCCGCATCCGAGCCTGGAGCGCCCGGCCGATGACAACGGCGTCCTGCACGGCGTCGTTATTCGGCAGGTTGTGGTGCATGAGGCTGTTTTGTGCCTCGGGTCGCCCGCCGTCGTGTCCCAAGAAATTGTAGTGGTGCCGCTGCAGGCTGTGGAACAGCTGAAACTGTCGTGACAGCGTCTGCACCTGCAAGCTCACCCGGTTGGTGGGCCAATCCATCGCCGCGACCGGCTCCGGATCCCGGCCTGCATCCCGTCCTGATCAACCCTGGCGCGACTGCGCGGGCCACGTCTCGTCGGATTGATCACCCCCTCCACGGCCCAGAAGCCCTCGTCGTTGAGCAGATCGAGCGAGGTCAGCCCATACCGAAGCCGGACGGCGCTCAGCACAGGTGAAAGCACCGCCCGCCCGACTCGGCTTCCGGCGAACCGGTCGAGCGCCTTCTGCGCCGCGTCCATTCCCTCGTCGAGCCGCTGTTCCGCCGGGCCACCTTTGGCGACCAACCCCCTCGCTTTGCCCGCGATCCATTCGGCCACCCGGTCGAGCATGCCATCGACCTTGGTGTAGAGATGTTGGATCGCCGAACGGATCCTCGCCGTGATTCCGTCGAGATGCAGGAAACGCGCGAGGAAGTTGATCACCAAGGTAAACCCGCGGGCCAGACCCTTCTCTAGCGCATCCGCCGCCGAACCTATATTGCCGGCGGCGATGTCCCCGATGCTAGACAGGAAGTTGCCGATGATCTCGATGATCTGCTTCGCCTTCTGAATGAAGAACACCACCGCGTCGTAGATGCCGATGATCGCGCGGATCATCCCCGCGCCCGGCACCAGCATGGCGCCGATCGTCTCGATCGCCCTCTCCACGATCCTGATCTTGACGAAGTCTTTCACGCCACCGACGAACGCCTGGGTGATCTCGCCGGCCATCTCCTTGAGCTTCTCCCAGGCTGCGATCGGCCCATCGCGGATCAGGCTGACCACGAGATCGAAGCCCGCCTCCATCGCCTTGACCCCGGGTTCGCCGACCAGACGCACCAGCTTGCCGCGGATGTTGGTCCAGGTGAGGCCAAGCATCTGCAGCGCCACACCGACGATGCCCCTGAGATCCCATTCCGCCGGCGGCACGATGCCCTCGAGGGAGCCGGTCAGCCAGTCGAACACCGAGTCCTTCAGGTGGGTGAGAAAATTGCGGCCAAAACTCCTGAACCCCTGAACGGCCGCGCCAACCAAATGCTTCACGAACTGAATGGGTTCGATGAAAATGGCCTTCAGCACCGCCACGCCCTTGTCGATGACGGGCTCGATATCGTCGAGCGAATAGCCGAACTGCCCGAGCGCCCAGGCAAAGAACTTCTTCGCCGCCCCCAGCAGCAGACGGCCCAGCTTTGCCAGCGCCCCGGACAGCGCCTCTTTCATCTTCTCGATTTTGTCGTCGATTGACTTGATCGCCGCCTGCTGGCGATCGGCGAGTTTCTGCTGCAGGTCCGCTTCCTTCGCCTGCACGAAGCGGTCGAGCTCATCCAGCTTGGTGCCGATCTCATGTGCCGACTTATCACCGACATCCTTCAGCTCGGGGCCAAGCCTATCGATCAAGGTCTTGATATCGGTCCTCGCCTTGGTCAGCTCGTCCCGGCATTCCTGGATGACGCGGTGGTTGTCGGCAGTGATGTCGGCAACCAGCTTGTTGATGGTCCCAACGAACCGGTCGCGGTTGGTCTCGAAGATCTCCTTGACTCGCGGCAGATCGTCCATGCCGAGCAGCCAGTCCTTGGCCTTCCTGGCCCAGCCGAACCAACCCGAATAACGGTCGTCCTCATACGCGTCGAGCTCGCGGTTGACGTCATCCTCGAAGGTTCTGGCGGCGCGCTCGTTGCCTTCGTCGAACCGCTTGAGCGAAAGCGTCTCCAGGTCGGCTAGCTTCTTCTTCACACTGGCCTGGGCCGCGGTGTAAATCCCGTTGATCTTCGTCGCGATTTCGTCGCGCTTCTTTTCCAGCCCGGCCTTGGCGCCCCGCTGCTGCTGTGCTGCCAGTCCAAGACCGTGCGCCCGTTTGGACGACAGTGCGGCGCGTTCGGTGCGCTCCTGATGCTGCAGGTCCGTTTCAACCCGCGTAGCCTCCGCGCGTGCGAAGCCTTGCAGCTGGGCGGGCTGCGAGCGCGCAGCCTGATCGAGCCCCTTCTTCTCCCAGTTCGCCTCGGCGAGATCGCCGCTGTTCACCATGTCGAGCTGCTGCTGCGTAATGCCTTCCTCCCGCAGCTTTGCATCCGCCGACTGGGCGTACTCGTTGAGCGCAGTGTGCTCCGGCAAGAGCGGCGCGATGGCGCCATGACCGAGATTCATCACCGGCGTCGGGGGCGCCGCTTCCGCACCCAGCAACCCCTCGGGTCTGTGCTCGGGCGCCGCCGGCGGTGGCGTGTGCTCGATGTCTGAGAAGGTCTGCAGCACGGCGGTTGTGTCCGCCTGCACCATCTTCAGTACGTCGGCCCCGGTGTGCTGCGCCTTGCGGTCGCGCTTGAAGTTGTCGACGTCCTCGATGCTACGGGGGATGTTCCGCGCCAGCGACTCCTGCAGTTCGCGCGACGCCTTGCTGCCATCGACCGCCGGAGCAGGCCGGCCGGCCACCGCCTGCACCTGACCCAAATTGCTGTTCGAGTGTCCCCTCTCGGCCTGGTGCAGCTTCTGGCCGGCATTGGCGTGGGTCTGCTCATGCCGGCTCAGGGTGGCGAGCTTGGCGACGCCGCTGGCGAGCACCGGGCGAGCCCTCGCGCTCAGGTACTCGGCAACGCGTCCGCCGCCCAAGTTCGATTGTACGGCCAATCCGGCGGTCCGGGCGCCGGCGATGCGGCCTGGCCCGATGCGAGGCGCGCTCACCGCCGGCATGTGTACGACCGTCCTTGCACCACCCGCCCGGGTCACCCGTGGCCGCAGATCGGGTGCCGCGCCGGGCGCGGGGCGCCTGCCCAGATGCTGCTGCGCGGCGGCGCCTTCTGCCTCCAGGCGCGCTGCCTGCGCCGCGGTCAGGTCCGGTGGCAGCTCGATGACGCGGCCATCGCGCATCCGGTAGCTGCGGCTATCGCCTGCATCAGGCATAACCGGTGCGCCCGGCGGTGCGCGGGCCGTAACCGCCGGGCTCGGAACCGGCACTCGCCCGTCAGGCTCCCTCGCGAGCGGGATCCTCGCTAACCCAGGCCCAGGGCTGCTGCCGCTCACCAGGGCTGCCGGTTCGGGCGGACGTGCGCCCCGCACCGGCGTAGGGACCGGCACAATGCGCCGCTCGCCGGCTCTGCTCTGCGCCGGCTCCCGGGCTGCGTGCGTGACCGCTGCGCTGGCCGCCACGAGACGCCCTAGCCGACCGCAGCCTCGAGCTCGGTAATCTGCCGATTGATGACCGAGAGGCTGTCCTTGTAAGCGACCTGTTTCTGCCGCGCCTGCTGGCGCACCGTGGCAAGCTGTTCGGTTGCTGGCGAAGCCGCTTGTGCCGGATCGCGCAGCGACAGCGTGTCCGCCCGTGCGCTGACGTACTTCGCCTCGCGCTCGTCGGCCGCGCCCAGCAACTCCGAGATCAGCTTGTCGTCTTCCTGCATCTGGGCCTGCAGGTTCCGATAGGCCGCAAGGGCTTGCTGCCGTGTCATGGTATGCGCCTGATACGAGGCCTCGATGGTGCGGGTCTCCGCATCACGGCAGGCGATCAGGTTGCTGATCGCGTTCGTCGAGTTGGTCATCAGAACTTTGTCATGCAAGGCATCCTGGTCGATCAGCGTGAGAACCTGCGCCTGGCTCTGCGCGCTGCGTCGCTTGGCGTCCAGATAGCCGACCAGACTACCTGCGAGTGCTCCTGCCGCGGCGCCGATCAGCGCCGACTGCCAGTCGCCGCGCGCTAACCCGCCAATGGCTGCGCCTGTGACAGCACCGACCGCGGTCGCGCCCAGCACTGTTTTCTGCAAGTCCGTGCCCATCGCAATCAGCGGCTGGCGCGCGGCATAGCACACGTCATTGGGGTTTTGGTACGCGCTGTACTGGTTTGCGCAGCCCGACAGCAGCGACGGCACGAATCCCAATATGAGTCCACCGGCCCCGCAGCGTCTGCGCCAGCTCCTCATTATCCTCCCGTTCATCTTGCCTGTTCCTTCTTCAGCGTATCGTAAAGCTCGTCCCACCAGACGTTTCGCAGTTTGTCGGATATGGCATTGTTCGAGGCTGCCAGCAGCGCCGTTTGCCGGACGACCACATTCTGGAACAGCTCGTATTGACCAAGACCTCGGTTGCGGAATGCGCGCGCCACCACATCGGCGGCGGCATTCCGCTGCTCGGGAGGCTCCCGCGCGAGGTCCTGCAGCCGGCTCAGGTAGTACTGATAGGTCGGCTTTGCCGCGGATTCCAGCTCATCGATGCGGCTGCTCACGCCCGCAAGCCGCTCGAGCACCGGGCCCAATTTTTCCGCCTGGATGCAGGCCTTGGCCTCGGCAGTCAGCCACTTAGTCAGCACCCGGTTGGTCTCGCTCATATGCCGCAGCGCGCGGACATTCGCCGCCAGCAGCACGGCGCCCTCCAACGTTTCGCGCCGAGCTGTTTCAGCCGCGACGTCCAGCTTGGCGTTGCTGCGATCGAGATCGGCCTTGATGGCGTCAAGCTGCTGCCGCAGCTTCTGCTGGTCGAGCGAGCCGGCCTGGGCCAGCAGATTGGTCACCTTCGCATTCGCCTGGCCGCGGTCCGTCTCGGTATTGACCGTCAGCCGCTGCTCGGCCGATGCGAGCGCGTCGATCAGCGTCCGGTTCTGCAGGTCGGCCACCCCAGCGCTGGTTCGGATTGGGCGAGACCCCGCCCACGAACACCGGCACCGACAAGGCAAGGCGCACACCCACACTGTCGCCACGGGTTTCCCCGTTCAGGTCGAAGAAAGGTACCTCGCGCCGGTGTCCCACCCCGACGATGGCCGGGCTTGCCAGATAGTGGGCGCCCTTGACGATGTACCCACCAGCCTGCCCTTGCAGTTCGTCTGGCCGGGTCAGCCGGAATGGGTCGAGCGTGATCTGCTCCACGTTGCCCAGCAGGTCATACAGCCCAAGCCGGTTCGGCAGCCGGCTGCCCAGCGGCGGAGGTGACTGTTCATTCGGGTCGCTGCTGTCGCGCAGCGGCGCGATTTCCTCAATGCTGGGCTCGCGGGCCACGCCCGTCGCAGGATCGACCACTTTGTAGACCCGCATGCCTTGATCCTGCTGCTCCGCCACACCGCCGCGCGCGGCAAACTCCCACTCGGCTTCGGTGGGCAGCCGCAGATAGCTGGGGGAACCCTGCTCCCATGGCAGCACCGGTGCGCGATGGGCCGCGATGGCCGCACGATCACGCGCGAGCAGCCAATTCTGATAGCGCCGCAACAACTCGTTTGCGTCGAACCAGGAGAGCCCGGCCACCGCGCGTACATCCCCAGGCCGCGCTGCGTTCACCGCCTGTGAAATCTCCTGGCAGGCAGTCGCCGACGGGTCGACGTTGGAGTCGGCGATCGCCCGTATCCGGCTCGCCTGCGGCTGCGTCAGCGGATAGACGGCCATGTAGTACGATCGCCCATTCAGTAGCGAAAGATCGACGGACCGCTTCGGATCACGCGGGCCTTCGCCTTGGTTGAAACCTCCCGCCAGACTCGCGACCTGCGGACCCTCGATCAGCGCCGGCAGGAGATTGCGACCCGGATCGGGTGGAGGGCTGCCAGGATGCACCTTCTGATTGTCGAGCACGTTGGTCGCCGAGACGACCACCTTGCTCATCAGCAGATAGCCGAAACAGGGCAGTGGCAAAGCGAGCCGGTCGGGCACGGTCTGCGGATCGGCAGGGGTCGGACACGGAGCGGAGGCAGTGGTTGGGTTGTGCGTCCGAGCCGGGTCATCGATTGTGCACGAGGGCTGCGGAGCGGCATCGGCGGCATGCATCCCGCACCAGAGAAGGCACAGCAATAGCAGCCAAAGTTTACTCATAGCGAAGTCCCTCGGCTGGGGCGATGCGCGCCGCGCGCAGTCCGCCATAGGCCGCCGCAAGCACGGTGCAGGCCATGGTTGCCGCCGCGGCGACCGCAATGTGCTCGGGGTAGAGCCGAAATATTGCGCCCCCCTGCGGCAAAGAAGCAGCCATCATGCGCTCGATCACGGGCTGCGACGCGAACGTCGCTGCGCACGCGAGCAGCAGGCTCAACAGCGCAGCCCACAAGCCTTGCACCACTGGAAACAGCGCGATCGCTCCAGCCGGATAGCCGATCAGCCGGAGCAGGCTGAGCGAACGGCGCTGGCGCGCAATCGAGGCCCATAGCCCGAGCGTCAGCGACATCAGGAACCCGGCCGCGCCCAGTGCCGCGAGAACCAGGAACAGATGACCGAGGTCGCTGTCGAGCCGCTGCACGGTCTCGATCTCGCCACCGCGTGTTACCGTCTGCACGCCGCGCTCTGCCAGCCAATCACGCAGCGGCGCGACATTGTCGATCGTATCGGCGAACAGCCGGAAGCTGGCGAAACTGCGTCCGGTCTGCGGCCGCTCTTCGCCCTCCACACCCAGTGCAGGAACGCCGAAACCCTCGCGGTAGTCTTCCGCGACCACGAGCAGCGGCAACGGCACGAGTGCCAGCATCCGATCACTGGAGATCGCTGGCAAGATAGCACTGACCGTGAGCTTGAACGGCAGTGCCTGCGGCTGATCATCGAGCATCCGCCCGATGCGCCCGTCTACAACGTTCCCCTGCGATATGTGCAGCCGATCGGCGGCGGGACGCGAAATGGCAATCTTCATCTCGGCCGAGACCGGCTGTGCGGCCAGCGCCTCGGCGTCGGCCTCCGACAGCAACGGATCATGCGGCGCGGTCGGCACCAGTTCGGCGTTGATCGGATCGCGCTCCGAGTGCGACGGGTTTTGCAAGCTGATTGTGGCGGCGAGAAAGCGCGTGGTCGGCAACACGAACGCAGCGCCGGGCAGTGCACGGAGAGTCGCAAACCACTGCTCATCGTAGCTGCCTTGGCCAATCGGCTGCAGCACGCGGATGCGAGGATCACGCTCCAGACGATCGCGCATCCCAGAGACCACGCCGAATTTCAGTCCGAACAGCACGAGCAGCGGCGTCAGGATCGCCGCAAGGCCCAGCAGCGTGCAGATCATCGTAGTGCGCTCGTGGAAGAAGGCGAACGTGGCGATGATCGCGGTCTGACTCATGTCCCGCGCTCGCATGGCTCACCCATCGAACCGGGCGGTGACCGCGGTCCCTTCGATGGAGAGCGCGGGCGAGATGCAACGGAACCCCAGCGCCTCGACGCGGCCGTGGTCGTGACTCGCGACGACGATGGTTGCCCCGGCCTCGCGGCCGAACAGCACGAAGCGTTGCATGACGTTGGCTGCGTTGGCCGGGTCCAATGCCGCGGTTGGCTCGTCGGCCAGTACCACGGCCGGCTGATGCGCCAGTGCGCGCGCGATGGCAACACGCTGCCGCTCACCCACCGACAGCGCGTCCGGCAGCTTGTGCAGGTGCTGCGATTATGCGCGCCGGAAATCGGCCGCTCCCGACGGTCGCAACTGTTCCCCCCAACCGCTGCCGACCCGCCGATTCAGCGGGTTACCCGATCACGACCGCGATCGTCGTCGCTGTCGGCGATAGGATCTGACTCTGTGAAGTCGTCGGTGAAGGTCGCCTACGACGGATTGAAGGCCGCGATGCGTCGGAAATTTGGTGAATCGGGGCCTTGTCGATGGCGATCGAGGACCTGGAAGCGAATCCGATGTCAAAGGGACGCACCCTCGTCCTCGAGAAAAAGGTCGCCGACGCCAAGGCCGCAGAGGACGCCGATGTCATTCAGGGGTTATCGAACCTCGTGACGGTGTTGAAGGAGCCGAATATCGGCGGCGAAGCCTTAGGCAGCATCAATGTCCATATCAGCGGCGGCACGATCCAAGGAGTGGTCGGAGCACGAGAAGTTAAAGTGGGCTCGATGACCTTCGGTGCTCCTCGGGATAAGCAAAACTGAGACAGCCGGTCACCCATGGCTGATGCGAAGACCAGCACAGTAATTGGGGGCGGCACCGTTCAGGGCGTTGTCGGCGCTCGAACCGTCAACATCGAGAATTTTACATTTTACGCTGCGGCACAGCTACCAGCCGAGCCGCCACGCGAGACTGAAGACGCGGTCCCAATATTGCCTTGCCCGTATCCGGGCCTCGCATACTTTAGCCCACAGGATAGTGGCTTGTGTTTCGGCCGCGAAAGGGCCATTGCGCGCCTCGCGGAGGCGGGTCGATCGACAGAGCCTGACCGCACTGGTTGGCGCTTCAGGCAGCGGCAAGTCCTCGGTCGTTCTTGCCGGCTTGGCGCCCCGCCTCAACGCGCGAGGAAATTGGCGCTTCACACATTTCCGAATCGGCGACGAGCCCGACAACAACCCCTTCCGGTCCTTAGCGCGCGCTCTCGTACCGCTGTTCAGCGACAGCTCCAGCCAAATGCCTCCATTCGGTGAGATCGAGGCACTGTCTGCCAGCCTAGCAAAGGGAAGAGAGATAGGAGGTGTGACGCTACCTAAGCCGGCCAAGCCGGAACCAAACAGGGATGTCGAACGCACTCCACCCTCGGCCGTACGGGCTATTTTTGGATGATCTGCCGATTCACATCCGCCCGGATCTTCCCGCAGCGCGGGTGCAAACTTAACGAACCCAATGGGTTCGAGCCATTACGGCCCGTCCATGATCGCATCATCCGCGTTTTCTCGCCAATAAATTTTGCTCACAAGCGGTAACGAGTCCGTTCGTAAGGGACTAATGTGCTCGGTGAATGTCGGGTGCACAACCCGGGCAAGCGGATTTTGCTTATCGCCGATCAATTTGAGGAGGTCTTCACGTCCGTCGAGGATGAGGACGTTCGGCGGCGCTTCATCGATGTCCTTCTCTCGGGTTCCCGGTTCGCGCCGACGGCAATCTCCCGCCAATCTGCCTCGTACTAACCTTGCGTGCTGATTTCTATGGTGCCGCCTTACGCTATCGTCCGCTCGCCGACGCGTTACAAGGGCATGTCGAGAATCTAGGTCCGATGTCGCGCGAAGAGCTTCGCGAAGCGATCGTCAAACCGGCAGGCGCCGTCACCTTCGGCGGACTGGTGGAGACGCTGCTCGATGAGGTGACGAACCGGCCCGGAAGTCTGCCCCTACTGCAGTTTGCACTGCGCGAAATGTGGGGCCTGCAACAGGACCGATGCATTACCCGTAAAATCTACGACGCTATCGGCGGTGTCGAAGGCGCACTGGCCCGCCGGGCTCAAGCCATCTTTGACGCACAGACCAGGGCTGGTAGAGATGATCACGCTGTGCAGGTGTTCCAGCGGGTGTTCCTGCGAATGGTTACGCTGGGCGAAGGCGCCGAGGATACGCGCCGAGTTGTGGGTCGGCATGAGCTCGGTGAAGAGGGTTGGGCGCTTGCACAGCGTCTAGCGGGTGAGGGCAACCGTCTCGTGGTAACGAATGCTCCCACTGCAGCATCGGATCAGGGATCGAGCGAGGTAGGGCGCGGGGAGACGGCCGAAGTGATGCATGAAGCCCTGATCCGTAACTGGCCGACTTTGACTGATTGGATCAGCCGAGACCGCGCGTTCCTTTCCTGGCAGCGGCAGCTCAAGCCGCGGATTGACGAATGGCGAAGCGCTCCTGGAGACGACGACACCCTCCTCCGGGGCGGGCCATTGGCGGTAGCAGAGGGTTGGCTCGGTCGACGCCATAGCGATCTAAACGATCACGAGAAGGCCTACATTGAGGCAAGCATCGCTCGCAGAGAGACCGAAAGGCAAATTCGCGAGGCAGAAAACACGCGTCGGCGAAGGGCGTTGCGCCGGGTACTCGCAGCTTGCTTCGCCGCCCTCTTAATTAGCGTCGTTCTTGCCTCAATGCTATGGCAACGAGCCGAAGACTCGTTACAAGCTAAAGCTAAAATTATCGGAGTAAGAAGTGAGTTCGCATTTGACGCGTTTGAAGGTAATTACCATCGCAGTTTGCTGTTGACGCTCGCAAATCTCGATGCCACAGCGGCTCCGGACGATCTATACGGACGTGTTACAGGCGAAGTTGAGAAGGAGCATCGGGAAGCGCTCGGTGAATTGCGCAGAGTCTTGTTTCGAGCGCCATCGTTTGCTGGCCATTACCAAGCGGCTGGTTTCGACCCCGCCGGTAGCCGAGTGGCGTTACTCCCACAAGGGGAGGGCGAGCTAAGGGTCCTCGACCTTCGACCTGGGGACAGCGAACAGGCCGAGCCGGAGACTTATGATCTACCTGCACCGGCGCTGCAGAATTCGATGATCCGGCCCGCTGTGGGGTTTGTAAAGGGGCTCGGCCCAGCTGCGCTGGTGAACGATCACGTATAATTCTGGGACGATCAGAGAGTGCGCCACGAGTGCGACATATTGCCAATTTTGCCCCCGATTTTCACATCCGGAACGTGGATTCGCCCCGAGTTTATTGCAGGCCGTCTTCAGTTATCGGTAACCCACCGCCAGGGACTGGCCTCTAGCCTGAGGGTATCGCGGTTTGATGCGGCCGACCTCCGAGATTGCCTGAGCAGCATTGCCTCAAGAGACCCGCTGCGGATTCCAGGGCGCATCGGCTCACAGCCGGAGCCTGCTTTCTCCGAGACGCAGGACTTACCACAGCTCTATGCTTATTTGGAGGAAACCTCCGTGCCCGCGCCGAATGAGTTCGCGGCTTACCTGGCTCCCGACGCATCGCGTATCCGACCGGGGAAGCTAGTGGAGCTAGATGCTGTGATTGGCTCGGCCGATCAGCAAGATGCACCTATCCGTATTGCGGTCGGCCAGGTCGCGCCCGAACGAGGGATTCCAGAACGTGTGCATTTTACGCTGGCCTTTGCAGCCAATGCAGAAGCAACGGTCTTTAAATTCGATGGACCCGATTTCTATGTATACGACTTGGCCAATCGCCGCGCCAGCGACAGGCGCGACTATGTTGCGATGCCGGCTCAGCACGTCGTCGTAGCAAACAATTTTGCCGACGAGGTCTGGCGACTTCGGCCGTCGCGGATCCCGTGGGTTTACCCACCATTTGCAGCGGCAAAAGTCGGCCAGCATTGGCGAGCTGCCTGGCTCGCGCCCAATGGTATCTGGGCCGTCGAGAGCAGCGACCTCAACCCGAACACGGCCGAGCTCGTTTTCGGAATCAATGCCCCGCTGATCGGCGAGCCCGATGGCGCTAAGCTCCAGTTCACTCACGACGGGCAATTTCTGGTATTGCAACGGGTGGCGTTCCCCTCGTCAGTCTTTGTGCGCATCTGGGACCTGCGGCCGTCTCGGCGGGCACGGATAGGGGATCCGAACACAACCGAACGAGAGCTGCGGTCGGCGGCATGCCAGGTCGTGCGCATGGAGGAAGGCGGCGCCTTTGATGAAATTGGGTCGAAGCTGTTTCAGATCGATGCGGCGCATCGGGAACCCTGCCCCAAGCCATGACTGCCCAATCGGGCGATGCTTGCGAGGCTCGACATCGCCACGGTGTGGAGAGGGTATATGAGTACAGTTTTCATCAGTTACCGAAGGGAGATTGCTGCTGGCGAGGCGAGAGCTTTGTCCAACGATCTAGCGAAGCGGTTAGGTGAAAACTCCGTATTCATGGACGTCGATAGTATCGCTCTGGGCCGCGACTTCCGCAGTGTACTGCAGGAAGTACTGGCATCTTGCGATCTTATGCTGGTGCTGATCGGCAGAAACTGGGTTGACGTCAAGGACAAGGAGGGACGAACCCGCCTGGAAGATCCTGGTGATTTTGTCCGTCTTGAGATCGAAGCAGCACTCAAGCGGGACATAGTGGTCACCCCCGTCTTTGTGCAAGGCGCACAGATGCCCGACCCCGAGAAGTTACCTCTGGAAATCAAGGACTTGGCTTATCGCAATGGGTTTGAGCTTAGCCATAGTCGTTGGGAGTCGGATGTCGGAGAAATGATTAGGCGGTTGGGTCTTGATGTTCCCGTCGCGGGCAGACAAATTGGTTCGATTATGCGCGCTGGGAATCGGCCGCTCCCGACGGGCGCAACTGTTCCCCCCAACCGCTGCTGCCCTGCCGATTCAGCGGGTTACCTGATCACCCGCGACCAGATGTATTTCACCCTTCGTATCAACGAAATGCACCTCGCGGAGAACCGGCAGTGGTGGACGGATTACGATCCGCTCGTGGTTGTGGTCACGGAGTTCAATCATGCGCAGGAGCGCGTTGTCGTTCCGACGATCATTGGCCCTAATCTCATCGGCAAGCAGGCGCCCACCGATCAGCCGCGCTACGGCTTAGTTTTGCTGGACGCGCGCGTAACCGGTCCGCATCCGTATCGCGGCGGCGATGTCGACATATCGGTCGGCTTCTACCGGGTGCAGCGAGCCGATCACGCCCGTGCATTGCTGAATATCGTCGACAGCCTGTCTGCGGCGCTGGGAGCACCGGGCGAACTGCGGACGATCGTCAAAACCGGGGGCGCGCTCTTGCAGGGTGTCGAAGGGTTGCTGGGACTCCGGGAAACCACCTATCTGGCCGGACACCGAGTCTCAATGGCCACCTCGCCCTTCGATCCGTTCACGGCGGGATATTCCGCCATCATCACGCCGCCCGCGCCCGCGGACCTAGTTGCGTTGCGAGTCGAGGATCGACGCCTCCACATCGACGCTCGCGGCGGCAGCCGGCCATACCGCGATTCCGACTTCCTGCTGCTGAGCTTCACTGGCAGTGAAGCGCGCGGGGACGAGAACCTGTTGCCGTTTTATCCGTAAAAACTCGATGCGCTGACCGCGGTCTGGGATGGTGAGGACGGGGTGAAGCGCGGTAAAGCGAATCTCATCACAGCCTACCAGCAGATGCGTCGAAGCCCCGATGTGACTGCGGCCGAGGCTACGCGCCTATTCGATACCTGGCTGCAGGAATTTGACGCCGAGAAAAAGCGGGCCGAGCAGGTTAGATCAATGCCGGTTGTACGACATGAGGCAGAGCCCGACCCACTCGCTCGGGATCTCAACGACGCGCTACGGCGGCTAGCCCTTTAGCGGCCTCAGTGGGTCGACTCCATGAACTCTTTGAGGCGGGCGAGGCAGGCCGCGCGGTCGGCGGTGAAGTCGCCGGCTTCCCACCGGCGCGTATCGCCACAAGCGACGCCGCTGACCCAGCCTTTTCTGCCAGTGCACGAGCCGAATGACCTGTGATGCGTCGACTTCAAGGGCGGGTTCGGCACCGCTGACGGGCAACGCTGCGATCCGCTGACGATTACCGATGCCGACAGCCGTTTTCTGATCGAGTGCCGCATTGTTCCGGAGACGATCGGCTCGGTACGGCCGGTGGCCGACCAAGCCTTCCGCGAGCTTGGTCTACCGCGCGCGATAGAAGCGGACCCGGAAAATAGGACCAGGGGCAAAGGTGGAGTCTGCTCCGGGATAGCGAGGAGGAGCAGACGGATGAGCAAGAAGACAAGGCGACGGCTTGATGCCCAGTTGAAGGCCAAGGTGGCGCTCG
>Ga0310912_10000545_pt1 | contig 18900 bp, 26 predicted proteins | sample GREbulkMGOX080_FD_203443 | JGI IMG/M metagenome (GOLD analysis project Ga0310912, IMG submission 203443) | Lab enrichment of tropical soil microbial communities from Luquillo Experimental Forest, Puerto Rico - GRE.bulkMG.OX080 | ecosystem: Environmental > Terrestrial > Soil > Tropical forest >...
GCACCTAACTGCTCAGCTTTGATCCCGTCGAACAAGTTGTGGCCTGCGATCAGAGCAAGACCAACAGTAGCAATTGCCCATCGCGGCAGATGAACAAGCACCGCGAGCACGATCATCGACGCACCAATTACGAAGATCACCTGAATGACACGGTAATCCATTTTAAAACTAAAGGTCCAGCCAAAGCGAACGACGGTGAACTCGATGAGAACCAACCAGCAACCGCGCGTAAACAAGTACCGACTAACATCGCTGGTCTTGCGCTCCGTGCCGTACAAAAAGGCGGAGATGCCGGCGAGAAAGATGAACGTCGGGGCGCAGAAATGCGTAATCCAGCGCGTTAGAAATAGCGCCGGCTCGGTTACATCGCGCGCATTGAAGCCGCCAGCAGCGAAAAAATCTCGCGTGTGATCAAGGGCCATCACAATCATGACCAGGCCGCGCAAAAAGTCGATCGAATTCAGCCGGCTCCGGCTGGGTGCTTTTTCTTTTGGCGCCTGATTTTTCTCGAGAATTTGCCGCCTGCCGCCCGTGATAAGGGTATTCTTGTTCGCTAGCCTACCCATTGTCGTCACTCTTTTAGTTTAGACATGTCCGTGTCAGTTACTGTTTCTGGCAAACGTAGCTGACGCCGAAAACCGCATATCAGCCACTTAGCGGCTGCATTTGACTTAAGTGTATATGCTCCTACTGTACGCGCATATGCACTATTCCCTCGTGAGAACTGGCAAAATTCGGATGCCGAAGATACGGCAATTGCGTTAAGTTGACGCCTTAGATTGCAATCGGAGAAGGATGCTTACAGTGCCTGTTTCTATGTACACCGTTTCTATTCCAGTCTTCATTCAACATCTAAATGGCCTCAATACCGTTCTCGACAAGGCGGCTGCCTGGGCCGCCGCACGTAAAGTGAATGAGACTGATCTATTGAACATGCGGCTATCACCCGACATGTTCAACTTGTCTCGGCAAGTGAGGGCGGTGACCGATCACGCTGCAAACGCGGCGGGGCGTTTGTCCGGCAAAGAGCTTTTGAAATTTGCAAATGACGAAACCACGATCGCTCAGCTGAAAGATCGAATTACCAAGACCATTGATTACCTCAAGAACATCAAACAAAGCGAGATCGACGGCAGCGAGGCTAAGGACATCACCATTAGCTTTCCAAGTGGACAAACGCGGCAGTTCACCGGTCAAAGCCTTCTACTCGGAAATAGTCTACCGAACTTCTTTTTCCACACCACCACAGCCTACGACATCCTCCGGCAATATGGTGTCGAGATTGGCAAGCGCGACTTCATGGGTACGCCACCAAGCTCGTGAGACCCGACGGTACGACTAGGAGGAGGCCATCTCAATTTGATCGGCCATGCGGGCCCCCATCCTCCGAGGTTGCCACGGCATCCTTAGTCGCTTGCGCAACAGCTCCGGCAGCTTAGCGATATTCACCGCAATCCGCCGCGCCTTCATCCCAGCAAAGAAGGAACCCGTCGCTCACTGTCCTCGTTAAACATCCGGACGCAAAAGCATCCGCATGGGGTAACGACGGAGGACAATATGAGACTCCTTGTTCTCGGATTAGCCGCTTTGGCGCTTTCAGCGGGGGCCGCATCGGCCCAGGCGCCGGCCGTCCCGGTGTACCCTGCTTACGGCTACGCACCTTATGGCTACGGCTACGCTCACGGCTACGGCTACTACGGCTACCATCATCGCTACTACCATCATCGCTACTACGCCTACTATCCTCGCTACCACCACCGTCGCCACTGGTATCGCTACTAAAAGAAGTGGTCGCGCTGCCGGATGATGGCTAAAGCGCCGACCGCGCAAAACTTTATGCAGGTCGTGTATAATTACCCTCAGTTGGTGATTGAGGGATGCCATGACCGTCAAGATCGACAATACTGAACCTAATGTTTTCCCGGTGATCGAAAAGATCGACGCGAGGGATTCTGGCCGCGACGCAGAAGTGATTTTGGCGACCAGAATTGAGGGCCAATTGATGTTTGTAACCGTCAAGCTGAGTTACCGACAGGCCGGAGACTTGTGGGCCCAATTGGAACCGTTTCAGCACAGCAAGCGCGGCACAACTTAGCTTGGCCGCCGATCTCCGCCCCGGCTCGTTGCTGGCCGCTGTGATCGCGGACGACAAGGCAGGCGTCCAAGTCCTCGACAGTCCAGGGCGGCGGGAAGCGACGAGCCGTCAATGGAGGCCCTGATGCACGACCAGCCACAGCCAGCCCGTGACCGCATAGAGAACAACAGCGCCGAGCGCAGAAGTGCCGATCACTACGGCGCTAAACACTAGCGTCTGTCCAAGCGGTCTATTTGGGGGCAGGGTCATTATGAGTTTTAACTCAATTCATTTTTGCCAAAACGTACAAAGATGCGCGACCGACTCGCAACCCCTTCACTCTTTATCCTGAGGTGAAAGAGCGACGAGAAACAATTTCATCGTGACGTCCTAAACGCGAATAAGGGTTGCTCGCCATCCATTCCGAAATTCGGATTTCGCTCCTTGCATGCCACTACGACCTGCGGGTCGAGTAGCGGCAAAGGCTTGGTGGCCTGCTTTCGTTGTGGCGTCCCGGCCATAATCGGCTTGATACAATCCACCGCGATCCCAACACCCAACTTGGCGCCGTAGGGAACAAAGCCAGCCTGCGTGCATGCCGCTGTGATTTGTGCACACGGGTGCCATGGCACAGGCTGAGTGGGCTGTGCCAGCGAAAGGCTGAACACTCCAGTAAAAAGAAAGCCAACCAGGGTCAGCGTTATAGTTGTTGCGCGCATGATGTCCCTTACCCGGAGTACGTCCCAATCTTGCCAATCAAGCCATCCATTTCCGGCGTTCATACGGCGAACTGTTGACAGGCAGCCAAGCCCAGCCTGCCGAAACAGCAAAGCCGCCGGTGTGGAGAACCGACGGCTTTGCCTTTTCCCCATACGATGCAGGTTTGGGACAAGCATTTCTGGGGGCGTCCAATCGGCCAGGCGCGGCCGGGTCAGACGCTCGGTAACTACATCGCTATTCGATGTCGCAGACTGTGATGCACGGCACAAAAATGCTGCCTCAGGACAACAAAGCCGCCAGCGCACTCCCGCCGCTTAGCGGCTTTGCCTAAAGAATGCTCCGACAGGGGGACGTTAGTCGGGCGTCACTGAACTCGCTTGTGCGCCCACGCACTAAATCCGACAATGCACAGAGCCAGGGCCGCGAAGATAGCGGCATTCAACACTGCGTCAATCATGCTTCCCTCCACTGAAAGCAGATTGCCTCTTGGGCCAGAATATTCCCAATCGCTGGAAGCGCAGTGATGATCATCACAGTTTGGTGCTTTTGATTAGCTCTCTTCCAGGATCAGTGCTTTGCTACCACTGCACCGTCGTCTCCGGCGGTGTTCATGACTAACTGGGCCGCTGAAAGGCGGCCCTTTTTCTTTCGTGAGCGGTTAGCGCCAATGAGGTTGCGACTTAAGTAGCTCTGGCAACCTGGCAAAAGTTCGTCGCGATCCTTCGCGCCTCATCCTTCGTGAGCAACTTCGCCGCCGATCTCCGCCCCGGCTCATCCTCGCAAGTTGCTGTCCCGCGCTGTCCTTCACGACGAAGGCGGCACCAATATCCTCGACAGTCCAAGGAGCGGGAAGCGGCGAGAAGGCAATTCAGTGGGCCACGCTAAATGTGAAGATCTGTGCCGTACGTCACATCACTACGGCACGACTTGAACTAAAAACAAACAATCCCAAGTGCGAGCCGGGATGATGGCCTCCCGCCTGTGAACCGCCGTGAGCGTCATCCCGGCTCTGACCGATCACTTGGAAGATGAGGCGGGGTGATCGGCGCTGAACAGGATAGCCAAAAATTATGACCGGATCGGGCTGAAAATTGCCCAGTGTCGTGTTCCAAACAAATCAAAGCCGATTAACGTTACCGCCGCCCCGCCTTACCAAAGCCGATAAGCGACAATCAAAAGCACAAGCCAAACAAGGGCGAGGGCAGCCGGTTTTATAATGGATGCTCGCAGCAGTGAACCCGGATTTGACACTCCGCAAACAGGGCAACGTTTCGCACCCGTCCGCACTTCCGCGCCACAGCGTTTGCAACCGAGAACCAAGGACGCCCCTCCTCGGCGAAGTCTTACTTTCTTGAGGTTGAACACTTTACCGATGCGATAATTCCAGCATCGGGGGTTATCTGTCGCAGGCTCGCACCGTAGGAAAGCGGCGTTCTGTCACGGGTTCTGTCACATTTAATGTCCCCATAACGCGGTAGTTGGGGCAGTGGGGACGACGCCATGCACTTTGACTACATGGTATTGGGCGTTCTGATCGCTTGCATGCTTGGGGCGGCGGCGATGGCACTCTCGCGCGCTAAGAAGGCTGGCGTTTTGTGATTCTTGATCTTATCCAATGTGATGAACCCCAATCCTCTTCGGCTTCGCATCACGGCTTTAGCAATAGCTCCGGCAGTTTGGCGATATTCACCCCGATCCCTCCGCGCCTGGGAGTGGACCTTTTAGACTCTCGGCTGGGGACCCTGACTATTGGGGTCATCGCTGTTCGGGGGGACTCGGTTCGGGAGAGGCCTGGCCCGGGGTTTCTGTCGGTTCTGAGGATTTTAGGGGCGGTCTATTTTGTGGACGGGCCTGAGGTGCGCCGCACTTACGATTTAGGACGGTCGCCAGGTCTGCCCCTCCGATGCTGACCCCACGAACGTCAAAGGTGTGTTGGGGAAAAGCGCTGGCTCCAATTTTGGTGTTCGGGCCACTAGTCCAAGTACCGTTGGCATTCTTTCTGAAATCCCGGCACTTGATCCTGGCGGCGAGCGCCGCTTCCGCTTTGGTCACAATTGTTTGCTGATCTGTTTGCTGATCTGTTTGCTGAGCGTTTGCAGAATTGATGTAGTCGGTGCCCACTAAGCAGAGCACAACGCCGAAGGGCACGTCGCGCAAAAGCTTAAGCGACATCGGTTCGCCTCCTGGTCGCCCACCCGCTGTCAAGATACGACGAAGCAAGGGCCCTCGTCCTAACAGACCAGGGCGGCGGGAAGCGGCGGGCGGGCAATTGTGTCTCAAAGTGTATGCGGCGGCCCGTCAAGTAATTTGAGCTTAGCGGTCAGCATCGCGATACGCAGATCAGCTTCGCCGCGAGTGAGGTTCCGCTGAAATGCCTCTAGCTCGTAAGCGGCTTCCGCCAATCGCTTGAGCGTTGCGGCCTGCTCAACTGTCATCGGCCGGTTGGCGGTTACCGAGTCCAGTTCTTCGGTCCATGGCGGCTGGAAGCGACGAGGCATTATTGCGAGTACGTCACGGCACAAACTGAACAATCAAAGCAGCAGCCGTGATCCCGATCAGGCAGCAGGCTAAGGCAACAATCACTATCTCACGCACAGCTATTTCACTGACGAGATTGTTTTTCAGGCGATGACCCGCAACCGCTGCTTTGACTACAGCGGATGTCCCGCGTGCCACAGTAATAGCGGCATTAGTTCAGGCTTTGGGTGAATTGTTTGGAGAAAACTTCTCGTGAGCGTTGCCTTTCAGGCACACAACATCCTCCGAGTACGGCGGCGGAAAGCGGCGTGATGCGAGCAAAGTTTTGAAAAACAAAGAGCCCCGGCCGGGGGTCTTGCCGACCGAGGCTCCCGGGAAAGCAGGCCGAACGACGCGTGCAGGCGATTTCGTCCAGCCTGCTGCTATCAAGTCAGCTATTTCGGGCGTTCGTATGGGCCACTTTGGACCACACGGCGGCGCAGAAGCGATGTTCTAGTGACTTTGCAAAGCGACAAACTCTTTGCCGCTGGAATGACCGTTTCGGCCTATAGAGGGGGAATCCATGAACCGGCTGCTGATCGTTGCGATTTTGATAATCTCGACCGTGCCGCTGTGTGCCCAGGGTCGACACAGGAAAGTTGTGGCTATTGAGCCCTTGCCGATGTGCGGCAGCTTCCATAAGCCGTGCGTATTCAAGCTGCTGAGCAAACCCTATTGTTGGGGCTGCAATACTGCGCTCGATCAGGCGCGCTTCGTGGCCTGGATTAAAGCCAATCCGTGACACGTGCTCATCGTCGTCGCGTGCTAGGCGAATGATCGACCACGGTGGCGGGAAGCGGCGCCACGTCACTTACCTAATAGGTCCACGTTTGTGCCTGTGGCGGTTCGAGTCACTATGAGTCCCCTAATTGCGGGATAATTTGGCGGGATCTTAAGGTGTAATTCGGCGCCGATCTCTGGCCGCGAAAATAGACCGCGCAAATAATCGAATGGCACCGAAACGACATTTGTCGCAAGCGCGCCAACGATAGCGGCTGGAATACTCAACGCAGCAATGAACTTTTTCATGGCATCTCCAATGAGGAGGATTTTGCGAATCACTGCCGAGCCCGCATTTTAGACCATGCGGACTTAAGCGCGCCCCGCCCTTTAGCTTGGCCGCTGGTGCGTTATTTCTGATTCCCGCTACCGGACCAGCCCGCCCTTTATCCCCTATCCGGCGGCCGTCCCATTGACTAACCGAAATAACTGCAACATATTGCGACATACTACCAACTATTGCACGGGGGGTTGATATGTCGGTACGCAAGCGGGTGTGGACTACACGCAAGGGCGAAACCAAAGAGGCGTGGATAGTCGATTACAGTGCCAACGGTTCGCGCCATATCGAAACCTTCGACCGCAAAAAAGATGCTGACGCCTTCGAAGCGAAAGTTAAGGTTGATGTCGGGAAGGGCATCCACATTGCTCCAAGCAAGAGCGTAACCGTTAAGGAAGCGGGCGAGCTATGGATCAAGGCGTGCGAGGGTGAGGAACTGGAACGCTCGACCATTGCTTCCTATCGCCAAGAATTGCACCAGCACATCGTTCCGTTTCTGGGTAATTACAGGCTGTCGCAATTGAGCGTGCCGATGGTGCGAAAGTTCAAAGATGACTTACGATCCGAAAAACGTTCGCCCGCAATGGCAAGTCGCGTCATTGGGAGTCTTGGTGCGTTGTTGGGTGATGCGCTGGAACGTGGTCTTGTGGCGACCAACGTCGTGCGTTCAATGAAGCGGGAGCGTAAGCGGGGAAAGGAACGGCAAGCCGAACGTCGTCAGAAGGGCAAGCTTAAGGTTGGTGTGGACATACCGACGCCAGACGAAATCAAGCGATTGATCGCGCATCTATCGGACAAGTGGCGACCACTATTGTTGACGGCAATATTTACCGGCTTACGGGCTTCTGAATTGCGCGGCCTTCGTTGGGAGGATGTCGATCTGAAACACGCCAAGCTGCATGTACGACAGCGCGCAGATCGGTATCAAACCATCGGCAAGCCAAAGTCGGAGGCTGGCGAGCGAACCGTGCCCTTCCCCCCGATGGTGGCGAATATGCTGCGGGAGTGGAAACTGCGGTGCCCTAAGAACGAACATGGAATCGTTTTCCCGACTGGCAAGGGCGAGATTGAATATCACTCGAACATCGTCCATCGGGGCTTGGGACCGGCACAGATCGCGGCCAAGATCGTCACCAAAGAAGGCAAACCAAAATATCCCGGCCTGCATTCGTTGAGGCACTTCTATGCTTCGTGGTGCATCAACAGAGAGAAGGATGGCGGATTGGAATTGCCGTTGAAGATGGTGCAAGGGCGGCTTGGTCACTCCACACTCGCTATGACTGCCGACACCTATGGTCACTTATTCCCAAGTAATGACGACGGGGCAGAGCTTAGGCAGGCCGAAAAGTTCTTCCTGACCTAGGCGCGACACAGATGCGACATACGGTGAAATTCTTCAATTATAACAATGTCTATCGGCCGATGCACATTCGGTTGTTCTTTCGTTAGAGTAATCGGCTTGGAGAAGATCATGACAAGATCAACACGGATCGGCCTAGCGGCGGTCTTATTGCTAGGCGGAGGTACGTTTGCGATAGCCCAAAATGGTCCGGCCACGGGGGCGTACCCGCCGGGCGCGAAAAATCCGCACGGCTACTATGGCTCTAGCTACTACGCTCGACCGCGCTATGCGCCAAATTACCCATATTACTGTAGAACGCCCTACTATGTTCTGGGCTATCCCGTCCCACACTACGGCTACCGGGGTTGGTGCGACTGGCGATACTGGTAATCGGCATTCGGTGGGACCGCAAAGCTAGTGCCGTTCACGCGAGGCGCGTGGCCAAATAGGAAATTTCCTATAAGGGCTGCCGCTGGCCTTCCATGTTTTTGCTGACAGTAGACATACGCCAGCTTTTGGCCGGCGTTGTATGGCGAGGGTCGCAAAATGCATTAGATGGAGTGCGCGGTGACGGTGTTATTACGTTGCTGCCGCGAGCCGGGATGATGGCTTCCCGCCTGTACCACCGTAAGCGCGTCATCCCGGCTCTGACCGACCACTTGGAAGATAAAGGCGGGGTGATCGGCATAAAAAAGATGGCGATGGAAGGTTAAATCCGCAACATTTTGGTGGTTGTGGCACAAAACAAATAAAAGCCGATTGACCATTACCGCGATCCCCAATCCACATCCGCTTTGCGCGTGACGGCGGGCGCTTTTGGGCATCCTGTTCCTCAACAGATCACGGCGGACAAGTGGCGAGGGGGCATTAGCTCTGATAATCTGTTCTTAGATGATCCGGTCATCAAAAATCCGGAGGGACTGTATCATGCGACGTGTATTGGGAGCCGTATTTCTAGCTCTGTGCACGCTTGCGCCGCTCAATATTCGGGACGCTACAGCATCCGGGGCAGTAGGAATGTGCGCGGCATATGCTAAGGCAAATCACTGCCACGCTAAATTCGATGCTCACAATAAAACATGCGTGTGCCGGTGACTTCCTTCGAAATCTTGTTACTGCAAGCGTCAAAGCGTTTGGTTTCGTAAGCTACTGAGCCTTCACCGTCCCCAAGCTTCCTCCGTTTCGAGCGTCGCAACGGACCAAGCGGCGCGAAGCGACGAAGCCTCAAAATTTTCTAGTAGCGATACCCTACGTAGCGATGACGGTAGCCGTGGTGACGGTGATGGTAGCCGTAAGCGTGGTTGTATTAGCTGTGGCCGTTGCCTCAGCCATACATAGCCATGAGGTGCGTAGCCGTAACGGGGATACACGGCCTCCTGAGCCGATGCGGCACCCGCCAAAAACGCCAAGTGGCTAGCGCCTCGTCGCGCGGCAGCGATGTTTAGGACAAGTTGCTGGAAATAAATTACGGGCGCAGGGGTTTTTAGCAGGAGTGACTTTAGGAGCCGCACATGAGGCTGTTGCTGTCCGTCCTGGGAGTTTTCACGGTTGTCGCCTGCATCGAAAAACCCGCAGAAGCGGAACAAAACTACCCCTGGTGCATCAATAAACCCGACACACCCCCGCAGTGCCGGTACGCAACATTTGAACAATGCTTGTCCGACCGGCTTGGGAAAGGCGGGTCTTGTTCTCCGTACCCGTCGTCACTGGAACCACGTTCATCAAACAAACCCCAGGGGCGCTAAGCGGCTAAGACTTCCACAAAAAGCTCCGGCAGCCTGTCGATATTGACCGCAATCCGCCGGACCTCGTCCCCGATCGGAAACAAAAGCGTGGCCGTCGGCGTTTTTCAACGGAGTGCGAATAGGAGACCACCATGAGGCTTTCGCTATTCATCCTGGGGGTTTTCGCTGCTGTCATCTGCATCGAAATACCCGCTGAGGCGCAAAACGGTGGGTGGTGCGCCTATTACGACGAGGCATTCGGCGGTGCCAGGATTTGCGGGTTTGTAACGTTGCAACAGTGTTTGGCCGACGTGCGCGGCGTTGGCGGGAACTGCTCACCCAGTCCGTACTACCAGCCGCCCTACTACCAGCGGTACCGAGGGGACTATCCGTATTGATTGGGCACTACAGCTATTCGACCGCAGTCCGCCGCGCCTCGCACGCAATGCAGCTCTGCATCGTGCTCAAAAAGTATGATGAAATTTGCGGTGTTTACCCAAGCGGAGAAGAAAATCGTGGGAAACATCTCAAAGTTGATTTTTAGCGCTGCCATTGCAGCCGTAAGTATCGCAACTCCAGCATTGGCTGCCTATAAGGGCAATCCATTTTCTGCTCACCACAACGGATATGTCACACGAAGCAGCCAAGGAAGAGGTATTTACAATTTCGCCCCAGTAGCGCCTTCGGTTCATGAGTCGGGCGGCTCCCCTGTTTTCGCCTCGACCCCTAGAGACCCCCGAAGTTGGGTTGGTGACCCAGCAGGGCGACCGTATGTTTATGTTCCAGGTATGGCCGAAGGCCCGTAATTGCTAAGCAAAAATAGTCGCCACTAATGCCCGTTTTGTCTCCGAAAGCGACATTGATTAGCGCATTGTGCCCTCGACGATGAATGACCTCGACTTTGTTACTTTGGTGCGCAGCGCGGTATTATTTTTCATATTGTCATTAAAGGCTTTTGCCTTCGTCATGTTATCGAAAGCAATGAAAGCGAAAAACTTCGGCGCATTTCCATCAAGAGCGGTTGCATTTTCTGTGCGCGCGAAATAGCGACCGTCCTCAAATTGGACTTCCACAGCGGTAGCATCGGCCATTTGGCGGAGAGCCTCAAAGCCATTGGCATCGGTTATCTCGTCAATCTCAACCACAACATAAATCGGCGGCGTGGTCGTGCGAGCGTGTAAACCCCGAATGACAATGGCCGAGACAAAGACAACAAGGGCGAGTCCGAGAAAGTATCTCCTCATGGCGTTCTCCCCTTTGTGAACACTATCGTTTTACCTTGTGATCTGCATTGGGATGTGACCGGCATCACAGAAAGTGATTCGAGCAATACTGACCGCAATCCGCCGGCCTCGCATGCAATGCAGCTTTGCATTGTGCTCAAGAAAGCGTGATGGAATTTGCGGTGTTTACCCAAGCGGAGAAGGAAATCGTGGGAAACGTCTCAAAGTTGATTTTTGGCGCTGTAATTGCAGCCGCGAGCATCGGAACTCCAGCATTGGCTGCCCATAGAGGCAAGCCAATTTCTGCTTATCAGAATGGATATGTCACACGAGGCAGCCAAGGAAGCGGCGTTCACAATTGCGTCCCGACTCCGTCGTGTCCGGGGTTGCCGTATTGTGATCCGTGTTCCGGTATCAGCTACCCGGGGGGCGAGCCGGGTCACTAGCTGGTCCGATCCGCACTGTCGCGGATAGCCAAACGAGACTCTGATTGTCGTGGTCGCTTGAATATCTGGGATTAACTGCCCCAATCTTCTTCAGCTTCACGGTTTACTGCGGGCGCTTCCGGGTTCTTGATCTTGATCCAATGAGGCGACCGTCCCCGGCGATAAATTGAGCCGCGCCGTCAGCATTGGTTCGCGAAGTCGCTACGTTAGTCGCATCGCCGCGCAGTCGTTGGGAAATACCCGCTCTTTGGGTTGATCTCCATTTGCTGCCAACGCCACTTTCTGGGGAGCGAATGGGTCCGTAAAATTCAAGAAATGCCTGATTTTGTTGGTCGGAGCGGCGAGATTTGAGCTCGCGACCCCCAGTCCACCAGATTGGAGGTACGTGAAGACACGGGAAGATTTGTGTGGACATAACCCTTGCAAATTCGAGACAACTAGTTTAGACCCTCAGTCTGAAAATGCCTTTGGCGGTCCCGGGAAGACCGGGGAAGACCGATAAAATCTTCCCCAGCTCTTCCCGAAAACGGGGGAGACCTTCAATGAAATTGACTGAGGGTAACATTGCGAAAGCAATCCGAGAGGCGCGAGACAAGAGTAAGTCCAAATCTGAATGGATCGCGTGGGACGACGAACTGCACGGCTTTGGATTGCGAGTCCGTGACGGCAAACGCACTTGGATTTTCCAATATAAGATCGGCGAGCGCCACCAGCGCATGAGGCTCGGCGGTCCCGAAGTCAGCTGTAATCAGGCGCGTGCGCTTGCTGAGGCCCAAAGAGGCGCCGTCGCCCAGGCCAAGCTAGGACACGGCGTCGATCCCGCTATCGAGCGAGAAAAGACCAAAGCCGAATCCAAGCCCAAGCCCAAGGGTAGAACTTTGGCGTCCCTAGTTGCTGATTATCTCGGCGAGAAGGTAACGGCGATGAGGCCGCGGAGTTACGACGAAACCAAGCGCCATCTCGAAAAGCATTTTGCGCCGCTGCACAATCGCGCAGTACAGACGATCGAGCGTCTCGATGTTGCCGCCCGGCTTCGCGAGATCGCCAAGGACAGCGGCCCGGTGGCCGCTAATCGTGCCCGCGCCAGTCTGTCCGCTATGTTCGCATGGGCAATAGGGGAGGGGCTTTGCGACAGCAACCCCGTCGCCGGAACCAACAAACAGGAAGAGGCTGGTCCCCGGGAGCGCTCGCTATCGGATGCTGAAGCCGCTGCCGTTTGGCTTGCGGCGCCTGACAATGATTACGGTCGTATCCTTAAGCTGATACTCTTGACCGGCTGTCGCCGTGACGAAATCGGCGGCTTGAAATGGGGTGAAATCGACTTGGAGGCGCGGGCGATAACCCTCCCGAAAGAGCGCACCAAAAACAAAACAGCGCACACCGTTCCGCTTTCCGACGCCGCGCTGGCGATCCTAAAGGATCTTCTACGTCGCGGTGATCGCGAGTTCGTTTTCGGCGTAGGGAAGGCCGGTTATTCCGGCTGGTCGAAATCAAAAGGTGAGCTTGATCAGGCGCTGAAGATCAAAGACGCATGGACGATCCATGATCTGCGTCGCACCGTCCGCACCGGCATGGGCAAGCTTAATGTCCAGCCGCATATTGCCGAAGCAGTGTTAAACCATCTGCCGCCGGAGCTGATCCGAACCTACGATCGCAACACCTATATGGCGGAGAAGAAGGCCGCGCTTGATCTGTGGGCGTCGCATCTGAAGGTCGCGATCGCCCAGGCCGCCGGAGCCAACATCACGAGCCTGCGCAAACGGTAGCCTTTCTCCACGCCCGCTTCGAGCACCGTGCCACGGCAGCGCTCCGCTGTATCACAAAGCGGTCAGCCTCCCGGCCTACGCGATTTTAAACGTTGTGTGTGTAGGCGTGCGGCTGAAGCACATGGAGAGAGCCATCCCATTGAATTTGCAAGCAATTATTGACTTGAATGTCTGTCGACAGACGAGCATTTTCAAACGGTGACAGACTTTCATCAAAGCTCATATTAGACTTCATCGCAGTCTTGGGGCGGGCTAACAGACAAGCTGTCCCGGCCAAAGCATCTGCGAATCAGACGGCAGCGAGACTATCTGCGATCCTGCCTTCAGCGAGACCGTAAGCAGCATCATCGGTGGAGTCAGCAGCTCAGCCGGAACGTCAATGCTTGGCTGGACCGTCGGCGCGGGCCTGGATTATAAGTGGCAGCTCGATCAGGGCTCAGCCGTGATCTTTGGCGTCGAATATCTGCACTACCAGTTCGGGGAACACTCACTCGCATTCGGCGGCCCGCTGTGTGCGTGCTCGGACAATACCACCTTTACGATTGGCAATGCGACGCAGACCATCGACGCCATCAAAGGTCGCATCAGCTATCTGTTCTCGATCCACTAGGCTTGGCAAAGAGAGGTTAGCCGCAAAAAAGCCGTCACGAGAGCGCTACCTTCCCTAGTCGGGCCGGAAAGCCGCTAGGGCCAGTTCGACAAGGTGGGACGAAGGCAAAGCCGTCGGTGTCGCATCCCGGCGGCTTTGCTGTCTGCCGTTTGTAGCCGCGCCCTGCGTACATCCGGCATAGGCGCGGCCGCTGCCGCCAGGGAGAATGGCTAACGGCAGAAAGGGTGGGCGATCGCGCAGGCGTGACGCACCGCACGACCGCCCGGCTGCGGGGAGAGGCGGGGAAACCCGCAGCGAACACGCTTAGATTTTTCCAAGTCTTGGGTAGGTTAACGGGCCGTCGAAACCGGAAACCCGATCGCCGCGAACCTTCGTCCGAAATCCTCGCAACAGCTGGGCGGCAATCTGGCGCGCGTTGTCGTCCTTGCCCAGCTCGCGCGTGTATTCGCGGCCTTCGGGATCGTGCACCGCAAGTCCATTGCGGCCAGTCAGAATGACGCGATTATTTTCTACAACGTAAAACGCCTCCGCCACGGCGCCGCCGGGGAGGCCAGGGCTCGGCGCCGCCGTCTGGATGCTTATCGGGATTGGTGTGGCCGGCGCTATTATATTTGTAGCCCGCAGAGGTAATGTCGGCCTGTAACGAGTCCGAGTCGGGCAAGCTGAGGCGGCCTTCTTCTAGTGCCTTTTTCAGATTGCTCCACATCTCTGCGCGTCGATTAGCGGGGCCGCCAGCGGGTTGCCCGCGCTCATCAAGGGGAGCGGGCTCGACTGGCTTGCCGCCGAAATTAACCGCCTGCACGACGCGGCGGGACTCGCCCTGTTCGATCAATCGATCGAAGACACCGACGCCCAATCCACCGACATCGATGTTCGCCTTTACCGGCTTGTCTTCGCGAATAATCTTTCGCACCCAGCCGCAGACCTGCATGGTATCCAAGCCGCGACGGGATTCGACCTTCTCAATGCGGCGGCTTCGGCGCCACGCGATCGATGTGCGAGCATCCCCGCTGCCAGCAGGATCAACGCCGATGATCAGGATCCCGTAAGGATCGACCTTCTCCCGACGCGCCTTGATGACGAGGTCGGGCGTAATAAAGCTGTCGAAGTTGGACGAGATAAATGCCTCCGACGCCACGAGTGGATATTCCTGGGGGAAGCGTTCGGCACTACCAAGCTGCGAGATCTTTGCCCGGCGCCAGGCGATCTGCTCTTTATCAAGCTTATAAAGATCAGCCAGCGCGCGCTCATCCGAATCCATCTCAAAGTCGCCCTCGATCTCTCGGCGATAACCGGGATCAATGCTCCAAGGCAGAAATACCGGCATGAACTCTGACTCAGCGGCCTCGGCCTTTCTCCAAAGTGATTGAAAGTCGTTAAAGCCATTAGCGGTACTTTCCAAAAGGATTTCGGTTCCGGCAATATCCGGCACAGTCTGCATGAGGCTTGCCATTTGCGACGGCAAGTCGGTCCAGAACGCAACCTCCGACGCATGCAACATCTGCGCGGTTGCCGATCGCCCCGTGCCTTCGTTATTTGCAACGCTAACGAGATAGCCGGAATCGATCTTGTCGAAGATCAATTCCTCCGCGTTACTTGTACCGATGGACGGCCTGAGATCGTCCGGCATGCAGTCATGAAACCGCCGGACGATTTGGAATAGATTCGAGCTGGCGCGCCGCTCGTGGCCGATAATAATGGTACGTAAGCCAGGATTATTGATCGTGCGGTGGTACAGTCTCGCCGCGATGTAGGTGCTAATGCCAAGCTGCCGAGCCTTGAGGATGACGATCCTGACTCTGCCAGACTTGGCACGCTGAGCCTCGATCGTCTCATGCAGCTTCTTTTGCGCCGCATTGAAGATGAAACTCTCTAGCTGTCCCGCCTTAGGGCGTAGCTTTAGAGCGTGCCAGGCGAAATACTCCAGATCACTGCGCATACGCTCAGCATGCTCGCCTTCGGCAAGCACTTGGTCTAACCAGGTCATATGATCTATTCCTCTTCAGTAGGGAGGCAGTGCCGCGGGTTTATTGCCCTTCTGAAACAGCACGCGTGCCGTCTCCTCAAGCAACCTCGCAGCTACCCACAGGCGCCGCAGCACTTAATCATCGCTCGAAAAATCTCGCCCAGGACGGCTCCCCTCAACGTGTTGAGCTTCACGCAACCGCCCTTTGGCACTTTGATGCCGCAGAGTGGGCGCCGTCCACAGCATCAAAAGCAGACATGAAGCTCTGAAATTGCGATGTCCGCTTTACCCCCGAAAGCGGACATTGGTGAGCGTAACCTCATGCACCGCAGCAAACGGCCGGCTATCCGGTTGGTCTTTGACCACGAGAATGCGCTTGCTCGTGTCGGCTAAACCTGGCGTTAAACGATCAGCGGCTCATTCCACTTCTGGGTCGGGTTGAGCCGTCAAAAGCGGACTTCTGGATGCGGGTTAGTTCGTTCTCTATTCAATCACTTCGTCGGCAGCGGTGACTAGCGATGCCGGGATGTGGAGTGAGAGCGTCTCGGCAGTCTTTCTGTTGATGACTAACTCGAACCTGACGGGCTGCACAACGGGGATATCGGAGGGTTTGGTACCCTTAAGAATGAGTCCCGCATCTACCCCCGCGTGATGATAAGCCGCCGCAATACTGGGTCCGTAACTCATCAGACCGCCGGCCGCGGTAAACTCACGCCATTGATAAATCGCAGGCAACGAATAGGTTGCAGCCAGAGAAAGCACTTGCGCACGATGGTTGTTAAACAAGGAATCGGCTGTAACAAGCACTGCATCTACTCGTGCCGATGCGAACGCCTGAAAGGCATTATTAATTTCTTGATCAGATCCGGCTTGCTGGATTTCGAGTTTTAAATCCATCTTGTCTGCAGCCTGCTGCAGTTCTCTCAACCGGCCGTCAACGCCTGGACGGTTCGGATTGACGAGAACACCGATCAATGTGGCAGTGGGCTTCATTGCGTGCAGAAACTCCAGTCGCTTGGCATCGAGTTCGGATGTGAGCCCTGCGGTTCCGGTCGCGTTTCCGCCAGGCTTGTTTAAACTCGCGACAAGTCCGGCTTCGACTGGATCAGCGACGGTCGTGAAGACGATTGGTATGTCCTTAGTGGCCTCGTGTGCCACGAGCGCCGACACGGGACCACCGGCTGTGACGATTACAGCTGGCCGAAGGCCAACTAGCTCTGCAGCCAGCCCGCGCAGCCGATCGTAATTATCGTTCGCCCAGCGATATTCGATCCTGAGGTTCTTTCCTTCAACGAAACCGGCCTCCCGAAGTCCGACGTGGAACGCCGTCAGCTGATCACCGCCCCGAGAAGCCTCTGAGGCGGTGGTGAGAAACCCAATGACGGGGACTGCCGACTGCTGTGCGTGTAGCGGCAGCGGCCATGCAGTCATCTCTAATGCGATGAGTGACACAAGTGCTATGCGTGTCAGGTTCATCATCACGATCAGCCTTGGACAAATGGTGCAATGCCTTCATGCCCTAGGACCGATTATACCATCAAACCTCTTGCTCTGGAATTTCGCGTCGCCGCAGACGATTGTTAGGCTCGATCTTCTCATTATCGGTTTCACGGCGGGTAAAGCAGACTATCGGGCAAGGTGAGACTCGAATATCAGCGCAAAAATAAAGAGCCGTATCGAGATAGCGCGCTCTATGCACGCTCTGTTTTTCTTGATCACTTACGGCGCCGCAAAAACGGTACGCCGGAAGAAGCCAACGTTTAAGCCAAGCCCCTTGGCGTTTAAAGGCCGAGCCGCTTGGCGGTTGCGGGGTTGATTTTCAGCGTGATGTTGGTCAGGGGCTGTACCTGGATTTTTAGGGGGTCGGTGCCGTCGAGAACTTCGGCTGCGATCTGGCCTGCCAATTTATAGGCATCAACCAGGTATGTTCCTAAGCTCGCATAGCCACCCTCGTCCGTGAACTCGTGCCATTGGTGCATCACTGCAAACTTGGCCTTCTCGGCCGGAAGTACGGTCGAACGGAGGTCGTTGAATATCGGGTCGGCGGCGACGAGCACTACTGTGATCGGCGGCTGTTTCTTGTTCCAGCCGTCGAATGCCGCATTGATGCTATTGATGATCGCCGTTTTGGACCCGGGGGTTACGTTCACGCGGTCGAGCCCAATGTTCAGCTGGTCCGCCATGTCCTGCAGGTTTTCGGACTTATAATCCTGGCGTGTCTGGTTTTCGAGCACGCCGAATGTTTTCTGATTAGCCCATTTCGGGTCCTTCTGCACCAGATCGCAAAGTTGCATCAGTCTCGACGGGTCGAGGTCGGAGGTGCGCGCGTCAACACCAGTCATGTTCGGGGCAGGCTTGGTCAGTTGAGAGAAGCTTGTGAAAACGACATTTGTATTGGTCCGGGCTTTGGTCTGTGCGTTCCGAATAGCATAAACAGAAGGAGGGCCACCGGCCGCAATGATCAAGTCCAACTTAGTGGTAGCCAACGTGTACGCATTTTTATTCAGCAACTTGGGATCATCATCAGACCAGAGGGGTTTTTTAGGATCGAGAGTGAGGTTTTGGTTCAGCTTATAGCCCCGGTCGTCTAGTTCCGCCAGAAATGCATTGATCGACGGGTCATTGCTTTTGCCAGCGCTTCCGCTGTGCAGAATTCCAATAGTCTTATTTGGCTTTAGTGGCCGCGTACTCTTTCTTGACTTTGCACTGCTCTTTGGCTTTGCACCCTTCCTCTTTTTCTTTGCCATGGTAATACCCCTGTATCGTCATATGAGACTGTTTTGAGTAGATAGATTTTCAAGGGGATTACAGCAGAGATTTGCGCTCGGCGAAATGGTGTTGAATGATCAATTTGCGCTGCAAATCCCTTAACTGCCCATATCCGCTTTGGGCGGGAATTTGCGATGTCTGCTTTACCCCCAAAAGCGGACATCGGCTGAGCGCATTGGCATGTCCGCTTTGTGCCAAACGCAGATTTTTGTCGTTTCATGGCGTGCACAAGGTTCGAGCTTCAGCGAAACAACTTGCGGGCCTCATGCATAGTTATCCCGAGGTCATTTGCGGCACGATGGTCGCTCGCTAGATATTCGATAAGTTCCCGACGCAGCCTGTGGCGATTACGCGCGACGCGGAGCCTGTCGACAATCCGGTTGAAGACGGTGCGAAGCAAAAACGTCCGGCGTGCAGCGAAGGCAGCGCCCGTTTCAGTCTGCGAATAGCAAGACATGAGAAACTCCCAAAATGATCTGAGGCGATCTTTCCTTGCTTGACCCTTTGCCGCCACCCGATTACTGCCCGGCGATGCACGGTTACGCATATTGCGCGCCTCCCGTTGACAGCATCTATTCTCGATTGCGGATCCAGCGTCGCACAAACAAGTATTTCTTCAATAATCAGATGATGAGAATCGCTGAAGATTGTTCGCTTAACAGTGAATGTTATCGACGATAACG
>Ga0310912_10000554_pt1 | contig 18833 bp, 15 predicted proteins | sample GREbulkMGOX080_FD_203443 | JGI IMG/M metagenome (GOLD analysis project Ga0310912, IMG submission 203443) | Lab enrichment of tropical soil microbial communities from Luquillo Experimental Forest, Puerto Rico - GRE.bulkMG.OX080 | ecosystem: Environmental > Terrestrial > Soil > Tropical forest >...
TCTGCTATGAGATCATATTCCCGGGCGATGCGGTGCCGCACAGCGAGCGGCCGGGCTGGCTCTACGATCACATCGGCCGCTATCTCGGCTGGCCGTTCGTCGCCGGCAGCGGCGAGCGGCCGGGCTGGATGCTCAATCTCACAAATGACGGATGGTTCGGGAAAAGCGCCGGTCCCTATCAGCATTTTCAGCAATCGCGCATAAGGGCGATCGAGGAAGGGCTGCCGCTGGTGCGGGCAGCCAATACCGGAATCTCGGCAGTCGTCGATCCGCTCGGACGCGTCATTGAGTCGCTGCCGCTCGGCACCGAAGGGCTGATCGACGCGCGCCTGCCGCAGCCCTTGCCGACGACGCTCTATGCTCGCGCGGGCGACGGCCCGCTCGCCGCCATGCTTGTTCTGGCCTTGATCCTGGTTCTGCGCTCGCGTGCGCTTCGCCGGCGCTGACGCCCCGGGCCCCCGGATGCGCGGGCACGCATTTGCGAAAGTGGTCCGCTTCGTTCGTCCGCGCATCAATACGCCCACGAGACCGCCGGTTACGGCGCCGGCGGCTGTGGTGTTGAACGCGAGGGTAACCGATTCGTAACTTGGAAAATCCGGTATGCAAAACATAGTATCCCGATACTACATCTTGATCCGGGGAAAACGATTGCGTTCCGGCTTGGCACCGTGAACACTGGGCGGCTGTCACGGCTGCAAGGAGAGTGTCGTAATGGCCGCAAAGAAAGCTCCCAACCCGATCGACAAGCACGTGGGAAGCCGTGTGCGCATGCGCAGGATGATGCTCAACATGAGCCAGGAGAAGCTCGGCGATGCTCTCGGCCTCACGTTCCAGCAAGTCCAGAAATATGAGAAGGGCACCAATCGCATCGGTGCCAGCCGCCTGCAGCAGATTTCGCAAATTCTGCAGGTTCCTGTTGAGTTTTTCTTCGAAGGGGCGCCCAACCTGACGGGATCGGGCAGTGTGCCGAAAGACGCGCCATCGGCCAGTTATGTTTCGGATTTCCTCGCCACGTCGGAAGGGCTTTCGCTCACGAAGGCTTTCACGCGCATCAAGGAACCTAAGCTTCGGCGCCGCATCGTCGATCTTGTCGAGGAGATCGCCGCCAGAAGTGAGCGCTGACCGCGCTTCCCGGGGTGCCTTCGTTAGTTCTTGACCGCACTCCCCGACGCTGCAAGAAAGGTCGCGCGGCAGCGGTTTCATCGAGACTGCCAGGGGGAGTATTTCAGTGGCACGGGAAAATTATCTTTTCACCAGCGAATCCGTTTCCGAGGGGCACCCGGACAAGGTTTGCGACCAGATTTCGGATGCGGTGCTCGATGCATTCATCGAGAACGACCTCAAGCTCGGCATTGCCGACGAAAGCAAGGTGAATACGAGGCTCGGCTGCGAGACGCTGTGCACGACCAACAAGATCGTGATTGCCGGCGAAGGGCGCGGGCAAGCCCCGCTGTTCAAAAGGTATGGCGCTCACGCGGTCGTCAATCGCGAGATGATCGCCCAGATTGCGCGCGACGTGCTGCGCGACATCGGTTACGACCAGGACGGCTTCTCATACCATGGCGTGGACATCGAGGTGCTGCTGCACGGCCAGTCCCCCGACATCGCGCGCGGGGTCGATGCCAAGAAAAAGGGCAAGGGAGAGGAAGAGGGCGCGGGCGACCAGGGCATGATGTTCGGGTTTGCCTGCACCGAAAGCGAGGTTTACGAGAAGGGCTCGTTCATGCCCGCGCCGATCTATTTCGCGCACAGGATACTGAAGGTGATGGCGGAGCGGCGGCGCTCGCAGCAACTGTTCGATCTGCAGCCCGATGCAAAGAGCCAGGTGACGGTGCGATATGTCGGCGGCAAGCCGATCGGCTGCACCAAGGTCGTGGTCTCGACGCAGCACCATGCTCATACCCGCAACGGCAAGAAATATACTCCGGGCATGGTGAAGGAGATGATTGCCGATACGGTCGCATCCGCCTTGCCCGAGGGCTGGATGCCGAAGAAGGCGGCTGACTTCCTTGTCAATCCGACCGGCAACTTCGTCGTCGGCGGTCCGGACGGAGACTGCGGGCTGACCGGTCGCAAGATCATCGTCGATACCTACGGCGGCTATGCGCCGCACGGCGGAGGGGCGTTTTCCGGCAAGGACCCGACCAAAGTCGACCGCTCCGCCGCCTATGCCGCGCGCTATCTCGCCAAGAACGTCGTTGCCGCCGGATTCGCGGAGCGCTGCACCATCCAGCTTGCCTATGCCATCGGCGTGGCGGACCCCATGTCGCTGCTCGTGGACCTGCACGGAACCGGCACCATCGATGAGCGCAAGGTCGAGAAGGTGCTGCCTGAGATCTTTCCGCTGCGGCCGACCAGCATCCGACGCGCGCTCAAGCTCTCCCGTCCGATCTATCGCCGGACCGCCGCCTACGGACATTTTGGTCGCGCCGCGGAAAAGGACGGTGGCTTTTCCTGGGAGAGGACCGATCTCGCGGACGCGCTGCGGCGTGCGGTGCGCTGAAGCTCAATCGAGGCAGTCGCGCGCCGTCTTTGGGCGGCGCAAGGGCCACCGATTGAGACCTGCGCGCGCGGCGCTGCTCGACACTCTGCTCCCCAAGCTCGCCCTCGATCTCTCGGCGCATCCAGAAACTCTCAACGCGTTGTTTCCCGATGCGGTCGAGGAGGTTCGGCTGGAGGTCGGCTTCGGCAGCGGGGAGCACATGGTCGCCGAGGCAGAGTCCAATCCGCAGGTCGGCTTCATTGGGGTCGAGCCCTTCGTCAACGGCATGGCAAAGGCACTTGCCGCGATAGCCGCAAGCTGCGCATCGAATATCCGGCTCCATCATGGCGATGCGACCGACGTCCTCGCCTGGCTCCCTCCGGCATCGCTTGCGCGCGTCGACCTTCTCTATCCAGATCCTTGGCCGAAGCGGCGACACTGGAAGCGCCGCTTCGTGCAGGACGTGAACGTCGCGGCGATCGGGCGTGTCTTGCGTGCGGGCGGCGAGTTTCGCTTCGCCACCGATATCGCGGACTACGCGGCCTGGACGCTGCGACACATGCTCCGCTCTCCAATTTTTGAATGGACGGCCGAGCGCGCGGACGATTGGCGACGCCCGTGGTTGGGCTTTGCCGGCACCCGGTACGAGGTCAAGGCGCGCGGCGCAGGTCGGCTTCCGTGCTATTTGATTTTCAAGAGAAAGGGCGAATGACGCGGAGATCAGAACAGGATGCCTTCGGCGACATCGCCTGCCTGCCGCCTTCATTTGCCGGCAGTCGCGTGCTGCCAGAATTGCGCCTGCCAGAACCGCATCACGCGCTGGGCAGTGGCCGGCGACAGGCGCTCGAAATTGTCAAAGGCCGCGTCGAGGTCGGGGCTCGACATTGCAGGGCCATCCGGCATCGCAGCCATGATCGCCTTTGCCGTCGGCCATTCCCAGCCCACCGACTTGCAGAGGATGAGAACGGGGTCGGGACGATTGCTCGCCATCAGCCGATCCACCACGTCGACCGGCACCTCGCACAGCGCAGCCAGCGCAGCGACCAGATCTTCGTATTGTCGGTTCTCGCGTTGCGCGCTTTGGGCAAGCTCGACGACCGACGCTTCGTCGAGATTGCTGCCCAGGCGGCGTTCGCGGATTCTGTGCTCGGCGGCGGCATAGTCGTGCTGCGTTGCCTTCGCGCGCGCCTCATCCGGGATTTCCGCCAGCACCTGCCGGATCTCGGATTGCATCTCGGGTCTTGCCGATGCGAGCAGGCGCTGCCGGATGGCCGGCGCGATTGCCAGCAGGAGATCGCGCAGGTGCCGCGGCGCGATATCGGGCCGTATTCCAATCCTTTGCGCGAGCACGCCGTCCTGCACGGCTCTGTTGATCAATGCGGCAAAATTGGCATCGGACAGCTGCGCGTCGAGATTGTCGGCGAGGCTGCGTAGAACTTCTCGATTGCCGCGCCGGATCAGCACGTCGGTCACCGGCTTGCCGATGCCACGGCGCTTCGACAGGGCAAGCAGATGCGCTTCGCTCCTGGTCTCGGCAATTTCGCTCAGGTCGCCGTCCATAAGCCGTGCCGATTGGCGCAGGATGGGCCGCGCCACGGCGATATCGTCATCCGTGGCCAGGCGGAGCACCACCTTGCGCGGCGCATTGCCGATCGCGGCCAACCGGTGTGCAAGCTCCATGCGCGCATTGGCATCGACTTCGTCGATCAGTCGATGGAGCACGTCGTCGAACAATTGAACGTGGTCGTCGCTCAGCCGGCTCGCACCGTCGGCAAAAAGCGCACTGATGCGCCGCAGCGCATCGGCGCGGCGCGCGAGCGAGCTGCTCCGGATCACATCCTCCAGCTCCGGAATGAGCGGGTTCACGGGCATCCAATGTACGACCGGCGCCAAAGACCGCCGCTCCCGATGCGAACGACGACCGCCGCCCCGCAGGCTAGGTAAGGATTCTGAAGGAAAGGTTAGTTACCCGATCGTTATTAAATGTCGGCCCCCCGTCTCGGCCCCTGTCGTCAGCCCTGTCGGTAGCCCTTGCGCCTGCGCAAGAAGTCGCTATATTTGCGTGGTCCAGCTTATGGACATCTCATAACGATCGGGTTCCGGTCGGCTCTTGAGAGTGGGTTCCCCCGGGACCCGCTCTTTTTTGTTACCGCGGCCCGGCTTTGTTGACGGCTACCGAGCAACGGTCGATGACGGATTCGAGCGGCACTATGGAAGTTGATGCCGAGACACGGCTGATCGTCGAGCAGGGCTTGGCGGCACGGCTTGCGTCTATTGTGGAGCCGGTTCTCGTCGGCTTGGGTTATCGTCTGGTGCGGGTCAGGATCCTGGGGCTCGACGGCTGCACCGTGCAGGTCATGGCCGAGCGACCCGCGGGAACCATGACCATGGGCGATTGCGAGGCGGTCTCGCGGGCGCTTTCGCCGGTGCTCGACGTGGCCGATCCGATCGAGCGTGCTTATCGTCTCGAAATATCCTCGCCCGGCCTGGACAGGCCCCTAGTGCGCCGCTCGGATTTCGAGCGTCATGCCGGCCATTGCCTCAAGGTGGAAATGGCAGTCGCGGTGGGCGGTCGGCGCCGGTTTCGCGGTATTCTGGTCGGAACCGAGGGCGAATGCGTCCGCATTCGCGGCGAGGACGCCGCACCCGGCGAAGATGAGGTCTTGCTGCGCTTGGAAGACATGGCGGAAGCAAAGCTGGTGCTTACCGACGCGCTGGTCGCCGAGTCGCTTCGGCGCGGCAAGGCCGCGGAACGCGAGGCCCGTCAACACCGAACGCTTGGCGGACGCCATGCCGTTGACGGGCAAGCCAGCCGCCATCCGGCACCAACTGATATCGATCGATCCAACGGCTTCCAGCTCGGGCGTGCCTATGACCCGGTCGGACGCCAGAACGAAGGAGACTGAACATGGCCGTGAGCGCGAACCGGCTCGAGTTACTACAGATCGCCGACGCAGTCGCGCGCGAGAAGGCAATCGACCGCGGCATCGTCATCGCCGCCATGGAAGATGCGATTCAGAAAGCGGCGCGCTCGCGCTACGGCAGCGAGACGGAAGTCCGCGCCGAGATCAATCCGAAGACCGGCGAGATGCGGCTGTCGCGCCTATTGCTGGTGGTCGATCAGATCGACAACGACTCAACCCAGATTTCGCTTGATGATGCCAAGAAGCGCAACCCCGCCGCCCAGCTTGGTGACTATATCGCGGAGCCGCTGCCGCCGCTCGAATACGGCCGCATCGCCGCGCAGTCCGCCAAGCAGGTGATCGTTCAGAAGGTGCGCGAGGCCGAGCGCGACCGGCAATATCAGGAGTACAAGGACCGCATCGGCGATATCGTCAACGGCATCGTCAAGCGCGTCGAATATGGCAACGTGGTCGTCGACCTCGGTCGCGGCGAGGCCATCGTGCGACGCGATGAAATGCTGCCGCGCGAGACATTCCGCAATGGAGATCGCATTCGCGCCTTCATCTACGACGTTCGCCGGGAACCGCGCGGGCCGCAGATTTTCCTGTCCCGCACCCACCCGCAATTCATGGCCAAGCTGTTCGCCCAGGAGGTGCCCGAAATCTATGACAGCATCGTGGAAGTCAAGGCGGTGGCGCGCGATCCGGGCTCGCGTGCGAAGATCGCCGTGATCTCGCGTGACTCATCGGTCGATCCGGTCGGCGCCTGCGTTGGCATGCGCGGCTCTCGCGTGCAGGCGGTGGTCAATGAGCTGCAGGGCGAGAAGATCGACATCATACCGTGGACGGCGGATCCCGCCAATTTCGTGGTCAACGCGCTGGCGCCGGCCGAGGTCGCCAAGGTCGTATTGGACGAGGACCGCCAGCGCATGGAGGTGGTGGTTCCCGATCAGCAGCTCTCGCTGGCGATCGGACGGCGCGGGCAGAACGTGCGGCTCGCCTCCCAGCTTACCGGGTGGGACATCGACATCGTCACCGAGCAGGAAGAGTCGGAGCATCGACAGGCAGAATTCGAGAAACGCACAAAGCTGTTTATCGACGCGCTCAATCTCGACGAGGTGGTGGGCCAGCTGCTCGCGTCCGAGGGCTTCAACTCGGTCGAAGAGCTCGCCGCCGTCGATGAAAAGGAGATCGCAGGGATCGAGGGGTTCGACGAAGACACCGCGCGGGAATTGCAGAGCCGCGCGCGCGACTACCTTGCGAAGGAGGAAGCCGAGCTCGACGCCAGGCGCCAGGAACTGGGCGTTGCGGACGAGCTCAGGGAGGTCGAGGGCGTCACTACCGCCATGCTGGTGAAGCTCGGCGAGAACGACATCAAGACGACGGAGGACCTCGCCGGCTGCGCGACCGATGATCTGTTTGGCTGGAGCGAGCGCAAGGATGGCGAAACTACGCGCTATCCCGGCATTCTTGATGGTTTCGATCTGTCGCGCGACGACATCGAAGCGCTGATTATGCGGGCACGCATCAGGGCCGGATGGATCAAGGAAGAGGATCTCGCCCCCGCTCCGCAAGTGCCGCCTGCCGAAGCGGTCGCGGCGCCGACATGAAAAGGCGCAATTGGATTTGGCATGAGGACGCTCAAATGTGATACATGCAGCCTTGCTCGGCGGCCCCAAAGGCGAGACGTTTTCGCGCGCCGCGCGGCTGGATTGTTTCCGGGCTGCGCCCGTGGCAGGTCTGCCTGCCGTAGGCAGATATCGGACCGCCAGATCGGCCAAGGCCGCGGCTTGGCGCGAGGGCATGCAGAGCCACAGCGGCAAGTTGCAACGGCGTGAATCGGATTGAGATCGGTATGGTTGAAACTACGGAAAAGACTGGCGAAAAAAAGCTCAGCGTCGCCGCGACCAAGACCCTGTCCTTGAAAGGACGCGGGGTCGAGCAGGGCGTCGTGCGCCAGAGTTTCAGCCACGGCCGCAGCAAGACGGTCGTCGTTGAGAAGGTGAAGAGCCGGACGCCGGCGCGGACAAAGGCCGAGGCCGGCAGCGGGGCCATTACACCCGCCAAGCGGGCAAGCCCGGCAACGCCAGCGGCGCAGGCAGCGCCCGCGGCTGCGTCGGCTCCGGCGGTTGCACCCAAGCCGTCCGGCGTGGTGCTGCGCACGCTGACCGAGGAGGAGCGTTCTGCGCGCGCCCGCGCCCTGGGCGAATCGCGTCTGCGCGAAGCCGAAGAGCGCAAGATCGCCGAAGAGGAGGCGCTTCTTCGCAAGAGCCGGGAAACTACCGAGCGAAGCGAGCGCGATGCCGCTGAAGCGCGCAAGGCCGATGAGGAGAAGCGCCGCAAGCACGATCTCGAGACCAAGCTCAAGGCCGAGCAGGAGGCGAAGAAGCGCTTCGGCGAGGAGCCCTCGAGAGCGGTAACCGGGCGGCCCGCGCTCGAGCCCGACGAAGAGGAGGCGCCCCGCACCCGCCGTGGTCCCGGCAGTGCGCGCCCGGCGGCCGCACCGAAGCCGGCGCGCGGCGCAGTTCAGAAGAACAGAGGACGGCTCACCCTGGTGACCGCGCTGAGCGCCGACGAAGTGCGCGAACGATCGGTCGCCTCTTTTCGGCGCCGGGTCCAGCGGCTCAAGGGGCACAGCACCGACGAGCCGAAGGAAAAGCTCGTTCGGGAAGTAACCATCCCCGAGACGATCACCATCCAGGAGCTTGCAAACCGCATGGCCGAGCGCGCCGTGGACGTGATCAAGCTGCTGATGAAGCAGGGCCACATGGCCCAGATCAACGACGTGATCGACGCCGATACGGCCCAATTGCTGGCCGAGGAGCTCGGTCACACTGTCAAGCGGGTGGCCGAATCCGACGTCGAGGAAGGCCTGTTCGACGCCGCCGACGATCCGACCGCGCTCGCGCCGCGGCCGCCGGTGGTGACCGTGATGGGCCATGTCGACCATGGAAAGACGTCGCTGCTCGACGCCATTCGTTCGACCGAGGTGGCGGCAGGCGAGGCCGGCGGCATTACCCAGCACATCGGTGCTTACCAGGTGACGGCGCCGTCAGGAAACAAGATTACCTTCATCGACACGCCGGGCCATGCCGCCTTCACCGCCATGCGGGCGCGGGGCGCCAGGGTCACCGACATCGTGGTGCTCGTCGTCGCAGCCGATGACGGCGTCATGCCGCAGACCGTGGAAGCGATCAATCACGCCAAGGCCGCAAAGGTTCCGATCATCGTGGCGATCAACAAGATCGATCGTCCCGACGCCAAGCCGGAACGCGTGCGTAACGAGCTGCTGCAGCACGAAATCCAGGTGGAGTCTCTCGGCGGCGACGTGCTCGACGTCGAGGTATCGGCCATCAAGAAGCTCAACATCGAGCGGCTGCTGGAGGCGATTGGCCTGCAGGCCGAAATTCTCGACTTGCGCGCCGACCCGTTGCGCGCGGCCGAGGGTACCGTCATTGAAGCCAGGCTCGACCGCGGCCGCGGACCGGTGGCCACCGTACTGGTGCAGCGCGGGACGCTGCGTGGCAGCGATATCATCGTCGCGGGCGCGGAATGGGGCCGCGTGCGTGCTCTGGTTTCCGACAGCGGCTTGCCGGTTGAAGCGGCGGGGCCCTCGATGCCGGTCGAGGTGCTCGGCTTCAATGGCACACCCGAGGCGGGCGACCGTTTGGCCGTGGTCGACAGCGAGGCTCGCGCACGCGAGGTGACGGATTATCGTGCGCGCCAGAAGCGCGACAAGGTGGCGGCGCGTGCGACCGGCATGCGCAGCTCGCTCGAGCAGATGATGAGCCAGCTCAAGACCGCCGGGCGCAAGGAATTCCCGCTGGTGATCAAGGCCGACGTGCAGGGGTCGCTTGAGGCGATCACGGGCGCGCTGGAAAAGCTCGGCACAAAGGAGGTCGGCGCGCGGGTGCTGCATGCCAGCGTCGGCGGCATCACCGAATCGGATGTGACCCTGGCCGAAGCGTCAGGGGCGGCCATCATTGGCTTCAATGTGCGCGCCCACAAAGAGGCGCGCGAGGCTGCCGAGCAGGCCGGGATCGAGATCCGCTATTATAACGTCATTTACGATCTTGTGGACGACGTGAAGAAGGCGATGTCCGGCCTGCTTGCGCCGGCGGTGCGCGAGAGCACGCTTGGCAGCGCGACGATCCTGGAGATTTTCAAGGTATCGAAGGTCGGGAACGTGGCCGGTTGCCGGGTTACCGACGGCGTTGTCGAGCGTGGCGCCAATGTGCGCCTGGTGCGGGACAACGTGGTCGTGCACGAGGGCAAGCTTTCGCAGCTCAAGCGTTTCAAGGACGACGCCCGCGAAGTGGTGGCAGGCCAGGAATGCGGTATGGCGTTCGAAAATTATCAGGACATGCGGGTCGGCGACGTGATCGAATGCTTCCGGGTGGAGACGGTACAGCGCACGCTCTGATCACCGGAGCACGGCCCGGACTGCTCCGGTTATCCCGCCGCAGCAACGCGTAAGTCCTGCTCAAGCGCGCTTCCTTATTTGACCGGGCAACGTGCTTGACCTTGTGACATGGACCAAGTTTGCGGCTACCTACCGGATTCCTGCTCATGCCTCGACATCACCAACCCAAATCCGATCGCGCGCCCTCCCAGCGCCAGCTGCGGGTGGGCGAGCTCGTGCGTCATGTGCTCGCCGACCTGCTCGGGCGCGGCGAGGTGCATGATCCGGTGATTCAGGGTCATCTCATTACGATTCCGGAGGTGCGTATGACCGCCGACCTGCGGCTTGCAACCATCTACATGATGCCGCTGGGCGGGAATGACATCGACGCAGTGCTGGCGGCGCTCAACCGCAACAAGCGCTTCCTGCGGGGTGAGATTGCTCGACGCATCAACTTGAAATTTGCACCCGATATCAGGTTCGCGGTCGACGATCGCTTCGATGAGGCGGAGCGAATTGAGCGGCTGCTGCGCACGCCCGCCGTCCAGCGCGACCTCCACAGCAAGCGGGACGATCAGAGTTGAGGGAGGTGAATGCAGAGGGTTCGACTGCGCCGCCAAAACGCCGGCGCGAGCGGCGCGACATTCATGGCTGGCTGGTGCTGGATAAGCCGGTGGGAATGAGCTCGACGCACGCCGTGGGCGTGCTGAAACGGCTGTTCGACGCCAAGCGGGCCGGGCATGCCGGCACTCTCGATCCGCTCGCCTCGGGGCTGCTGCCGATTGCTTTCGGCGAAGCCACCAAGACCGTGCCCTTCGTGATGGAGGGACGCAAGACCTATGTGTTTACGGTGCGCTGGGGCGAGGAGCGCGATACCGACGACGCGGAAGGCCGCGTCATTGCGCGTTGCGAGGAACGACCTACCAGCGAAGCCGTGTGCGCGCTGCTTGCACGCTTCACCGGCGTCATAGAGCAGGTCCCCCCTCGCTTCTCCGCCGTGAAAGTCGAGGGCGAGCGCGCCTATGATCTCGCGCGCGAAGGCGAGCTGGTTGAGCTTGCGGCACGCCCCATTGAAATGCACCGCCTCGAATGGGTTGCGGCGCCCGATCGCGACCAGGCAATTCTCTCTGCCGACTGCGGCAAGGGCGCCTACATTCGTGCGCTCGCCCGTGACATGGGGCGCGCACTTGGGTGTTTCGGACATGTCGTGGCGCTGCGGCGCACCGCGGTCGGTCCCTTTGATGAACGCAGCGCCGTCACCCTCGAAGCGCTGGAGCGCCTCGCCGGGCCGGGGACTGACGCCAACGGGCGCGCTTCGCTTTTGCCGGTTGCCGCCGGCCTGGCGGCGTTGCCGGCGTTGCGGGTAAGCTCCGCCGACGCCGGGCGGCTCGCGCGCGGTCAATCGGTTTTGCTGCGCGGCCGCGATGCTCCTGTGCTGGCCGGTTGGGTCTCGGTGTCGACGCAAGGCGCCCTGGTGGCGCTGGCCGAGGTCGAAAAGGGCGAGTTGCGGCCGCGGCGTGTTTTCAATCTGCCGCGCCCATGATCTTTTTGCAGGGCACAATTCCTCTGGCTTCTCGCCCGGATTTGCGATATTGGCCGTGGCGCGCGGGCGCCTGCCCGCGCGCAGCACTTATGGTGACCGCGCTGGACGACATCCTGGCGCCGGCCGCCGGCGGTGACGCGGACAGACTTCAACCAGCAACAACAACAGGAAATACCGATGTCGATCACCCCCGGCCGCAAGGCCGAAGTCATCAAGACCTATGCTACCAAGGCCGGCGATACCGGTTCGCCGGAGGTGCAGGTGGCAATCCTTTCGGAACGCATCAACAGCCTCACCGAGCATTTCAAGGCGCACGTCAAGGACAACCATTCCCGACGTGGATTGCTCAAGCTCGTATCGCAGCGACGCCAGCTCCTCGACTACCTCGCTCGAATCGACGAAGCACGTTACAAATCGCTGATCGAGCGGCTGGGGATTCGCCGCTGAGCATTTGCGTGCGATGCATTCTCGCGCGCTTTGGAGCGGATGGCGCGTCTATCCGCCTCCTTCATCCGGCAGTGAGAGCGCTGCCGAAATGGGAAACGGGTCGAATGATCGCCCGTTCGTTCAACGGAAGGTCGAAGGCCATGGCAGGGATCATCGGATTCTGTACCGAGATACGTCTCGCCGTCTGGGCCACGTTATTCGCGCCTTCGCAAAAGCTATGAAAGACAATCACAATGTTTGACATCCATCGTGTTGACCTCGACTGGGGAGGGCGCAAGCTCGTCCTGGAGACTGGAAAGATCGCGCGCCAGGCCGATGGCGCAGTTATCGCCAGTTATGGCGAGTCGAGGGTGCTGGCGACGGTGGTCGCCGCCAAGGAGCCCCGGGAAGGCGTCGACTTTCTGCCCCTGACCGTCGATTACCAGGAGAAATTCTACGCCGCTGGCCGCATTCCCGGCGGCTATTTCAAGCGCGAGGGCCGGCCCACGGAGAAGGAGACGCTGGTCTCCCGGCTGATCGATCGCCCGGTGCGTCCGCTGTTCGCCGAAGGCTGGCGATGCGAGACGCAGGTGATCGTGACGACGCTGTCGCATGACCTCGAGAACGATCCGGACGTGCTGGCCATGATCGCGGCCTCGGCGGCACTGACGTTGTCGGGCGCTCCCTTCATGGGCCCGATCGGCGCTGCCCGCGTCGGCTTCATCAACAACGAATACGTGCTCAATCCGCAGCTCGACGAGATGACGGAGAGCCAGCTCGATCTCGTTGTCGCCGGCACGCAGGACGCCGTGCTGATGGTCGAATCGGAAGCAAAGGAGCTGAGCGAGGAGCTCATGCTCGGTGCCGTGATGTTCGGCCATCGGCATTTCCAACCGGTGATCGATGCCATCATCAGGCTGGCGGAGAAGGCCGCCAAAGAGCCGCGCGAGCTGCAGGCGGCGGACGACGCGGAGCTCGAAAAGGCGATGCTCGCGCTGATCGAGGCTGATGTGCGCGCCGCTTATGCGATTGCCGACAAGCAGCAGCGCCATAGTGCGCTTGATGCGGCGAAGGCCAAGGTGCTGGCCCATTTCCGTCCCGAGGGGGCGGAAAATCCGCCCTTCTCCTCCCAGCAGATCGCAAGCACCTTCAAGAAGATAGAGGCGCGGATCGTGCGCTGGAACATTCTTGACACCGGGCGCCGCATCGATGGCCGCGACGTGAAAACCGTGCGCCCCATCGTGTCGGAGGTGGGCGTGCTGCCGCGCGCGCACGGCTCGGCGCTGTTCACCCGCGGCGAGACCCAGGCCCTTGTGGTGGCGACCCTTGGCACCGGCGAGGATGAGCAGTGGGTCGATGCGCTGCAGGGAACCTACAAGGAGACGTTCCTGCTGCACTACAATTTCCCGCCGTTCTCGGTCGGCGAGACGGGACGCATGGGTGGACCGCGCCGGCGCGAAATCGGGCACGGCAAGCTCGCCTGGCGCGCCATCCATCCGGTGCTGCCGGCGCACCACGAGTTCCCCTACACGCTGCGTGTCGTGTCGGAGATCACGGAATCGAACGGCTCCTCCTCGATGGCCACGGTCTGCGGCACCTCGCTCGCCTTGATGGACGCGGGCGTGCCGCTCAAACGTCCCACCGCCGGCATTGCCATGGGTCTCATTCTCGAGAACGAGCGCCATGCCGTGCTCTCCGACATCCTCGGCGACGAGGATCATCTCGGCGATATGGATTTCAAGGTTGCCGGCACCGAGCGCGGGGTCACCTCGCTGCAGATGGACATCAAGATCGCGGGTATTACCGAAGAGATCATGCGCATCGCGCTTGCCCAGGCCAAGGAAGGTCGCATGCACATACTGGGCGAAATGTCCAAGGCGCTGACCCAGCACCGCGCTCAGCTAGGCGAGCACGCGCCGCGCATCGAGGTTTTCAACATTCCGGTCGACAAGATCCGCGAAGTGATTGGCTCCGGCGGCAAAGTGATCCGCGAGATCGTGGAGAAAACCGGAGCCAAGATCGACATCTCCGATGACGGGACCGTCAAGGTCGCCTCTGCCAGCGGCGATGCCATGAAGGCGGCGATCAACTGGATCAAGTCGATCGCGTCCGAGCCGGAGGTCGGCCACGTCTACGAAGGTACGGTCGTCAAGGTCATGGACTTCGGCGCCTTCGTGAACTTCTTCGGCTCCCGCGACGGCCTGGTCCACATCAGCCAGCTTGCGCCTCGCCGCGTCCAGAAGGTCACCGACGTGGTGAAGGAGGGCGACAAGGTCAAGGTGAAGCTGCTCGGCTTCGACGAGCGCGGCAAGGTGCGTCTCTCCATGAAGGTCGTCGACCAGGCGACCGGGGAGGACATCGAAGCCCGGCAGAAGGCGGAGGCCGAGCAGCAGCGCGGCAGCGAGCATCGGGAGGTGGCGGCGGGCGGCGAATAGCCGCCCTGCCCTTCAAAGCGGGATGACTTTCACCTGTCGTCATCCCGCTCCATTTTCTTGTCTCAGCATTTCCTTGCAGTCGGAGGTCCGATGCTCGCCGGCGGTGAGGTTCTCGCGCAGCGTCGACGCCGGCTCCTCGATCAAAAAGAAGGTCCTGGTCGAACCGATGCTCTTGATGTCGGTGGCGCCGCGGTCTTCGAACACGAATGTGGCAGCCGCCAGATCACGGAATTGCTCGCTGACGTGGATGCGACCCGGCACGCCGTGTGATTCCATGCGGGACGCCGTGTTTACGGCGTCGCCCCAGATATCGTAGGAGAAGCGGGTATCGCCGATCACGCCGGCGGTCGCGGGCCCGCAATGGATGCCGATGCGCACCCTGAGCCGCGTGCCTCCAAGCGGTGCCTGGCGTTCAATGCCCTCTATCATGGCCAGAGCCATGCGGCCGATTGCAGCAGCGCCCCTTTCGGCGGCGCCGTCGAAGCCGGCCGCGGCCATGTAGCAGTCCCCGATGGTCTTGATCTTCTCGACCCCGTGCTGTTCGCTCAGCGTGTCGAAGCTGCGCACGAGCCCGTCCAGAAAGTCGACGACCTCCTCCGGCGCAAGGCCGCGCGCCGCCTGGGTAAATCCCACAAGATCCGCGAACATGACGCTGAGCATGTCGATGCGGTCGGCGATCCGATCCTCGTCGCCCGACTTCAGGCGTTCGGCGATGGTTGACGGCATGACGGTGGCAATCAGAGCCTCAGAGCGATCGTGCTCATCCTGCAGCTCGATCTCGGCGCGATGGCGTGTGGCCAGCGCATAGAACATCAGCGCGGCGTTGATCATGATCATGGTGATCATGGCCTGGTTCGACAGCAGGCCGCGAAAATCCTTGTCGTCCGGCATCACCAGGCCCGCCGGCGGCGCGAAATTGAGCGCAACCACCAGCGCAACCACGAACGCGAGATAGAAGGCGAGGAACAGCCGCCAGTTCGGCACCCCGAAAAAGAACACCATCGCGCCCGCCAGGGTGAAATAAACCTGCAGCTCGCTGGCGAGCCCGAACGACCACACGATGAACGTATGTCCGAGCAGCATCAGGACAAGCAGCGTGATCGCGCTGACGTGCTCGCCGAAGCGATGCAGCCGCGGAACCATGAGCGCCCCCACCAGCATGACCAGGTTGTCGGCGTTGATGGGCAGGAGCCCACGAAAGTCATGCAGCGAATTGATGATCAGGTGCGCCGCCGTCGTGGCGACCATCGCAAAGGCGGCGACATTGACGCAGCGCTGCCGGCGGACGATTTGCGGGTCGGTTGAAACGATGCCCACCGAGACCAGGCGCTCGAGCCAGGCCGGCAGGTGGACGCGGTACCTGGGATCGCGGTGAACGAGATCGCGCAGTCGGCTCATTGGCATCGATCGGTCGTGTGACTCGATCTATTGCGCAGCGTCCTTGGCCTGCTCCCCGTTGCCGGAGTCGGACTCCTGCCCGTTCTTGAGCGAGGCGGGATGCGGCATGCTGATGATGTTGTAACCCGAATCCACAAAGTGAATGTCGCCTGTCACCCCGGTTGACAGGTCCGAAAGCAGATAGAGGGCGGCGCCGCCGATCTCGTCCAGCGTCACGCCGCGCCGCAGCGGCGAGTGGCGCTGCTGAAAGGCGAACATCTGGCGCGCATCGCTGATGCCGGCGCCCGCCAGTGTGCGGATCGGCCCCGCCGAAATGGCATTGACGCGGACAGCGGCGGGACCCAGATCGACCGCAAGATAGCGCACGGAAGCTTCCAGCGCCGCCTTGGCGACGCCCATGACGTTGTAGTTCGGCATGGCGCGCTGCCCGCCGTTGTAGGTCAGGGTCAGCATGGCGCCGCCCGCCGGCATCAGCGCCGCAGCGCGCCTGGCGGTCTCGGTGAATGAAAAGCAGGAGATGATCATGGTGCGCGTGAAGTTCTCACGCGTGGTATCGGCGTAGCGTCCCTTGAGCTCGTTCTTGTCCGAGAATGCGATGGCATGCACGAGAAAATCGAGCGAGCCCCATTTCTCCGCCAGCACGGCAAAAGTTGCGTCGATCGATTGGACCTGCTCGACGTCGCACGGCAGCACCAGCGAAGCGCCGATCGACTGCGCCAGCGGCTTCACCCTTCGGCCAAGCGCCTCGCCTTGATAAGTGAAAGCCAGGGTTGCGCCATGTGCGGCGAGCGTCCTGGCAATGCCCCAAGCGATGGAGTGGTCGTTTGCGACCCCCATGATCAGCCCGCGCTTGCCTTGCATCAGCTGCGTCATGCTGCCTGCATCTCTACGTCTCCAGCGCACAATTCCTTGCGTACATGTGCGTTAGGATGCGCCGCTCAAGCATCGAGCCGCTTGAGCACCACCGAAGCGTTGGTGCCGCCGAAGCCGAATGAATTCGACAGCACGCAGCCGAGTTTCGCGTCGTCGCGGCGTCCGCGCATGATCGGCATATCCGCGAATGCCGAATCGAGAGTTTCGATATTCGCGCTTTCGCAGATGAATCCGTTGTTCATCATCAGGATGGAGTAGATCGCCTCCTGCGCTCCCGCTGCTCCGAGCGAATGGCCGGTCAGTGATTTGGTGGCTGCGATCGGCGGGCACCGGTCGCCAAAGACTTCGCGGATCGCCTCGATCTCCTTGAGATCGCCGATCGGAGTGGAGGTTGCGTGCGGATTGATGTAATCGACCGGCGCCTTAACCTCCCGCAGCGCCATTCGCATGCAGCGCACCGCCCCTTCGCCCGACGGCGCCACCATGTCGTAGCCATCGGAGGTGGCGCCGTAGCCGGCGACCTCGCCGTAGATGCGCGCACCACGCGCCTTTGCATGGTCGAGCTCCTCCAGGACCAGCACGCCGGCTCCGCCCGCGATCACGAACCCGTCGCGCGCGGCGTCATAAGCGCGCGACGCCTGTTCCGGCGTCTGGTTGAAGGCAGAGGACATCGCCCCCATGGCGTCGAACAAGACCGAGAGCGTCCAGTCGAGCTCCTCGCAGCCGCCGGCGAAGATCAGGTCCTGCCTGCCCATCCGGATCAGCTCCATGGCATTGCCGATGCAATGGTTCGACGTCGCGCAGGCCGAGGAGATCGAGTAGTTGACGCCCTTGATCTTGAACCAGGTGGCGAGCGTAGCCGAGGCCGTCGAGGACATCGCCTTCGGCACTGCAAAGGGTCCGACCCGTTTCGGGCTTTTGCTGCGGGCGATATCGGCGGCATCGACGATGGCCCGCGTCGAGGGCCCGCCGGATCCCATGATGATGCCGCTCATCTCGTGCGACACTTCGCCCGCATCGAGCCCGGCGTCGCGGATGGCCTGCTCCATGGCGACGTGATTCCAGGCGGCGCCGCCCCCCAGGAAACGCATCGCCCGCCGGTCGATCGCCTCATCCGGGACCAACGTGGGCGCGCCGTGCACCTGGCAGCGAAAGCCAAGCTCCGCATATTTGTCGGCCCGCGAGATTCCGGACTTGGCCTCGCGCAGGCTGGCCAGGACCTCCTGCGTGTTGTTGCCTATGGATGAGATGATGCCCATCCCGGTGACGACGACCCGCCTCATCCATGCCTCGTGCGCATCCACTTCCGCGCCGCGTCCATGCGTCCCGTGCGAAGGGCAATGGCCCCTCTTCGAATTGTCATCCGCTCGGTCGCATCATCTTGGCATGTCCTTTTCGCAAGGCCGGCAGCAGCTGTTGCGGGCATGCCTTGAAGAGAGATCAGCCTCCGCTCGGCTCCAGCATCGCCTCCTGGCGGAACAAGCCAACCTTGAGGTCCAATGCCCGATAGATGATGGATCCGTCCGCCGAGAGCCACCCGTCGGCGATGCCGAGCACGAGCTTGGAGCGCATCACCCGTTTGATGTCGATACCGTAGACGACTTTCTTCACCGTCGGCAGCACTTGGCCGGAGAACTTCAGCTCACCGAGCCCGAGCGCGCGCCCTTTGCCCGGGGCTCCCAGCCAGCCGAGAAAAAAGCCGAGCAACTGCCACAACGCATCAAGGCCGAGGCAGCCGGGCATCACTGGGTCGCCCTTGAAGTGGCAGGGGAAGAACCAGAGGTCGGGCCGCAGATCGAGCACGGCGCGGACCAGACCCTTGCCGTATTCGCCGCCGGCCTCAGCGATCTCCGAAATGCAATCGAACATCAGCATCGGGGGCAGCGGCAACTGGGCGTTGCCGGCGCCGAACAGCTCTCCGCGCGCGCAAGCCAACAGTTCATCATAGCCAAAGCTCGTGCGCCGGTTGTCCATTCGCGTCGTATCCGTGATTGCCTGAGCGTTTCCCATGCCCGAATCCCTAACATAGGTGCCCGGAGGGGCAAAGCCCGCAGCCTCCACCGGTTTTGGCTCCGACGCCTCGAGAAAGACGCGTCGGCCGAGACCTCTTGTGCATGTTCTGAGCAATATGTTACAAACGCAACAATCGTTCCCCGCCCGGCTTGACAGCGTTCAGGATAGTCCATGCCGCCACCCCATAGCGTTGTTTTCACCGCCGCAGACCGGCATTCTGGCGCAGTTGCGAGCTCAAGCTCGCGATATTCCCTCACCGGATGCCCCTGGCACGATGTCAAGGCCATGCTGCGCGGGGTCGGCTTGCGGCCGACGCGGCAGCGCATGGCGCTGGGCTGGATGCTTTTCGGCAAGGGCG
>Ga0310912_10000561_pt1 | contig 18785 bp, 17 predicted proteins | sample GREbulkMGOX080_FD_203443 | JGI IMG/M metagenome (GOLD analysis project Ga0310912, IMG submission 203443) | Lab enrichment of tropical soil microbial communities from Luquillo Experimental Forest, Puerto Rico - GRE.bulkMG.OX080 | ecosystem: Environmental > Terrestrial > Soil > Tropical forest >...
GCCGGGGATGTCGAGACCGAGGACGCCGCCAAAGCCAAGACGGCGTGCCATCGCCGCGAGGCGATCGATCCCCAACCGTCGCGCGGTCTCGTAGAAGAAGACATCGCAAGATCTCTTGATCGCGTCGCGCAAGCGGATTGTGCCGTGCCCGTGTTCCCGCCAGCAGTGAAACGTGGCGTCGCCGAGCGTCAGGTACCCTGGGCAGGTTATCGATGTCTCCGGAGCCAACACCCCGGCCGTGAGAGCCGCTGTCGCCACCACCGGCTTGAATGTCGACCCCGGCGGATAGGCGCCGGCGATCGCCTTGTTGGTCAGCGGGTTGCGCGGGTCCGCCGATAGTTGCTGCCAGACCGCCGGGGTAAGCCCGGTAGCGAATGGCGCCGGATCGAAGCTCGGACTCGACACCAGTGCAAGAACATCGCCGGTGACCGCGTCGAGCAAAACGCTGGCCACGCTTTCCTCGGTGCTGCAGCGACGCGTAAGGAAGTCCTGCATCGCAGCGTCAAGGCAACTCACGACGTCGTTGCCGGGTCTGCCTGGCACCCGGGCGAGCTCGCGGACGACGCGACCAAAGGCGTTGACCTCGACTTGGCTCGTCCCCGCGCTTCCCCGCAGCTCGGCGTCCTGCGACTTCTCGATACCACTCTTGCCGACCCGAAAATCCGGCAGCTCGAGCAGCGGATCTCCGCTCAGCTCCGCCTCAGAAACCGCGGCGACATAGCCAATCGCGTGCGCCGCGGTCTCGCCCAGCGGGTAGGATCGGGTGAGGCCTTGTTCGATCGCTACGCCGGGCAGTTCGGGGATGGCGACCTCGATGCGCGCCATCTCGTCCCAGCTCAAATTGCCGCGGACGACGACCGGCACAAAGGGATGCTTGCGCCGGATGTCGCGCGATACCCGGCGACGGTCCGCCTCGGCGATCTCAATCAGCCCGGCGAGCGCGTCGAGCGTGGCCGTAATGTCCCCGGCCCGCTCGGCGATCACGACAAGGCGGTAGTTTTGAAGATTATCGGCAAGTGCCGCTCCGAAGCGGTCGAGTATGCGCCCGCGCTGCGGTGCCAGAAGCTGCAGATTGATGCGGTTCTCATCCGCGAGCACCAGGTAGCGGTCCGATTCCAGGACCTGGAGCTGGTACATCCGTTCGGCAAGAGCGGTGAAGAGGATTGCCTGGCCGGCGCCAAGCAACGCCGCCCGCCGGGTCAAAAGCTTGTGTCGTTGCGCTTCACGCTGCATCGGTGCGGCTAACTGAGCTGCGCGGTCGGGCGCCGTCGGTCAGCTCGCGCCCATGAATGTTCGTTGGGTTCGGCCGAGCAGGAAGCTTGCTATTGGGAACATTGAGACTGTCAGCACGGCACGAAAGACGGTGCCACGAAAATCGACCAGCACCCCGTCGAGCAGGCAATGCAAGGTCCACAGAAACAGCATGGCGCCGCTGGACAGTATCGTAAAACCTGCCCACACGAACGGAAACAGCCGGTTGACGAAGTGGCGCCGGTGGTGCAGCACAACGGCGCGCGCGAGCAGCAGGACGAGGGCGGTCACCCCCGGAGGAACGCCGGCGAGCAGGTCTTGGGTGATGCCGACCAGAAAGAGCGCGAAGGGCGGCAGCAGGTCCGGCCGGTAAATCGTCCAATGATAGACCGTCATCAATGTGAAGGCAGGGGTCAGCGCCGCGTAACCCGGAATATGCGCTGGCTGGATCGAGATTGCCGTCGCCAACAGCGTGGTCCCGATCGGTAGTAGTCGGGCGACCGCGTTGTCGACGCGTTGCGGGGCGGGTGTGTCGGCGGATTTGAGGGCCATTCGGTGCTCAACGCCGGCCAAGCAGGGCACCTGCGAGCGGCTCGGCGCGCCGACCGCTGCGCGAGGCAATCGGCACTGGCTTTGGCAACCCGTCGGCCAGCCCATAATCGACGATCCTTAGATATTCAACTCCCGACAGCTCGACATAGGGCTCGACGCGAGGTGCTTCGCCGTCGAGAGATGCCACAACGCCCACCGGCAGCCCGGGTGGGAAGACTCCGCCCTGGCCCGAGGTGACGACCCGGTCGCCGACCTTGATCTCAGCGCCCGCGTCCAGATAGAGAAGGCACGGACGCTCGGAATTGTCACCAGTCAGCAGCGCCCGTTGCTGCGGCCCTTCGACGATCACCGGCACCCGAGAGTTCAGATCGGTCACGAGGAGGACCCGTGCGGCCCGGCTTCCGACCTCCGACACACGTCCGACGAGGCCCTCGCCGGTCACAGCGGCTTGGCCACGCTCTACCCCGTTCTCACTGCCGGCATGAACCATTAGGCTACGTACATAGGCGCCGCCGGAATTCGCGATCACGCGAGCCGTGATAAAGGTTGTCGCGGGCTCGGGCGTCAGCTTCAGAAGTTCGCGCAGCCGGGCATTCTCGGAAGCAAGGTTGAGCGCAGCCTGTTGCCAATTCAGCAACCTCTCGTTCTCCTCGGCGAGGCGGAGATTGTCCTGATAGACGGCCACAAACTCTCGCGCGTGGTCGGTGAGATGTCCGAGGGCATCGAGTGGGCGTGACAATACGTCGAGCGCCGGCGAGGCGGTGTCCGTCACCGAGACCCGGAGAGATTCGAACATGACCTGATCGGCTTTTCCGAGGAGGACCATCGTCGCGGAAAGCAAAACGAGAAGCGGGGGGGCTACCCGCTGCGTGGCCGCACGACGTGCCGGCGAAAACCCGATCATTTCGCCGGCTCACGCTCCGCTCGCCGAACTCGACTGCGCGCGTAGCAGAATTTGCTAACCCTGCCATGACAAGGCGCTCCGCGCCATTCGGACACGCTTACGTTCATGACGTCCCCCTAACCCCCCAAAGATTAAGATTCCTACCACATGTTGACCAACACGTTTTTCAGGGTCTTCATTTCTTCGAGGGCCCGGCCGGTGCCAAGCGCCACGCAGGTCAGCGGGTCGTCTGCGATCGAAACCGGCAGCCCCGTCGCGTGCCTCAGCACCAGATCGAGATTGCTGAGTAGCGCGCCGCCGCCAGTCAGCACGATCCCCTTGTCGACGATGTCGGCGGCGAGTTCGGGAGCGGTGTGTTCGAGCGCTACCTTGACGGCTTCGACGATCGAGCCGACCGGTTCGGCGAGGCTCTCGGAGATCTGACGCTCGCTGATCACGATTTCCTTCGGCACCCCGTTCATCAGGTCGCGTCCCTTGATCTCCATCACGCGCCCTTCGCCGTCCTCCGGCATGCAGGCGGACCCTATCTCCTTCTTGATGCGCTCGGCGCTGCTTTCGCCAACGAGGAGATTATGGTTACGCCGAATATAGGCGATAATCGCCTCATCCATCTTGTCGCCTCCCACCCGTACCGATCGGCAATAGACAATGCCACCGAGGGACAGAACCGCGACCTCGGTCGTTCCGCCGCCGACATCGACGACCATCGAACCCGTCGGTTCGGTCACCGGAAGACCGGCGCCAATCGCGGCCGCCATCGGCTCTTCGATTAGAAAGACCCGCCTGGCACCGGCGCTTTCGGCTGATTCCTGGATCGCCCGCCGCTCCACCGCGGTCGAGCCTGACGGCACGCAGACGATGATCTGGGGCGTGGCGAAGCTGCGCCGATTATGCACCTTGCGGATGAAATGCTTGATCATTTCCTCCGTCACCTCAAAGTCGGCAATTACACCGTCGCGCAATGGTCGGATCGCCTGGATGTTGCCCGGGGTGCGGCCGAGCATCAGTTTCGCTTCTTCGCCGACGGCGAGGACCTGCTTTCTGCCGCGCACGCTGGCGATCGCTACCACCGATGGCTCGTTCAGCACGATCCCTCGGCCTTTCACATAAACGAGAGTGTTTGCGGTGCCGAGATCGATCGCCATATCGGCAGACAACAAACCCAACATTCTTCCAATCATCTCACCGCGAACCCAAAGCCGCAGGTGATCCCGGGGTGGGTTTCGGCACCGGGATGCCCCCGCGAGTCACGCTCCCCGACCGACGATTCCGTGCCCTGTTCATGCAACGGTGCCCCCCATCGGCCGGTTCGAACGCCTCACATCCAGCCCATTTCCCGAGCCGACCCGATCCTTACGGATCGCCCCCGCCTTTGCAAGCCAGCTATAGGGCGGTGACTCGACTGCCTAGATTGCGCTAATTCCGTCAATTGCTTGTCAGATGGCGGAAGGGCTATCGTCGGCGCCAGGCAAGTTAGCCCAGGACCGTTTTGTTTTGGGGAAAAGGTCTATTACATTCAGCAGCGTTGGGATACGGATGACAGTCCGGGAAATGGAGGCGGCAGGCGGCGGTGATAGTCAATCTCAATCAATATCGCAAGAAGCGCCGGCGTGCCGAAGCAGACCGCCGTGCGGCGGATAACCGGGTCCGTTTCGGGCGCAGCAAAGAGGAACGCAGCAGGGATCTGCGCGAGAGCGAGCGTACCAAAAAGGAGATAGACGGCAAACGTCTCGATTAACGCTGACGACATCGGAGCTGGCAGAACGCTCTCACGCTTCTTAACGGAGCTCATTGCGGTCGGCGTTAAACAAAATTACAAACCCCCGGCAATTGCTGTTCCGCGAGATCCGAGCCCGACGGTCGTTACGGCAATGTGGGCGGCCGTTTCGTGCGGAAAGCCGCAGAATGCCTCGCGACAGCAGAAAATGCGACATCGCGAAATCCCCGCGAACGGGCGATGCCGATGCATGAGCGATAGCAGCTTTCCAGAATTTGTTGCTCCCCGGCGCAACCCATTCTGCCAGATTGGCCAACCGTGTGCGATGACATGCGAGGCCGGCAGACGTACCCGCCGGAGAGCCGAGCCTCTCCCAGCGGACATCGCCCTAGTTTTCGGCATTCGGCCGTAAGCTCCCAGGCCCGACGGCCCGATGGATCGCGCCGGCAACCCCGCCACCGCCTAGCGGCGAGGCATTTGCGGCGTTGACAATCGCATCGGACCTTTAGGCGAGTAATATAGCCAGTCGTCAGGCGGAGGTCCCCTTGATATCGCTAGGAGGACCCAATGACAGAGCCTTGTAAAATAAGGGCTGCTTGCCGCTTGCTCACGCACACATTAGGAAGCCCTCGCCCGTCGATACGACCGCCTGGCGGGCGCGCCGATCGGAAAAAGGCCGGAGTCGGCAACCCGGCTCCGGCCAGTTTGCGGGTGGCAAGCCCGCGACAGGGAGACTTTGCCAAGCCGGACTGCGGAAATGAAGGCGAGCGTCCGGCATCTCGCCTACTCTGTTAACAAGCGAACAAACCGATTGTTCCAGTCCCGGGCAAGCAGCGGCCTCGGTTATGCTGCGCGATGCCCATTCGTGTTCCGCTCAGCCGGATACCGGAATCGCGATGAGCCTTTGCCGGACCGGCCAGCCAGTCGGCGCGACAATAGGTTGCCCCGATCAACGGGGATTTCGGAACGTCCGCCAGGTGCGTCGAACAGCCGGATCGGTCTGTTGCAAACGGTCAGTCCCGGCATCACAATATCGGCCTCCTCAGCTTGGACAATGCCGGTCAATCGGCGCAAGGCTTCACGGCCGCGCGAGAGCCGCGAACGAACAGTCCCGACCGGGACATCGAGAACCGTTGCGACTTCCTCGTAGCTCATTCCCTCCAAGCCGACGAGCAGGATTACCGACCGCTGCGTCCGGGGGAGTTTGGCGATAGCGCGCTCGAGATCGCGCAGCTCCAGCCAGATTCCTTGCTGCGGTGCTCGGGCCAACAGCGGCTCGCGCTCACTCAAGCCGACCGCCGTTCCTTCCCGTGCGGTTCGCCGGACATGATTAATGTGTTGGTTGTGAAGTATCGTGAACAACCACGCCCGCAAGTCAGTTCCTTGTTCCCACAGATGCAATTTGCTGAGGGCACGGGTCAGGCACTCTTGGACGAGATCATCCGCGGTGACGATGTCGCGCGTCAGCGCACGCGCATAGCGCCGAAGGCGGGGAATTTCGGCTTCGATGTCCCGATAAGGGCCGGCCACAGAGGGCTACTCCCGATGGCGACAATCGGCCGAGGGGCCGATCCGCACGCCGTGGAGTCTATCGACGCGATGTTATCCGATGATGTCAGGGCGAGCGGTTTTGTGTAAGAATTTGTAACTATATGTATGGGTGAGCTGGAGAGGCCCGTCCGAAAACTCGCGCCGTCGATCGGTTGGGGGGTCGGACCGCGACAAAAGGGTAGACGAAGTTGGCCGGCAAGCACGACAACGGTCACATCCTGATCGTCGACGATCAGCGCGAGATTTGCGATCTCGTCCAAGAATATTTGGCCAGCGAAGGCTACCGGGTCTCGACCGCACATGATGGCGCGGGAATGCGCCGGGTGATTGCCCAGGACCCGGTCGATCTCGTCATCCTCGACCTGATGCTCCCGGGCGAGGACGGGCTGACGCTCGCTCGCTCACTGCGCGAGGAATCGAGCGTGGGGATCATCATTCTGACCGGGCGTGGCGAGACGGTCGACCGCATCATCGGCCTTGAAATGGGCGCGGATGATTATCTGCCAAAGCCGTTTCACCTGCGTGAGCTGTTGGCTCGAGTCAAAAGCGTGTTGCGGCGGGCCTCGACCCGGTCTGCCGATAGACAAGCGACCTCTCGACCGAGGGCACGGTTTGCCGGCTGGAACCTCGATCTCTCTACTCGCGAGCTCCTCTCTCCTTCAGGAGAGGAGGTCCGGCTCACCACCGGTGAATTCGATTTGCTCGCAGCGTTCGTCAATAACGCCAATCAGGTGTTGACCCGCGATCGCTTGCTCGATCTAGCCCGCAATCGCGAGGCTGGCCCGTTTGATCGGACGATCGACGTGCAGGTCGGCCGGCTTCGGCGGAAGCTTGAAGACGATCCGCAAAGGCCGACGATGATCAAGACGGTGCGCGGCAGCGGCTATATCTTCACTCCGTCAGTCGAAGTGACCTGAGCGGGGGAGCGTTGGTGTGCCGCCCACTTCTGAACCGGACCCCCGCACCACGCACCCCGATCACACAGTCAAATAGCTGCGGACCGCCGCCTCGTCCATGTCCTCGCGACGCCCGCAAACAACGACCTCGCCGCGCTGCATAACAAAATAGGCGGCAGCGAGATCCCGGGCGAAATCGAAATATTGCTCAACCAAAAGAATTGCCATATTGCCGCGCTCGGCGAGAGCGCGGATGACGCGCTCGATATCCTTAATGATCGACGGCTGGATGCCCTCTGTCGGCTCGTCGAGGATCAACAGACGCGGTCGTGTGACGAGGGCGCGGGCGATCGCCAGCTGCTGCTGTTGACCACCCGAGAGATCTCCGCCGCGTCGGTGCAGCATCTCCCTGAGAATTGGAAAGAGAGCGAAAATCTCATCCGGAATGTGGCGCAACTCGGGCACCAGCGGCGCAAAGCCGGTTTTAAGGTTCTCGAGCGCGGTCAGGCGGGCGAAGATTTCGCGGCCCTGCGGCACCAAGGCGAGCCCGGCGCGGGCGCGCTGGTGCGGCGGAACGTGGTTCAGGACTTGATCTTCCCAGGTGATGCGGCCGGCACGGACCGGCTGTAGTCCGACGATTGCCCGCAACAAGCTCGTCTTACCGACGCCGTTGCGGCCGAGTATGCACGTGACCTCGCCCTTTTTGGCTGTCAAGCTGACGCGCCGCAGCGCATGGCTCGCTCCGTAATAGAGGTCGATTGCCTCGACGGACAGCATCCTTCAGCGGCCGAGATAGACTTCGATGACGCGGGGATGGTTCTGCACATGGTCTACCGAGCCTTCGGCCAGGACCGCGCCCTCATGGAGCACGGTTACCCGCGCGCCGAGGCTGCGGACAAAGGCCATGTCGTGCTCGACCACGACGATTGTGCGGTCTTTCGCGAGATCGAGGATCAATTCCGCCGTCTCCTCGGTTTCGTGGTCGGTCATCCCGGCGACCGGCTCGTCGAGCAGCAGGAGGGTACGATCGTGGATGAGCAGCATGCCGATCTCGAGCCATTGTTTCTGGCCGTGACTGAGCGAGCCGGCTGGCTGTCCGCTCTGCTCGGTGAGGCCGATGCGGGCCAATGTCGCGGCGACGCGATCGCGGCGAGCCGGGGTCAGATGAGCAAAGAGCGTCCTCCAGGTGCTGCGCGAGTCGGCGAGCGACAGTTCCAGATTTTCAAAGACGGTTAAGTTTTCGAAAACTGTCGGCCGCTGAAATTTGCGGCCGATCCCGAGATTGGCGATCTCGGCCTCGTCCAGGCGGCTCAAATCCGCGGCGCCCCGAAAGAACACCTCGCCCGATTGGGGCCTTGTCTTGCCGGTGACGACATCCATCATCGTCGTCTTCCCGGCACCGTTCGGACCGATGATCGTGCGCAACTCGCCTTCGTCGACGACCAGCGAAAGATCGTTCAACGCTTTGAAGCCGTCGAAGCTGACGGTCACACCGTTGAGGTAGAGCAGCGCCTCGGTCAGCGGCAGGGCCGTTTTCATGCCTGTTCTCCCGCGGGCACTGGGGCCGGTGCGCGGACCCGAAACCGGCTCGGGCGCTGCAACAGCCCGACGATCCCGCGTGGGAATACCAGCGTAGTCAGCACGAACAGCGCGCCGAGGACGAACAGCCAGGTCTCGGGCGCGGCTCCGGTCAGCCAGGTCTTGGCCAGGTTGACCAGAACCGCGCCGACGATCGCCCCTATCAATGTCCCCCGCCCGCCGACCGAGACCCAGATCGCGATCTCGATAGAATTGCCGGGGGAGAACTCACTCGGATTGATGATCCCGACCTGCGGAACGTAGAGGGCCCCGGCGAGCCCCGCGAGCACAGCCGAGACGGTGAAGACGAACAGCTTCGCATTGGTGACCGAGTAGCCGAGAAAGCGCACACGGCTTTCGGCATCGCGCAACGCCAGCAACACGCGCCCGAGCTTGGAGGCGGTAATGTACCGGCACGAGAGATAGCCGAGCCCGAGCGCCAATGCGGAGGCTATATAAAGGCCGAGCCGCGTCGACGGCTGGTGGACGTCCCAGCCGAGGATGTCCTTGTAATCAGTCATCCCGTTGTTGCCGCCGAAGCCCATGTCGTTGCGAAAAAAGGCGAGCATCAACGCATAGGTCATCGCCTGCGTGATGATCGACAGATAAACCCCGGTGACGCGCGAGCGGAAGGCGAGCCAGCCGAACACCAGCGCGAGCAGCCCGGGAACCAGCATCATCATCGCCGCCGCATACGCGAAATGATCAAAGCCCCACCAAAACCAGGGCAGCTCCTTCCAGTTGAGAAAGACCATGAAGTCGGGTAGCAGCGGGTTCCCGTAGACTCCCCGCGTGCCGATCTGGCGCATCAGATACATGCCCATGCAGTAGCCGCCTAGCGCGAAGAAGGCGCCATGCCCGAGGCTCAAAATCCCGGCATACCCCCAGACCAGATCGAGGCTCAGCGCCAACAGCCCGTAACACAGGTATTTGCCCAGCAGCGGAACGACGTAATCGGGCAGCGCGGCCGGTGCGTCCGGCGGCACCCAAAAGTTGAGGGTCGGTACGGCTAGAAGGAGCAGCGTCCCGCAGGCGGCAAAGCCTGCCCAAAAGCCGGGGCTCCATGCGTTCTTGTGTCGTCGCCCGGGAAACACCGGCACGGTTTACACCTCCGCCTCCGCGGTTCGACCCTTGAGCGCGAAGAGACCGCGCGGCCGGCGCTGGATGAATAATATGATCGCCACCAGTACGACGATCTTGCCGAGGATCGCCCCGGCGACCGGCTCGAGAAATTTGTTGACGATGCCGAGGGACAGGGCGCCGACCAGGGTTCCCATCAAATTCCCGACCCCGCCGAACACGACGACAAGAAAGCTGTCGACGATATAGATCGTGCCGAGATTGGGACTGACATTGCCGACCTGGCTCAGCGCCACCCCAGCCATGCCGGCGATTCCCGAGCCGAGGCCGAAGGTCAGCGCATCGACCCGCGCCGTGCGAATACCCATCACCGAGGCCATGGCGCGGTTCTGGGTGACGGCGCGCATGTGGAGCCCGAAGCTGGTCCGATTGAGGATCAGCGCGAGCACCCCCAAAACAATAAAGCAGAAGACAATGATGTAGAGCCGGTTCCAGGTGACCGTGAACCCACCGATCGGATCAAACCCGCCGGTCATCCAGCTCGGGTTGGAAACCTCCTTGTTGGGCGAACCAAAAATCGAGCGCACCGCCTGCTGCAAGATCAGGCTGACGCCCCAGGTCGCGAGCAGAGTCTCGAGCGGCCGGCCATAGAGGAAACGGATCACGCTGCGCTCCAGCAGCACGCCCACCGCCCCCGCGAACAGAAATGCCACCGGCACCGAGACCAAGAGATAGGCGTCGATCCAATCCCCCGGCAGAAATGCGCGGAACAGCTGCTGGCAGACATAGGCCGTATAGGCGCCGAGCATGATCATCTCGCCATGCGCCATGTTGATGATCCCCATGACACCAAAGGTGATGGCGAGACCGATCGCGGCGAGCAACAGCACGCTGCCGAGGCTGATTCCCTGGAACAGATTGGCGGCGATACCGACGAACCGGAGTCGGTCACCGATCGAGGCGAGCGCTGCGTCGGCGGCCTTTTGCAGCTCGGGATCGGTATCGGGAGCGGCGCGAAACTCGTCGAGCAGGTTCCTGATTTGCGGGTCGGTCGTCGTGCCGAGCGCACGCACCGCTGCGAGCCGTTCTTCCTTACTGCCCGAGACTAGCCGAGCGGCAGCGAGGCTCTGCTGCATTGCTGCGCGGATCTCCGGATCTTTTTCGGCCGCAATCGCTTTTTCGAGCAACGCCGCCTCAGCGGCCGAGGAGTGCCTCAGCGCATGCTGGGCGGCGCTGAGCCGGGCGGCGGGATCGGTGCTGAACAACGTAAGCGCGCCAAGCGCACCTTCAATCGCGCCACGTAGGCGGTTGTTTACAATGATGCGGCCGAAGTTGTCGGGATCGACACCGGCAATGTCGTCGCCGGTTACCGCGTCGCGTACCCTCGTTGTCCCCCCATTCGTCACGGAAATGACAACGTGACCATCGGCGCTCTTAAAGAGCCGTCCATCGCTCAGTGCCTGGAGAACCGGTACCGCACGCGGGTCACCTAGTTCGCCGAGTGCGATGACTGCCTTTTCCTTCTCGGCGAAGCTATCGCCGGCGAGGTTTCCGACGAGCGCTGCGAAATCATCGGCCGTCGCCGACACCGATGTTGCGAGCAGCAGCAGGCTGAGCCCGGCGAACCGAGGGAGTTGAATCATCACTGCGCATCGCCCTCGCCGGCTCGCGACGCGCAGGGGGCGCGCCGCGATGGGCTCACCGTGCCGTCACCCTCAGATCCTCTCAGTCCTTGTATTTGGGCTCTGTGCAATTGCCGCAGACCCAGGGATAGGTCCAGTCGGCGATTTTGCCCTTGTCCTCGGGAAGGTAGGGGCTCCAGGCATCCGCCTTGATCGCCTCTTTCGTCTGCCAGACGACATCGAACTGCCCGTCTGGCCGGATCTCACCAATCATGACCGGCTTGGAAAGGTGATGATTGGTGTTCATGACCGCGACAAACCCGCTCGGCGCCTTGACCTTCTGGCCGTACATCGCCTGGCGCACCGCATCGACATCGGTGGTGCCGGCCTGCCTGACTGCCTGCGTCCACATCTTGAACCCGATGTAATGCGCCTCCATCGGGTCATTGGTCACGCGCTTCGGGTTCTTGATGAAGTCGCGCCATTGCTTGATGAAACCGTCGTTCGTCGGGTTCTTGACCGATTCGAAGTAGTTCCAGGCGGCGAGATGGCCGACTAAATTCTTCGTGTCGATACCGGCCAATTCTTCCTCGCCGACCGAAAACGCAACCACCGGGATGTTTTCTGCCTTGATCCCGGCATTGGCCAGTTCCTTATAGAACGGGACGTTGGCGTCCCCGTTGATGGTCGACACCACCGCGGTCTTCTTGCCGGCAGAGGCAAAGCTCTTGATAGCAGCAACTTCGGTCTGCCAGTCGGAATACCCAAAGGGCGTGTAGTTGATCTTGATATCGTCGGGCGCCACGCCCTTCGACTTGAGAAAGGCCTCGAGAATCTTGTTGGTGGTGCGCGGATAGACGTAGTCGGTCCCCTCCAGCACCCAGCGCTTGGCCGTGCCGCCTTCGCCGCCCATCAGGTATTCGACGGCAGGGATCGCCTGCTGGTTCGGTGCCGCTCCGGTGTAGAAGACGTTCCTCGAGCTTTCCTCGCCCTCGTACTGGACCGGGTAGAAGAGCAGGCCGTTCAACTCCTCAAAGACCGGCAGCACTGATTTCCGCGATACCGAGGTCCAGCAACCGAAAACGGCGGCGACCTTCTCCTTCGACAACAAATCCCGCGCCTTCTCGGCAAAGAGCGGCCAGTTCGAGGCCGGGTCGACAACGACCGCTTCGACCTTCTTGCCAAGCAATCCGCCCTTCTTGTTGACGTCGTCCACCATCATCAGGATGGTGTCCTTGAGGGTCGTCTCGCTGATGGCCATCGTTCCTGATAGCGAATGCAGGACGCCGATCTTAATCGTCCCCTGGGTCTGGGCGGTAGCGGCACTCGCCCCACCCGCGATCGCGGCCGCTGTGACCACGGCCTGCCACATCCGGTTCAGCACTCTGATGTCTCCCTCTTGCGTGCCCTGTCGCGGCCCCGTCGGCCGGCATCGACATGGGAGCAAGATCAAGGCCAAACCACGGTAAGCGTCGGCTGGGTTTGACGTACGTAAGGAAAATCAGAATCTGCCCAAATCATAGGCAGCGAATTGGCGCTGGCGTCGCCAGGCGCTCTGATCGAAGGCAGAACGGCTGCCGATTGAATTTTGCCAGTGTGAAGCCGCTCACAGTCTCGGAGGCGATTGGTGCCCGATCGTAGATCGTGGGATGGTCGAGACCCTTCGGCAGCGCTGGATCCCCAAGCGCCATACCCGACAATCCGTACACCCTGACACGCAAGCCGGCGAGCTCACGACAATCTTGACGTTTTCGCTGTCGGGGCTCGCGCTCGTATGCGATAGGGCAAGGATGGCTCGGGGATCCCGGATATGTGGCAAGCCTACTCCTTCTGCTTCAGTGCGGCATCCCCGACACTGACCCCGTCCAACGACCTGGCCCACGGGTTTTGCTTTGTTGGCGCTTTTCTCAGTGCTCCGATCGGCATGGTCGGTGGTCGCAATTCTGTTCGCGCGCTTGGGTCGGGTCACGCGCCCATAGCGTCGGACGAGGCGTCGTCCTATCCTTGACCCGATCAAATCCCGGGGAAAGCGATGACCGATAGCGATGCCGTGCTCGCGGCCAATCTCGAATTCTACCGCGCTTTTACTGCTCGGGATCTTGCCGCTATGGAGATGCTGTGGGCCCACCGGGTGCCAGTAGCGTGTCTCCACCCGGGATGGACCGCGCTCAAGGATCGGACCGCAATCATGGAGAGCTGGGAGGGAATCCTGTCGAATCCCGACGCCCCGCGCATCGCCTGTTTCGATGAACAGGTGTTCCTTTACGGCGATGTCGCCTTGGTCCTGTGCGAGGAGGAGCTCGACGGCGGCACGCTGGCTGCAAGCAACCTGTTCGTCCGCGAAGACAATGAGTGGCGGATTGCCCATCATCACGCGGGACAGATCGTCCGCCGGCACGCGGAGAGACGACGCCCGTCGCGGCTGAATTGACGGTCCCGAACCGCCCGACTGACGCATTTCGGGTTTTCGTTTGTCCGGTCCGGCACTCGCAGCTTGGCTAGTTCTTCTTTCGGAAATCAGCATGTGTGATGCAGCTTTCTCGTCATGCCCGCGCAAAACGGGCATCCCGGGTCGATGCTTCAAACTCTGCCCTAGACTCCCGGCCGCTGCAGGGAACTGATATCCCCGAAATCCGGTTCGATATCCCGTCAAAGCCGCCGAGCGCGGTCATAAGCGGCGCGCACTTGCGCCAGGCGTGCAGCAGTCTCCGCGTCGAGCCGGCCATCCCAGCGCTCGGGCCGAAAGCGCCGCTGGAAGGCGGTGACGACCGCGGTCTCAGCCCCCGCGGTGACGCAGTAGCCGATGGCGGCGAGATCGGCGAGCCCACCAGCGCGCTCGACAACCCCAACGCCACGGCCACGGCGGTGGGCGAGGTCCGCCGCAGGCTCCGGCCAGGTCCCAATGCCCGCGCGGGCAAGCCGGAGCCAGTCGAAAAGCTCACCGGGGTCAGACTTGCGGTCCGGCGCAATATCTGAATGACCGACGACGCGGTCCGGCGGGATCGGGAAGCGCGAGAGAAGCGTGCCGGAGAGACGCTCTAGAGCGACCATTTGTTCTTCGGGAAACGGACGGTAACCCCACTCGTGGCCGGGGTTGACGATCTCGATCCCGATCGAGAGCTCGTTGAGGTTGCTGCTGCCCGCCCAACAGGAGCGGCCGGCGTGAAACGCCTGCAGCGCCTCGGGAACGAGCCGCCAGATCGCCCCGTTCTCCTCGATGACATAGTGGGCGCTGACCCGCGCCTCGGGATCACACAGTCTCTCGATCGCCTCTCCCGCCGTCCTCATGCCGGTGTAATGCAGCACCAGCATGTCGATGACCGCTGGCTGAGCGCGCCGGGCGTGGTTCGGCGAGAACCGGTCACGGACCCCTGGCAGCGTCATGCCAACCGTGCCCTGCCCTTTGCCAGCCGATCATAGGCGGCGCTGATGCGTGCCACTCGGGCGATCGCCAGCGCAATGCATTCGGGCGGCAGACCCTGAGCGATGACGAGGCCGGGATGGCTCGCGCGCACCAGGCAGTGATAGGCCTCCCGGATCGCGCCCAGCGAAGGGTCCCGCCCGACTCCAAAGATTACGTGCGGATCCGCCGCCTCCTCCTCTTCCACCCCGGTGGTGCACCCGAATGCGGGCGTAGTCGCCCGCACTGATAAAGCTCATCAGGTCCTCAAGCGAGATGCCGGGCCGGTCCGTCCCATCGGCTCCCGAACCCCTTCGCTGGTTGTAATCTCTTGCTCCGTTCGGCTGATGCTAATATCTGGCACTCAAAATCGCAAAACCGATCCGAGGGAGGATTCAAGAGATGTCACCCGATCGTGCTCCGGCCGCTGCGTCGACGGCATACGTCCGCCCGGTCCAGCTGGTGGTGGGCATCATCTGCATGGTGATGATCGCCAACCTACAATATGGCTGGACACTCTTCGTCCTGCCGATCGACAACAAGTTCCACTGGGGCCGCCCGTCGATCCAGGTTGCCTTCAGCATCTTCGTCCTCTTCGAAACCTGGCTGGTTCCGGTAGAAGGGTGGCTGGTCGACCGATTCGGACCGAGGATCGTCGTCCTCGTCGGCGGTATTCTCGTCGCGATCGCCTGGGCGCTGAACTCGGTCGCCGGCGCGCTGACATTGCTCTATGTCGCGGCGGCAATCGGCGGGATCGGCGCCGGCGCGGTCTATGGCACTTGCATCGGCAATGCCCTCAAATGGTTCCCTGACCGGCGCGGCCTCGCCGCCGGTCTAACCGCCGCCGGCTTCGGCGCCGGATCGGCGCTAACGATCATTCCGATCCAAGGGATGATCCAGACGAGCGGCTACGAGGCAACATTCCTATGGTTCGGCCTGGGCCAGGGGCTGGTCGTGGTGGCCCTCTCCTTCCTGCTGAAGGCGCCAAGGCCGGGCGAAGCGCCGCCCTCGACGCGGCTGCGGCAATCGCCGCGCGACTACGCGCCGTTGGAGGTGCTCGGCTCGCCGATCTTTTGGGTCATGTACGTCATGTTCGTGCTGGTCGGTGCCGGCGGTCTGATGGCGACGGCTCAGCTGGCGCCGATCGCAACAGACTTTCAGATCGCCAAGATTCCTGTGTCGTTGCTCGGGCTGACGCTGCCGGCGCTGACCTTTGCGTTGTCGATCGACCGGGTGCTGAACGGACTGACGCGGCCCTTTTTCGGTTGGGTGTCGGATCACATCGGCCGCGAGAACACGATGTTTATCGCCTTCGGCCTAGAGGCAGTGGGTATCTGGGCGCTCAGCCAATTCGGCCGCGACCCGGCGCTGTTCGTAATCCTGAGCGGGGTCGTGTTTTTCGCCTGGGGGGAGATCTACTCCCTCTTCCCCTCGACCTGCACCGACGTCTATGGCGTCAAATATGCCACGACCAACGCGGGTCTGCTCTATACCGCGAAGGGAACCGCCGCGCTCCTCGTGCCGCTCGCCAATGTGCTGGCGGCGGCGAGCGGTGACTGGCGCGCAGTGTTCCTCGTCGCCGCTCTGATGAACTTGGCCGCCGCGATCATGGCGCTGGCGGTGTTGAAGCCGCTTCGGGCCGTTCACGATAGAACCGCCGACAAAATGCGCCCGGCCCGCCTTCAGCATCCATGAGCTGACTTTCGCGACGACATCGGACCGAAAAGGGCATTTGAATGGAGCATTACGACGCGATCGTAATCGGCGGCGGGCTGGTCGGCTCGGCGATCGCCTATGGGCTCGTCCGCGCGCGCCTGCGGGTGGCACTCCTCGACGAGGGCGACGTGGCGTTCCGCGCCTCGCGCAGCAATTTCGGGCTGGTTTGGGTGCAGAGCAAGGGTGACGGCGCGCCGCATTATCAACGCTGGACGCGGCTGTCCGCCGATGAGTGGCCGGCACTCGCCGCCGAGCTCGAGGCCAAGACCGGGATCGCGGTGGGCCACGAGCGGCCGGGCGGCGTGCACCTCTGTCTGAGCGAAGCCGAGATCGAAGCACGCCACGGGATGATGGAGCGGATGCGGGTGCAATCCGGCAATCTCGGTTTCGAATACCGGATGCTCGACCGCCAAGAGCTCACCGACATGCTTCCCGGGCTCGGATCGGCGGTGATCGGGGCATCTTGGACCCCTTACGACGGGCATGCCAATCCACTCAACCTGCTCCATGCGCTACATAAGGGCTTTGCCCAAAACGGCGGACGCCACCTTCCGAACAGCACGGTAACCCAGGCCGCTGTGGCACCGGGCGACTTTCGTATCCAGCTCGCCGGCGGTGAGATCGGCGCGCCGAAGGTCGTTCTCGCCGCCGGGCTCGGCAACGCCGACATGGCGCGGCACTTCGGGCTTTTTGCTCCGGTCAAGCCGCTGAAGGGACAGATTCTGGTCACCGAGCGCGCCCGCCAAGTCCTGCCGATGCCGATTACGACAATCCGCCAGACGGTCGAGGGCAGCATCATGCTGGGCGACAGCCAGGAGGATGCCGGTTTCGACACCAGCCAAAGGCCTGCCGTGATGCGGACCATCGCACGGCGTGCTGTGCTGTCGTTCCCGTGGCTGCGCGACCTGCAGATCCTGCGCGCCTGGGCGGCATTGCGGGTTATGCCACCCGACGGGCTGCCGATCTACGACCAGTCGGAGCGCTTCGCCGGCGCCTTCACCGCCAATTGCCACAGCGGCGTCACCCTCGCAGCGGCGCATGCCAACCTCTTCGCGCCGATGGTCGTCGCCGGGGCGCTCGAACCAGCACTCGAGCTCTTTTCGGCCAGGCGGTTCGATGTTTCGGCCGCGGCCTGACGGACCTCGGCCGACCGTCGCGCTCACGGTCGAAGGCCGCACAGTGATGGTCCCCGCGGGTGCGTCCGCAGCCGCGGCCGTGCTCGCCGCCGGGTTCGACAGCATCCGGGAGACGCCGGTCGATGGGTGCGAGCGGGCGCCCTACTGTATGATGGGTGTCTGTTTCGATTGCCTGGCCGAAATCGACGGGGTGGCGAACCGGCAAAGCTGCATGATCGAGGTGCGGCCGGGAATGCGGATCGGCCGCCAGATGCGAGCGCGGATGATCGATCCCAAGGCAGGATGACCGTCGAGCTCGCGATCATCGGCGCAGGTCCCGCGGGTATGGCCGCCGCGGTGCTCGCCGACGAGCTCGGTCTCGAAACCGTGCTGATCGACGAGCAGGGCTCGCCGGGCGGCCAGATGTATCGAGCGATCGAGCGCGCTGAACCCGGCACCCCGCTCGGATCGGATTATCTCGCCGGCCGGCCGCTCGTAGCGGCGCTCAGGGCGAGCCGGGTCGATTATCGGCCTAGTACGACATTGTGGCATGTCGACCCCGAGGGCGCGCTGTTCCTCGAAACCGCCGGCCGCAGCGAGACCGTGACCGCGCGCCGGGTCCTGCTGGCAACGGGCGCCCTCGAGCGGCCGGTGCCGATCCCCGGCTGGACGTTGCCCGCGGTCATGACGGCCGGCGCGGCGCAGATCCTGCTGAAGTCCTCGGGCCTTGTGCCGGAAGGCCGCGTTGTGTTGGCCGGACAGGGACCGCTCCTCTACCTGGTCGCCGCCCAGCTCGCACGCGCCGGAGCTGCGCCGGTTGCGCTCTTCGAGACCGCCCCGCTCGAGAATTATCTCGCAGCCATCCGGCCTCTCGCGGGCTTGTGGGCAGGCCGCCGCCGGCTGATCAAGGGACTGGGATTGATCTCGGCGGTCAAGCGCGCCGGCGTACGGATCCGGCGCGGGGTGCGGGGGCTCCGGGCAGTCGGGCAGCGCCGCCTCGAACGCGTCGCCTGGGAGGATGGTGAGCTTGCCGCCGATTACCTCTTGCTGCACGAAGGCATCATCCCGAATGTTCAAGTCAGCCTTGCGTTACAGCTGCGGCACGAATGGGACGAGGCTCAGCTCTGCTGGCGGCCCTCTCTAGATGCCTGGGGGCAGACGAGTCTCCCCAACATTGCCGTCGCCGGAGATGGCGGAGGGATCTTGGGCACCGACGCTGCAGTGCTGTCGGGACGGCTCGCCGCTCTCGATGCCGCGATGTGGCTCGGCCATATCGGAGCAGCCGAGCGCGACCGCCGCGCCGCACCGATCCGGGCACCGCTCGACCGCGAACGGGCATTCCGGCCGTTTCTCGACCGTCTTTATCGCCCGTCACGCTCGGTCATGGTCCCGGCCGAAGACGA
>Ga0310912_10000563_pt1 | contig 18722 bp, 19 predicted proteins | sample GREbulkMGOX080_FD_203443 | JGI IMG/M metagenome (GOLD analysis project Ga0310912, IMG submission 203443) | Lab enrichment of tropical soil microbial communities from Luquillo Experimental Forest, Puerto Rico - GRE.bulkMG.OX080 | ecosystem: Environmental > Terrestrial > Soil > Tropical forest >...
TCCGATTTGCTCTTGATGCGGTATCTAAGACGCCCGTGTGCCTCAAGGGGTATACATTGAACGATACTGTAAATCATTGGTGGGTCGGCTACGGCACGACCTTGCGGGCCTTGGGCCTTAGAAGTCCGGTTTTTATTTCTACCCAGGATTATACCCACCGAAATCATTGTTTGGTTGGCGTCGGCGCGACATCGTGAGTCGAACACGGCATCGAACCACCGACGCATTGTCGGTAAAAAGTTATTGTGGGTCGAAAGTTATGGTGCCCCTGGCCGGAATCGAACCAGCACTCCTTGCGGAACTCGATTTTGAGTCGAGCGCGTCTACCAGTTCCGCCACAGGGGCATTCGCTCATCTCGCGGCCGAAATAAAACCGCTGGATCGCGAAGCGGGCGGACTATAGCGGGCGGCGAAGCCGGGTCAACCCGCGCGGATGTGTTTGTCGCTGTCTCGACAGCGGCGCTTGCCATGGTTAGATGTTTGCTGCCCTGCCGGGAGACCGACGTGACCTCAGAGACATCAGCCATTCCGCGAACGACCCGCGGCGACGCCAATCCGGTGACGATGGCGGCGCTGGCGATCCTGGCGATCGCTACGGCAACCATCGCCGGAGCCTGGTTCTTCCAGCTCGTGCTCGGTATCGAGCCCTGTCCGATGTGTCTCGAACAGCGCTACGCCTATTACACCCTTATTCCGCTGGCGGCGCTGGTTGCAATCAGCGCGGCGCGCGGCAGGGCGCCCAATGCGCTGCTTCTGGGGCTGGCGCTCCTCGCGCTCATCGCGTTGGCCAATGCCGTGTACGGCGCCTACCACGCCGGCGTCGAATGGGGCTTCTGGAAGGGGCCGACCAGTTGTACGGGGTCGCTTGTCAAATTCGGCGGAAATCTCCTTGACCAGCTCGACAAGGTGAAGGTGGTGCCCTGCGACGTGGTCCAATGGCGGTTTCTCGGCATCTCGCTTGCCGGTTACAACGCTCTGATTTCGGCCTTGATGGCTGCGATTGCGGCCTGGGGCTTCGCGCGAACGGTCCGGCACTAGGCTTTAATCGTCGACGTCATCCTGTGTGCGTCCAAACAGATGGACGATGCCGGGCGTCGCGATGGTGACGAACACAAAGCGCGACAGATGATGCGCGCCGACGAAGATCGGATCGATGTGCAGCGTCAGCGCCAATGCCAGCATCGCATCCATCGCGCCGGGCGCAAAGGCGACGACGGTGTCGGACAGCCGCACCTGCGTGGTCAGCGCGATGATTGCGACGAAGACTGAAGAGATCAGGATCGCGATCGCAAAGGATCCGAGCGCCGCGTTGATGTGGCCGAGCAGCACTCTTGGCCTCATCCGCGCAAAGCGGCTGCCGATCAGCGCGCCGATTCCGACCAGCGCCACGCTGCGCACCCAGGGCGGCACGCCGCCATCGACGAGGCCCGCGCCGTGCAGCACGCTGGAGGCGATCATCGCGCCGAACATCCAGCTCGCCGGAAACTTCAGAAACCGCAGCAACAGCGCAACCGCAAGCGACGCGACGACGAGAAGGGCGAGCTGCGGCGGCGAGGCGGTGGCAAAGGTGAGGGCCGGCGAGGAGGCGGGCGCAATGCCGGTCAGTGCCAGCACCAGCGGCAGGGCGGCGGTCAGGATGATCACACGCATGGTCTGCACCACCGCGATCGCCGGCAGATCCGCGCCGCGTTCGACCGCCAATATCGTGATCTGGGACAGCGCGCCGGGGCTGCCGGCGAGAAAGGCCGAAGTGCGGTCCCAGCCATGCATGCGCTGAAGATAGAGGCTCGAGCCGAAGGTCGAGCAGAAGGTGGCAAGCGCCAGCAAGCCGATGGTGACGGGATAGGCGCTGACATGCTGAATCAGTTGCCGTGACACCACCGAGCCGATCGAGATGCCAAGCACGACAAGCACGGCTTGCGTCACGATCGGCGGCACGGAAAGCGGTCGGCCGGCGATCGCGGCAATGCCGGTTGCGACCATCGCGCCGGAGATGAGCCCGCCCGGCAGGTTCGCCCACAGAAACAGGATACCGCCGGCCGTGCCGATCCCGAGCGTTTCGAGCGCGGCCAACATCCTGGTGCGGCTGGCAGGCGCGAGGCCCAAGAATGCCGTGATGGATGCCGTGATGGATGCGGTGATTTGCTTCACGCTGCCTTATGGCAAATCCGCCCGCACGGTACAAATGCTCTAATGCGACGCAGCAATGCGACGTCTTTTTACCCTCTCCCACAAGGAAAGAGGGATTTTCGAACCGGGAGAGAGCTGACGATCACTTCGACTTGGCGGCGCCGGCCTTCGCCTCCTTCAGGCAATCGGATCGGAATTTCTTGCGCTCCTTGCCGTGCAGGCCCTTCTCATCGGCCTGCTTCGAGCACGCGACTGACTCCGGGCTGCGCGGCTTTTCTGCCTTCTTGGCCGGGGCTGCGGCAGGCGTGGAGGACGCGGGCGCGGTGGTTGTCTGCGCAGAAGCCGTGCCGGCAAAAAGCAGCGAAGCAATGGCTACGACGGCCGCGCGGGACGTGATCGTCATCATGGAGGCACCTTTGGAAATAGAGAAAGGTGCGCAACCTCGCGCCGCGATGATGAACCGTGCATGAATAAAGCGGCATCCCGGCTGACTATATTTTCGCGCTGCGGTTGCCGGCAGCTTTGTCGCCTCGCGGGGCATGCGCTAACATGGCGGCTCCGTTTAGCTGTCCCAAGGAGACCAAGGATGACCTTTCAAGCAAAATTATTGTGCGCGGTTGCGGCGGTTGGCGTTACCGCGTTGGCGGCGACCGCACCGGCACAGGCGCTGACGATGCAGGAATGCAGCGCGAAATATAAAGCCGCCAAGGACGCCGGTACCCTGAACGGCCAGAAGTGGAATGACTTCCGCAAATCGCAATGCGGAGCGGACGCGACCGCGGCGGCAGCGCCTGCCGCGCCCGCCGCGGAAGCCAAGCCGAAGACCCCGGCGGCGGCGCCGATGTCGATGGGCAACGCCGTTTTCCCGAATGCGGTCGATCCGAAATATTCAAAGGAGACCGCCGGCAAGGCTCGCATGCACACCTGCGTCGATCAGTACAATGCCAACAAGGCAAGCAACGGCAATGGCGGCATGAAGTGGATCCAAAAGGGCGGCGGATATTATTCTGAATGCAACAGGCGGCTGAAGGGCGCAGCCTGACCCGCTGGAGCATGATCCGGAAAAGGGCCCGCTCCTGTTTGGACAGCGGGACAGGTCGCGGTTTCTCGAAAGGCATGCCTGGGGCCTGACCCGAGCGATCATGCTCCCACGATAACGCGCGGCCGGTCGCCGAACGAAAGCGACCGGTCGTATCTTACAGTTCGTCCAGCAGCCTCTCTGCAGATTTTGCGACAAGCTGGGCGCGTTTGCGCTGGCCGCGGTCGAGAAACAACAGGCTCTGGCCGAAGATGAAGCAATAGAACAGGAAGGCTTTTGCGTCGGCCTCGTCGTTCGCAAGCCCCGTCGCGCGATAGAGCTGGGCGACATTCCTCAACCGCGCCGCATCGACGCCCGCAACCGCATCCGCTGCCATCGCGTCTGATCGGGCCCATTGCCGGATCGCAAGCTCGATCGCCATACCCTCGGTGTTCATCCGTTCGGAGTAGAGCCGGATCAAGGCTTCAAGCCGCTCGCGCGCGGTTTCACCTTCGAGGCTCGCCTGCTGCTCAATGGCCGCAATCCGCCCGGTGTTCCAATCCTGCAGCATGGCGTCAAGCAGCGCAGCGCGGTCCTTGAAACGCCGGTAGAAGCCGCCCTTGGTGACGCCGAGGTTTTTCGCCAGCACTTCGACGCGGACGCCCTCGACGCCGGAGCGCGCAAGTTCGGCGAAGCCGGCTTTGATCCACTTTTCGCCGTTGTCGGTCATGTCTTGAGGCCTCACCCGAACTTGATACGGTACCGTATTGCTAACCCGTCCCCCGTCTGATACGCTACCGTATCACAATGGCGGTGAGGATGAGATGGCAACCGAGGCGACGTACCGCGGCACGGTCTATCCGTGGCACTGCGACCATGTCGGCCACATGAATATCATGTGGTATGTCGGCAAGTTCGACGAAGCGAACTGGAATTTTTTTGCGCGGCTCGGGCTGACGCCGAGCTATTTGCGCGAGTCCGGGCGTGGCATGGCCGCCGTGCAGCAGCAAATCACCTACAAGCGCGAACTCCTGGCCGGCGACATTATCGAGGTCAGGAGCACTCTGCTCGAGGTCCGCGACAAGTCGATCCGCTTCGTGCATGACATGCGCAACGCGGAAACCGGCGAGATCGCCGCGATCTGCGAGTTCACCGGCGTGCATGTGGACCGACGGCTGCGGAAATCGGTGGTGTTTGCCCAACCGATCCGCGAGGCAGCTTTGAGCCAGCTTGCGGTCGCCGAGCCGGCCGTCGTCTGAGACCGCGCCGCGCGATTCGAGCCGAAAATCCGGATATGCACGAGATTGCGGGCGCGAGCTTGCCGCCGCAACCGAGCTGAGCAATTGACAAGCGCGTACCGGGATCACTTGATGGAGCGGTCTTGGTCGCAGGCTCGTCATGATCGTGAGCTTCAGCCTCATTCTGCTTTGCCAGTTGATCGGCGAAGTGTTCGTGCGCGGGCTCCGCCTGCCGATTCCGGGGCCGGTGATCGGCCTGATGCTGCTCCTGGTGTTGTTGTTCGCGCGCGATCATTTCAGTCTGCTCGCCCGCGGACCCCTGGGTGATGGTGGTGTCGAAAACGCGAGCCGCGGCCTGCTTGCGAACCTGTCGCTTCTGTTCATTCCGGCGGGTGTCGGCGTCGTGCAGAAGCTCGACCTGCTCGCCGAACGCGGCATCGCCATCGTCGTGATCCTCGCGATCTCCGTGGTGCTGACGTTGCTTGCGACGGTCGCGACATTTTTGGTCGTGAGCCGCCTCATGGCGCGAGCGTCGGAGAAGCCATGAGCGAAAATCCGTTCTCGCTGTGGGTTTATCTTTCGCAATCGCCGCTGCTTTGGCTCACGATGACGCTTGTGGTTTATGCCGGGGCGGACGCGGTGTCCTTGGCAACCGAGCGCCATCCGCTCGCCAATCCCGTACTGCATTCGATCTGGATCGTCGGCCTGTTCCTGATGCTGACCGGCACGTCCTACCCGACTTATTTCGCCGGAGCGCAGTTCGTGCATTTCCTGCTCGGGCCCGCGACCGTCGCACTTGCCGTGCCGCTCTACGAAAATCGCAAGGTGGTCTTGGCGGCGATCCTGCCGATGCTGGTGGCGCTGGTGGTGGGTTCGATCGTCGCGATCGTCTCTGTCGTTGTGCTGGCGGAGGCGGCCGGCCTGCCGCGCACAGTCGTCCTGTCGCTCGCGCCGAAATCGGTCACCGCGGGCGTTGCCATGGGTATTGCCGAATCGCTGGGCGCCGACCCCTCGCTGACGGCGGTTTCGGTGATCCTGACCGGGATCATGGGCGCGATCATTGTCACGCCTTTGATGAACCGCGCCGGCATCACCGACTTCCGCGCCCGCGGTTTTGCGGCCGGGCTTGCCGCACACGGCATCGGCACCGCCCGCGCGTTTCAGGTCGATGCGGTGGCCGGCGTCTTTTCCGGCATTGCGATGAGCCTCAATGCGCTCGTGACTTCGCTTCTGGTGCCGCTCGCCATCACGCTCTTGCTGCGGTAATGGATTCGAGGCAATCGCGCAGTTGCATGCGGCCTTGTGTGGCGGGCATGGCGGCTCGACGGGATTCCTTCTATAGCCTTCCCACCGGGCCGATGTATGTTGGCACGTAATGTTCCGCTGTTCTCCACGTCGAATCATTCAGCCCGGCATGGGCAAAGGAAAAGATGAGAAAATTCGCAGACATCCGTCTCCAAACGAGCCGCCGCGGAATGCTGACGCTGCTCGGCGCAGGCGCCGTCGTGCTTGGCCTGAGCGCACAAAGGGCCTCAGCCCAGGGCCGAGAGCCAAGCGAGGCAGCGGTATTGCACGATCCGGACAACCCGGTTTTCGGGAACAGCGATGGTGACATCGCGATCGTCGAATGGTTCGACTTCAACTGTCCTTATTGCCGGAAACTCGAGCCCGAGCTGCGCCAGGTCGTGCAGGACGACGGCAAGGTTCGCCTTGTGCTGAAGGATTGGCCGATCCTGGGGCCGGTATCGGTCGCTGCCGCGCGCATTGCGCTGGCGTGCAAGTATCAGGATAAATATATGCAGGCTCACGACGCGCTGATCGGCGTGAGCTCGAGGTTGACCGAGCCGCGGATCGACGAAATTCTCAAGGACGCCGGCATCGACCTCGACCGTGCCAAGCATGACCTTGTCGCGAACGGCAAGGCGATCGACGCCATGCTTGCGCGCAACAATGCGCAGGCGGAGGCGCTCGGCTTCAGGGGGACGCCATCCTTCATTGTCGGCAAGTTCCGCGTGCCCGGCGCGCTCACCATCGCGCAGTTCGAACAGGTGATTGCGGACGCGCGCAAGGCCAAGGCGGCCAATTAAACACGATTGGTTTTGGTCGAATAGCCGCGTCCGCGAGCGAGTGACCTCTCCCGCAAGCGTCGGAGGGAGCGCACCTCCGGCGCAGCAATATCAACCTACTCTCATCGCGCTTCGGGCCGAACGCTTTTGCGCGGAGATCATGCGCAAACAATAAATTAAAGCGCGATGGCGATTCGACCTGCCATCGCGCTTTCTGCCATCACAAGCTGGAACGATTATTTCGACGAGATCCGGACCCAATCATCGTGGGCGCGGATCTTCAGCGCCTGCCAATCGGATGCGACGACATCCCAGTTCACGATGGTGCGATTGGTCTGCGCGTCCGGGCCGCTCGCGATCGTGGATGTGCGGATCGAATCGAAGACATAAGCGCCGCCGATCACGAGCACGGCACCCAAAATCATCCCGAGAATTGCCTGCATGTCGAACCCTCCGGTGACGGCGGACAACGCAGTTGACGCAGATTGGTTCCCGTTGCCGGAACGAGATGATCTTCGTCACGAACCTTCGCCGTTCAGCCATTTCAGCATCTCCACGTTGATCTCGCGCGGATAGGTGTGGCTGAGGTCTTCGATCTCGCGGTAAGTCACGTTGGCGCCGGCAGCCGACAGCGCGCCCTGCGTCTGGCGCGCGACCTGCACCGGAAACATCCAGTCGAGCCGACCGTGCACCAGAAAGATCGGCAACCCGCGTAGGCGCTGCGGCTCGGCCATTTCCGCCATCAGCGGATGAAAGGTGGCGGACACCGGCGCAAGATGAGTGAACGGCGATGCGCCGTCCAGCCCGCTGACGTAACAGAACGTGCCGCCGTCGCTCATGCCGGTCAGCAGCATCCGCTCGCGATCGACGTTCCAGCCACCACGCACCGTCTCGAGGATGCGCATGAGATTTGGCGTGTCGGTATCCTCGCCCATCAACGCCCAGGTGCTGCCGGTTGCAGTCGGCGCGATCAGGATCGCGCCGAAGCTGCGCGCGTCGCGCAACCAGCTCCACAGGAAGTTGCGGCCGTTGCCGCTGCCGCCATGCAGCGCCATGACCAGCGGCCACGTGCGATCGGGCGTATAATATTCCGGCACGTAAAGCGAAAAGCCGCCGCGGCTGCCGGGCTCATTGTTGTCATGCATGATGCCCGTGTTCTCGCGCGCGGATGTCGCAAGCCGTGTCAGGAGATCGGGATCGTCGCGCAACGCGGGATCGAGGAAGAAGCTGCTCACCGGCGGAAATTTGGCCGCGAGCGGGTAGAGCGCTTCCTGCGCGCGCGGGGCATAGCGCAGCGCGCGGAAGACCGCGAGCAAATCGCCGTTGCCGTTCTGGACGGCGCGCAGTCCGGCGAATGCCTTGAGCGCGGCGTCGCTCGCCGTCTCCAGTGTGGTCCGCACGTCGGCGAACTCCTGCGGCCATGCGGCAAGCCGCGAACGCGCTCCCTCCAGCGCGTGATCCGGCAGGCCGATCGCTTCCATGACGCGCTCGAAATCGGGCGGATTGAGGTGGCGCGCGACGAACGAGAGAGCCTCCAGCGATTGCAGAAGTGGCGGCAGCACGGCCACGATGTCGTCGATCACGGCCTCGCTCATCGCGCATTCCTGTTGTTGGAGCAGTCCGGAACGGGTTCCTGCGTCCCGCTAATGCAGCCGCGGGGCCTTGAGCAGTTTGGCGCGGTCGGTCGAGGCCAGCACCACGTCGAAGGTGACGCCCTCGTGATGCACGGTCAGCGGCACATCGACGCCGGCAGCGCCGAGCGTCCACAGCTTGCGGTAAAATGCGCTCTGGCTCGTGACTTTTTCGCCATCCACGGCCAGGATGACGTCGCCGGCCTTCAGTTCAGCGCGCGCGGCCGGCCCGTTGCCCGCAATGCCGATCACCACGACGCGGTTGTCGATCTCGGTCGAATACATGCCGAGCCACGGCCGTGCCGGCCGATTGACCTTGCCGAACTTCCGCAAGTCGTCGAGGATGGGTTTCAACAGATCGATCGGCACGATCATGTTGACATGCTCGGCCCGGCCGCCGCGCTCCCGCTCGAGCTGTAGCGAGCCGATCCCGATCAAATCGCCGCTTTTCGAGATGAGCCCCGTGCCGCCCCAATTCGGGTGCGCCGGGTAGGTGAAGATCGCTTCGTCGAGCAGATACTCCCAATAGCCCGCAAACTCCTGCTTGGCCGCGATCTGGCTTGCGACCGAACGGGTGCGCCCGCCGGCCCCGCCGACCACGACGCGGTCGCCGATCTCAGTCGCAGCAGACGAGCCGATCGAAAGCGGCTCGATGTTCATGCGGCCGAGCGACTGCACGAGACCGAAGCCCGTGACGGAATCGAAGCCAAGCGCATGGCCTTCCATCACGCGGCCGTCGCCCAGGTGCAACCAGACCGCTTCGGCCTCGGTGATCAGATAGCCGATGGTGAGCACCAATCCGTCGTCGATCACAACGCCATTGCCGGCGCGCTCGGTGCCGAGCGTCTCCGCGGTAAAGGCGTCACCGGGAATGATGGAGTGCAGGCCAACGATCGAGGAAAGCACGCGGTCGAGGTCGAACGCGTAGTCAGCCGGGCGCGGCTGAAAGGCGGGCGGCACTTTCCACTCGGTCAAAGAGGCCATCGCGGCTCTCCTGTTCAATCGGCGCCGCCAACGAGGCGCGCATCCGAAGCGTCAATCGTCCGAGCAATTTAGCAATTTTTCGCGGGATGCGCATCAGTTCTGTCATCCGGCTACGTCAAACGTGAATGCGGGCCTTCGCGTCCCTCAATCACCGAGAATCAGCGCAAGCAGGCTCGAATATCCGATCGATGATGTGGGCGATCGTATGTGCGAGACACATACCAGCATCACGTTACCCGAAAAGTCCAGTCTTTCCGGACCCGTGACCCAAGGCGAATTTGAGGCCGAGTGCACGATAGGCGGAGTGGAAGCTCGCGGCGACCGCCGCCGCCAGAAATTGCAGGTATCAACGCGGACGCACGCGTTGACTTTACATCGTCACCTCAACGGTTATTGATTCCGCGCAAAACGCGCAGCGCCTGCGACCGGCGCGAGCCATTTCACCGCATGATCCATATATATTTCGGTCTTTGGCTGTAAGCCCTCCATATTATCGAGAGTGCCGGCCTTCACCACGACCTTTCCGGGCGCCAACGCGGTCTTTGCAAGGATAGGAGACCCGCAGTTCCCGCAGAAATGGCGATACACAGGCTGGCCGCTGTCGCCCTTGTCCACGTAGACCCTGGTCTCGCCCCGCTGATGGTAGTCAGTTTCCCTTATGACGAGGTTGAAGGAGAATAAGCTTCCGCTTTGCCTCTGGCAGTGCGTACAATGGCATATTGCGATGGCCCGCGGATCGCCCTTCAACACGTAACGCACCGCTCCGCACAAGCAGCCGCCTTGCCGATCCTGCATGATCTCTTCTCCCAAACGGTAATTGTACTTGGAGTCTGCTGCTGCCGCAGTGAATAGCGTGACGAAACGCGCCTGCGGCGCTACAGGAGCACACGCTGATCGCGGTAGGATTTTCCGCCACGTGAGAGCGTGACCGTGCCACCGCGCGCTTCGATGACGGGCAACGCGGCCAGCGCGTTCACCACATGATGCATTGTGGGCAGGTCCGACCAGCTTGCCTTGTGGAAGCGCACCGTGCCCACGCCCGTATGGCGTTGTTCGATATGGTAGTCCGGATCGTCGGCCGGCGTGAGCGTAACCTGGCATAAATCCGCCTCGCCCCAGGCGCCGGCGCGGGGCGTGTATTTCAGCATCAGCGTTCCGTCCGACGCCACGGCTGGCCGCTTCGGTTCTGCTTCGCGCAACTGCGACACTTCGAGCTCGAGAAAGCGGAATCCCATCCAGCCCGCCACGCAGATCTGGGTCCCGTCCCATCGGCGCGGCTCCGCGATCTCCGCGTAAAGTTTGGGATGCCCGATCTCGTCACGCCCGGTGATGATCGGATCGGCGAGGTTCTCCCAGATGACGGCCAGAAACCTGCCGGTGGCTCGATCCTGGCGGCCTGTGAACGCCGCCGGCCAACTCACCCAGATCATCGTGTAGCCACGCCCGGCGAGCCAGTCGATGTCAGTCATATGATGAAATTCGACCGTGACCACCGGTTCGCCGGCGAGCGTGAAACCTTCCGGCAGATGCCGTTCCAGCGCGGCGGGATCGGTCAGGAAGTTCGCCGCGACGGACAGACGTCGTGGACTGCGCTTCTGGTCATACACGACGCCATCAAGCATCTGGCGAGGTCCGGGCGCCGGTCCGAAATGCGTCGGCATCCGATAGATGCGCCCGGCCTCGAATCGATAGCTCATTGATCGTCTCCCTGTATCGCGAAGAGGCCGCACCGGATGAAGGATCGCTTGGGCGACCGTGTTCTCATTCCCGCTCGACTCGTTCGTTTTTGTCGCCGTTGATCTTCTGGAGTCCGCGCACGCGTAATGGCGGCTCCCGCGCCGGTGGTTCACCTCATCGACGAAATGAGCTATCAACCCCGGTAGATTCTTGACACAATGTCTAAAATCATGTTCTTGACGACGTGTCAAATACTTTTGGCGCGCGTTGGAGCCAGGTTTGGACCTGTCGATACAGAGGAGGGAAACTTGAGGCCGCGAGAGTTTGATCACGACGACGTCTTGCGCGTCGCGTTCGATCAATTTTGGCGCAAAGGGGTGCGTGGAACGTCGCTCTCGGACATCGCGCGCGACGCGGGCGTCCAGCGCGGCAGTCTCTACAATGCCTTCGGCAGCAAGGAAGCGTTATTTCTTTGCGCCTATGAGCGCTATTCCGACGAGTATCTGGGCTCCGTTCAAAAGGCGCTCGGCTCGGGGACTTTGCGGCAGCACCTCACCGCGTTTTTCGATTTGACGATAAAGAACTTCCGTTCCGGCTCGCCGCCCCGCGGATGTCCGACCACGCGGGGACTGATGGAAGTGGCATCGGTCGAGGGTGAGGGGCTGGACGAGGACGCGCGGCGAGCCTTCGCGGATTTTGTGGCTCGCATCATCGGTCTGGTTCAGGAAGCTCTGTCCAAAGGCGTCGAGCGCGGCGAGTTCGACGGAGCCCCCGAAATCGCTGCATTACACATTGTCACCGTTACGCGCGGACTGGCCGTGCTTGAACGCGCCTTCGGTGATGAGGCCCAGCTCCGGAGGATCGCCGCACACACGATCAATCTCGTACTCGGCAAATCGCGCGGCACAGCATCGAGGCGGTGAAACTACGGATCCAGTTCGGTGTCCCAATAGAGATAGTCGAGCCAGCTATCGTGCAGATAGTTCGGCGGGAACAGCCGGCCGTTGCGATGGAGCTGATGCACGGTGGGCGCATAGGGCGGCTGCCTGGGAAACATTCTGGCCTGCTGCGGCGTCAGATTGCCCTTCTTCAGATTGCAGGGCGAGCAGGCTGCAACGACGTTTTCCCAAGTGGTCTGGCCGCCTTTGGAGCGCGGGATGATGTGATCGAAGGTGAGATCGTCGCTTGCCGAACAATACTGGCAGGCAAAGCGATCGCGGAGGAAAACGTTGAAACGGGTGAAGGCGGGGTGCGTGGTCGGTTTGACGAAGGATTTCAGCGACACCACGCTCGGAAGCTGAATCTCGAAGGAGGGGCTGCGCACCGCACGGTCATAGTGCTCGACGATGTTAACGCGGTCGAGGAACACCGCCTTGATCGCGTCCTGCCAGGACCAGAGCGACAGCGGGTAATAACTCAGCGGCCGGAAATCCGCATTCAGTACCAGCACCGGCCAACCGCCTTGCGAGACATGTGCGTTCAAATAACGCTCCTGACCCCCAGAGATCGGCTGCGAAGCAGCGTGTATTGACATACTACATGCAGCGTGACGGGATTGTGAAGAGCATAGAAGAGCTTATCCCGCAACACGTCCTGCGCGGCACGCGCGTCAGGACCGCATTGACGGGCGCGAATCGATGGGGGAGGTGGTCGTATGCGTCGATGCTTTGGGCTGCTGATTGCAGCCATTGTCGGATTTGGATGGAGCGGTGCGGCGCGCGCGCAGGACTACCCGACGCGAGCGATCACCATGATCGTTCCGTTCCCTGCAGGCGGCGCCACCGACACGCTGGCGCGGTTCCTCGGCGAACGAATGCGGGCAATATTGGGGCAGCCGATCATCATCGAGAATGTCGGAGGTGCGGCCGGCTCGCTCGGCGTCGCCCGCGCGGTCCGTTCGCCTCCGGACGGCTATACGCTTTCGATCGGGACCTCGACCACGCATGTGCTGATCGGCGGCCTCTACACCCTGCAATTCGATCTCTTGAAGGATCTCGAGCCGGTCATCCTGATCGGCAGCGAGCCGCTCATGATCGTCGGCAAGAAGAGTCTGCCGTCGGACGATCTGAAAGGACTGATCGCCTGGCTCAAGGCCAATCCCGACAAGGCATCGGTCGGCATTGCCGGCGTCGGCGCTACGGGTCATCTCACCGGGATTGCGTTTCAGAAGGCGACCGGCACCACGTTCCAGTTTGTCCCCTATCGCGGCAATGGGCCTGCGATGCAGGACCTGGTGGCCGAGCAGATCGACTTCATGATCGAGCCTGCGTCCAACTTCCGCGCATTGCTCGGCAGCGACAGCGTCAAGCCGTTCGCGATCACAGGCAAGACACGGCTTCCATCGCTGCCGAAGATTCCAACCGCGGACGAAGCGGGGCTCCCCGGCTTCTTCGCCTCGCTCTGGTACGGGCTCTGGGTGCCAAAGGGCACGGCGAAGGAGGTCATTGCCAGGCTGAACGCGGCCATGACGCAGGCGATGTTCGATCCGCAAGGCAGGCGGCGGTTCGACGAACTCGGCATTCAGATTTCGCCGCTCGATCAGCAATCGCCGGAAGCGCTGCGCACCCTGCAGAAGGCCGAAGCGGATCGCTGGTGGCCGATCATCAAGGCTGCGAACATCAAGGCGGATTGAGGAAGCGTCGCTAGATCTTCTCCAGCTTGGTCAGGCAACGCGCGCGACGGACTTCATCCGGCATGTCGGTGTTGGGAAAACTAGTTTTCCAGTTCGTGACGCCGACCTCGCCAACATAGATGTCACCCTTGGAATCGAGCGCGAGCCCGTGCGGCGCCAGGAATTTTCCGGTCTCGACGCCCGGGCCGTTCTCCCCGCCGAGCCGCGCGACACGTTTTCCTTTTGCGTCGACGATGGTCAGGCGCGGGCCGAGATTGGGGACTTTGAGATTGACGGGCATGCCGGGGCCAAGCTCGCCGATGACGAAGTTCGGATGCTTGCCGCCGCAGCAGCAGAGCGCACAGGGCCGGTGCAAATTGTTCCACTGAGTTTCATATCTGCCGTTGCCGTCGAACACCTGCACCCGATGATTTTCGCGGTCGGCGACGTAGACAAAACCGTCGGCGTCGGTTGCGATGTTGTGCACGATGTTGAACTGGCCGGGGTCGCTGCCGGGCTCGCCCCAGCTTTTGATCAATTTGCCGTCGGGCGTGTATTTGTGCACGCGGGCATTGCCGTAGCCGTCGGACACGTAGATCTCGCCGCTTGGCGACAACGCGGTGTGGGTGCAGCGACGAAACGGCTCGCCGCTCATGAACGGGGCAGGCTTGCCCGGCAGGCCGATCGTGAGCAGGACCTTGCCGTCGGTCGTGCATTTGCGCACGGTGTGGTCGCCGTCGTCGGTGCAATAGAGATTGTCGTCGGCGTCGATGTGCAATCCGTGCGCACGAGAGAACAGGCCTTCGCCCCAGCTTTTGAGAAAATTGCCGTCGCGGTCGAACACGATCATCGGGTGTTCGCCGCGGTTGAACACATAGATGCGGTCCTTGCTGTCCACGGCAACCGAGGCCACGTCGGTGAGAGTCCAACCGCTCGGCAGTTTGGCCCAGTTCTCGACCACACGATAGCGATGCTCGCCTGAGCCGAGCACGACCGGCACCTGCTGCGTCACATTCATGCTGCGGCCTCCTCCATTGTCCGCACCGATCGCGGCAACAGGCCTTCCTCGATCGCCTTGATCTGCAGCGCCAGATATTTCGAATTGATCCGGCATTGCGCGAGGCTGCCGGCGATGAAATAAAGCCCGGCCTGCCTGGTGCGGGTGTACATGTTGCGCAGTTCCTGCTCCTCGCCAAAGCCCCAGATCGAGCCGACGCGTTCGGCAACGGCGTCGCCGAACAGCTTGCGCACCAGTTCTTCCTGCGGCCGGTAGCCGGTCGCCAGCACGACCAGATCGGCCTTGAGCGTATCGCCGCTCTTGAGCCGCGCGCCTTCGGCGACAAAGCGGTCGACATCGGAAAATTGCGCGAGCCTGATCGCGCCGCTGACCACGAGATCGGAGCAGCCGACGTTGAAATAATAGCCGCCACCGCGGCTGAGATATTTGAACTGCCAGCCGGTGCCGTCGTCGCCGAAGTCGAGCCTGAAGCCGACGCGTTCGAGGCCATCCAAAAGCGCCTTGTCGAGTTGTTTCGACTGCTCGGTCAGCATCATGTGGCTGCGCCTTGCGAGCACGAGCGGCATCGAGGTCGCGATCAGGTCGTTGTCTTCGAGGGTGCCCTCGTTGTAGGCGGAGTACGCAAGCTGCGCCGACGGCTCGATGTTGGTGATGAGCGTGGACGAGCGCTGCACAAGCGTCACCTCGGCGCCGCTCGAATAAAGATCCTGCGCGATATCGTGTCCGGAGTTGCCGGTGCCGATCACGAGCGCGCGCCTGCCGTTCCAGTTTTCGCCGTCGTCATAGCGGCTCGAATGCACGACCTGGCCGCCGAAATTTTCCAGGCCCGGAAGGTTTGGCAGATTCGGAATGTTGCTCACGCCGGTCGCCATCACGATGTGGCGGGGATGCATGCTGTGCGTCGTGCCGTCGGCCCGGCGCAACACCACGTCCCAGCGCTCTTTCGCCTCGTCATAGGTGCCGCGGACGAGTTCGGTGCCGGTCCAATAGTTCAACTCCATGGCATCGACATAGGCCTCGAACCAGTTCGCAAGCTTGTCCTTTGGGATGTAGGTCGGCCAGTTCGGCGGGAACGGCATGTAGGGAAGATGATTGACCTGCACCTGGTTGTGCAGTGTCAGCGCGTGGTAGCGCTTGCGCCAGTTGTCGCCGATGCGTGGCCAGCGGTCGACGATCAGCGTGTCGACATGGAGCAGCTTCAGCCTTGCCGCGATCGACAGTCCCGCCTGTCCGCCGCCGACGACGAGCACGGTCGGATCGCGGTCGGCATAGGCGAACGAGGTCTTGCGCTGGTCAAGCCAGTTGGGTCCGCGAAAGTCGCGCGAATAGGCCTGTCCGCGCGGGCGGGCACGCTCAAGCTGCTCCTCGAATCCCTTGAGTTCTTCGAGTGCCGTCAACAGGGTCCAGGCTTTCAGGCGACCGTCGTCGTCGGCATCCGCGATCAGCCGCACGATGCCGTGGCCGCGGCCGGTCGAGGTCTCGAACCTGAAGATTGCCTCGATCGAATTGGTTCCGGCGCGCGTGACGCGACGCGGTGCCGCTCGATCCGGATCGATCCGGAAATTCTTCGGACCGGCGCGGCGGGCGAGCGCAGGCAGTTCCTCGAGGATCGCCTCGGCGCCATTGAGGGTCTGCAACTTCCAGCTCAGCGCCAGCACGTCGCGCCAGTAGCTGTCGGGATGAAACAGCGCCTTCAGCAGGGCGCGATCGTCGCCTGCGAGTGCGCTTTCGAATCGCGCGAGCCAGCTTTCGGCGGCAACCGCGATGTCATCGGTCTTGTCCAGCATGCAGAACCTCGCCGAATTCGCCGGCCGTCTTGGTGCGACCTCTCCCTGTGAGAGAGAGGTTATACCGTTCGCAAGCGCGCAGAAAGCGGACTAGCCCGCCAGCGACAGCATGTGGCTCTGATCCGGCGGAATGAATGATGAAGTATAACAACGATAACAATGATTTAGATTTTTAAAACGACCGAAAACCAACGATCGACCAGTTATCGCCACGGTTCGCCGCGGAATTTTTCGCTTCTCTCCGGAGCGGAAACGCGCGACTAGTAACGCCTCGCCCGGTAAGTGGGTCCATCCCTCCAACTACGGAGAACGAAATGAGACTAGTAGCCACGAGCGAAAGCTCGGGGGCCGCTTCGTTTTGTTTTAACTCTGTAGTTAGAAGGCGAACATGGACGACCTGCTTAAGCAACCCCTGGCGCTGGCGCCGGTTAGGCTCGCCGAATGTCCGCTAATGACCCAACTCGGACGTCAATCTAGTCGGCAATTAGCTCGTTCGACCCCTTCCAGAATGATGGTTTGGCCCGATAATGTGCCATTGTTGACCCCTGGGGACGGATATGGCGCGGTCATCGAGAACGGGCGGCAAGAGGGGCGCGGCGACACCGCGCAAGGCAAACCCTATAGGGGGCCGCAATCCGAAGTCACGCTCCCAAAAAGCCCTAAACAAGAAGGCCTCGCGAACCAAATCGTCAGTAACCGATCTCAAAAAGCAGATCGAGCATCAAGCGCGAGAGCTTGAAGAGGCGCGGCAGCAACAGGCAGCTTCTTCGAGGGTGCTGCACATCATCGGCACATCCCCTGGCGCTCTGACGCCTGTTTTTCATGCAATCGTGAAGAACGCAGTGGAGCTTTGCGGAGCTCGCTTGGGCGCGGTGTTCAAAATGGAAGGCGATCTGCTGCACTTGGCGGCCGACTACAATTTTGGAGCCGCTCACCGTCAATTGTTTGAGACAATGTACCCGATGACGCCAAATCGGGGCCACATCTCCGGTCGGGCCATTCTCACGCGCTCCACCGTTCAAATTCCGGATATCAATGCTGACGAGGACTACAGGGGCCTCGAAGCCAAACAGTCTGGCTTTCGCAGCTTGCTCGCAGCGCCGCTTCTAAAGGGCGACCGAGCCATCGGCGCAATCGTAATTTACAAAGCTGAGCCGGGCACGTTTACTGCGCGACAGCTGGCTCTACTCCAAAACTTCGCGGCCCAGGCCGTCATCGCCATCGAGAACGCGCGGCTGTTCAGCGAAGTGGAGGCGCGCACGCGCGACCTTTCGGAGGCCCTCACCTACCAGAGCGGCAGCGCCAATATCCTAAGCGTGATCGCATCCTCGCCGACCGACGTCGCACCGGTGCTGAAGGCCATCGTCGAAAGCGCCTGCGAACTTTGCGGAGCCTATGATGCCGTCGTCCTTTTGAAGGAAGGCGATTATCTGCTCTTCGGGGCACATCACGGCTCTATCCCAATCGAGATCGGCAGCCTGCTGATCAGCCGGAACTGGACCCCCGGTTTGGCGGTGATAGAGCAGAAGCCGGTGCATATTCACGACCTGCTTTCCTCCGAAGGGGATCAGGTCCCGGAAGCTCAACGGCGCGCAAGGGAATTTGGCTATCGCACCATCGTCAGCGTTCCGATGTTGCGCGAAAAGGAGAGCATCGGCGTGCTCGCGCTGCGCCGAGCGGAAGCGCATCCCTTCAGCGACAAGCAGATCGCCCTGCTGCAGACCTTTGCCGACCAGGCTGTCATCGCCATCGGCAACGTTCGCCTCTTCGAGGAGGTGCAGGCTCGTACTCGCGAATTGACAAAGTCCCTGGAGGAGCTGCGCACCACGCAAGACCGGCTCGTGCAGACACAGAAACTTGCCTTACTGGGTCAACTAACCGCCGGTATCGCGCACGAGATCAAGAACCCACTTAACTTCGTCAATAATTTCTCGGGCATTTCTGCCGAACTGATTGATGAATTGCAGGACACATTAAAGGGTGTGTCGCTCGACGATAAAGCCCGCGCTGAAATTGAAGAACTGGCCGACACGCTAAAGGGCAATTTCGACAAGGTCGTACATCATGGCAGACGCGCGGATGCCATCGTCAAGAATATGCTGCAGCACTCGCGCGAAGGCTCAGGCGAGCATCGGATAATTGATATCAATGCGCTCGTTGAGGAAAGCCTCAATCTCGCATGGCACGGAGCGCGGGCCGAGACGCAGGGTTTCGAGATCAAGCTCAAGCAATCCTTTGATCCGTCTGCAGGTGGGGCAGACATTTTCCCGCAGGACATCCGGCGAGCACTACTAAATCTGATTACAAACGGCTTCTACGCGACCAAGCGCAAAGCAGAGGCCAGCGATGGCGACTACGAGCCAACTCTGACGGCCTCGACCAAGAACCTTGGCGATCATCATGTGGAGATCAGGATTCGCGATAACGGCACAGGCATCGCGCCTGACGTGAAAGAAAAGATGTTTGAACCGTTCTTCACTACCAAGCCGACGGGGGAAGTTACGGGCCTTGGCCTCTCGATCAGTCACGATATCATCGTGAAACAGCACGCGGGCATAATCG
>Ga0310912_10000567_pt1 | contig 18683 bp, 15 predicted proteins | sample GREbulkMGOX080_FD_203443 | JGI IMG/M metagenome (GOLD analysis project Ga0310912, IMG submission 203443) | Lab enrichment of tropical soil microbial communities from Luquillo Experimental Forest, Puerto Rico - GRE.bulkMG.OX080 | ecosystem: Environmental > Terrestrial > Soil > Tropical forest >...
GGATGAGACGACATGAGCCAGACCCGCAACGATCAGGCCGGTGCCGCCCATGACGACGATCTTCATGGCCTAACTCCCTTGTTGATGACCACCGCCCCCAATCATCACAGGGCACCTGCCAATTTCTGCAACGATCCGCCGAACTGCGGGCGAGTGTGAACATCAGACAGTCTGCTTTGGTTCCATGCTCTGAATGGACACCATCAGCGCTTCACTGCCAACGCACTGACGAGTTTTACGTGATGCTCCTATTCCAGCCATTCCTGAGCTTTAAGGGTGTGTCAGAAGGGTCGGTCGGGCGTATCGAACGCTGACACAGGGAGGCATCGGGCTGGTCGAATGGCGACGCGTGCCCAATCATGAAATCTCGCATCCACCTCCGGTGTCCCGCTCGATGTGGTTTACGTATACTTCGGCTCCATGTTCCGCAGTCCCACTCGCCCATGTCGCCCGTCGCCGCGTTCGAGTTCACATTTCTCCTGCTAGTAGCGGTCCTCGGCCTGGAACTGCTCGCCAAGCACGAGGTCTTCCCCGCGACGGTTCGCACGCGCGGTGACGCTTTTTGGCGTTTAGTGATCTATCTGCTGGAAGCGCTCGTGTTCATCCTGATCGGCTTGTCGCTGCGGGGCGTCATAGAGCGGCTCGGCGGCGTCGGCGATGCCTTGGCCACGCTCGCCGCCCCAGTTCTGGCGATTGTCGCCGCTGTCGTCCTGTCTCGCTTTGCCTGGGTGTTCACATCGGACGGTCTGCGGGCAATATTCGATCGCATCAGAGGGCGGCGCCAGTCGCGCTGGCTTGGTCCCTCGACGGTGATGAGCTGGGCCGGGATGCGCGGCGTCGTGACCCTGGCGATTGCCCTGTCGTTGCCCGAAGCGATGCCCGGACGCGATCTGATTCTAGCCGCCGCCTTCGCGGTCATCCTTGTGACGGTGATGGTGCAGGGCAACACGATCGGTCCGTTGATCCGGCTATTGCGCCTGCAAGCCGTGGAAGCGGAGAGCGGCCGTCAGCTAGGCCACGAACACGCAATGGCGCGGATGGCTGCGGCACAGTTTGCTGTTGTCGAGCGCTTATCGCAGCAGCCCGACGGCAGCCAGAAGCACCCTCGGCTGCTCGAACAATACGGCTACCGAGCGCGCCTGACCGAACGCTACAGCAGTGAGGCCGGGGCGCGGGCCGCCGCCCGGAAGGAGCATTTCGAAGTCGTGCTCGCAGCCATTGCGGCAGGGCGCGCGGAGATCGTGAGACTGCACCGATCGGGTATGATTCATGACGAAGTGCTCCGCACCTTGGAATCCGACCTCGACCTGCAGGAGCTGGCGGCGCGAGCGGTCGTGAACGAGGCGATGTCGTAGCAACTCGATCGAGGGCTACCGAGTAAGTGAACCGCACCCCGACGCGCTGACGATGCCCTTGTCCACTATCGGAAAGAGGACCGCTTACGGCGCAAAGGCATCGCCGACAAGCAGCATGGCAGAGTGGGCCTTTCACGCGAAGCCGATATTTACCATCGGTTTCATCCGTCTGATCGTGTGATCGGAAATCCCGCCAATGACCGGCATCCTATCCTCGCCTTGCACTGTTGCCGAGCAAGGCGCGATGGCTCGGGCCCTCGACCGGCGCTGCCGCTCGTGTGGCCTCCACCAATCGGATCCGCGCGGGCGCGGGGATTGAGCGACCTCATTGCGCCAACCGGTAAAGATCGACGCCGCCATTATAGTTCGGCACGTAGATTTGACCGCCGTCGACCACCGGCGGGTCGAACTTGTTGAACAGAAACTGGATGTTCCACTGCTGCGAGTCCCATAAGACCTTCAGTGATCCGTCTGCCGCGAGGTGCACCGGGTCGTAAACCATGAAGCGGCCGTTCACGACCTGAGCATTCGCATCGCCGTACGGAATCGTACAGAAAAGGAGCGCCGAATCGGGGTCCGCTCCATTGCTCGATCCTGAGCAAAATCCGCCCGGCATCCCGCCTGGCGGCTTTTCCCTCACGGCGTTGCTCGCATATTCATGGCTTTGCGCGACATAGGTCAATGCGCCGGTCGAACTGACCTTCCATTTATGAAGCTGAGAATTCTCGCCCCATGCGAAGATCACCCACGAATTCAGCACTGGGTCGAAGTACTGCACTGGCGTCATATGGAGATGCGCCGTATCGCCCCACGGAAAGAAGTTCAAAGTCCGGGGATCGTTCGGGCAGGGGTCGACCGGCCCTGGGCTCATGGTCAGCCAGATCGGGGGTGCAGCCAGCTTAGCACAATTCGCTTTCGGATTGGCGAGATCGGCGACTGTCGTTCCGCCCAAGTTCACGGTCTTGATCGGATAGGCGAGGCCGTCCTTGCCGCCGGCAATGCACACGCCGATCGGAAACAGGCAAGCGGGACCCGCCGATCCAAAATCCTCGTCCGACCATGCGCCTTGCGCCAATTCGGGGAAGACGAGAACTGTCGGCCGACCTCGGTCATTGATTATCGCCTCCAGTCTCGCGTTTTTCAAAGCCTCGTTCATCCCGCCGCCGGCCGATTGCATCAGAGCTTCGGAGGAAGCGCTTACGCCCGAAGGCCGCATGGTTGGCTGCGGCTTCTGCCCGGTTCGGGCGAAGTCCGTCCAGGGCGTCCAATGATCGACCACCTTAAGCGCGGCTTCCGAATTTCCTGACGGTGGTGTGTATTGCAGCTTGAGGAATGATTCGCCCCATTGGGTGGCGCCATCGAAATCGCCATTGCCGGTGGTAAGATAGAGCAAGCCTTCCGCGTCTGCCGCAGGACCTTGTCCGGCCATCCACACGCCCGCACCCTCGCCCGCCGAGAGCGCCAGCATCGTACTTACCTTGTTGGTCGCAACGTCAAAGGCGAAGCAAAAGCCGGATGCGCCTGCCGCAGTCTCGAGTACCGTTCCTGCACATCCGAACACTGTTTTGACGCCGTTGATGTTGGTTTCGACGAGCGCTGACCGCTGTTTGCGCATGCCGGCGTTGAAGTCCTGATTGCCGCTCTTTCCTTCGATCAGAACCGGGGGAACGACCTCGCTCCCATCCGCGACGTTCAGCACGAACATCTGATAGCGGGCCTTCGTCGGGTCGCCGCTCTTGTCCGGTGAAACCCAGCAGACCTGGTAAAAGCGCTGTGTGTCGGGGTCGACCACTCCCGTGGAGAGACAGCCCCAAAATTGATTGATCTGATGAAGGTCGATGTTTTTGGACCCGGTGACCGGCACTCCCAATGTGACCTGCCAGATGCCAGACCCATCATGGGCGTCGACCCCTCGTACGATGTCGGCCATCGACGGCAGCACTAGTACGTCGCGGGTTCCGAGCGCCGTCTTCACATTGGGTAGGATCAGCGGCTGCGCTTCCATGCCGCGCGCATCCCCGATGACCGGAATGATCGTCGCACGGATCAAGCCTTTGGCCGCAACCGACGCCTGCGTCAGTTGCCTCTCACGCGGATTCCAACCGCTTCTCGAATTATCCGCGGAGCGAGTCAACCAAGGCTCCATGGTCGTTTGCGCCGCGGAAGTCTCGGTGACGCCAAGAAGAAGCGTGACGATCAACAGAAAAAGATGGCAAGGCTTCATCTGTCCACTCCCACGGAGAGCTGGGACATGTCCACTTTCGGATCTCATCCCAGTTCGGACCATAGGCCCGGAGCGTGAAGCCCCGATACGGCATGTTACGGGCAGATATAGCCGGCGCCGCTCGGGCTCTTGAAGCAACCGACCGACTCGGGGAAGAGGTGCTTCGGCAGCCACAGCACGACGTCGGGCAAGAATATCGCAGCTGCGATCGTCGCGAAGAACACGACATAGATCGACAGTGATGCGCGCAACGCCGCGGAAAAGCGCACGCCGACGAATTTCGACGCCATCAACAGCGCCAGCCCGTAGGGCGGGGTGATCAGGCCGAAGGCCAGGGTCACGATCAGCACGACACCCATATGCACCGGGTTGATCCCGCCGATTTCGGTCAATGACGCAACGATCGGCATGAAGATGACGATGCACGGGATCGGCTCGATGAAATCGCCGACGATCGTGAAGAGGGCGACCAGCGCGAACATGATCTTGTAGGGATCGTTGCCGGCGAGACCGGCAATCCAGCCGGAGACGACGATCGGGCCGCGCACATAGGCGAGCATCCAGCCAAAAGCGGAGGCGGCGCCGATCGTGATCAGCGGCAGCGAGTAGATCAGCCCGGCATGAGCGAAATCGCGCGGCAAATGGCGCAAATGCCCGAAATTGAGCAGCGGGATGACGACGACGAGGATATAGACGATGGCGACGACCCCGGCCTCGCGCGGGGCAAACCACCCGGTCATGATGCCGCCCAGCAGGATGATCGGGATCATCAGCGGCAGGGCCGCGGCCTTAGTCGCTTCGGCGAAATTCCCGAACGACGAGCGCGGCCGGCGAAACCCGGAGGGGCCAAAGAAGTAGCAGTAGATCATCAGCCCGAAGCCGATCATCAGCCCGGGGGCGATGCCGCCGAGAAACAGACCGGCAATCGAGACATTGCCGATCGCGCCATAGACCACCGCCATGATGCTGGGCGGCACCAGATTGGCGATCGTCGCCGCCGCCGCGATCAGCGCTGCGACAAAGGCGGCGTCATAGCCCTCCTCGGCCATCGGCCGCGCCATCGTTCGGCTCAATACCGCGACGTCGGCTGATGACGAGCCGGACATGCCGGAGAAGAACATGCTGAAGACCGTCACCACTTGCGCCAGCCCGCCGCGCACATGTCCGACCAGTGCCTGCGACAGGTTGGCGATGCGGACCACGACATTGGCCGAGGTCATCAGTTCGCCGACGAGCAGAAAGAACGGCACCGCCATCAGGGGCTCGGCGTCGATGCCGTTGAACAGCTGGGCGATGATCGAAGGCAGGCTGACCGGGGTGAAGAGGGTGCCGATCACGACCCCGGCGATCAGCGAGAACGCCACCGGCACGCCGAGATAGCCAAAGGTCAGAACCAATACGGCCATCAAAGAGACGATCAGGCCGTTTTGCGTCACCGCACGAACTGCTCCTCGACATGGCTCTGGCCGGCAAAGCCGTTGCGCCAGCCGTTGACGAGCTGCTCGACCGTGAAGAGCGCGATCAACGCCCCCGAGACCGGGATCGCGGCATAGAGCGAGGCGAGCGGCGTCATCGACAGCATGCGGAAATTGCCGAACCCGGCGAGAAAATTGAGGTAGCCGAACCAGACCATGCACAGCCCCGCGCCGAGCACGACCAGGCGGTTGAAGGTCTCGACGACCAGCCGCGTCCGGCCGATCATCGCCTCGGTGATGGCCGACAGGCAGAGATGGTCGTTGCGCCGCGTGGCCGCCGCCGCTCCGGCGAAGATGCCGTAGACGAAGAAGGTCATCGTGACCTCCTGCAGCCACAGCCAAGGGTGACCGAGCGAGCGCGTCACGACGTCGAGAAAGACCGTCGTGCTGAACCCGGTCAGGGTGACACCACACAAGAGCATCAGAACGTGCTCGACCGGGTCGAGCGCCCGCCATTTCAAATGGCGGTCCCTTTCCAGCACCAGCCCATAGCGCCGCTGCGTCACTCGATGACCTCGTCGGCGCGACCCCCACCCTGACCTGCCCCTGCTTGCGCGGGAGGAAATGGGAGAGGGCGAAATAGCGCTGACTTCATTCGATGACCTCGTCGGCGAGATCGAGGATCGCCGGTAGGATTGGGCTGAACACTCCATCTTTTTGGTCGCTGTTGGCGATGCGCTGTTGTTGACCGCTTGACCGCTGTCGTCGACCGTGTACACGTGAGGTTGATCGTTGCCCCCGGTGCCGCTAAGGATCTCGCCGCGTTACCGGCGCACGCCGCGCGCGCGTTATTGTCCAGGGTCGAGGCCTTCGCCGCCGATCCCTTCGCGTTACATCCCGCGGCTCGGCCGTTGCGCGGCCACGCGGATCGGGTGCGGGTACGGCACGGAGACTGGCGCGCGGTCTGCCGTATCGACTGCGCCGCTGAAATGGTCACCTTGGAGCGTGTTGAGCATCGCAGAGAAATATACCGGTGAGCCAGAAGCCTGATACCGTGACCCTGACCCGCGCCGAGTACGACGCGCTGATCGAGCGTGTCGAGGACGCAGAGGACAACGCCTTTCTCGATAGGGTCGACGCGCGCGAGCGTGCGATCGGCAAAGAGCGCGCGCGGGCAGACTATTTGCCGGCCGAACTGGTGCGTCGACTGATCGACGGCGAGCATCCGGTTCGCGTCTGGCGTTCCCATCGCGGCCTCACCCGCGCTTCCCTCGCCGAGGCCGCCAGGATTGCGCCGAGTTATCTGAGCGAGATCGAAACCCGCCGCAAGCCCGGCAGCTTTAGCGCGCTCGCGAAGCTGGCAGCAGCATTGCACATCTCGCTCGACGATCTTGCGGCTTGGCTCGAGCCGCAGCAGGAGTGATTGGTACCTCATTCGATGACTTCGTCGGCACGGGCGAGGATCGAGGGCGGCACCGTCAGGCCAAGCGCCTTGGCGGTTTTCAGGTTGACAACCAGCTCGAAGATCGTCGGCTGCTGGACCGGCAGATCGGCGGGCTTGGCGCCGTTGAGGATCTTTCCGGCATAGATGCCGGCTTGGCGAAACGCCCCTGTGAGGCTCGTTCCATAGCTGATCAGACCGCCCGAATCCGTGAATTCACGCCTAGTATAGATCGCCGGGACGGCATAGCCTGATGCAAGCGCCACGACTTGCTCACTCCGGGCGGTGAAGAACGGGTCGGCTTCGACGACCAGCCCGCCGGCGTGCTGTTGGACGAGTGAGGCGAAGGCGGCGTCGATCTCACCCTCGATGCCGGCCTTCAGGATATGAAGTTGCAGCCCCTTCACGCGGGCCGCTTCCTGCATGTCTCTGATGACGCCCTCGCTCTGAGGATTGTTCGGATTTACGAGCAGGGCGATCACCCCGGCCTGGGGAACCAAATCGGAAAGCAGCTCGAGCCGCTTGGGCGTCAGCTCGGCGGCGAGAATGCTGACGCCAGTGAGGTTGCCGCCCGGCCGGGCGAGGCTCGCGACGAGGCCCAATTCGGCCGGGTCGCCGCCGCTGACGAAGACGATCGGGATCGACGGGGTCACACTTTTGGCGGCTCGTGCCGAAGGGATGCTACTTGCCGCGATGACGTCAGCCCTGCGGTCGACGAACTCGGCAGCCAATATAGGCAGCCGGTCATAGCGGCCCTCGGCCCAGCGCTGTTCAATCGCTAAATTTTGTCCTTCGACCCAGCCGGTTTCGCTCAACCCCTGGCGAAACGCGGCCAGCAACGGTGCATTAGAGCCGGGCGAACCGCTGCCGAGAAAGCCGATCACCGGCAGCTTGGTCGGTTGCTCGGCGATTGCATCGGCAAAGCACAGCGGGCCGGCGAGGATCGCGGCCGATCCGCCAATAAATGTTCGACGCTGCATCGCCTCCCTAGTGCTTCTCGAAGCCTTTGGCCTTATTTGACATTTCTGACCAGCTGCAGAACTTTGACAGCGCCGGGCCCGAGCTGCTTCGTCAACTGGTCCTGCAATGGCTCCGCCTCTTTGACAAAGCCCGATTTGTCGACGTCCTTGACGAACTTGACACCGATCTTTTCGAGCCGCGCCATCGACTCGTGTTCGAGCTCCAAAGCTTTTGCCGGCATCGTGCGCCCGACCTCGTCGGCCGCCGCCTGGACCCAGCCTTTCTGCGCGTCATTGAGGCTGCTCCAGAGCTTGTCGCTGACCCAGACGACATTGTTGTTCGCCTCGTGCTCGGTCAATGACATGATCGGCGCCACCTCGTAATGCTTGTTCATCTGATAGACATTGATGCCGTTCTCGGCCGCCTCGACGACGGCGGTCTGCAATGACGTATAGACATCGCCGAATGGCATATGGATGGTTTGCGCGCCATAGGCCGGGAACATCGTGTCCTCGGTCGCGGTCGCCTGGACGCGGACCTTGACGTTCTTCAAGTCTTCGAGGCGATGGATCTCGCGCTTGCTGTAGATGTCGCGGAAACCCATCGTCCCGAGCGCCAGCGTGTGCGCGCCCTCGACCTTCGAATTCATCATCTCGCGGAACGCTGCCACCACCGCCGGATCGCCGAGCGCCTTTTTAAGATGGTCCTCGGAGCGAAACACGAAGTGGATCGAAAACACGCCCGCTTCCGGCTGCACCGTCGCCGAATTTGCCGTCGAAGTGATCGCGAAGTCGATATCGCCAGTGCGTAGTTTCTGCAGTACCTGGGGCTCCTGACCGAGCTGTGCCCCGGGGAACTGGTCAATGATCATTGTCCCGTGGCTCAGCTCTTGGAGCTTGTTGGCAAAGGTGTCGGCGGCGATGCCATAGGCGGTCGTGTGCGGCTGGTCGTAGGCGAAGCTGAAATGGCGCGCCTCGGCGGCCTTGGCGTCAATCGCATTGGCGGCAGTGCAGCAGAGCACGATTGCAAACAGGATGCCTTTGCGGCGCATGCGAACCCCCCTTAGTTCCACAGCTGTGCAGTGGCGACCCTGGCACCCTCAGCTAGTGCGGCGAACTTGGCCCAGACGACAGAAGGCGCCACGGCGTTATTCACAAAAGCGAAGGTCGCAAAGCCGCAATCGGCGCCGGCAATTACCCGCTCGCGTCCGACGATGTCGGCATAATGGCCGATCCGCTGGGCGATCAGCCGCGGATGCTCGACAAAATTGGTCGTCGAATCGATTACCCCGGGTATCAGGATCTTGTCGTCCGGAATTTTCTTGCCGCGCAGATCCTCCCACTCATGCGCGTGCCGCGGATTGGCCGCTTCGAACGACAAGCCAGCCGGTCGCGCCCGCATACAGATGTCAAAGGTCTTGGCCAGCGGGATGTCGTGGGTGTGCGGCCCCTCGTAATTGCCCCAACAGAGATGCATGCGCATCGCTTCGGGCGGGATATTGGCGGTCGCATGATTGAGTGCCGCGATATTGCGCTCGGCAATGCGCAGGAACTCCTCGTCGGAAAGATGCTGGTACTGGTTGTGGCGGGCCGAGCCGAGATCGGGTGCGTCGATCTGCAATATGAAGCCGGCTTTGACGATCGCCTCGTACTCGACCTTCAAGGCATTGGCCAAGGCATCGACATAGGCGTCCTCGTCCTGGTAATAACGGTTTGGCACGAATTTCGTCAGCACCCCGGGCGAGGCGGCATTCATAAAGGCTTCGACCGGTTTCACTGTGGCGCATGCGGCAGTGAGATTCTTTAGGTCGGTCTCCAATGGCAGCCGATCGCTGTAGGTGACTGGCCCGGTACAGCACGGCACCGCCTCGCGGCTGAACCATGAAATGCGGCGCGTCTCGTTGAGCCGCTGCATGTAATCGGGATGATCGAGAAGGTCGCGATGCGCGGCACTCTGCGGGGGCTTGTCGTTGTCGCCGCCGCGAAACAATCCGATCCCGGAAAAGCGGTGGCGAATGTAGGTGGTGTAGGAGATCTTGCCGAGCTCGCCGTCGCAGACGCTGTCAGTTCCCACCGCGACCTGCTTTGCGACAATCTCCCGGACGGCGCCGGCGAGGCGTTTCTCGAACGCCGCCTGATCAAATTCGCGGCCGGTCTCCCGGGCCTCCAGCAAGGCCAACAGCTCCGGCGGCCGCGGCAGGCTGCCTACATGGGTTGTCAGGATGCGGTCGGTGCTGAACTTCATCTCGTGCGCGCCCCTCCTGTTGGGTCTCGGATGGTTTCACGCGCCGCCAAATCGTGCAAGGTATGGCGGGTCGCAATCGGCCGGGCGTCGGGGAGCAACTCCTGTACGGTGCCTTCAAACTCGATCAGGTCTTCCTTGGCCAAACAGATCTCCTCGAAAAAAGGGACGGGGCGCCGCGAACCCCGCCAATCGTTGTTATTTCCTCCCTCAGCCGTGTTCAAATTCGTTGTTCCCGAAGCTCAAATCCCGTTGTTTTTCGAATCCCGAATTTTCCCCTAAGTATCTGAAACAAAGCCTATCCTTGGCCCGGCAGCCGCAGTGCAAGGCTGTGCAGCCGCGAAATTCGTTGTTTTTCGACGCGGCCGAACCACAAAGGGGCGGCCGGTCTGAGGAGAGGGCGGAATGTTACACGGGGGCGCCGCGGGCGTTGGACAGAAATACCCGCTCCGCCATATAAGCTGGCGGCCATGGGCAAGATCCCGTTCCTGAAGATGCACGGCTTGGGCAACGATTTTGTCGTGCTCGACGGCCGCCGCGCTGCAATCGCTATCGATGCGGCAGCGGCACGCGCGCTGGCCGACCGGCGGACCGGCATCGGTTGTGACCAAGTGATCCTGCTGGAGCCGCCGCGTCATCCTAGCGCGCAGGTCTTGATGCGCATCCGCAACCCGGACGGAGCCGAGGCGGAGGCATGCGGCAACGCCACGCGCTGCGTCGCCGACCTGCTGCGGCGAGAGACCGGCGATCACAAGGTGCGGATCGAGACCATTGCCGGCCTGCTCGAAGCCGAAACCTTGCCGGGCGGGCGCGTGGCGGTTGATATGGGCCGGGCGCGCACCGGCTGGCACGAGATCCCGCTCGCGCGGGACATGGACACCGAGTGCGTAGAGCTAACGCTCGGCCCGCTCTCGGCGCCGGTTTGCACCAATATAGGAAATCCGCACGCGACCTTTTTCGTCGAAGATGTCGAGGCGGTCGATCTCGCGGCGCTCGGCCCCATCCTCGAACATGACCCTCTGTTTCCCCAGCGCGCGAATATCGGCGTCGCTACGATCCGCGACCGTGGGAAGATCCGGCTGCGGGTATGGGAGCGCGGCGCCGGGGTCACCCGCGCCTGCGGCAGCGGCGCCTGCGCCGCGCTCGTCGGGGCGCACCGGCGGGGGCTCGCCGGACGCCAGGTAGTCGTCGAGCTCGACGGCGGATTTCTCGATATCGCCTGGCGCGAGGACGGGCACGTGGTCATGACGGGACCGGTCGCGCTGAGTTTCAAAGGCGCCGTCGACCCGACCCTGCTCGCAGGGGTTGATCGCCACCATGTCTGAGACCGAGATCATCACCTTCGGCTGTCGGCTGAACGCGTTCGAGTCCGAGGTCATCCGCCGCGCAGCCGCGGCAGCTGGGCTCCGAGACGCGGTCATCGTCAACACCTGCGCGGTCACTGCCGAGGCCGAGCGCCAGGCGCGCCAGGCGATCCGCCGGGCCCGCCGAATGCATCCCGAGGCGACGATTATCGTCACGGGGTGCGCTGCTGAGCTTGCACCGGAGCGTTATGCCGCATTGCCTGAGGTCAACCGCGTCCTCGGCAATCGCGCCAAGCTCCGGCCGCAGAGCTATCTCCCCGAAGGTTTGGCCTCCGTGGATCTGGCGGAGACCGCCGGCCATCTCGTCGACGGCTTTGCAGGCAAGAGCCGCGCCTTTCTTCAAGTCCAGCAGGGCTGCGACCACCGCTGCACCTTTTGCATCATTCCCTATGCCCGCGGGCCCAGCCGCTCGGTACCGATCGGCCGTGTCGCCGGTCAGGCGCGCCGTCTGGTCGCGGCCGGATACCGGGAGATCGTATTAACCGGCGTTGATCTGACCGCCTACGGGGGCGATTTGCCCGGCGCCCCGAGCATCGGCCAGATGGTGCGCCGGCTCCTCGCAGCGGTGCCCGAACTCGAGCGCCTGCGCCTCTCCTCGCTCGATCCGGCGGAGATCGATGTGGCATTGTGGGACCTCCTGGCCGGCGAAAAGCGGCTGATGCCGCACTTGCACCTGTCGTTGCAAGCCGGCGACGACCTGATCCTCAAGCGCATGAAGCGGCGGCATTCGCGCGCCGAGGCGATTGCCGTCGCCGGGCGCGCCCGGGCATTGCGTCCGGAGGTGGCGCTCGGCGCCGATCTGATTGCCGGCTTTCCGACCGAGACCGAGGACATGTTTCGCCGGAGCCTCGATCTCCTCGCCGAATGCGAGCTTGCCTTTGTGCATGTCTTTCCCTACAGCGCGCGGCCGGGTACCCCAGCTGCTCGCATGCCGCAGCTTCCCAATCCGCTGGTCAAGGAGCGCGCAGCACGTTTGCGCGCCGCGGGCGAGGCCGCCCTTGCGGCCGAACTGTCTTCCCGGGTCGGCAGCGAGACCGATGTTCTTATCGAGCGCCCCGGGATTGGCCGGGCCGAGTTTTATGCTGCCGTGCGCTTTGCTGCTGCCGGCGACCCGGGATCAGTCCGACGCATGCGCCTGGTGGGCAGCAACGGGAAGAGCCTTGCTGGAGTATCGGTTCAATGAGGTTTTGGCGACGCCGCGAGGGCGCTGAAACGACAGAAGCCGAGTTTGAGGAGCGAGAAAGCTTCTCGCCCGGTGAAGATGCGCCGGTTGAAGCACCGCAGTGGGAGCAGGTACCCGAAGTCGTCGAGACTGAGGAGCGCCGCGGCTGGCTCAGCCGGCTCAAGGCGGGGATGGCCCGCAGTTCGACGCGGCTTACCCAGGGCATCAATACGATCTTCAACCGTCGCCGCCTCGACGATGAGGCGCTCTTCGACCTTGAGGAATTGCTGATTTCAAGCGACATGGGGGTCGGTGTCGCGGGTGAGGTTGCCGAGGCGTTGCGCCGGACCCGGTTCAACCAGGAGGTATCGCCGGAAGAGGTCCGCGCCGCGCTGGCCGATCAGGTGATCCGGCTCGTCGAGCCGGTCATGAAGCCGCTGCGTCTCGATCTGACGAAGAAGCCCTTTGTCATCCTCGTCGTCGGGGTCAACGGCGGCGGCAAGACCACTACGATCGCCAAACTCGCTAAGCAATACCGGGACGACGGCCTAAGGGTCGTGCTCGCGGCCGGAGATACTTTCCGCGCGGCGGCGGTGGAGCAATTGCAGATCTGGGGCGAGCGAACCGGATGTCGTGTAGTGGCGAGGCCCGAAGGCGCGGATGCTGCGGGGCTCGCCTACGACGCGCTCGTCCAAGCGCACGACGAGGGAGCCGACATATTGCTGATCGATACGGCCGGGCGTTTGCAAAACAAGGCTAATTTGATGGCCGAATTGCAAAAGATCGTCCGCGTTCTCAAAAAGGTCGATCCGCTGGCGCCTCACTCGGTCTTGCTCGTGCTCGATGCGACCACCGGCCAGAACGCCCATTCCCAGGCCGAAATCTTCCGCGAAATGATCGGCGTGACCGGGATTGTCATGACCAAGCTCGACGGCACCGCGCGCGGCGGAGTGCTGGTATCGTTGGCCGAAAAATACGGCATCCCGATCCATGCGATCGGGGTCGGCGAGACTGCCGACGATCTGCGCCCGTTCGAGGCGCGGGCCTATGCGCGCAGCCTCGTCGGGCTCGAACCGTAGCGGACCATCAAGTGCCCGGCGGGTTGATGCGGGCAGTGAAATCGCGTGTCGCCCGCGCCTCCCGATCGTGCTGAAGCGCCCAGCTGACCGAGGGGAACGCGAGTTCGCTCCACGGGATCCCCTCCCAGTCGAAGAGCCGGACCTCAAGGCTCTCCGGTCCTGGCTCGATGGCTTGGTCCAGTAGACGCGCGCGATAGATCAGCTGCACCTGGCTGATCCGCGGGATATCGTAAATCGCCAGCAATCCTTCGATCTCGATGCGCGCCCGGGCCTCCTCCCAGGCCTCGCGCTCGGCGCCAGCGCTTGCCGACTCGTTGAGCTCGAGATAGCCGGCGGGCAGGGTCCAGTAGCCGTGGCGCGGATTGATCGAGCGGCGGCACAACAGGATGCTCTCACCCCATCTGGCAACCGACCCGACGACGATCTTGGGATTGTCGTAGAGGATATAGCCGCATTCGGCGCAGATCATGCGCTCGCGGTTGTCGCCTTCAGGGATGCTTCGAACCGACGGGCCGCGCCGGTGGTTGGCGTCCGACATCGCCGATGTCGATCGCGACCGGCGGCCCGTTCAGGTCGCCGGCGGTTTGGCGACGCTCGACCGATGCCGCACAGGCGTCGCTATGGCAAGGTCACTCGGCGCCATTTCGGTGGATCAATCGCTCCGTCCGGGCGGCGATAATAGGCAGCGCGCCGAGATGGAGCAAGTTCGGTAGGTAGACGACCGTCTCGCTCGCCGGTCTCCGTCGCCGTGGGGTAGACCTTTGCGATTCCTCCTGCCACAAAATTGCCATATTCGCATTGCATAGCAAAGCTGCCGAGGTAGATGCGGGGGAGGGAGGTGCGACGGGATCCGATTGGCCATCGCAACTTTCAGGAGAATGTTTGCTGCTGATTCGCTGCAGACCTGACGATGGCCAGTGCTCAACGCAATTTCAGATTGTAACGGCCCACCGCCAGAGGTGCTAAAACTTTTGCAAACCCGCGCTCGCGCGGTAAGCCGCCTCGCGATGCCGTTTGCTCTCGACAAGCTCGCCTTCGACGCCGCGCAAGTCGCGCGTGTCTCCTGGTTCTTTGGGCAGAAGCTGTTAGCCGCGCGGGTCAGCCGCCCGGTGCCGTTGCCCGAGCCCCTGCGCGGGCGGCCGATGCCCGACAGGCAGCGCATTCTCAGCGATCTCTGGTCCCTGATCGAGCAGGATTGGCGCAACATCGAAACGGGATATTACGCGCGCCCGGAGGATGGCCTCGGCAGCCCTTTCGAGGCGCTGCGTCGCGCTGCTGATTTTTTTACCGATCTGAGCGCCGTCGAGCGACGGCGTCACGGCGCACCCGAGGAACGTCTTCTAAGCGAAGTGCCACCCGGCCCATACCCGCGCTACTACTTGCAGAAGTTCCATTTTCAGAGCGACGGCTATCTGAGCGATGCTTCCGCCCAGCGCTACGATCATCAGGTCGAGGTGCTATTCGGTGGCGCCGCCGCCGCCATGCGACGCCAAGCGCTAGTGCCGCTCAAGGCGGCTCTTGCGGGTCGCGGCGCCGCGCGGCTGCTCGACATCGGCTGTGGCACCGGGCGCTTTTTGCGCGAGGTTAAAGCGAATTACCCGCGGCTCGACGTGACCGGACTCGATCTCTCACCGCATTATCTCGCGGTTGCCCGACGCGAGTTGCGAGCCTGGTCGCGCGCGCGGCTCGTCGTCGCAGCGGCGGAGGCGATGCCGTTTGCCGACGGGCAGTTCGATGCGATTGTCTGCATATATGTGTTCCATGAATTGCCGGCAGGCGTGCGTCGCGCCGTGGTCGGAGAAGTCCGTCGCGTGCTCAGACCCGGCGGCATGCTCGTCTTTGTCGATTCGCTGCAGCCCGGCGACGAGCCGGATTACGACGCGATGCTCGATTATTTCCCGGTCGCCTTTCACGAACCCTATTACGCCAGTTACCTGCGGGAGGACCTCGACCGGCTGTGGAGCCCGGGCTTCACCCGGGACCAGCGCGTTCCGGCGTATTTCTCGAAGGTGCTGAGCTATCAGCGCGAGCTCTGATGGAGGTGCGAATCAAGATATAGATATTGATTGGCATCCAGCCACAAGTGTGGTACCGGATGTTGTGCATGTGGATCGGGGGGTCCACAGGATACGGGGGAACTCATGGATATTATCACCTGGACGCCGGAGCGCGTCGAACGGTTGACGCAGCTGTTCGAGGAAGGGCTGCCGACTGCCGAAATCGGGCGCCGATTGGGCCTCACCAAGAACGCCGTCATCGGCAAGCTGCACCGCATCGCGCTGGCACCGCGCGGCGGAATTCCGGTTGCTGAGCCGCAACGCAACTTCTTCGAGTTCAAAGGACCGAGTTGCTTGTGGCCTCACGGTCACCCGGACGACGCGGATTTCCATTTCTGCGGCGCCCAGCCGCTTCCCGGCAAACCCTACTGCGCCGAGCACGCGGCGATCGCCTACGTACGGCCAAAGGAGCAGAAGGAGGAAAAAGCCAAAGCCGCCTGAGCTGATCGGCGGGCCGCAAGACCGTCTGCCAGGGGCGTCAACCACGGCGTTTGAGACGGGCGCGTCTCTATCCCTTCTGGATAATCCCGCCCATCGCGGCGATTAGAAAGAAACCGAGGATCCAACCGGCGATGGCATGCCCAGCAAAATAGGCGGTCTGGCGAGGGCTAAGATTGCGCGGTTGATCGGGCTCCGGAAAAGGGTTGTCGAAGAAGTTGGTGAACTCCTTACTCAGCTCGATGATCGGTAGCAACCGGTGCAGGCTCGCCCCAAAGCGCCACCAATAGCCCTGTTGGCGGGCATTTGACGAATACCACAGGACATCGGCCCCCAGGACGGTTAGGCCGAGCACCCACAATAATACGAAGAACGTGTAAAGGCCGATGCCGTAACCGGCAATGTAGGAGAGAAAGGTCAACCACATGCAACTGCCGAGGTGGCTCCAGCCCGCACAGGCCTCGTTGCGTTCTCGCTCTCGCCCGGCGAGCTGGACCGCATCGGCCGTGTCGCGATGCCCTGCCGCGGTGAGCACAGAGCTGAGCTCGGTATAGGGCTGAGTGCTAAACGTGTGATCCCGCGCCAGCCAATCGGTCCATTCATCGGATGAGCGCATGCGCATGTCGTTGCGCCCCATCCCGCCGACCCCCCCGAGACGGTCGTAATGAAAGCCCTCAAGGTCCATCGTTGGCGGCCAAGCGTCGGCGCTGTCTTGGAAAGCGTCGACATGGGTATTGCGCAGGATTAGCGTCGGCAATGTCGCGGGGTCCGATGCATCGCATCCAGCCTCGCGCCAAGCCGGGTTGCCTAGCTGCCAGTGGACTGGAGTGGGTTTGGTGCCGTTCGGCGATGCCGCTGCAGCTGCACCGGCAGGAGCCTTGCCCCCTTCACACCACCATCCCAGACCGTTCAGCAGGAGCTCCCGGACATCAGCTCCGGAGAGGTCGAGGCGCCAAGCGGTTGACCCCCAAAGGTGAAGATTGTCGCCTATCTTGGCGCCGATCAGGGACACAGCACCCTTGAACGTCGCGCCATTGCGCATCAGGAGATTGCCGTCGACCCGCACGGGGTCGGCCAGTACTGCGCCAGCGAATGAAGATGTGTCCATTTCCAGGTTGTTCGCGATCGTGGCGCCGCGCAGGTTCACTTCGCCACCAAACGTCGCGTGGTCACGCATGAGCAGGCTGCCTGCAACATTCAATCGGTTGAGATTCGCTTTTTTGGCAAAAGATGATGTGTCCATCTCCAAGTTGATGCCGATCTTGGCACTCCCCAGGTTCACGTCGCCTCCGAACGTCGTATGGTTACGCATGAACAGGCTGCCTTCGACATTCAGCGAGTTCGCGTTCACGATGCCGACGAACGAGGATGTGTCCATTTCCAGATTGCTGCCGATCTTCGCGCTTCCCAGATCCACCTCGCCACCGAACGTCGCATGATCGCGCATGAATAGGCTGCGTTCGACCTTCACGGAGTTCGCATTCACTGCGTTGAACGAGGCGTGATCGTCCATAAAAAGGCTGCCTGCAACGCTCAGTCGGTTGAGGGTTACAGTCTTACTGAACGAAGACGTTGACATTTCCAAGTTGCTTCCGATCTTGGCGCTCCCCAGATCCACCTCGCCGCCGAACGTCGCGTGGTCTCGCATGAAAAGGTTGCCCTCTACGTCTAGGGAATTCGCATTCACTGCGCCGACGAACGAGGATGTGTCCATCTCCAGGTTGCTGCCCACCTTGGCGCCGACTAGGTTCACGTCGCCACTAACCGTCGCGTGACTGTCCATAAAAAGGCTGCCTGCAACACTCAGTCTGTTGAGGTTTACTGGTTTGCTGAACGACGAGCCGAACATTTCTAGACTGCCGCCGACCTTGGCGCCGACCAGAATTACCTCGCCATTGAACGTCGCCCCGTCACCCATAAACAGGCCGCCTTCGACGGTCAGGGAGTCGCCATTCACTATGCCGGCGAACGAGGATGTTTCCATTTCTAGATTGCTGCCGATCCTGGCGCCCAGTAGCCCAACGTCGCCTTCGATGGCTGCGTGGTCGCGCAGCAGAACGATGCTTGCGGAACGCATCCTATCGGCCCTGAGCGCGCCGGAGAGGGTGGTGCCCTGAAGAGAGAGGGCTCGGTCCCAGCGAGAGTCGGTTAGGAGGAGGCTTCCCTCAATTCGGCTCGCGTTGACCCAAACCTCCGGCGTGATCTGGGCATCGGAGAGATCGATTGTGCCATCGACCAAGGCCCCGATAAGGCGCACGCGGTGCCGCGCTACCTGATCCAGCCACTTCGGGACGGTCAATACGTCGAACAGAAATCGCGAAGGAATTCGCCGGCAGGGATCGTCCCAACCGGTTTTATTATGCGGGTCGAGCTTTCCGCAGCGCTGGCTGAAATCGGCGATCTCGTCATTGCGAATTCGCGCGAAAGCCCAGCCCACTGCAGTCTTGACGTCAGCGTATGACGCTTGTCCCCACGCGGTGGTGGCGAACGCGAGCATGAAAGTCACGATCGGCACGGCCAGACGGGGCATCGCAATCCTCCCTGCAGCGTATCGCGGCCGACGTTCGTCGGACGGCATGCCGGAGCCTGAGGCAGGCCAAGTTTATCGACTGAGCGTCAATTCTCATGCTTTTTGCCTGGCACTTAATGCGTCCGCGACGGCACGGATCAACCGCGGCGTTTGAGACGGGCCATCGCGCGGTCGAGGCCGTCGAGGGTCAGTGGAAACATTCGGTCTTCGGAGATCCGCCGGATCATCCCGATGCTGGAGGTCCCGGTCCAATATTTCGCCGGCACCGGATTGAGCCATACCGCCCGCGGATAGGCCTCAAACAGGCGGCGCAGCCACACCTCGCCCGGCTCGTCGTTCCAGCGCTCGACGCTGCCGCCCTCCTTTTCGATCTCGTAGGGGCTCATGCTGGCGTCGCCAACGAGAACGATCCGGTAG
>Ga0310912_10000578_pt1 | contig 18565 bp, 13 predicted proteins | sample GREbulkMGOX080_FD_203443 | JGI IMG/M metagenome (GOLD analysis project Ga0310912, IMG submission 203443) | Lab enrichment of tropical soil microbial communities from Luquillo Experimental Forest, Puerto Rico - GRE.bulkMG.OX080 | ecosystem: Environmental > Terrestrial > Soil > Tropical forest >...
ACCTACAAAACCACCGAACACGTGAACAAGCACATCGAGTCTGCCGAACTGCGTGATCACGAACTGAACCGCGTCGCTCACCGCGCCCGCTTTGGTGAAATCGACCGCCAGCGCAGTGAAATTGGGTCCTGGAAAGTCTTGCTGGGAAATGCTTCGGGACGCGCCTACGACGGTTGCGCCGGTTTCCAGGAACCGCCGGGTGATGAGGGACCCTAGACCTCCCTTTGCCCCTGTGATGAAAACTACCCTGTCTTTCATGAACCTTACGCCTCCTCGATTTTGTTAACCCTGGGTGGCTCATCTACTGCTGATGTATCTCGTATTCCTCTTCCACAGCCGGCCGCCTGATAACGTACAAGCCATCTGCCCCAAGCAGGAAAGTGGTGCCGGTCTCATCGTTCGTAACTTCTTGACGAACCTGCTTCACCTCATAGACGCGCTCGGGTTCACCTGAATTCACGGTTGCGAAAATCTGGTAGTTCCGAGCGTTTGCATCTGACTGCACACTCGCTTGATTGGTGACCGTGAATCCATCACCTATCAGACGGTCGCCCAAGCCATGGAACTTCAGCTCTGGAACGTTCTTAATGGTCGGGGCCTTTGCCTTGTGCAGGTCTAATACGGCCTCGCCTTGACCATCCCGGAAGCGGATAAGCTCTGCATAATCTCCAAGAGGGGAGACAAAGTCGAACGAACCAGGAGCGTCAAGTTGTGCTGCGGGCTCCTGCTTGATCTTGGCCGGGTTGGTCACATCAAAGATGGCGAGACGGGCGCCATCGTTCTGTTCGACATAGAGAAAGGTTCTGCTATCTCCTGTTGCATGAAGCACCATCGCTTGGCCGGTGACTCGTGCAAGTTCGGGAAGCTCCGCAGGCCGGAGGAGAATGACTTTGCTAGGACGGCTCCTCGGTGCTGCATAGCCGGCCATTGTGAGGGCGGCTGCGGCCACGAGGGCTAATCGAGCAATTCGGATCGTTTGTTTCTTGTTCAAGATACTGCTCCTTTCGAATAGATGATTCTGATGATTCGTTGATTTCTTCAAAACACACCCCGACACGCCTCAATGAGATTGGTTTAAGAATAAATGTCCGTTCTTTCTCCACTCTCTGAGGAGGCCATCTATTGCCAGCGGTCCAGAACCAGCGAAAACGAGGGCGGCGAGACAGGCAAGATAGAGCAGATCAATCTCGTAGCCCGGCGGCCCGAACTGGGCGCGGCCAGACATCACACTCAGCAGCTTGATCGAACTGAACCCGTAGGGGAGATGAACAGTTAGCATGGCTACGAAAAGAACCGCTGCCATTGGCACACTTACAAGGGAGACAAAAGCCCCGAGCAGAACCGCGAGGCCGCCGATGAGTTCGGTCAGAATGGTGAGCCATGCCATGAGATGAGGCGCGGGGACGCCCATCGCATACAGGATGGTGGCGAAGGCTTCGGGCCCCCTCGAGAGTTTCGCAAAGCCATGCTCCATGAAGCCGTAGCCAACAATCAGCCGTAGCGGAATAGCAGCCCAAACAGCTATCGAAGGTCTTGCCAAGAATGCAAGACGGCTGCTGCCGTCCCGTTCCAATGATTGAGTAAGTTGGTTCATATTTCAAAAGCCTCTCTATTCCTCGTGATCGTTGTCGAAGCGCGAAGCGTCAAGAGCAAACTCGTGAACTTCAAGCGCCCTTCTTCATTCATTATGATGTTATAATGTCATGGAGGTTACAGAATTTATGAAAACTCTGTCACCGATATCTCGTTCTCGAGAGTGGGATACCGCGGGTTGAAAGATACGCTGCAGCGGCCTTCCTTCAGCAGCGCTACGTTTCTGGTGCAAGCTGGGATGGATCAGCTTCGGCGGAACATCCGCTCGTATTGCCATCATGCATGACGAGTTGGTCGAGACGCTTCGGCGCAGCGGGCAGAGACGCGGTTCATCCGTTCTTCAGGGCGGTCCATTACTGGTCGTTCCCTTCGACCAACTCCCCCGGAGTTGGAGTCAAATAACCAAACAATCCTCCGGAGCCATGGTTCGGTCCAGCAGTGAAGTAGACTTGTGCGGCAGGCGCTGCCGCGGTATCGCTGTTGTTCGGATTGACGTTGCCAGGGCTTAATGCCCAAATCCCGTTGATTGTTAGGGGGCTTCCACTTGCGTTTTGCAAAAGCCCCTCAAACTTTCCGGTGGTCAGGTCGTAGGCAGCAATAAAACCGCTGGACTGTGTATCGCCACCGCCGGCGAATTGTCCGATGAGGAGATCGTGGCTGAATCGTCCGAAATCGAGGGGAGCGAGAGCGATGCCCCAAGGCGCGTTCAGCCAATCGCCGTGCTCTAAACGGCGCAAGAGACGACCGGTGGTGCTATAGATATCCACGAATCCCAACCCCGGGCCGTCTGTTTCAAAGCGCGCACCTTCTTCGTGCAGTACATAGGTGACGACAATATCGTTGCCAATGGCTTGCACATTGAACGGCACGTAATTGCGAGGAAGTTCCTTATCGAAGAACGACCGTTCAGAGGATTGGTCGCCATTCTGGGATGAGTCTTCGTCAGTTTGCTGCTGGGATAGATTTGCGGGATGGAAAGCATTGTCGTAGACATCCACGCGCCCTTTGGTGAAATTCGCCGCGTAGAGATACCGTTTGCCATCGACGAAAGCACTGGTGAGTCCGGTATAGCTTGAACCATCCGTGGTCCTGACTACGGTCACAGCCAGCGTCGAAGGCGGTGTCGACCCTGGCGCGAGAGCTACAGTGGGGTTCCATCCGGCGAGCGTTCCGTCAATCGTCGAAAAGAGGAATAAGGCTGGTTTGCCAGGTGCCAGCAAGAAATCGGTCTGGCTGCCGTTGGAGATGGTGCCTGTCGGCGAGCCCGTTGGAGCGGACTTATTGGTCGGATCGGCCGGTGGGATGGTAACAATCAGAGATTGCTTCGACCCCGCACCATGGTAGAGGGTGCTGACGCCAGTAATATTGTCAGAGACCCACCATGGGCTTCCGGAGCCGCGGGATATTCCCCAAGCATTAACCAGTTGAGGGTCGGTCACAGGAGCGACTCCTGACGTGTTGGAAACAAGATCAGTTTGGTTGTAGTGTTGCCCGAAACTAGCAATGCCCGCCAGCAAAAGCAGGGCCGTGCTCACAGCAAAACGCATCATCAATTTCATTCGCTATCTCCTCTTAGATAGTGCTCTCGCAGCACAGCCAGCGAACCACATCCAGAAAGCTGAGTTGGGTCTAGAAGTGATTTTCTGGGCCTAATCTTTGTTGTGTCGGAAGACAGTGGCACGAAATAAGGAAGAGCTATTTCAATCCCGCCGAGCTGCGTCCGCGCTCTGCGCTAGATCACGCAAGAACTCGAAGAACGCAGCCGAGTGCCCGATGAAAAGCCCGTCCGCGGTCAGACTCGCCAAGGCCTTCATTGCGGCCGCTGTCGTTTCTGTTGGGCGAATGATCGAGCATGCGGGGAGCTGTCCGCTGAGGAAGGTGGTTGGCTCGGGCATGATGAGGTTGGTTTGAAAATCCTCGCCGCCAAAAGGCGATGAATTCAGATCCGGAAAGGTCACTTTCACGCCTGTCGCGGGATCGACGACATCGGTCAGTTGCGGTGCGTTGCCGGCTTTATCGTGCCAGGTTTGGAAATGCGCGATTTCCACTCCGCCGATGCTAAGCAGGATTCGGAGAACCTCGACACTCTTGACGCGTTGCGCAAGCTGAGGATAGAGGCTCGTTCTACCTTGTTCGATGAAAGCAAAATGAAAGCCAGCGGTGTTTGCAATGGCTTGCAAGAAGTTGGGATTGGCAGTGTCCTTATCGGTTCGGGGAATCGCGGGGTGTTGACCAGCAGCTAAGGACGGAATTGCTTGCGGAAACGTATCGCCCAAATCAGGGTTACCCGTGCGACTCCGGTAACGTGTCCACCACGAGGTATCCACCGTCAGTTGCGTCAGGTTCGTGAGCCGCCCGAACTGGTTCGCGCCGGTGGCCTTGCTGCTTGGCAACGTGCGGAACTGGTCCAGATTCACCGTGGGAGCGCCTTTTGAAGCTAGGTAAGCGTTGATGAAGGCCTCGTGAGATAGTTCGTCTTCCGTGTTGTCGTGAATGTATTGGGGCATGTCGCTGTCGAGGGGCAGAAGGTCCTGCATGTACGAAGGGTTTCCCCCGGTGAGTTGTGGGGGATAGCCGGGAATCAGCGTGCTCGCCAGCTTGGACACCTCGTCGTCCTGAACGCCTCCAAGTTCCTGATACTGCAGCCACAGGTCACTCTCGATGATCTCGGCCGCGGCCAGGAACCTCAGAATTGCTGCGTCTCCCTTTGTGAGTTTTTCGTTCCCATCACCTTCTTGCTCCGCTAGCGCCGAGGGTCCGCTTGTAAGTAGGCCCAGGCTGGTGGTCGCTATGGCTCCGGCTGCTACACTCTTCTTTAAGAAGGAGCGCCGGTTTGCGAGGCCTTGTTGAGGTGACTTATTTTCGTCCTCCCTTTTCAGGGAGTCCTTGCTAACTTCAATTGCTAGTTTTCGAGTCATGTGCAGTGCTTCCTTTCCTTTCTAATGCAGATTTTTCAATACTCTGACTTATTCGAAATGCAGGGCCGGCGTATGGAACGCGCACCTTGGGTGTCTATTCCATGGGCTGGGATCGTTCGAGCCGGGCGAATTGTACAAATGCGGTTAGGTTACCGCCGGTTACCTCTTAGGCGAGGAGCTAGGCACTTTGCGGGTCCAATGGACGTTCGCAACCTAGGAATGAACCCTGATGGGTGGAAACACTGGGCCTCATTCGAGTCACCTCTGCATCATTTCCTGTTTCCTCCTTCCCACGTATCTCATCCAGTCCACTCTGATCAAGAATCCTCAGACTCTAATGGTTCTCATTACCTCTGCAGCAGGGGCATTCGGTGCAGGGCAACTCTCGCGTGAAACATCTGCGCTTTTACTGCTGCGGTCGAGATCCCCAGAATCTGTGCGGTTTCTCCGAGAGAGTGTTCCTGCAATTGATAGACCTCCACGACCCTTCTAGCTCCAGGCCGTAGCCCCGAAATGGCTTTATTCAGAATCTCCCTCCGTTCACGAAGGTGGTAATTTTCTTCCGGATCCGGAGCGTCATCTTGAATCTCATTCTGCCGATCGAATTCGTAGGAGGGGTTTGATTCCTTCATGAGAATTTCTCTTTTCCGGTAGTTTTTACGAAGTTTTGCCAGCGCCGCATTGATGGCGATGCGCGTGAGCCAGGTGGCAAAGCGCGATCTTTCGTCAAAATCCTTTACGTGGACGAAGGCATTCAGAAGGCAATCTTGGACTGCGTCTTCCGCGTCTTCACGATTCCGCATGATCCGATGGATCACACGGAAGACTCTTTTGACATGGCGTTCGCAAAGCTCTCCGAAGTGGGCTCTCTTTCCAGTCTTGGCCTCTGCTATCAGCTGCTCCTCGCTCCACGCTCGAAGATCGCTAGCCGCCTGGGTGTCACTCTGCCCCGGTAGACACGTAGACATCACCACCTTGGACTTCCTCCTGTCATTCCTCAGTTCTTTTCTCTGTCAATCCACTCGCGGACGTACGCCGGACAGTTCTCCAGCTTCATACCATCCGCCTCGCAATCTCTGAGAACTTCACCGCGTCGCGATCAGCCAGCCTTACGTCTCGTAAATCCAAAACGATGGTTCGGTAGTCGATATCGAAGAGCGCCTTCAACTCCAAGATCTCCTCTGCCCCCATACGTCCACTTAGCGTAAAAACCATCATTCCTTGCCCCACCGATCGCTCGATCCTCAAGGCCATCGTTATGTTGTTTGGCCCAGCCCACCATGGCGCTACTTGCAATGTTGGCCATTTGCCATAGCGGCTGTCGCTAGACGAATATGCAATGTGGAGGCCATATGCAAGGCACTGAAACGAAAGGATTAGAAGGGAACTCGGATGACGAGGATCCGGGAAGTGCCGAATTTTCGGGAGTCGAAAAGAGTAGCGGCTATTGGTCCGCGACAAACTTGTGTTTCTTGATCTTCAACTGCTTGATTTTTGAGTCCAGCGTCGAGCGGGGAATTCCGAGCTTCGCCGCCGCACCTTCTGGGCCCGCAACCTTCCCTCCACTTTCCGCTAGGGCAGCTTCAATAATCTCTTTTTCCTGATTCTGGAGGGTGTCTGGCAAAGGGCCTGCTAATTCCTGTCGGAGTGGCTGCACGGGCGCCAGCCAGGCGTTTTCGATCCAAAAGGTGTCGCCACCGCACAAGATCACCGATCTTTCAACGATGTTTTGCAGCTCGCGGATATTTCCAGGCCAAAAATATGATTGGCACTGCTTTAACGTATCATTATCGATCTTGCGAATTTGCTTTCCTGCTTTTTCCGCGTAGCGTTTTACGAAATACTCCACCAAAATCGGAATGTCCCCTTTCCGTTTGCGGAGAGGAGGCACCTCAATTGGGAACACATTCAGGCGATAAAACAGGTCCGCGCGAAACGTTCCTGCGGCAATGGCCGCCGTCAAGTCCCGGTTGGTTGCGGCGAGGACGCGAACATCGGTCGAAAGAACTCGATTACCCCCGACTCGTTCAAACTGCCGCTCCTGGAGTACTCGCAGCAACGCAATCTGGGCCTCAGCGGGAAGTTCACCGATCTCATCTAGAAAGATCGTACCCGAATGCGCCATTTCAAAGCGCCCTTGGCGGCGTTGGACCGCGCCAGTGAAGGCGCCTTTTTCGTGGCCAAACAGTTCCGACGCGATCAACGAAGAAGGAATCGACGCGCAGTTTACGCTGATGAACGCCTGGCCCGAACGTTGCGAGTGCTTGTGAATGGCGCGAGCAATCAGTTCTTTTCCTGTGCCGGTTTCACCGGTGATCAGCACCGTGGAATCGGTGGGGGCCACTTTTACGATGCTCGAGAGCACGCGTTGCAAGGCCGGTGACGAGCCTACAATTTCCTCAAACATGAATGCCTGGTCGATCTGCTCCCTCAGCGCAAGGTTTTCATCGCGCATTCGCTCTTCGGCCTGCTTCCGATCCTCGATATCCGTCCCAGTCGCATACCAGCGGATAATGTGCCCCTGCTCGTCTCGAAGAGGATTGTAGCGGATAAGAAACCAGCGATAGTTCCCGTCTTTCCCAAGCCCTCGTTGCTCGAGTTCAAAAGGCTTCCCGCGGGCGAGCGCCTCACGGCGCTGCTCACGCAACCTTTCCACATCCTCGGGGTGCAAGACACGTTCGCGATGGTCTTCTCGCTGCAGATCCTCCGAAGTAAGGCCCGTGTAATCGAGCACTGTCTGGTTTGCATAAAGGGGCGTCCCGTCCGCACTCAAAACATAGATATAACTCGCGATGGCATCGGTCATCCGCCGAAGCTCTGTTTGCTCCGCCTTTATTTGCTCAAACGCAGTCTCCAGTGCCGCTCTCGCTTCGTGCTGCGCGGTGACATCCATCGACGTACCGAACAACTCAATAACATCACCGGAAGCATTGAGAACTGGGTGTCCGACCGCATGAATGTACTTGACCGCGCCGTTTGGCAGAAGAAGCCGAAAGTCAGTCTCGAAGTTGGTCCTGTCCCGAATGGCCTGCTCTATCAGAGGTCTGTGATATGGCGCATCCTCCGGGTGCAGCAGCTGGGTGGCCTCCATCTGGGATGGTGCCGTTGCATCTGGATCGAGGCCAAAGATCCGGTACATCTCTTTTGACCAATAGATGTTCGACAGGCTTGACCCATCGCTGTTTTCTATCTGAGAGACCTGCCCCGCCCAGCTTCCCGTGTGGGTCAATTTCTGTGCTTCCTCTAAATAACGCTCACTCCGCTGTAGAGCTTGCTCGGCAAGTTTGCGCTCTGTAATGTCCTCGGACAGCGCCATGATGAATCGCGGCACTCTCTCCGTGCCGGGCACTAGAGAAACGTTGTTGCGCACCCAAATCGAACTGCCGTCCTTGCGCAGATACTTTTTCTCAATCTGAAACTGTCCTCGTTTTCCCTCCAGCAGCTCGGTGACGAGAGCCCAGTTAGCTTCACGGTAGTCCTCATGCGTCAGGTCCAGAAAACAAAGTGTACGCAGTTCGTCCTCCGTATAACCCACGATTGTCTGGTACACATGATTGGTGGCTAGAAAACGCCCATTCAGATCAGTCAAGGCAACCCCAATAGCCGAATTCTCGAAGACGGATCTCCACCGCTCCTCGCTTTTACGAAGAGCTTCCTCAGCCTGCTTGCGATCTTCAATGTCGATAGCGGTTCCATACCATCTGACGAGCTTTCCAATTTCATCGCGCAGCGGTACATTGCGAACAAACCACCAGCAATACTTTCCGTCTACCCGCCGAACCCGGGCTTCAGTCTCCATGGCTTGCTCATTCTTAACCGCTGTGTGCCAATCGGCGACGACCCTCGTCCGGTCATCGGGATGAACAACCGTTTCCCACTTCGACCCGAACGCCTCGTCCAAAGCAAAGCCTGTGAACTGCAGCCAACGATCATTAACGAAATCAACCTGACCCTCGGGCGAAGCGCTCCAAACATGCGCCGGAACCATGTTGACTACGTCGCGAAGCTCTCTTTCGCTCCGGCGTACAGCTTCTGTCCGCTGCTTAATCTCCTCGAATGCTTTCTCCAACTCGGTTCTGGCTTTCCACTGTTCGGTGACATCCATGACGGTGCCGACCACTTCCGCGATTTCACCAAACTCATCTGTTACGGGATGAGCCACAGAATGGACGTGCTTTATCGTTCCATTCGGAAGGGCGATGCGAAAATCACTACGAGAATCCACCCACCCCTTTGCCGTTGCCTCCATTTTGGCTTTCTCTTGAATCCATGGTCGATCGTCGGGGTGAACCCTTGCGAGGAACTGTGGCCAGGTTGGCCCGATTTCCTTCGGGTCATACTCACAAATGTGAAAAATTTCTTGCGACCAATACAAAGCCCCGGTGCGGACATTCCAAGCCCAACTTCCCGTGTGCGTCAGCCGCTGCGATTCAGCCAAGTAAGCCTCACTCCGTCTGAGCTCTCTTTCTGCTTTCTTGCGCTCGGTGATATCTCGATAAATGAGATAGACGGCTGCCTGGTCGAAGCCGAGCGGTAGGCAGGCTACGGTGACGGACACGTCCAAGCGAACACCATCTTTGCGCCGGCGTACGGACTCCAGGTTCAATCTCTCTCCCGACAAAACCAAAACCATGTTTTTTCGAGTATCCTCGTGGAACTCCTCAGGAACGATCAATTCTAAAAGGGGGCGCCCCACGGCCTCTTCAGGCGAGTAACCGAACATACGGGTGAACTCAAGACTTACTCGCAACACCTGGAACTTTTGATCCGTCAGGATCACGGCGGCTGGCGATAGCTCAAACAATCCGTCGAGCCGCTCTTTCTCCCTGCGCAATTCCTCGTTAGCGGCAGTCAGCCTTGCCGTTCGGTCTGCGACCTCGGCCTCAAGAGCGTCCCTTGACCGTCTCACCCAGATCATGAGTATCGCAAAGGTCAGGAACACAAGGTCAAAAAGAACGCGAGAGAGGCTACTGGTGTCGGGCTCGAAGATGAAGCCGCGGACGACCGACGAAAGCAAAACCGCCACAATACCGGGCTTCGTGCCGCCGTACCAAAACGTGATCGCGATTGCGGATAGTGCAAATGCAGCAAACGGATGAGGGAGATTGAAGTGGTGAAAAAGAAGCTCTAGCAATAGGGCGCCGGTGACGGAAACAAAAGCCAAGCCATAGCGGCGGGCGAAGGATGGACCTTCTCTTGCTCGCCCAGAAACGTTGGACCTCTCGTGATTCAACGCTCTTCCTTTGGCGTCGAGCCTGGCGATATAGAACCCTTACGGTAGTCGTCAGCGGCGCAGGTTTTTCCTCGCCGACGCCGAGACAAAAAGCCCTTGAAGGCAAGCGATCAACCAAGAGAGATGTCGACACAAGAAAAGCCACGTAGCGCCAAACCATTCTGGAAGTTGAAGATGGCTGTGTATCACTCCGACTAGGGTCTGGCATTGATGACGGAAATGCGATGGAAGTTCGCCAGTGACGGATTCTCGTCGCGAGTAACGTCGAGGAGCAAGCCATGCGCATCTGGACAGTTGATTGTGTTCTCGCGAGCCGAGGTTGGCGGATTTGTTGCAATGCTCCGGCCTGTCCGTGACTTGCCAGAGAACACCGGTCACCGAGAGATGACCGGTTACCACTTTCAGTTGCGGCCAGGGCGCCAACCCTCCACGCGTTTTAGGAACAAACATCAACTCCCGTGTAGCCGGCAATCCCGGAAGTTCTTAGCGCGCCTACTCGGACACATAGCCGGCTTTCCGTTGAAATGCTTTCGCCAAGTTTCGACGTCCAACTAGCGCCAAAATGCCAGGTTTGGGGGTGGTTTTTGGGGGTTGACGAACTGTAAGGGCAATTGAATCATCAAGACTTAGGGTTTGATCGTCAAACGCATAACCCGAAGGTCGTCAGTTCAAATCTGACCCCTGCAACCATTTCTTGTTAGAAACAAACGGCTTGGGAGGGTCCACTCCCGAGCCGTTTTCCTTTTTTGTTCGTTTGCGTTCAGTTTGCGTTCAAAATTCATTGAATCAGCCTGCTCCCCAACTCCTCCACAAACCGGCGCTCGTCCGCGCTAATTGCGTGCGTGTACGTGCCGATCGTGAGTGACGGGTCGGTGTGCCCCATTCGCTGTTGCCGCACCTTTACCGGAACGCTCATTTGGTCCTGCAACGTAGCTTGGCCGTGCCGGAAAGACTTGAACCCCTTGCAGGCAATTCCAAGCTTCCTGCAGAGAGGATACAGTTTCCGTTTCCTTACTAAGTTGTGGTCCCAGGGCGTTTCTTTCTTGGTACGGAAAATAAGCAAATTGGAATCCGCCTCTCGCCGCAAAGACAGGTGCGCGGCAAGGTGCGGAGAAAGAGCTATTGGCCGGTTGGCTGCCTTCGACTTGGTGGTTTGCGTCTTGCCCCTCCAAACCGATTGCTTTACGTACAAGGCGTCCGTCCCAATGTCCCGCCATCGCACGCCGCACAACTCACCGGCACGAAGCCCGGTTTCCGCAGCAAGCCAGTAGAACGTCCGATAAGGTTCTGGCGATGCGGCAAGGATTTCTCGGACTTCTTCCAGCGTGAAGTACGGTTGCTCAGCTTTAACCATCTGCGGCAGGCGCACGCCCCGGAATGGGTCGTGATGCACGTATCCCCAGGCTTCCGCCGTCTGCCACATCGACCGCAAACAATTCACCACGTTCCTTACCGTCTTCGGGGACACGCCTAGACACACCACGAATTCCTGAACGGTTTCAGGATTCAGTTGTGCAAGTTGGGTCTTCTGAAAACGAGGAAGGAGATGCTTGCGGACTATTGACCTGTAATTGACTGCCGTGGACGGCTTCATCTGCGGAAGTACGCGCTCCTGCCAACTCACAACGAATTGCGAAAACAGGATCGTTGAGACGCCGCGGTACAAGGGGGAATTGACCCGCGCGAGCCGTTGTTCAAGCTCTCGCCTAGCCAGCTTCTTAGTGGGGAAATCCTCGATGGTGCCCAGGCGCATGCAAACATTCTTGCGGTGCCGCCCCTCGGGACCAAAGAAGTCTTCCCACCAACGCCCATACCAAACCTTGCCGCGGAGTACCAACGAACCACGTTGGTATCTTCTGCGAGCCATCGAATCTCCTTTCAGATTCGGTGACTCTATCGGCAGAGGAGAGTCTACAACACGAATTGGAGCCAAATCACCCATGCGATGCTAGCGCTGTGCAAATCCCAAGGGGCCCCCGGATGAGGCGTAGAGCGAGAGAGGCGTTTTCTGCGCCTAGTCCCTTGCCTCCGATTGAATGCAGACAATTTTTTCCATACGAGGATCTCTTCCTGACTCCGCCGAAATGCCACGGATAAGTGCCTGTTGGGGGGAGTCGACCGTAAATGCCTTCTGGGCGAAACTGCCACGCTTATTTCCGCATAAATAGCGGCGATTTGAAGGCCGATTTTGCGGGTTCAGGACTCTTTGGGCTGCGCGCCGGCAAACGGCATTGCAGTACCGCGCGCCGGCTCGCATAAGCGCTAGGCTTCCAGGCTGGCCGGCTTTCCCATTTGGACACTCTGGATTCTGGCAATACCCACTCTCTGGGGCACCCTTTCCGATCAGCTGCCTGTACACCGCTGGCCGATTCTCCTCGAGCCACAACAGGAACCGCTTGCCCGAGCCGAGCCTGGCCGTTTTATCTCCCATTACCTGCGCGTAATATTTTTCTGAACAATCGCGCGAGCAGAGACGGCTATCGATCGAGCTATGTGGTTTGTACGTTTTCCGGCCGCACCACCGGCAGCGCTCTTGACCGAATAGAACCGTCTCAATGCATTTGATGGAACAGTGGATCCCCGGCAAGCCCGAAACGCGGTATCCCCCTTCACTCCAGATGGACGTGCCGCAACCTTCGCAGTTGCCGCGCGGCGACCCCACACTGCCGGCTGGAATGTGTCTAAGCATCTCAAATGAATCTGTTGTGGTAGTGAGTTTCATGGCTTCTCCTAAAACCAGCCTTCCCCTTGCGCCGGCCTATCTTTTCCGAATCGCGTTTAAGCTTGCCGTCGACCAAGCTCACATGAAATCGTTCCCCTGACGGGGTGATCTCTACCGTTCTCTTGAGAACGGCGTCGTACTCGTAGCGCGTGCCGTCCGGCAGCGCGTGCTTCGGTCCTTCCTCAAAGCCGCTAAGACTCTCCAGGCCTTCAAACAGATTCCTTCGGTCCGTAGGATTCATTTCGTCATAGCTCGCCATCGATGCCCCGCGTCTCTTTTCTCAGGCTCGGAGCGCCACATCAATGCTCCGCTGTTGGCACTGAGTCATCAATGCGTCCCGCCTAATGGCCCGCGGAATAAGCAGACACGGGCCTCTTACTTACTAGGGAACCTCGAGAGCGGAAAAAGTGAGAATCTTTTTTGTCGAGATGGGTGCCCATCAGCGCTTTTCCCGCTGTGCGGCGCGGACGTGCGAGGCCACTTTTGGCAGCAGAGGATGAATGGCAGCAAAAGGTCTCGTCTTCTAGTTGAAGTCGAGGCCGTCATGAACGAGCGATTTCCGTGTCCATCCTGGCACAAGGGCCACCGGTTTTGAGAGTGACAGTCATCATGTGTGGTGTATGCATATGGCAGCAGCGATTCGAAAATACAAATGAAGTCCGCGGGCGGCGACAGGAGACTACAGTTGGCGACATGAGGCGACAACGGGTAGCTGTGGCTACAAAAGACGACGGTTGGTGACAAAAGGCGATACGTGAAGCGACCGTACTGAGACACGGAGGCATTTCGTGTCTATGGTCGTCGATACTGACAAACAAACGTTCTTTTATGATTTGGAAACGAGGGGAAACCTCTGGAAACGGGCGGAAACAAAGCATCAACATTCTCGATCGATCGTGAACAAAATCAAACATAGTCAAACAGAATCAACGAAACCCGAGCGGGATTGAAGCTGGCTGAGTGTGGTTTTGCCGGGTATTGGAACATAAAGGGATGTGGCTACATGGTGCGAGATTTTAACCGTAAGTTTCGTGAGCTCACTGCGATACGTTGTGGCGCGTTTTGCGCGATTGCGCCACAAATGTGCCACACCAAAAAGAGCGAAGATCACCATGAGAAAACGTCGAATTGAGCGCACGTACCGAGATGGCTGCTTTCTAGGTGGTACCACGGCGGTGCCACAATCCCTTCAACCTGGTACCAGGGCAAACGCGAGGAGCATAAGAGGTTAAGCAAGAAAAGCGCCGCGTCGTGGTACCGCGCCCTTTATGTTCCAATACCCAGCAAATCTCCAAAAATCCCACTCTGCAGCTCGCTTGCTATCTCTCCGCCTGTCCTGCACTGTCCGCACCTGTCCGGAATAATCCCCTTCGGTCCGTAAACGTCCGAAACGGTCCGCCTTAGTCCACTTTTGTCCCCATCGGTCCTTTTCTGTCGAAAAGGCCCCGGACCAGGTTTAATTGCTTGGTCCCTGATTTCTCGAAGCCGGGCTTCGTGCTCGGAAATCGCAGCCATAACCGTGGGCGAGCTGTTCCCTGCCGCGATGACCTCAACGAGGTGTTTTAGTTCCAACTCGATTCGCTCCGCCTCGACCTGGAGGGTCTTTTTCCACGATTCGAGTCCTTCGTGCTTCTGCTTAAGTTCTTCCTTCAACCCGCAGATCACGTAATCGATGAATTCCTCGCGGAGCACTTTGTCTTGCAAACCGGTGAGAAGACTTTCCTCGAGCTGCTTTCGCTGGATCTGCAGATCATTCTTGCAAACTGCATCGCCACGCTGCGCATGGCGTGAGCAGCCGTACTCGGAACGCGAAGTATTGGCTCGGCCACCAACCAACGTGACGCTACCTCCACATTCTCCACATTGAAGCCGCCCTGAGAATAGATACACCTGCTTTTGCTGTCCGCGAGCAAGGCCGGAACTGCCGACACCCCAAAGCTTCTTTGTCGTCTCGAATCTCCGCTCGACTGCGACGAACAGTTCATCAGAAACGATTCTCAGGTGAAAAGTGGTTGACACTGCCGCAGCGCGACACCCTTACGGATGCTCCAGACGGCAGCTACATAATTCGTGATGTTCTGTCAGGCTCCTACACCTTGCGGGTGTTTTGGAGTGACGAAGGCAAGACTTACCAGGCAGTCCAAAGCGTCGACGTAGGAAACGCTGACGTGGTAGGAGTAAATTTGGTGATCGCAATCGGCACGACGGTCCCCGGACGCGTCATCTGGGATGGCAAGCCCAGCTTCGAGCACGATACGCTCACGATTGTCCTAAGAGCAGCGGATGGTAACTACAGCGAAAGTCACGCCAGGGCTACGGCAACGGGAACATTTGCTCTGAACAACGTGTCCGATGGCAGATACCGGCTAGGTGTGGTGGGTCAATCGCAAGATTGCTATCTCAAGGCAGTCCAATACAGCTCAATCGACGGCCTTGCCGATGGCTTTACAGTGCTCCGGGCATCAACTCGCCGCTGGAGGTTACGATCAGTTCTAACGGTGCGCTGCGGGCGTTCGAAATGAGGACGCGCCCGTGGAGTTTTAGGGATGCGGGGTTACGTCCTGTCTGTCCCCGCCGGGTCCATTCCGTTGCAAATGCACTGTTATTTCCTTAGTCGACGCAGTTTCAACGAGGAGCGGTCCTGGATATTCGTAGCTTCTGTAACCAGCTGCCGTGACCTGGAAAGTGAATGGTTTTGACGGAACCACAAACTCAAAATGGCCCACTTCGTCGGGGCCAGTCGAGACAAACAGCTTGGGATCATCAATTCGGGAGAGTCGAATTCTAGAGGCTGCAACGGGCTGACCGTTGGAGGAATCGGAGATCGAGCCGGTGAGTTTTCCGCCTTTGGTCAGCTGGACTGTAACGTCGGGTGTTACCCTCCCTTCTTGCACGCGGACTCGGGGTAACGCGTTCAAGTTCAACGCGAAAGCTGCTGCGCCGGTGTCGGGAAAGAGCGCCTCCTCTTTCGAGGCGCAAATTATATTCATCCCAGTAACCACTTCATCCAGGCTAAAACTGCCGTCTTGCTTGGTGATGGCAAAGCGCATCTTTCCGGTCGAACCGCTGGCCTCAACAGGTTCGGCGTACACTTTTGCATTAGGCAAAGGATCTCCATGCTCATCAATGACTCGCCCTTGAACTATGCCAAAGGTGGTGGACGTGCTCGTATTTTGCGTGGGAAGTCCCGAGGGGTCCGCGATCATTGTCAAGGCGGTGAGCGCCAGAACCACTAAAGGCAGTGAGCGAACTCTCTTCATCGGCCCTCCTCAAATGCAAGGATTCGAAACCATTCCTGAGGCATAAATACACGTGCCGGTCGCAAAACCTGCAGTGTTTCCGCCGACCGAAACTTCGTTGTTGTGGATAATAAGGTCGCCGGGTGTCGCAATGACCACAGCTGCTCCATTAGGGGGGCACCACAGCCATTGCTGTTTAGTAAAGGTTACACCGCAAGAGCCACCTACGGAATTGCAGCCAACAAACAGTGTATCGGTGAACAATCCACCGGCGTCGGCTGAGCAGGTTTCACTCGTTCCAAGATTACCATTATTGCAAGTATTTGCCGACTTGCTTCCGAACTGCTCTTTTGACTGGACCGTTCCGACCGGGGCGTTGTTTACAGAGACCTCTTGATACCTAATTAGCCTTCGTACTGTGGCAGGGCAGCTACTTATAGCCTGAAGACTGTCAGAGAGAATTTTTAGATGGTCTGGGGGATTAACGTTGTCGCCGCCGCTGGGCCTGGGATTCCAATCGGGGCAAAGCGTGTGTCCGTAGTGTGTGAGCCAGCCTGATGTACTCGACGTCGTGGACCCCACGGAGACAGCACTGTGAGTGCCATAGTAGTCGACCGTAACAATCGCCGTGTTTGCGCTGCTCCAATTCCCATAGAATTCAGTGCTAACGTCGTCATACTTTTGGGTGCACTGGTCCAAGGCGGTCACGCCATTCCCCGCGGTAGAGCCCACGGGTACGAGCAAAGGGTCGTAGAAGAATTTCGGCTGGTAATAGCCACAGCAAGTTCCGCAGCCGTAGGCCACGTGGCCATAGGTCTTGTCGTAGATGACTTTGCCTTCAAACAAGGAACCCACGCCGATGTTGGTGAGATCGCGGAATTCGTAAGAGCCTGAGGTAAGGTCCGCGGGCAGGGTTTTCCCGTTTTTGTCCGGAACGTGCTCACGAATCAGCTTTCCTACATCGATCCACATTTGTTCATCCGGCTGGAGGGTCTGCTCGAGATCGTAACGCTGGGTCCCTTGATTATAGAAGATGGTGAAGGCCAGCCGGGTTGGCTTGGTGCCGCCGTTCCCTCCAGTGATGATGGAATCATGGTAGGGGTCGTACTGCCACTTGCCGCCTTCCCACCTAAAGGACAATTGGTCGGAGAAGGGTGATTGTGCGCCATAACGAAGGGTGTCGTCGTAGCTAGCAGCCACGGCAAGGACTTCACCCGGCAACCCATTGGTAGTGAGCGTGACGGAGGTCCAGTTTGCTTCCTTTGGAATGGCGCCTGTGCCTTGGAGGGCAGCGACATCAACAAGGCGTGTCGCGTAGGGATTGAGGTGCAGTAGAGGCCCAGTCGCAGCGCCGGTGGTGCTGGCGGCGCGCCAGTGGAACCGCAGGGCGGCATCGGCAGGTTTGCTCGTGGTATTGCGGATGAAGAGTCTAGGGTGCAGCGTAGTGCCAGGTGGAAACGCCAGGGCAGGGTCGGGATTGCTAAGGGCGAGCATGGGAGCGCGGAGGGTCCAGGTGCCAGTTTTCGCGTGGTCGCGCTCTTCGAGTTTTGTATTCGGGTCGTAGTCAAACATTTTCAGAATGGCGGAGAAGCCTGCGGTCTCGTCAAAGAGGAAATGAAGCGTGTCCAGCGAACCCGCGTGCGCAGCGGCGGAAACTTTGATGCCGCCATAAGAGCCGACTAAACCTGCGGTTTGGACCAGCTTGCGCACGGAATAGCGACTAGTTTGGAGGGGAGCGAGGAGAAGATTCTGCTTGCTTTCTTTTCCAGTGGAATCGTAGAGGGATAGGACGAGTGGAATAGGGTTCTCCCCCTGGTTGGTTAGGACGAGGTAATCGCTTGTGGTGTCCTTAGGCAACCACCAGATGCCCTCTCGGCTTCCAGCCTGAAACTCCATCGATTCGGCCACTGCGTCGATGTGGAAGGCGATGGGATGCCCCATGCGGTGGACCATGAGGGACGCGTATAGAATGGGCAAAGAGGGCGAGCGATAGCGGAGAACCACAGACCCGAAGGTTCCCACGAACTGGGGAGCGCTCGCGGCGGCGACAGCCGCGTCGATGTCGACGGATTTGACCTCCTGGGGCTTGATGGTCACGGGAGCAAGGCTGGTTTCTGCTCCGTCGGCTAGGCGGAGGGCCGGCGTCACGGTCAGATCTTCGTTGATGGCGTTGTTGCGGAGTTGCAGCTCGCTGTTCCACCCTGTCTCCGTGGTCCAGTAGGCAAGGATTTGCTCCTGGTCAGCGGCATCAGGTTGCGCTGGTATGGGCCACTGGGACGGACTAGGCGGAGCGGACGGCTCCTGCCCGCCGATGCCTTGCCCAGTGAAGAGGGTTAGTACGACGAGAGAGAAAAACACACGGGTAAAGCGAAGATTGGGGGAATAAGCAACGTGACCCACTCGCATTTCAACCTCCAGGGACGAGAGGTGCTAGGCCTGTTGCGCGAAACGAGTGCGGCCAAGGACCGCGGGAGAGTGCGAAGCGTATATACTAGCTTTTCCGGTTATGTCAAGTGAATTAGTTTCAATTCTCCATAACTGGCTTCGAATTCCACGACGGAAAACGCAAAGAGCACAAGGGCCGTTTCAGCGATTCCTGACGGACGTGACTACGCCAGAAAGGACCACGTCCGAAGACTCGACCAGTACCCTCAACCTGCTCACGCGAACAATCGTGCTATTTGCGGCTGCCAACTTAAGAGGGTGAGTGAACTGCTCTCAAAGGGGTTTGGTTCTTGATCGTCGAGAAACATTATGACCTCACGGAAGTGGAGCTCGCAAGGCCGGCCGAATCCTCAGCCTCCGCCGGAGGAATGGGCCTGAGGATGTTCACACGGATCACGCTCGTCGCATCCTTCCT
>Ga0310912_10000579_pt1 | contig 18539 bp, 18 predicted proteins | sample GREbulkMGOX080_FD_203443 | JGI IMG/M metagenome (GOLD analysis project Ga0310912, IMG submission 203443) | Lab enrichment of tropical soil microbial communities from Luquillo Experimental Forest, Puerto Rico - GRE.bulkMG.OX080 | ecosystem: Environmental > Terrestrial > Soil > Tropical forest >...
ATCTCGGCTTCGAGGACAATCCGTTCGGCCGCCATGTTGGCTGCAAAAAGCGGGTGGCCGGTTGCAAAATCCGCCTCGTGTCGCACATCGAGCAGGGCGATTTCATCGCGCAACAAAAACGCGCGGCGCACCTGCGAGGGCGTGACGGATCGGAGGCTCATAAGGTTCTGCGCGACACTTGGCACCCCATCAGTCGACCTTCACGTTCGCGGCCTTGATGATCGGCCACCATTTGGCAATTTCGGATTTCTGCCAGGCACCGAGCGCCTCCGGCGTCAACTGATCCGCAGACGGCACCTGCAGCCCCAGATTCTCAAGCGCCTTGCGCACCTGCGGATCGCTCAACGCGTCGACCACCGCGGAATTGAGCTTCGCCACGATCTCCTTCGGCGTGCCCTTGGGCGCCCACAGGCCTGACCACAGCGTCATGCGAAATCCGGGGAGGCCCGCTTCCTCGGTGGTCGGAATATCCGGCGCCTCGTCGTTGCGCCTGGTATCGGTAACGGCATAGCCGCGAATTGTTCCGGCACGCACCTGATTGATGGAATTCGAGAGTTGGTCGACCATGATGTCGATTTGGCCGGCGACGAGATCGTTCATCGCAGGCCCCGTGCCGCGGTAGGGCACGTATTGCAGCTTGACACCCGCCGCATTTTCAAACGCGAGCCCTGCGACGTGGGCGCCGGAGCCTGCGCCCGCGGTGCCCGCGGTTGCGGGTTGCGGCCGCGACTTCAGCCAGGCGATGAGATCCGGCAGCGTTTTTGCCGGCACTGCATTCTTGCCGACGATGATCATGGGATTGCTGGGCAGCCGCACGACCGGTTCGAGGTCGGTGACGAGATCATAGTTGAGCTTGTAGATCGCGCCGTTAGCGACATGCGTACCGAGATGGCCGAAGCCGATGGTGTAGCCGTCGGGCGCGGAATGCACCACCCGCCCGACGCCGATCGAGCCGCCCGCCCCGGTCACATTTTCGATCAGCACGGCTTCGCCGAGCGACGTCTTCATGCGCTCGGCGAGAATCCGCATCATGGCATCCGACGGACCGCCGGCCGAGAACGGCACCACGACCGTAATGGGATGGCTCGGATATTTTTCGGCGGACGCGCCGCCTGCCAAGCCAAGGGTCGCGATCAATGCCGCAAAAACGGGTTTGAACATCCCAACTCGCTGCCGCATCAGTGCATCCTAGAGTTTGGCATAATCGATCGGCTTGAAGCGATCGAGCGTCCGCGTAACCGGCGGCAGCGGATATTTAAGACCGGTGGCGCAATTGAACAGCATGACGCGATCACTTTTGCTCACGCGGCCGTCTGCAAGGCTCTGCTGGTAGGCGGCGTAAGTCGCGGCCCCCTCCGGACACAACAGCAGGCCTTCCTCGCGCGCGACGTCGTTGAGTGCAGCAGAAATTTTCTCGTCGGCGACCGCGATCGCAAAACCCTTGCTCTCGCGCACCGCGCGCAGGATCAGAAAATCTCCGACCGCCTGCGGCACGCGGATGCCGGAGGCGATGGTGTGTGCATCCTCCCAGCGCGGCGCGTGCTCAGAGCCATTCTCGAAGGCGCGCACCATCGGCGCGCATCCGGCCGCTTGCACCGCGACCATGCGCGGCCGCTTGCTTCCGATGAAACCGATCGCTTCCAGCTCCGCAAACGCCTTCCACATGCCGATCAGGCCGGTGCCGCCGCCGGTCGGATAAAAGATTACGTCGGGCACGTCCCAGCCGAGCTGCTCGGCAAGCTCGAGCCCCATCGTCTTCTTGCCCTCGATGCGATAGGGCTCCTTGAGGGTCGAGGTATCGAACCAGCCGGCCTTGGCCTTGCCCTCGCCGACGATCTTGCCGCAATCGTCGATCAGCCCGTTGACGCGATAGACGGTCGCGCCCTGCAGCTCGATCTCGCTGACATTCACTTCCGGCGTATCGGCAGGACAAAAGATCGTGGTCTTGATGCCGCAGGCGGTTGCATAAGCCGCGAGCGCGGCGCCTGCATTGCCGTTGGTCGGCATCGCCATGTGCTTGATACCGAGCGCCTTGCCCATCGACACTGCCATCACGAGACCGCGCGCCTTGAACGAGCCGGTCGGCAAACGGCCCTCGTCCTTTACAATGATCTCGCCGCCGCCGAGATTTCGGGCGAGCTTCGGCAGACGGATCAGCGGCGTCATGATTTCGCCGAGAGAGACGATGTCGGCGCATTTGCGCACCGGCAACAGCTCGCGATAGCGCCACATGTCGGCCGGCCGTTCTCGCAGCGCGTCCTTGCTGAGTGCCTTCTTCACGCCCGCAAGGTCGTACCGCACGAGCAGCGGCTTGCCGGCCTTGGACAGATTATGCACCTGGTCGGCGGGGTACCGATCGCCTTTCATTGCGCATTCGAGATGGGTCACGAACGTCGGGCGTTCGATGGTCAGATTGTCGTTGTCGTGCACGTCTTGTTTCTTTCTTCTTATACCAACGGCTTTTCTTGCCCGTCATTGCCAGGCCTGACCCGGCAATCCGACACCCCTCATCAAGAACTTCTCCTCTTGATGGAGGCGCGGGTCAAGCCCGCGCATGACGAGCGAAGATTGCGGCGGTCAGATATTCAGCACGCGCCCGTAGGCGTCGAGCACGGCTTCTTTCATCATTTCCGACAGCGTCGGATGCGGGAAGACGGTGTGCATCAATTCCTCTTCCGTGGTCTCGAGATTCATCGCGACCACGTAACCCTGGATCAACTCGGTCACCTCCGCGCCGATCATATGCGCACCGAGCAGTTGGCCGGTCTTCTTGTCGAAGACGACCTTGACGAGACCCTGATCTTCGCCGAGCGCGATCGCCTTGCCATTACCGACAAAGGGGAACCGGCCGACGCGAATTTCGCGGCCGCCCTCTTTCGCGCGTGCCTCGGTCAAGCCGACTGAGGCAACCTGCGGATTGCAATAGGTGCACCCCGGGATCAGATTCTTGTCCATCGGATGCGGATGCAGGCCCTTGATCGCCTCGACGCAGATCACACCCTCATGCTCGGCCTTGTGCGCAAGCATGGGGGGACCGGCGACGTCGCCGATGGCGTAGATGCCGGGGACGTTGGTCTTGCAGAGGCCATCGATCACGATGGTGCCGCGATCGGTTTTGACGCCAAGCTTTTCAAGACCCAAATTCTCGATATTGCCGACCACGCCGACGGCTGAAATGACCCGCTCGAATTCGGCCGTTTGCGGCTTGCCCTTGCCGTCGTCGATCGTGGCAACCACGCTGTCGCTCTTTTTCTCGAGCTTCGTCACCTTGGTCGAGGTAAGAATCTTGATGCCCTGCTTCTCGAACCGCTTGCGCGCGAGGCCGGCGATCTCCGCGTCCTCGACCGGGAGGATCTGCGGCAGCACCTCGACGACGGTGACGTCGGAGCCCATGGTGTGGAAGAAGGAGGCGAACTCGATGCCGATCGCGCCCGAGCCGACCACGAGCAGCGATTTTGGCATCCGCTCAGGCACCATCGCCTCAAAATAGGTCCAGACCAGCTTCTGGTCCGGCTCGAGGCCCGGCAAGACGCGCGGTCGCGCGCCGGTTGCGATGATGATGTGTTTGGCCTGGTAGGCGCCCTCGCCCAGCGCCCCCTTCGGTGCCTCGACCGGCGACTTCTTCACCGTGATCTTGCCGGGCGCGTCGATCGTGGCGTCGCCCCAGATGACCTGAACCTTGTTCTTCTTCATCAGGAAGCCGACGCCGTCGTTCAGGCGTTTCGAGACGCCGCGCGAGCGCTGCACGACCGCCTTCGCGTCGTAAGTCACCTTCTCGGCCACAAGACCGTATTCCTTGGCATGCTGCATGTAGTGGAAGATTTCCGCCGAGCGCAAAAGCGCCTTGGTCGGGATGCAACCCCAGTTGAGGCAGATGCCGCCGAGATAGGCTTTCTCGACAATCGCGGTCTTGAAGCCGAGCTGCGCAGCGCGGATCGCGGTGACGTAGCCGCCGGGGCCGGAGCCGATAATGACGATGTCGAAAGTTGTGTCGGCCATGGCTACTCCGGGCTACTCACTTGAAGAACGGAACGAAAAAGATCGCTCCGCTCACACCATCATCATCACGGGATTTTCGATCAGCTTCCTGAACGCGCCGATCAGTTCGGCGCCGAGCGCGCCGTCGATTGCGCGGTGATCGCAGGACAGCGTCACGCTCATCATGCTTGCGACCTCGATCTTGCCGCCGCGCACCACCGGGCGCTCCTCGCTGGTGCCGACCGCAAGGATCGTCGCGTGCGGTGGATTGATCACCGCAGTGAAGTGATTGATCCCGTACATGCCCAGATTGGAGACCGCCGTGGTGCCGCCCTGGTATTCCTCGGGCTTCAGCTTGCGGGCGCGGGCGCGCGCGGCAAAGTCCTTCATCTCGTTGGAGATGGTCGAAAGCGTCTTGGTCTCCGCTTTGCGGATGATCGGGGTGATCAATCCGCCAGGCATCGCCACGGCTACGCCGATATCGGAATGCTTGTGCTTGAGCATGCCGCTGTCGGTCCAGCTCACATTGCAGTTGGGATTCTGCTGCAGCGCCACCGCCATCGCCTTGATGACGAAGTCGTTCACCGAGATCTTGTAGAGCGGCTTCTTCTCCTTGTCCTTGGGTGCCGCCGCGTTGATCTCCTCGCGCGCAGCGAGCAGCTTGCCGATATCGCAGTCGATGGTGAGATAGAAGTGCGGGACGTTCTGCACTGAAGCAGTCAGGCGCTGCGCAATTGTGCGGCGCATGCCATCATGAGGCACGATCTCGTAACTGCCCGGCTCGAACAACGCCAGAATCTGCTTGTCCGACATCGATGGCGCAAGCGCAGGTCCAGCCGATGGCGCAGCTGCAGGCGCTTTCAGTCCTCTACCCGACTTCGCCTGTTCGACGTCGCGCGCGATGATGCGGCCGTGCGGCCCGGTACCCATGATACGGCCGAGCTCGACGCCGGCTTCCTTGGCAAGGCGTCGCGCCAGCGGCGAAGAAAAAATGCGACCCTGGCCGTTGCCCCGCGGCGCCGGCGACGCTTCGGGAACGATTGGCGGCGCGGCAACTGCAGGCGGAGGTGCGGATGCTGCAGGCGCCGTCGCGGCTGCGACGGGGGTTGGCTTCGGTGCAGGGGCTTCGGCTGGTTTGGGTGCAGGTTTCGCCGCCCCCGCTCCGGCGCTTGCCGCCTTCACATCCTCGCCATCGCCGGCCAGCACCGCGATCACGTCATTGACGGGCACGTCCTGCGTACCCTCTGGCACCAGGATTTTCGCAATGGTGCCCTCATCGACCGCCTCGACCTCCATGGTCGCCTTGTCGGTCTCGATTTCGGCGATGACGTCGCCCGACTTGACCTTGTCGCCCTCTTTCTTGAGCCATTTGGCCAGGTTGCCCTTCTCCATCGTGGGCGACAGCGCGGGCATCAGAATGTTGATGGGCATACCGACCTCTTAATCAATTGCCAATGTCGCCTTGCCAGACGCGCTCGTTGGCGGGGTTCGACCGCCAGTTCTTCATCATGTTGATCGATCGCTCGTCCGAAAGATCGATAAAGGGGATGTTGAACTTGCTCAGAATGTCCTTGCTTCCCGGAAAGGTCTCGGACTCGCCGATGACCAGCAGCGACAACTTGAACAGTCCGATCGCACCCGCACACATCGAGCACGGTGACAGCGTGGTGTACATCACGGTGTCGTGGAACGAGATCAGCCCGGCATCACGCAGGCAACTCATTTCACCGTGCAGGATGACGTTCTTTTCCTGCATCCGCCGGTTATGACCGCGCGCGATGATCCTGTTGTTCCGCGTCAAGACCGCGCCGATCGGCAAGCCGCCTTCGGAGATGCCGATTTCTGCCTCGCGAATGGCCTCGGCCATGAACTCGTAATGATAGGACTCGATTGCCAAAGTCAGTGACCTTTTTGCGATCGCGGCGTCGTGGAGCCCATGTCGGTCGGCCGTTCGATCTCGGCTTCGAACATGTCGAGAATGCGCGCCATCGCCTCTTCCTCGCTGTAGGCGCTCTCGCGCGCATAGGCGCGCGCGGCGTGACGAGCGATATCCACCAGAAGCAGGCCCCACATGTCGGGCTCCTCGAAGGCGCGGGTGAACGCAATCGATAGCCCGCCGTCGACGACGAAAGCCCGCAGCACTTCGGTCGCCTCTTCGCGGCCGATGACGTCAGGCGGCAATGGCTGCTCCCTGGGACCGGCCATGGTTCACCGATAGCAAACAGTTTTGCAGGCTGCGACCACTTCGGCCACCGACGGCAGCGCCAGCTTTTCGAGGTTCGCGGCATAGGGCATTGGCACATCCTTGCCCGAGACGCGCAAGACAGGCGCATCGAGATAGTCGAAGGCGTGTTCCATCACGCGCGCGGCGACCTCTGCGCCGACGCCGCTCTGCTGCCAGCCCTCTTCCACCGTCACCGCACGACCGGTTTTTTTCACGGACGCGATGACGGTGTCGGTGTCCATCGGACGCAGCGTGCGCAGATCGATCACCTCGGCCTCGATTCCCTCCTTGGCGAGCTCTTCCGCCGCTTTCAAGGCATAGGACATGCCCATCGACCAGGCGATGATCGTGACATGGCTGCCGACACGCGCGACGCGCGCCTTGCCGATCGGGATTACGTAATCGTCGAGCTTCGGCACCTCGCCGCTATGGCCGTACAAGACCTCGTTTTCGAGGAAGATGACCGGATTGGGATCCCGGATCGCGGCCTTCAACAGGCCCTTGTAATCGGCCGCCGAGAACGGTGCGATCACTTTCATTCCGGGAATCTGCGAGTACCAGGCGGAATAGTCCTGGCTGTGCTGCGCGGCGACCCGGGCCGCCGCGCCGTTCGGCCCGCGAAACACGATGGAGCAACCCATCTGCCCGCCGGACATATAGAGCGTCTTGGCGGCCGAATTGATGATCTGGTCCATCGCCTGCATCGCGAAGTTGAAGGTCATGAACTCGACGATCGGCTTGAGACCCGCCATTGCGGCGCCGACGCCGACGCCGGCGAAACCGTGTTCGGTGATCGGCGTGTCGATCACGCGCTTTGCGCCGAACTCCTGCAGCAGTCCCTGCGTAACCTTATAGGCGCCCTGATATTCCGCGACCTCCTCGCCCATGATGAACACGTCGCCATCGCGCCGCATTTCTTCCGCCATCGCATCGCGCAGCGCTTCGCGGATGGTCATGGTCACCATCTCGGTGCCGGCCGGCACTTCCGGATCGGGTGCGGCAATCGCGGCAGGTGCGGCAGGTGCCGCGGGCGCAGGCGACGCCGGTGCCTGACTCTTTGCTTCGGCCGGTGGCGCGGATTCGGCAGCCTTCTCCTGCTTGGCCGGCGGAGTTACTTTTGCAAGGTCGGCCGTGCTTTCCCCATCGGCAAGAATGGTGGCAATCGGCGTGTTGACGGCGACGTCGGCGGTGCCTTCGGGAATCAGGATTTTTCCGAGCGTGCCTTCATCGGTTGCCTCGACCTCCATCGTCGCTTTGTCAGTTTCAATCTCGGCGATGACGTCGCCGGACTTGATGGTCTCGCCTTCCTTTTTCAGCCATTTGGCGAGGTTGCCCTTCTCCATGGTGGGCGACAACGCGGGCATCAGCACTTGAATGGGCATATCAACTCCCGAAATCACTCTCTCGTTTCTTTTACGCGTAGTCTGATCACAATGGATGGTCCGCCATTTGCCGAATACGCGCCGCCCTTCTAGCGATAGACGTCGGTGTAAAGCTCGGAAGGATCGGGCTCAGGATCGTGCTGAGCGAAATCAGCCGCCGCATTGACGATCTCGCGCACCTCGGCGTCGATGGCCTTCAATTCCTGTTCGGCGACCTTCGCTGCGAGGAGGCGGTTGCGGACCTGCTCGATCGGATCCTGATCGTGGCGAATCTTGTTGACCTCCTCGCGCGTTCGGTATTTCGCGGGGTCCGACATCGAATGGCCACGATAGCGATAGGTCTGCATCTCCAGAATGAACGGCCCGTTGCCGGCTCTGCACCAGGCGACCGCCTTGTCGCCGGCGGCCTTGACGGCGCGCACATCCATGCCGTCGACCTGCTCGCCCGGGATATTGAAGGAGACGCCGCGCCTGGAGAAATCGGTCTGTGCCGAGGAGCGCTTGACCGAGGTACCCATGGCATAGCGGTTGTTCTCGATGACATAGACAACCGGCAGCTTCCAGAGCTCAGCCATGTTGAAGCTTTCGTAGACCTGGCCCTGGTTTGCGGCGCCGTCGCCGAAATAAGCCAGGCTCACGGAATCGTTCCCGCGATATCGATTTGCGAAAGCGAGTCCGGTACCGAGCGGCACCTGGGCGCCGACGATGCCGTGGCCGCCATAGAAGTTCTCCGCCTTGGAGAACATGTGCATGGAGCCGCCCTTGCCCTTGGAGTAGCCGCCGCGACGCCCAGTCAATTCCGCCATCACGCCCTTGGCCTCCATGCCGCAGGCCAGCATGTGCCCGTGGTCACGGTATCCCGTTATCACCTGATCGCCCTTTTTCAGGGCCATTTGCATGCCGACCACGACCGCTTCCTGGCCGATGTAAAGGTGGCAAAAACCGCCAATCGCCCCCATGCCGTAGAGCTGGCCGGCCTTCTCCTCGAAGCGCCGGATCAGGAGCATGTCGCGCAGCGACTTGAGCTCCTGCTCTTTGGTGAATTCGGGGGGAGAACCGTTTCCCTTGTCCTGACCCTTTTCCTTGGTGTCGGTTTTCTTGGGTGCGGCCATGGCAAATCCGGCAATGAGAGAGCGATGCGACCTCTCTAACCCAACTCAAACGGCCGTGGAAGGCGTGCGTGATGGGCAAAAGGCTTTGATTTGTCGCACTGCAACGCGGCACGAAACTTTCGACACCGATTTGGAAGATTTTTGAAATGCCGGCTGTTGATCTACCGGCTCGGATTGTTCATCCGAACAAGATCGTGCGGATTGGCGTAATCGAGCTGAAAGCGCGCCCGCTCGTCCAGCATATCCGGATCGACCCGGTCGGAGCGAAGCAGCGAGACGCGCTGTTCGCTTTCGGCACGCTCGCGCTTGAGCCGCGACAGCTCTGACGTCAGCGCGATGATCTCCTGGTCAAGCTCCTGACGCGCGTTCAAGCCGTACTTGCCGGTGTAAGCGTTGACGCCGAAATAGCCGACGAGAGCCGCCGCCATGGTGTAGAGGGCAAGCCCGGTCAGGAAGGATTTGAGTCGTGCGCGGGAAACCATGCTCTATTACCGCCGATTGTGGGCGGTCGTAGCATGCGTCCGCGCCGGTTAACGAAAACCTAAAGCACGAAGGCGCCCGCCGGGAGCGAAATCATCTGTTCTGCTTTTCGACAAAAGCGGCGAAGGCCTCGAGATATTGCTGCAGGATTTTCTGCACCCCTTCCTTCACAAGCTCGCCCTTGTCGTTGAAGGCATCACCGATCGCGTTCAGATAGGTCTCGGGCTGTCCCATGATCGGGCCTGAAATACCGGGCAGAATGTTCTGCAGTTGCTTTGCGGCGCTGACGCCACCGAGCGGCCCCGGCGAATTCGAGATAATGCCGGTCGGCTTGCCGAGGAACGAGCTCTTGCCATAGGGCCGCGAGCCAACATCGATTGCGTTTTTCAGGACGCCCGGGATCGAGCGGTTGTATTCGGGAGTGACGAAAAGCACGCCGTTCGACTTTTGCAGCTTTTCGCGAAACGCGAGCCAGTCGGCTGGTGGCGCCGCTTCCAGATCCTGGTTGAAGAAGGAGATGCCGTGCAGCGTCGTCACATCGAGCTTCAACGCAGGCGGAGAAAGCTTTGCAAGCGCGTTGGCGACCTTCAGCGTAAAGCTCTCTTTTCGCAGGCTGCCGACGATGGTGACGATGTGATGCGTGGCCATGGAATGTCCTCTGTCCGCTGGGAAAGGCTCAAACTCACCTACCTGCACCAGCATAAAGATGCAAGTGCATGAACATGCAATTCTGGAAACGTTGCGTTTGCGGGATTTGACTGAACAAAACAGGCCGCTCCACGGAGGCCCGTCCCGCCCCGTTTGCTTCAAACGCCTAGATCGTCGGATTCCACGCCGAGGGCACGAGTCGATAGCCCTTGCCGTCCTTCTCGACGTGGCCGATCGAGGGGAAGGTAAAGTGGAAGCCGACCACGGTTGCCTTCTCGGAGGCCGCCATATCGTAGAATTTGTGGCGGGTCTCCTGCGCCAGGTCAGGATCGACGTCGAACACGACGTGCCAATCCGGGTTCTTCAGGAAAAACTCGGGGATGTTGGTAACATCGGACTGGATCAGGATCTTTGAACTGCCCGAAGCAACCGCAAAGGACGTGTGCCCCGGCGTATGGCCCGGCGTCGCAATCGAGGTGATGCCGGGGGCGACCTCGTTGCCCCACTCATACTTCGTTACTTTGGGCTCGATGCCGTCGTAGACCTTCTTCACGTTGGCAAAATAGTTCTTCATCATCACGTTGGGCTGAGCCTTGGCGGCGTTGTCCTCGCTCATCCAGAATTCCCAATCCTTCGCCGGCACCATGATCTCGGCATTCGGAAACGCCATCGATCCGTCGGCGGCGCGAATGCCGTTTGTATGGTCGGGATGCAGGTGCGACATCAGCACGATATCGATGCTTTTGGGATCGACACCTGCAGCAGCGAGATTTTGCAAGGTGCGACCGACTGCGCCTTTGCTCGGTTCAAAATTGGCAACGCCGTTGCCGCAATCGATCAGCACGAGCTTGGAGCCGGTGTTGACGAGCTGCGGGTTGTACGGCACCGTCACCATGCCCTTGGGCATATAGGCGGCGTCGGCGGCCACGAGCGCCTCGTCCTTGGAAACGTTGGTCACGAACTTGTCGGGCATCGGGAAGGTGCGCGCTCCATCATTGATCGAAGTGCATTCGTAGTCGCCCACCTTGTAGCGATAGAAGCCCGGCGCCTGGCTACCGGCCGCAGGCACGGCGGCCCTTGCGGACGGCAATCCCAGCGGTGACAGCGCGGCCGCAGCGCCCGTGGCTGCCGCGCCCGCAAGGAGTTGACGGCGGTTCAGATCGATCATGGCGTTTCTCCCCTAATCTTCACCTTTTCCGGTGTTATTTCGGCGGCGAATGTTCTCCCTCGCGCAAGCGAACGCAAGCCCTTTCGCCGCCCTCCTGGCTTGCTGCTTCATCCACCCTTGTTGGGATTGATCAGGAATTTCTCGCCAGTCGCGCGCTTGGCGTAGATGGCGAGATTGGCGAGATCGAGCGCCTCGGGCAGCGACACCACCCTGGTGTAGTGGCTGGCAAAGGTGGTCTTGAGCTCATTGACCACGCGCTCGCGCAGCTTCTGGCTGTCAGCCCGACCGATCTTCATCAAGAATGGGAACAACAGCCAGCCGCCGACGCCCCAGGCCATGCCGAACGTCCTGACCAGTTCGACCGGTCGCGGATCGAGGCTGCCGTAGATGTAAACCTGCTTGTGAACGTTAGATCCGTAGCGGCTGTAGTCCTTGGCGTTTTTGTTGATCGCCGTTTCCATGCAGGTGAGAATTTGCCCCGCAAGCTTGCCACCACCGATCGCGTCAAAGGCAATCGTCGCGCCGGTTTCGACCAAAGCATTGGTCAAATCGTCCACGAAGGCCGGCGAGGTCGAATCCACCACATGCTTGGCGCCGATCTTGCGCAGCAGATCGGTCTGCTCCCTGCTGCGCACGATATTGACGAGGGGAATGCCGTCCTTGAGGCAGATCTTGTTGAGCATCTGCCCGAGATTGGAGGCGGCTGCCGTATGCACCAGCGCCTTGTGCCCTTCGCGCCGCATGGTTTCGGTCATGCCGAGCGAGGTCAAGGGATTGACGAACCAGGAGGCACCTTCGGCCGCGCTCGTGCCTGCCGGCAGCGGCATGCATTCGCTGACCCTGATGCAGCGATATTGCGCGTACATCGCGCCGCCGATCATGGAGACCGTTTTGCCCATCAATGCCTTCGCGGCCTCTGATGAACCGGTCCTGATCACGACGCCGGCACCCTCATTGCCAACCGGCATGGATTGATCGAGCCGGCCGGCCATCGCCCTCATGCCGGCCTCCGGCACTTTTGCGGTAACGATGGGATTTTCCTTTGAACCGGACACTTTCACCGTCGAGAGGTCAGCAGCGCCGGTCAGAAGACCCAGATCGGACGGGTTGATCGGCGTCGCCTCGACGCGAACAACGACTTCATCCGGTCCGGGCTCGGGCGTCGGCACACTCAACAGAGATATTTCAAGCTCGCCGCTCGACTTGATCAGCGAACGCAATTGCAACCCGGTTTTGCCATCGCTCATCACTCCCTCCCTTTCTCTCTTTTGTGGTTCAGCTCCTGAAGGCTTTCAGCGCCGATCTCCCAGCATATTTCGCCTGCTTGCCCAGTTCCTGCTCGATCCGCAGCAGTTGGTTATATTTTGCCGTGCGGTCGGATCGCGCAAGCGATCCCGTCTTGATCTGGCCGCAGTTGGTCGCGACCGCAAGATCGGCGATGGTGGAATCCTCGGTCTCGCCCGAGCGATGCGACATGACCGCTGTGTAGCCAGCCTTATAGGCCAACTCGATCGCTGCGAGCGTCTCGGTAAGGGTGCCAATCTGGTTGACCTTGATCAGGATCGAGTTGGCGCGACCGTTCTTGATGCCGTCGGCAAGCCGTTTCACATTGGTAACGAAGAGATCATCGCCGACCAGTTGGCACTTGCCGCCGATCAGGTCGGTGAGTTCCTTCCAGCCATCCATGTCGTCTTCCGCCATGCCGTCTTCGATCGAGACGATCGGATAGCGCGCGACAAGGTCGGCGAGGTATTTCGCCTGCTCGGAGCGCGAGCGAGTCTTGTTCTCGCCGCCGTAGACGTAGTTGCCGTCCTTGAAGAACTCGGTTGCGGCGCAGTCGAGCGCCAGCATCACGTCGCCTCCTGCCTTGTAGCCGGCCTTACCGATCGCGCTCATGACGAATTCGAGCGCCGCATCCGCAGATGGCAGGTTCGGCGCGAAGCCGCCCTCGTCTCCCACATTGGTGTTGTGACCGGCCTTCTTCAATTCGCCGCGCAGCGTGTGAAAGATTTCCGAGCCGCAGCGCAGCGCTTCGGCGAAGGTCTTGGCGCCGACCGGCATAATCATGAATTCCTGGAAGTCGATCGGGTTGTCGGCATGCACGCCGCCATTGACGATGTTCATCATCGGTACCGGCAGCGTCCGCGCCGAGGTGCCGCCGACGTAGCGGTAGAGCGGCATGTCGTAGGACTGCGCCGCGGCCTTGGCACAGGCGAGCGAGACGCCGAGGATCGCATTGGCCCCGAGCCTGCTTTTGTTCGGTGTGCCGTCGAGATCGATCATGGTCTGGTCGATCAGGACCTGATCCTCGGCCGAACGGTCGCTGAGCGCCTCGAAGAGCTCGCCGTTGACGGCCTCCACGGCCTTGCGCACGCCCTTGCCGAGATAGCGCGACTTATCCCCGTCTCGGAGCTCGACGGCCTCATGCGCTCCGGTAGAAGCCCCCGACGGTACGGCGGCGCGCCCGATCGAACCATCTTCCAGGATGACGTCGACCTCGACGGTGGGATTGCCGCGGCTGTCCAGGATTTCCCGGCCGATAATGTCGACGATGGCTGTCATGAGGAGCTTCCCTGATTGCGATTGCTTGATTGCGGGCGTCTTACACGGCGCGCAAGCAAATGTGAACGCTCGATCCGCGCCCGCGCCTGACGAAGAGGGTACGCAAGACTATGCTTGCTCCTGTCGGGGGTCACTGCCGATCCTTTTCGAGAAAGGTAACGCAATGAATCGCCGCCGGTTTCTCACGTCGACTGCGTCCGCAATCCTGCTCACGCCAGGCCTTGCGCGGAAAACTTTCGCGCAGGAGAGCCCGTTACGCGCAAAATATTTTCCGATTGCGGCCGGTATCGGCTTGCACGACGTCGCGCCCGCCGCAGACGGCACGATTTGGTTCACTTGCCAGGGCCGCGGGGCGTTGGGGATGCTAAATCCCCGCGACGGCTCGTTTAAAACCATCGATCTCGGCAAGGGTGCTGCGCCCCACGGCGTCACAATCGGACCTGATGGCGCACCGTGGATCACCGAAGGCGGGCAGAATGCGATCGCGCGCGTCGATCCCGCCGATCACAAGGTGGCGCTGTTTCCGCTGCCGAAGCAGTATGCTTATGCGAATTTGAATACGGGTGTCTTCGACAAGGCGGGCACCTATTGGTTCACCGGCCAATCCGGCATCTATGGCCGGCTCGAACCGAAGTCCGGCGGCATGACCGTGTTCAAGGCTCCGAAAGGCGTCGGGCCGTATGGCATCACGGCAACGCCCAAGGGCGATGTCTGGTACGCCTCGCTCGCGGGAAACTACATCGCAAAAATTGATCCTTCGACCGGGAATGCAACGATCGTCCAGCCGCCGACACCTGATCAAGGGGCGCGGCGGGTGTGGTCGGACTCCAGGAGCCGAATCTGGGTCAGCGAGTGGAACAGCGGCAACGTGTCGGTGCACGATCCGGCCAATGGCTCCTGGAAAACCTGGAAGCTGCCGGGCGATGGTCCAACCACCTATGCGGTCTATGTCGACGGCGATGACAAGGTCTGGCTCTCTGATTTCTCGGCGAACGCGATTTTACGCTTCGATCCGCTGAGCGAGAGATTCACCGCATTTGCGAGCGACAAGCCCCACGCCAATGTCAGGCAGCTAAACGGGCGGCCCGGCGAGGTCTGGGGCTGCGAATCCGGCAACGACCGGCTGGTCGTGATCCAGGCAGCCGCGCCTGCTTAGGAGTTCTCGCAAGGCTCGCGCACAATGTCAGCGTCCTCGATGGCGTCGCAAACGCCAGCCCGCCGCCTGCCACAGACGCTGGTCCCTGCCCATCCCTGATCGACACGGGCGGTTGACGACGGCACGTTCTTGCGTCCATGTCTGCCATCGACAGGACAAGACGATGGCTCGAAAACCCCTCCAGCTCGGCCGCGCGGTCGAATGGCCGGCGACACCGGACGCAGCACAGATCGACCGCGTGCCCAATCCGCAAAAAGGCACCGATTATCTCGTACGCTTCACGGTGCCGGAGTTCACCTCGATCTGCCCGGTGACGGGACAACCGGATTTTGCGCATCTCGTGATCGACTATGCGCCGGGCCAATGGCTTCTGGAGTCAAAGTCTCTCAAGCTCTATGTCGCAAGCTTCCGCAATCATGGCGCATTTCATGAAGACTGCACGGTCATGATCGGCAAAAGGATTTTTGCGGAGATCAAGCCGAAATGGCTCAGGATCGGCGGCTATTGGTATCCGCGCGGCGGCATTCCGATCGACGTGTTCTGGCAGGGCGGCAAGCTGCCGAAGGGCTTGTGGGTTCCCGATCAGGGTGTCGCGCCCTATCGCGGACGGGGTTAGGCAAAAACATCACGCTTCCACATCCGGATTTGCCGGGGCATCCGCCGGCAGCCGCTGCCGCAACAGCCGCGCGCAGGCAAACCCCAAGGCGACCATCGCGCTCGCGGCGATCAGCAAGGTCGGCACCTTGCCGACATGCGCAAGGCCAAAGCCGTAAGCGATCGGCCCGATGGTCTGGCCCATGAAGAAGAAGAACGAATGCAACGACAGCGCAGTCGCGCGTGCTTCCACGGAAAGTTCACTGGCAAAGACCTGCAGGCAGCCGTGGATCATGTAAAAGCCCCAGCCCATCAGAAGGAGGATCAAGAACTGGATCTTCCACCCCGGACCGAACGCAATGGCGGCGAGTTGCAAGGCCACCAGACTTGCGCCGACAGTCATCATTCCCCTGACGCCGAGCCTGGGCAGAAACCGCGAGACGGTGAACGTATAAAACAAACCGCCGATCGCGAACCCGGCGATCACGATGCCCGCAACCGATAGCGATGTTTCGCCGAGTTCGAACAGGAAGGCGGCGATAAACGGAAACAGTCCAAGCACGCAGCAGCCTTCGACGAACACGGCCGAGTAGCAAATGCGCGCGTTGGGATTGGTGAAGATCGTGCGGTAGCCGGCCTTGAGAGCAGAGAAACTCATCCCGGGTGGCGGGCTGAGCGCAGCGCTGCGGAAGCCCGCACCAACGGCGATCGCGGCAACGACGACAAGCGCGCCGAGCACGGCCAGCACGCCGCGCCAGCCGAGGAAATCGCCGATCAGGCCGGAGGCCGACGCGCCAAGCAGGTTGCCCGTCATCGAGCCCGCCAGCGTTCGTCCGATCGCGATCTGACGCTTCTCGGAGCCGACGAGATCGCTGGTGAGGCCCAGCGCGACCGGAAAGATGCCGCCGGAACCAATACCGGCGAGGATGCGCGTCGCGAACAGCAGGGGAAAGGAGGACGACAGCGCGCCGAGGATATTGGCAAAACCCAGCAACACCAGGCAGGCGATCATCAGCCGCGCCTTGCCGAACAGGTCGGCTGCCGCCCCGACCAGCGGCTGCACGATTGCGAAGGTGAAGGCGAAGCCGGAAGCAAATCCTGCGGCGGTTGCAATAGTCACGCCGAACTCGTCGGCGACATGCGGCAGCACCGGATCGAGTGCGCGCACCGACAGGCTGGCCGAGAAGGTTGCAAGCGCAATGACGTTGAGCGCCGGCGGAAGGCGTTGATCGAGCGGCGGCCTCAGGCCGGTTTGAAGCATCGCTCAGGTCTTGCTTTTGGCGACCGCGTCGAATGCCATCAATGTCCGCACCAAACTCTCGAACTCGCTGAGCGGCACCATGTTCGGACCATCGGACGGCGCGTGATCAGGATCGGGATGGGTTTCGATGAACATGCCGGCCACGCCGACCGCGACCGCGGCGCGCGCCAGCACGGAAACAAACTCGCGTTCGCCGCCCGATGATGTGCCCTTGCCGCCGGGCTGTTGCACCGAATGGGTGGCATCGAAAATCACGGGCGCGCCGGTGGTGCGCGCCAAAATCGGCAGCGCGCGCATGTCTGAAACCAGCGTGTTGTAGCCGAACGATGCGCCGCGCTCAGTCACCAGCACGTTCCGATTGCCGCTGCCGGTGATCTTGGAGACCACATTCGCCATGTCCCAGGGCGCCAGAAACTGCCCCTTCTTGACGTTCACGACCATCCCCGTTGCAGCCGCCGCGAGCAAGAGATCGGTCTGCCGGCACAGGAACGCCGGAATCTGCAACACGTCCACGGCCTGCGCCACATCGGCGCATTGTGCGGCCTCATGGACATCGGTCAGCACGGGCAATCTCAGGGTCTCGCGAATTTCCGCAAAAATCGGCAGAGATTGCTTCAGGCCGATGCCGCGCGCTCCCGCGGCACTGGTGCGATTGGCCTTGTCGAAGGAGGTCTTGTAGACGAGCCCGATTTTCAAACGGACGGCGATCTCCTTCAGCGCACCCGCCACTTCCAGCGCGTGCGCCCGGCTTTCGAGCTGGCAAGGCCCGGCGATGATCGAAACCGGCAGGTTGTTGCCGAATTTGACCGGGCCAACGTTAACGATCGGCGCAGCAAAGGTCGTGGCGTTCAAGAAACCATCCTTTCCGGCGCGACGCCGTGCTCACTTCACCGAAGAAAATGAGGTAGGCGCGAGGAACTGGTTGACGATGTTGCCGACGATTTGTCCATCCGCCTCGGTTTTCGCGCGCGCCTCGATCCATGCCGGATCGGCCATGAAGGCCGTCCACTTCTTCTCGCGCTCCGCCAGCGAGTCCCAGGCCAGAAAATAGGTGAGCTCCTGGTTGGATTCGCCGACGAGCGTGGTGAAGAAACCGGCCTGCTTGATGCCGTGCTTTTCCCACAGCTTCAACGTGATGGTGTCAAAGCGCTTCAGAAGCGCCGGCAGCCGGCCCGGCAGGCAACGATAGACGCGCATTTCGTAGATCATCGAGACACTCCCTTGTGCTTTTGTTCTTGCGGTCGCGGGGGCGTGTTGTCGCAACAAACCGGGCGTTCGTCAAAGGCAGGCTGACCGTATTCGCCTACACCAGCCGGCTCTGCACCACCGCTGCCTGAATGAAGGACGCAAACAATGGATGCGGCTCAAACGGCCGCGACTTCAATTCGGGATGGAATTGCACCCCGATAAACCAGGGGTGGTCCTCGTATTCCACGATTTCAGGCAGCACCCCGTCGGGCGACTGGCCGGAAAATTTCAGCCCGTGCTGCTCCAGACGGTCCTTGTAGCTGGTGTTGACCTCATAGCGGTGACGGTGGCGTTCGGAAATTTCGGTCGCACCGCCATAGACCTGCGACACCCGGCTGCCGCGCTTGAGGATCGCCGGATAGGCGCCGAGCCGCATCGTGCCGCCGAGATCGCCATTCCGCGAACGTTTCTCCAGCTCATTGCCGCGCAGCCATTCCGTCATCAGGCCGACTAGCGGTTCCGGTGTCGGGCCGAATTCGGTGGAGTTGGCCTGCTCGATGCCGACGAGATTGCGCGCGGCCTCGATCACGGCCATTTGCATTCCGAAGCAGATGCCGAAATAGGGCACGTCGCGCTCGCGCGCGAACTGCGCGGCCCTGATCTTTCCTTCCGCACCGCGCTGGCCGAAGCCGCCTGGCACCAGGATGCCGTTGACGTGCTCGAGGAACGGCGCGGGATCCTCGTTCTCGAACACCTCGCTCTCGATCCAGTCGAGATTAACCTTCA
>Ga0310912_10000581_pt1 | contig 18515 bp, 14 predicted proteins | sample GREbulkMGOX080_FD_203443 | JGI IMG/M metagenome (GOLD analysis project Ga0310912, IMG submission 203443) | Lab enrichment of tropical soil microbial communities from Luquillo Experimental Forest, Puerto Rico - GRE.bulkMG.OX080 | ecosystem: Environmental > Terrestrial > Soil > Tropical forest >...
TGTTCCGTACCCATAGCTGTACGGCCGGTACGTTCCATAGCCATAGCGATACGGATTGTTGTACGCGCCGTAGCCGTAATAGCCACGCCGATACGCGCGGCGTTCCGCCCTACGATGAACGCCCGCAACGCTCATTGGAGTGAGCGGACGACCAATCACCGCTGAAGCGGTGTCAGTGGACAACGATACGTTTCCCTCGGGCGAGAAGCGAAGTGAGAATGGAGTTGCAAATAAGATGCAAGCGAAGAGCGCACTCGCTCCGACTGTCACAAGTTTTGACATCGCGACCTCCTAAACACCTCCCCGTGAAATATAAGGTCATGCACTTATGCCTTGCGTCCATTGGACGGTGGTCCAACCAGAGGAACGCGGAATGGATCACTACTCTGGTAACGGCTTGGACCTTGTGGACCATGGTCCAATTCAAACAGGCGCAGGACTGCAACACGCTACGGTTGCCGTGATTGGGCGAACCTCAATGGGGGCGGTCCGTTCGTGGCTTCTGGCAGCGGCGCGTGGCGTCTTCAACCTCGATTGGATCAGCTTGTCTTGAATTCGTGGATTCAGGACCTGTGCTGCAAAGAGCCACGCCTGGCTAGCGCACGGGAAAGCGGCATGAGAAGGATCAATCCCGCCGCGATTTCTTTTGTAGCTGTCGTGGCTAGGCCTCTCGAAAAAGATCACTTGATTTAGATCAAAAAAATCAAGCGCATGTTTGGTTAAAATATGCCGAGTACCTATCGATCTCAATGTACCTATCGATCTCAATGCGTCCCTCGCGATTGAAGCTTTGTCAGCGTCGGCTTAGGTCAGTAACTGAAACGCAGTGTTGGAGCATGTTCCGTGGTAGCCAAGCGTAAAGCATTGATCGACGCGGACGAGCTTCCTCCTGACGTGCAACTAAGCAAATAATTGCACGGTGAACCCTATGAGAGTTGGATTCATTGCGTCCGTTTTGCTGTTACTAATTCTTGAGGCTGCTTCCGCAGTTCAAGCGCAGACGACAGTAGATGTTGCGAAAATTACGTGCCGACAATTCTTGCTTGGCCACGTTGGCGGTAGCACAAGGTCGGTCGCAAATTGGTTGAGCGGTTACTATAATGGCAAGCGTGGCAATACGGTGATTGAGGTTGGGTCCATGCAAAAGAATGTGCGTGATTTGGAGCGCTACTGTCGAAAGAATCACGAAATGCCGGTCATGGACGCTGCTAAGAACACGCTCGGCGCTGAGAAGTAGTGCCACCTCGCGCGAATGTGACCGAACTCTTCACCGTGGTGCGCCAGATCGGCGAAACGATATCGCGACACGATATCAAGTGGAGAGGATCGAGTAATGCGATCGGGGAAACATGTTTCGCCATTGTGTGGCGGCAGCGCCGATAGGTTTTTTCCCTTGGGCGCCGGTATTTGCACAGTTCCGTTCCTGATGTGGCTATGCGTTTTTGCCGCTGATGCTCAAGAAAAAGCGCCACCAGTCGGCACCGTCTATGCCGAGCGGCGACAAGTTGCGCAAACGCGCGATTATGTCGGGCGCGTCAACGCCATTGATCGAGTTGAGGTCCAAGCCAGAGTGAAAGGCTATCTTGAGGCTGTTCTCTTCAAGGAGGGCGACCCGGTCAAGATAGGCGATCACCTATATCACATCGAGAAAGGCGAATACCAAGCAGCAGTGGAGCAGGCCCAAGGTGCCTTGGAGCAGAGCAAGGCCAAAAAGGCTCTGACCACAATTCAACTGCAACGCGCTGAAGACCTGCTCGCCAAAAGTGCGGGCACGGCGGTTGCGCGCGATCAGGCCCTTGCTGAGGACCAGCGGGCCGCAGGGGATATCATGTCTGATCAAGCAAGACTGGATAATGCACACCGCAATTTGGGCTACACAGATATCGTATCTCCCATCGCAGGGAAAATCAGCAAAACGAATGTTACGTCAGGAAACGTCGTCGGTCCTGAAAGCGGCAACCTCACGCTCATCGTCAGCCAGGATCCGACATATGTAACGTTCCCCGTGAGCCAGCGTGAATTTTTGACTTTGCGCGTCAATCCCAAGGATCTCAAAGTAAAAATCCGTTTTGCCGATGGCACGACATATAACCAAGTTGGGACAATCAACTTCGTCGATGTGTCGGTAGATCGCGCGACCGATACGGTCTTGGTGCGCGCCACGATGCCGAATCCGGACGGCAAATTGATCGACGGTGAACTGGTCACTGTCGTGCTTGAGACCGAACAGCCGCAGGAAAAAGTGATGGTCCCACAGGCCGCGCTCATCGCGGACCAGGAAGGCACTTATGTATTCGTGGTCGAAGACGGTAAAGCAGCCGTCAGGCGCATCAAACCAGGCGGCGAAATTGGACCGGATGTTATCGTCAATGACGGCCTTAAGGGCGGCGAACAAGTCATCGTCGAAGGGCTGCAGAGCATTCGCCCTGGGCAGCCGGTCCGGGCCGCTCCAATGCCGGCAAGCCTAAAGAGCGGTTGACTCATGCTGTCGGCCGTCTTCGTTGATCGTCCGCGGCTCGCGATCGTCATCGCCATCGTGACGACGATCGCTGGCCTGTTGGCGCTCTACGCCCTGCCGCTTGCCCAATACCCGGATATTGTGCCGCCACAGGTGTCAGTGACCACGACTTATCCCGGCGCCAATTCCGCCGTCGTGGAATCGACCGTCGCTCAAGTCATCGAGGCGCAAGTCGTCGGCGTCGACAAGATGATTTACATGAAAAGCACGAGCGGCGATGACGGTAGCTACGCACTCACCGCTTCGTTCGAATTGGGTACCGATCCGGATATCAACACCGTCAACGTCAATAATCGCGTCCAGGTGGCGCTGGCCAACCTACCGCCGGAAGTGCAGCGCCAAGGCATCATCGTCAAGAAGAAGTCATCTGCCCTGCTCGGCGTTATTGCGCTCTATTCGCCGAAGCAAACGCATGACCCGCTGTTCCTCTCCAATTACGTTACCATCAATCTGCTTGATCAAATCAAAAGTACGCCCGGTGTCGGTGACGCGTCATTGTGGGGTCCACAGGACTATGCGATGCGCGCCTGGGTGCGCACCGACCGGCTGACCGGACTCGGGCTCACCACTGGCGACATTATCAACGCAATCCAGACACAAAACATCCAGGCTGCTGTCGGCCGTATTGGCGCTCGCCCGATTTCCAATGATCAGCAGCTACAGCTCAATCTTGAGACAAAAGGCCGCCTCAACACGGTCGCGGATTTCGAGAACATCGTGATCCGGACCAATCCCGATGGTTCGGTGCTCCGGCTTAGCGATGTTGCCCGAGTGGAATTGGGCGCGGCGAATCTCGATCGCTCCACGCGTTTCAACGGCGGTCCTGCCGCGGCAATCGCGATTTACCAATCTCCGGGAGCGAACGCGCTCAAAACACTCAAAGCGGTTAAGGATCGCATCGAGGAAGCGGAGAAGAGGTTTCCCGAAGACCTAGCCTGGAAAGTCACATACGACCCGACGCTGTTTGTCACCGACACGATTCACGAGGTGCAAAAGACGCTGTTCGAAGCGTTCATTCTGGTGGTTATCGTCGTTTTTCTGTTTCTAGGCAGTGTGCGTGCGACTTTGATACCGACCTTTGCCGTGCCGGTCAGCCTGATTGGAGCGTTCGTCGCCCTCCTCGCCGTCGGTTATTCTGGCAATACGGTATCCCTGCTGGCCGTGGTCCTGGCGATCGGCATCGTGGTCGACGATGCCATCGTTGTTGTCGAAAACGTCGAACGCGTGATGGAAGAACACCCCGAGCTTACGCCCGGCGAGGCGACCAAGCAGGCGATGAGCGAAATCACCGCGCCGATCATCGCCATTTCGCTGGTACTGTTGTCGGTTTTCGTTCCGGTGGCGTTTATTCCCGGCATATCTGGCGTACTGTTCCGACAATTCGCGGTGACGGTCGCCGTCGCTATGTTCCTCTCCGCGATCAACGCGCTGACGCTATCGCCTGCGTTGTGCGCCATCCTGCTACGGCCGCAGCACGGCCCGCGCCGCGGTGTCATGGGCTATGTGATGCGCAGCATCGATCACGTGCGCGATGCCTATGGCGCGACCGTAGCGCACATCGTTCGGTTCTCCGTGATTGGCATTGCGATGGTCGCCGTTGCGATGCTTGGAATTGTTGGACTGGGAAAATTGACGCCGACCGGATTCTTGCCGGAAGACGACCAAGGTGCGCTGTTTGTCGTCACGCAGCTGCCCGGCGGCTCTTCTGCGGCGCGAACAACCGACGTTGTGCAGCGAGCCGAGTCAATTTTGCGGGATGAGAAAGAGGTTGAAGATATTACGTCTGTGGTCGGTTTGAATTACATTGATAATTATTCGCAGTCCAACGCGGCTTTTATGGTCGTGACGCTAAAGCCGTTCGAGGAGCGGAAAGGGCGCGATCACAGCGTTGCGGCGGTCATTGAGCGCCTTGGTCAAAAATTTGGTCAGATCGAAAATGCTAAAGTACAGCCGCTCGCCCCGCCACCAATTATCGGTCTGGGCACCGGCGGGGGCTTTACCTACGTGTTGGAGGACCTGCGCGGCGGTGATCCAAAGGCGATGGCACAGGCATTGCGTGGTCTAATCGTCGCGGCAAACCAGGATCCGCAGCTTACCAGGGTGTTCAGCACATTCTCTGCGACCAATCCCTCGATCTATCTCGATATCGATCGGGACAAAGCCCAGATCATCGGTGTGCCTCTGAACGCCGTCTTTCAGGCCCTGCAGGCCTCGCTCGGTGGTTACTTCGTCAACAATATGAATCTATTTGGCCGCACCTGGCAGGTCCAAGTGCAGGCAGAAGCTGTCGATCGAACAAAAATCGATGACATCTATCGTATCAATGTGCGCAGCAACGAAGGAAAGATGATCCCGCTGCGAAGCCTGGTCGAACTCCGCGTCGTTGTCGGTCCGCCGGCTTTGATACGGTACAACAATCTGCGCGCCGCTACCGTTCAGGGGAGCCCGGCACCCGGCATCTCCTCGGGCCAGGGTTTGACTGCGATGGAAAACGTCGCCGCCAAGACACTGCCACAAGGCTTTGCCGGTGAATGGACCGATACTGCGTTCCAGGAAAAACGCGCCGAGGGAAAAGCCCCGATCATCCTTGGCTTTGCGCTCTTGTTCGCCTACTTGTTCCTTGTGGCCCTATACGAAAGCTGGACCATACCGGTGCCAGTATTGTTGTCGGTGTCGATCGGAATTTTGGGTTCGTTTCTGGGAATTCTTCTTGGTGGCCTGACACTGAATCTCTACGCGCAGATTGGCATGATCGTGTTGATCGGACTCGCTGCCAAGAACGGAATTCTCATAGTCGAGTTTGCCAAGGAACAGCGTGAGAAAGGGGTTCCGCTTTTGGAAGCAGCTGCCGAAGGTTCACGATTGCGCTTCCGGCCGGTGATGATGACCTCGTTTGCTTTCATCCTGGGCCTTTACCCCCTGGTGGTCGCATCCGGCGCATCGCAACTCGCCCGCCGCGACGTTGGCACCCCTGTTTTTGGCGGCATGATCCTCGCCTCGTTCATCGGAATTTTTGCGATACCGCCACTCTATGTGATGTTTCAGTCAATTCGGGAAAAACTCAGGCCCGCAGCCCGGCCTAAAAAAACTTCCACCCCGACCGATAAACCAAAATCGGCGCCAGCAGAGTGAACGAAACGCTTCGTCAACGCCGCGCGCCGTCGGTTTGAGAACCGGCTGAATCTAGAAGACGCTTTGCGTCAGCTAGAGCTTGCTCACATGCGCTTTGATCTCCTACGGCGTCAGCTTGGAGCGCCAGTGCCACGTCAACCTTAACTGCATTGAATTCTTCCTGCGATGTCTGGCCAAGCTCGACCTGAGCAGCGCCGATTGAACTCGGCGTCGGCTGACGATGTGTTCTGGCCGCCGTGCTCTCAGGTAGCCCCGGCTTGAGCTCTTGCGTGATGAATGCCTCGATCAGGTCCCGTTCGGGTGATTTCCGACAAACATGGACCAGCATAACCGCTGGCATTGCTGCAGCGAGCGCCGCGGCGCATGCCGACATTGATCGTTGAATGTTCATAGTTTTGATACGCTTTGATCGAAGTCAAAAACAGCTTTGGGCCTAGGAAGGGCGATTAATATGTGAACGCGACCGCCAGTATCCAATTAACGTTGGCAAAAATGCAAATAACGACACGACGGCGGCCAACACAAGCAATGCAAATCCCATTTGAAGGGCTACGAAACTAAGCGAGTCTTTACTAACAAACCAACTTGCAACAATGCCGCCTGCATTCAGGACTAACTCGGCGGGCCAAATGAGCCAATCGACCATGACAGCCTCCGCCCTCAATTTATTGTAGCGGGCCGAATTAACAAGCTGGAATTAGCCGGGGTGACCTTGACCGCCGCTGATGCGCATTGTGGTTGCAGAGGCCGGTACCTCCGGAACATCGGAATTTCCTCTATCGCGGCTTCAATCGCATTTATGCCGGGCTGGAAAATCTTTACGTCGCATTGGTCGGACGTATGGTCCGGGTTAGCCCGCTGATGGTGCTAGTCGCGCTTGTAGTTAGCGGACTTGGCTTATGGGGCATCAGTCGACTGCCGACGGCGTTCATCCCCAATGAAGATCAGGGCTATGTGTTGGTTGGAGTTCAACTCCCTGACGGTGCTTTGTTGGAACGGACCGTCTCCACTCTACTGTTGGCATCAAAAATTGCCGAGGACACGCCTGAGGTCGATCAGGTTATTGCTATTGCCGGTGCTTCGATCCTTGACGATAGCAGCACGCTCGCCAATGCCGGGCTAGCCTACGTCGTATTCAAGGATTGGAGCGCGCGTAGAAAGGTTAAACGCACGGTCACATCAACGGCCACGATCACGCGCTAATCCTCCAACTCCTTCTTTATCAACTTGAATGAAGTGTCGAACGTGAGGTCATAATTGCGCCCGTCGTTGCATCTGACGTCATCGACGTCGAACTCATTGTCGTCTATGTCGAACTCCATCTCGCCGCCCGAGCAGCCTTGTTCGGCAATGGCCGCCACGAGCTTCGTCCTCTCCTCATCTGTGACGGGGCGCTCCTTGGCTAGAGCGTTCGTTGCGAAAAGAGCAGTCAAAATCAGGGGCGCCAGGAGTTGCCTTTGCATGATGCCGTTTCCTTTCTTCGCGCTAAGTATGGCGCGTGTATTCTGATCCACCCTATCGTTCAGGTCCGTCGAGAACGTGGATCAAAGTCAAAAATCCAAAGGCACCTGCCGCAACTCGCATACTTGATGGGACGTTTTAGCAAGGAAATTGGCCGTTGCGGTATTAGCGCGCCCTATACCGAACGTATAATCTGGTTACCCTAAGTCGAGGATTGTCTTTTTCGAGATCCTGTAAAATCGGGGCCGCTCTCGATCCCCAAAGAGAGCGCGGCCCCGATCTCCGTCCCCGTCCCCACGGTCCCCAGAGGTCGGGGCCGTCTCATTAACATCGAGGCAATTATTGGAAATTGGCGGGAGGTCCAACCGAGCTAATCTTTGGCTTCTCTATGCTGCAAATGATGTAGCCGTTGGCGTCAGTTTTGTAGTCCGCGACCGATAAATGAAAATACGATTTCGCGGCTGCTAGGGCATCATCGAGGAGCGTATTGGAGATATATCCCCCACAGAATATTCCGAATGTGAGGAGGAAAGATTTCATGTTCATGCTTTTTCCCCGCTAAGTGACCCACGACATTTTTCCTGAATTCTACCTGATTCGTGAATGAGACCTGAATGAGGCGTTTAAATCCCGCACTGTCCGCTTTGGGTCAGAAGCAAAAACTGCGCTGAATTGGACCCTGGACCAATCGCGTCGTCATCGAACGGTGTTCCTTCAAATCGAAAGCCGACTGGAAATCCTTGAAGGAGTAAGATCATACCGAATATCAGTCTGGTTCCGTTCACCGACGAAGGTGTCCTTGTCGCGATGCGCACCGTCTTCGGGACGGAAAGTTTTAACACTGGTTTCCTAACGCACAGTCACAGTAGGCGCTGCGGATGCGGACGAGGAGGGCTAAGCATGAAGAAAAGGCTCAGCATCAAGATAGTTCGTAAGCAATGGTTGGCTTTACAGTCGCAGCTGGTTGAGCTCGACGCTGAGCTTTGCGAGGCCGATGACGTTACTACGAAACGGATGAAGGAGATCGCAACTTTGATAGTGAAAATTCGCGGTGACATTGATCACCTGTCATGGGGGTATTAGACACCGCAGCGCAAAACAATAGCATTGTTGACTGATGCCCATGCATGTGCGGAAGAAAGAAAAAATCCAAAATTTTTTTCAAACTGACGGAAAGTTAAAAAAGGTTTTTGGATCGCGGCTGAGGGACGGGATTTTCAAAAACTCTTTCCGCACTTGTCTTTCCGATTCGCCCAATGTCTGCTTCCCAGCGCGATCTCTAGCTATTTCCCACCTTCGGAATCGTTTGATGCCGTTCCATGTTGTGTAACTCTGGCCAATCAGTCCGAAACAATATCGCCTCTGGCCAATTTTATAGTTCGCCTTTCTGCGGCTTATTTCTTAAGCATTTGACGCAGGTCAAATGGAGAGGATATTCGCTGCTTCACATTAGCTCTGGAGCTGTCCGGGCAGACCTGACGACTTCCAGAAAGTCGACGACCAGCGCCTATGCCGTCGTTGTATCGCTTCATTAGAACGCGAGTTACCGGCGCCCTACTGATAGCGTTGGGCATCATCGCACTGTTGATGCCACAAGTTGCGGGCCGGTGGTCGCTTGCGATTCTCGGTGTTTTGTTGATTGCCGTAGGCATTGCTGAGACCTATGCCGCCTTTAGGTCGGCGCGTAGCGGTGAGGCAAGCTCGTACCTGGAGGGCCTTTTTGCTTCGCTTGCTGGGACCATCCTGTTGCTGAGTTCGGCTCTTGTGCTCGACGGGTTGCTGATCCTGCTGATCGTCATCCTGCTGGCGGATGGACTTGCGAAACTTTTCAAAGCTTGGCGCAAGTCCGGGTCCGACCGTTTTCCGCTAATTCTCAATGGATTTCTCGATTTCGGATGTGCGGCAACAATTTGGTATCTGAGCCGGTTTGTTGGGATCGCTTCGGCCGTTGGCATCGCCATCGGTCTTTTTATCGTGGCTGCCGGTTGGCGGATGATTTTGGCGCCGGCCACAGCTGCGCAGACCGACACGGCCGCTTTGGCCTTGGACCATCACCCTGACCCTGGGCTTCGCATGCCAGGGAACGAAATATTCGGTCAGCTGCGATCCAAGGCAGATACGGGGATGCCGTTCGCCCTCGCGGCTGATCTGTTTTGGATGTCAACGATCGTCATCGTATTCCTCGCCATCCATACCGGACGAATGCCGATATCCGATGATCTGCTCGGCGTCGTTTCGCCATTTGTGGCGACGGCGGGAGATCTGTTGATGACGCTCGTGTTCGCCATGGCGCTCATGTTGCCGGCGCGGCTCGCATGGCGGCGCGCAACGCGACCGGTTGAACGGCTGGCTTGGACACTGCGGTCGAAGGAAAAGACTGCGCCCATGAATAAGCCGGCAGAGTGGCTGATGAACCGGTGGCTCGATAAACGGTTCAGTTTCAGCTTGCGCCTGAGGCAGAGCCGGATCTCGCTGTCGGCAGGGCTCATGCTGTTGTTGCGGCTTGGTCTGCCAATCACGGCATTCTTCGTTGCGTTCAATCCGATCTGGGGCTTCAGCTGGTTTTTCAACACAGAAAGCTGGGCGACGGGCATCTATCAAAAGATGACGGAGCTGCGGGTCGACACGTGGCGTGGCGACATGATCGACGCGGTAACACGAACTTATGGAGGCGGGGATGAGTTATTTCGGGTCGAACCAGCAGGCGTTTCGGGAAATGGCGATTTCAGCTTTCTCGTCATCGGCGATCCTGGCGAGGGCGACGCCTCGCAATACTCGCTCGCCTCGCGTTACCTTAGGGTGGGACAGAACGACGATGTGAAGTTCCTCGTGGTGTCCTCAGACGTAATTTATCCGGCCGGAGCGATCGAAGATTATGAAGCCAAGTTCTATCTTCCGCTCCAAGGGTTTGCCAAACCTGTTTATGCGATCCCCGGCAATCACGACTGGTTTGACGCGCTCGAAGGATTCAACGCCAATTTCCTCGAACCCAAGGCCGCACGCGCTGCCATCGAAGCGCGGGTCGACGCCGATCTGAAATTGACGAGCACGGATGCGCGCCGCATCGACAGGATTACCGCGTATGCCGAGCGCATGCGCCGCTTGTATGCCGTCAACACAGGAAGCCAGCGGGCGCCTTTCTTTGAATTGCAGACCGACGACTTTGCATTGATAGCAATTGATACGGGCATCCTCCGCACCGTGGATGACCGACAGCGCGCGTGGATCGAACGCGCGCTTGAACGTAGCCGGGGCAAATTCACCATGGCAATCGTCGGCCATCCCCGTTTCGCAGGCGGCCACGATATTCCGCCGACTGCCGAAGGCCAGGATGTCTCCGAGTCCTCGGAAAAGTTCGCTGCGCTCTACCGCCTACTGGTGACTCACAACGTCAGCATCGCCATGGCCGGCGATACGCACGACTTTGAATATTACCGGGAAAATATCACCGGCGACGGGCCCGCGCGCGTGATGCACCACTTCGTCAATGGCGGCGGCGGAGCCTACCTCAGCATCGGCACGGCCCTCGACTTTCCCGAACAGCCTGCTGCAGCGGACTGGTCGTTCTACCCGAGGACGGACAACCTTCGCGCAAAGATGGATGCTGAGATGCCGCTATGGAAACAGCCGTTCTGGTACTGGATAAAGTGGTTTAATGCGTGGCCGTTCAGCGTTGAGACCTTTTCCGGCATCTTCGACTTCAACCGGGCACCTTTCTTCCAAAGCTTCATGGAAGTGCGAGTCGAGCGATCAAAGAAGCGCGTCGTGCTAATTCTCAACGGTGTGCATGGCCCGTTGCAGTGGCGCGATTTACAAATTGGAGGCGCAGTAATTCCGGCCAATGCAAGACTCGACGACTATGTCGAATTCCATGTTCCAATGGACGGGCATTAAATAAGCCAATATACGCTTTTGGCCTAAAGCGGACATAGCGGGCCGCGTTGAAACTATTGGGCCGTTCTACAGGGTTTTTGAGTGCCGAACTATCCAATAAGTCAGATTTTCTCCGCCCGCGACGATTTGCGCTCTAGCTGTTGGCATTTCTGGAAGCTGAAGGCTGGATCACGTGGTGGGACAGGAGCATCAAGGTCGCAGATGCTTAGCCCGCTGCTGCGGCTTCTCGAAGACCTTCTTCGTCGTCAGCCGCTCACGCTTGGACTCGCCTGCATTCACTTCAAGACATGCCCACGGAATTAACGGTGTCGATGGACCGATCTTGCGCGGCCTGATCATTAAGGTAACAATCGTAGCGGGATGCGCCCGAGTGTCGACGAGACGGGGCGCGCCTTCCTGCTTCGAGGATGTTGCGTAATGATCATCGAGTCGCCCTTAGAGTTAATTTTTCGTGATGTGTTTTACCGCCTTCGCGCTTTTGCCGGAAGTCACGACGTGGTCCTGAAGTTGGAAGGATTCAATGTCACAGGCTCGATCAAGATAAAGACTGCAATAGCGCTCGTCGCGGACCTGGAGCGACGAGGTCTTGGCAGGCCGAAAAAAACCAAAATAGTCGAATCGTCTTCTGGAAATCTCGGGCTCGCGCTCAGCTTGGTATGTGCCGTCAAAGGTTACGAATTCATCTGCGTGACGGATCCGAACGCCACTTGCGCCACCGTGAAAGGTATGCAGCTCTATGGCGCAAGGGTCGTAGTGGTCGAAGACCGCGACCCCGCCGGCGGATATCTCGGAACCAGATTGAAGAAAATCGATCAGATACTGCAATCAGAGCCGAACGCGGTCTGGCTCAATCAATATGTCAACATAGCCAACAAGAATATCCATGCCGAGCAGACGGCGAATGAGATCGCGCGCGAGTTCGACAAAGTCGACTGGGTTTTTGTGGGGACCGGTACCACTGGAACCCTCGGCGGAATCTCCGAACGGCTTCGTCATCAATTCCCGGGGATCAAAGTCGTAGCCGTCGAGCCGGTAGGCTCGGTTACTTTCGGTGGCGCGCCCGGGAAACGAAACATCCCTGGCATCGGGGCGAGCGTGAGACCGAAGCTGGCGGATTTCGCCAATCCGGACAGAGTTGTCGCAATAACGGAAGCAAAGACGGTCGAAACCTGTCTCGCTTTCGTTCGGGATTATCATTTGCTCGTCGGGGGCAGCACCGGAACGGTCCTGGCAGCCGTCCAACAACTGGCTCCGGAGTTCGCACGCGGGGACACCATAGTCGCTATATCCCCGGATCTCGGCGAAAAATATTTGGACACTGTCTACGACTCGGCCTGGGTGGAGAACGGCATTGCGGCTGAAAGTGAAACGCCACTGCAACCTTATCATCGGGAGAACAAATCGTGGCAGCCGCTCCGACATTCTACGTTGTTCCGGGCTCGACAGTAAAAAGTTTGATCGGCGACCATCGGAAGCAAGTTTTCGAGGTTGTCGAAGCGGCATACCGGCTTCACGCTTCCGGAGATACCGTAAATCCAGACAGCTACTTTCTCCGATATGCAGACAAGCCGAACGCTCGCATCATCGCGTTGCCCGCACATCTCGGCGGTACGGTACAAAAAAGCGGGATCAAGTGGATATCGAGCTTCCCGGAGAATAGGGCCAGCAACTTAGCCCGGGCATCGGCAGTTCTGATTCTCAACGATTCTAAGACCGGTTATCCTCTCGCCTGTATTGAGGCTTCACTCATCAGTGCGACACGTACCGCCGCCTCCGCCGCATTGGCAGCGGAGCATATCTCTCCCCATCTGCGCGAAGGAACCCTCGGCGTAATCGGAACCGGGGTAATCGCCCGCACGACCGTCGAGTGGCTGTTATTTCGAAATTGGAAATTTCGCAAAATTAGCTTGTACGACGTGGATCGCAAGGAGGCCGAGCGTTTCAGCGCTTGGCTTCAGGACCAGCATCATCTGCAGGCGGATATTCAATACCGTCTTGAGGACGCCTTACGTGGCGCTTCGCTGATACTTTTCGCTACTACGGCGCTCGCTCCGTATCTCACCGATGAAAAGCTGCTCGAGCACTCACCGACCATCCTGCATTTGTCGCTGCGGGATATTTGCGTGAATGTCATTCTCGCATCGCAAAACATAGTAGATGACGTGGACCACTGCCTGAAGGCGAATACGTCGCTTCATCTGTCTGAGATAGCGACCGGCGGTAGGAGCTTCGTCGCGGGTAATCTGGTCGACGTTCTGGACAAGAGAGTTGTGCCTGATCGTCACAAGCCTCGTATATTCTCACCGTTTGGGCTCGGCCTTCTCGATCTTGCGGTAGGCAATCTTGTGCTCGAGGCGGCGATATCGTCAAACGCGGCAATTGCGATAGCTGATTTCTTCAGCAATTCCGCGCGTTGGTGAAGACCATTCCCACACGGAGCAGTGAGGAGGCCCGTTACACATGTCGCGTGTATGGAGTTGCAATGAGTGGGATCAACTGGAAGAAGTCATCCTAGGCAATCCGCTGCGAGCGCGATTCCCGATGCCGGATCGAAGCACCCAATTGGCGGAATTTCCCGACCGTTCATTGGCCAAAATTCCGCGCGGCCCTTTTCCTCAACGAATAATCGAGGAAACGGAAGAGGATTTAAACGAGTTCGTCCGCGTCTTGGAGGGTCAGGGTGTCACCGTCAAACGCCCGCAGACGTGGCCGCACGAGGCCAAATTTTCGACGATCCATTGGAAATCGCAGGGCTACTACAACTATTGTCCGCGAGACGTGTTGCTGGTCATCGGGGACCAGATCATCGAAACTCCCAATGTCATCCGCAGCCGCGCCCAGGAGACGTTCAGCTATCGCACGCTGCTGATGGAGTATTTCAAGTCGGGCGCAAAATGGTACAGCGCTCCCAAGCCCATGCTTCTGGATTCGTTGTTTGAGGTCGATTTAGACAGGCCGACGCCGCGTAACGACGAGCCGGCTTTCGACGCGGCAAACGTGCTGCGTTTCGGCCGGGATTTGATCTACCTGGTCAGCGCCACGGGCAACGAATTGGGGGGGCATTGGTTGCAGACGATCTTGGGCGATCAGTTCCGGGTTCATTTCCTCAAAGATGTTTACTTCGGCAGCCATATCGACTCGACGATCGTGGCTTTGCGTCCTGGTCTGGTGCTCTGCAATCCTGCTCGGATTAACGACGATACGCTGCCAAAAATCTTGAAACAGTGGAAGGTCATCTATAGTCCGCCGATGGAGAACACGGGCAGATATGACGCCGACTACCTGTCCAAATGTATCGGTAGTGACTGGATTGATATGAACGCATTCAGCATCAATCCGAATCTGGTCGTGGTGGATCGAAACCAAACGGCTCTCATGAGGCTTCTGGAGAAGCACGGTCTCGATGTGATCCCTTTGAAATTGCGGCACTCCAAGATGTTGGGCGGTGGGCCCCATTGCGTTACCTTGGACATCCGCCGAATCGGGACGCTTGAGCGATATTTTGATTGAACACGCTTTTTTAGCCCTGCTCGGCGGGCAGGCGAATTCGACGTTCGAGAGCTGGGCTCCGAGGTCCCGGAGCCGAGGACGCATGTGAGGACGAGGTTTGGCGGCAATTTTTGCAACATCAACCTTCGCGGCTTTGCTCGTTCTGACGTTCGTGCTGTGGCGGCGGTACATTCAGGCGGGAGAGAGGGCGCCGCAGGCGGACACCTGCCCATACAGCTTGACGGATGTCTTCGGTGACCATCACCTCCTGAACGTACCGCATCAGCAAGGGGTTCGGTGGCTAGGGGAAGTCTTCAGCCGGTCCGCCGAGAAATTTCCCGATCTCACGGCTTTGCAGATTCCCAGCACAGGTGAGTCTCTGACATTTGCCGAGCTCCACGCGCGCGCGAAAAATGTGGCCGTAGCCCTTGCTCCCTTTCTCAACGGCCCGGACCAGGTGGTGGCCGTGGCCATGTCGCAGGACAACTGGCAAATCGTGGCCGCTCACCTCGGCATTCTCTATGCCGGCGGTACGGTGATGTTCCTCGACACCACGTTGCCCGACACCCTGATCACCCACATGCTCGCCGACGCACGGCCGGTCGTCATTCTCACGCGAGGGCAGGGCAAGTTCGGCGATCTGCCGACGCTCGACGTCCTGAAGCTGCCGGAGGAGATGCCACGCGCAGACCCGCCCCCTTGGTTGGACGACCCGAGGGAACGCCTTGCGACCATCTTCTACACGAGTGGAACAACCGGGATGCCCAAAGGCGTGGAATGTCCGCACGCAGGTTATGTGAACCTCGCGCTGAGCTACGCCGATTACTTCGATCTCATTCCGGGCATGGACGCGACCTCGCTCACTTCTTCACTTGGCTACGACGGCAGCATTTCCGAGATGTACAGTGCCTGGGTGTCAGGCTGCGCCGTGGTCATGCTAACCAAGGAGCAGATCCGGTCCGGGCCGGACCTCATCCCCATTCTCCGCGAAGCCGAGGTCACGGTCCTCTTCTGTCCACCGGTGCTGCTCACCACCCTCACACCGAATCCCGAGATAGATCTCCCCTATCCGCTGTGCCGCTACATCGTGCCGGCCGGCGAAGTTTTCCCCAGCGTGCTTGTCGAGCCCTGGACTCGGGGCAGACGGCAGATCATCAACACCTACGGCCCCACGGAGGCGAGCACTGACACCAGCCGCCAGAGTTTGCGGCCAGGGGAGCCCATTACTATCGGCTCTCCGATTCCCAACGTCGCCTACGTCATCCTCGAGGTCGACCAACTACGCCCGCTACCTCACGGCGAGATTGGGGAGCTCTGCATTGGCGGGGTACACGTTGCCCGCGGATATCGTAATTTGCCGAGACAAACCGCCCAGAAGTTCATCACGCACCCTCAGTTCGGCCGTCTCTACCGCACCGGCGACAAATGCAAAATTGACATTCAAACAAAGCGCGTGCACTTCCTCGGCCGAATCGACACGCAGCTCAAAGTGCGCGGGCATCGCGTCGAGGTGCAGGCCGTCGAGGACATCCTCCAGACCCAGTTCGATGAGATCGAAGCCGCCGTTTTGGACTACCAGAACGAGACGCTCGTTGCCTTTGTCGTGGCGCCTTCTGTCCGCGAAGGCCAGATTCCGGTCGTCGCTCCAGCACCAGCGGAGTGGGCTGCCCAGGTGACGGCGGCACTCGCCATGCAACTTCCAGCGCCGTCAGTCCCGACAAAGATCTTTCTTCTTGAAAAATTCGTCATGAAATCGGTTTCGGGGAAAATCGACCGGGAGTGTTTGCCAAAACTATCTCATCTACTGAGAAACGCCGAGCGGGACGTTGAGTACGCACCAGCCAGCGCACAGGACAGAGGCGAAAGGGAACTCATGCCGCTTGATGCCGACGCGGGCATGGACGCTGAGTGTGAGGAAGTGCTGGCGATCTGCAGGGCTGTGTTCGAGACACCGTTGGGTTTGGACGACGGGTTCGCTGAGACCGGTGCGCACTCGATCCTCATCGCGCGCTTGGCGGCGAAACTGCAAGCCGCAGGATGGGTGGTGCCGGTCCGCGCCCTCTTAAGTGACTGCAACACTGCACGAAAAGTCGCCAGTCGCCCGCGAGCGCTCCCGCACGCCTGCAAGGCTGCTCCAGCCCATGTGAAATCCGACGAGAGCGGCGCCGAGCACGAACAGGCTGGAGCAGTGGTGCTCTCGATCGGATACTTCACCACTCTGCAGATCCTATTTGCTGTGCTCCTGTATTCGCCGGGCTTCGTGCTCTTTCTCATCGCGTTGAATCTCATCGACGTCGGAACGCTCTTCACCACTGTCAGCCTTTGGGAGTTCATCATTGTCGCGTTTTTCACATACCTGCTGAGCCTCATCACCCCCTTCGCCAGCCTGCTCTGGGTAATGATGATAAAGCTCTTCATTGGCGGTGACATCTACAAGAACAATATAGGCCCGGGTGTGTACCCGAAGTGGAGCAGAATGCATCTGCGAATCTGGTGCGTCGGACGGATGGAGAACCTCGTTCTTCTAACGCTGCGTGTGATGTATCGCAGTGCTCCGCTCATGGCATTCGTATTGCGGCAGCTCGGCACGAGGGTGGGCAACAACCTTCAGTGCGCTTACGACGCTGCGCTATCCGGCCCGATGGATTTGATCACCATCGATGATGATGTCGCCATCCAGACTGGGGCCTACATTCAAACAACGAGGTGGTTGGGGCACCACCTGCACGTAGGCCCTGTTCACATCGAGAGCGGGTGTAAGATCGGGATGCGAGCCGCCATTGCCAACAATGTCACGATAGGCCGCGGCAGTTGGATAACTCCGCTCACTCCCATTCTCGCCAGCGTGGGTCCGCAAGAGATGTGGGAAGGAGCTCCCGCGCGCTTCAGCGGCCGCTGCACGGAGCTCAAGCGCACGGCAAACACCTGCCGGTACGCGTCTCCGATCTGGCTATTGGAAACTGCCAATATCCTCATGCAGATCTTCATAGCCTTTTGGCTCGTTGGACTCCCCACCGCCGCGATCTTGTGGTTCGCCAGCGGTCTGATACCCGCTGGCGACGCTAGCCTACTTGATGAATATTTCCGGGTGACGCCGCTGTTCGAGATCGTTTGGCGCATCACCGTCTACGCCTTGATCACCACTTGGGTGACCATTGTCGTGACCTCCGTGCTGGGCTGCCTGTTTATCCGCTACACGGCCGCTTTGCCGGGACTCTACCCTTCACGCGGGCTCAGCGGCGCTCTTCTCATGTACAGAATGCAGATGATGAATCGCATCCAGAGACGGTGGAACTGGACCGTCATCGGGCAGTACCTGCGAGCGCTCGCCGGCATGCGGTTCCCCCGGGTGGGTGCCTCGGAGTGTGACCTCATGTTCAACCTGGTTCCGGAACTGGCCAGTGCTGACTCCCAGGTGTTCTGGTCCCATAGCTGCTTCACGAACATGCTCGACTATGGCCCCTGGTATTTCACGCTGCGCCAACTCGACATGCCCCACAATTTCTTCAGCGGCAACAACTGCGTGGCAGAGTATGGGCAATTCCCATCGAACTTCCTCTTGGGCGTCTCAACTCCAGGCAGTGACATACAGTTCCGACGACAGATGCGGTCGCGGCTTAGCGAGCCCGTCACGGTGGCGGGAAACCCACCGGTAAGATTTGCGAGCGCGTCGTTTGAGGCAGAAAATGAAACCCACAGACGGCCGGAATTCCCCATCTTCCTGGCTCGCGTCTTCCTGTTTGACTTCTTCAGTATCAGTATTCTGCCCATTATCGAAGGGCTGATATTCACGATTCTGTACCTATGCTTGTTGCGATTAGGCACATACATGGTCGCCAACGCCGTGATTGCTTTGCTCCTCACAGAGGTCAGTCTGGTTTTGTTGTGCGTCGCGATCAAAAAATCCCTCGTCGGCAGCAAATGGGGAGCCGATGACTCGGCGCCCTTCTGGTCTTGGCGGCACTTCGCCTACTTCTTAACGCAGGACTGCTTCTTCGTCTTGTGCAGGAGCCCTCTCGGG
>Ga0310912_10000586_pt1 | contig 18318 bp, 18 predicted proteins | sample GREbulkMGOX080_FD_203443 | JGI IMG/M metagenome (GOLD analysis project Ga0310912, IMG submission 203443) | Lab enrichment of tropical soil microbial communities from Luquillo Experimental Forest, Puerto Rico - GRE.bulkMG.OX080 | ecosystem: Environmental > Terrestrial > Soil > Tropical forest >...
AAATCCGGTTTCAGACAGCGCCAGGTAAAGCAAGACCGAGACGAGACCCGTCGCCACATAAGCCGCACCGATGTTCAAAGGCACGGTGCCGGCCTCGGCATAGAGCAGCAGGATCACGCCATCGAGCAGATAGCTCGACGCGATCATTCCCTGAATCTGCCGCCGTTGCCGCGCCCGGCGCGATCGCACTTTTGCCGTCAGCTTGAGACCAACGCCATCCAGCTCAGCCGCAATCGGATTCAGAAAAGGCGTCGCAGTGCTGCCCATCGTCTGGCCATTGGTGAAACCGGTTCCAAAATCTAAGTGGGAAAGCCTTTAGGTTTGGTATCTTTCGTACCAAATCCCGCCGCCGGCCTTCGCAGCGACGGCCATTGATCGGCAATGGAAATGGGCTGCCACGAAGCACAAAAGCCCGCTCGCCGCGCATCCTGTTGAGCGTGACACGCAAAGGCTGTTCTGCGACGGGAGCCTTGCTAAGGTCGAACAGGGTGGGGCGAAGAATCGGGCGTGCTTCTCTACTATGATACCTGCTTTGGGGGTTGTCCGGCGCCGTGCCATCAGGGACGGGCGGACCCATTTCCTTTGTGCGGTAGGTCACAGAAGTTCGGGAACTATTGCGATAATTTGAAGAATCTTGCTCATGGCATCGAACCAGCCGCCAATTCATTCCGACCAACCCTGCGAGACGGCCATTGAGCGCAACGACGGTTACGGACGATGTCCTGATCGCCAGGATCGCTCAAGGCGACCGGCTTGCCATGCAGGTGCTGTACGGGCGGCACCATGTCAGGGTGTTTCGCTTCGGGCTTCGGCTCGTGCGCGATGAACAAGTCGCGGAAGACCTCATCGGCGAGGTTTTTCTCGACGTATGGCGTCAGGCGGGCAAGTTCGAAGGCCGTTCCGCCGTCTCCACCTGGCTCTTGGCGATTACGCGATTCAAGGCGCTCTCTGCGCTCAGGCGCAGGAAGGACCTTGAACTGGAGGAGGAGGCCGCCAACGCGATCGAGGATACGTCCGACGATCCGGAAGTTGCGGTCACGAAGAAGGATACGAGTGAAGCGTTGCGCGAGTGCCTGACGGGGCTTTCGCGGGAGCATCGGGAGATCGTCGACCTCGTCTACTACCACGAGAAGTCGGTGGAAGAAGTGGCCGAGATCGTCGGCATCCCGGAGAACACAGTGAAGACGCGCCTGTTCTATGCGCGCAAGAAATTGGCCGAGCTGCTGAAAGCAGCCGGCGTGGAACGAGGCTGGCCCTGATGGCATTGAGCAAAAGAAAAATGGAACAACAGGCCAGTGAGATCGAGCTGCTGCTGCCCTGGCATGCGGCCGGCACGCTGAACACGCGCGATGCGCGGCGCGTCGAGGAAGCGCTTGCCCGAGAGCCCGAGCTCGCCCGGCAGTATGCGGTGATCCGGGAAGAATATACCGAGACCATTGCGCTCAACGAAAGCCTCGGCGCTCCATCGGTTCGCGCGATGCAGAAATTGTTTGCGGCAATCGACGCCGAGCCGCAGGTCACGGTACGGCCCTCGCTGCCGCTTTCGGCACGCGTTTCCGCCTTCGTTGCCGGCCTGTCGCCGCGGACCCTGGCCTGGTCGGCAAGTCTCGGCGCGATCGCGCTGGTGTTTCAGGCCGGCGTCATCGGCGCGGTTCTGCTGAAGAACCAGAGCGTAGCCTACCAGACCGCGTCGCTCAGCATGAACGAGCCGATCACGCGCGCGCTGGGCGAACAGACGCCGCCGCGCGCATTGGTGCGGTTCGTTCCGGAGGCGCGGATTTCCGATATCACGGTCCTGCTGGACGCCTATCAGGCTTCCATCGTTGGTGGCGCCAAGGGCGGCATGTTCGAGCTGCAATTCGGGAACAAGACCATGACGAAGGAAGAGGTCGCAGACCTCATGGGCAGGCTGCAACGCGAGAAGATCGTCGGTCTTGCGGTCGCCACCCCTTAAGGCGCCACTGCCGCTCAAGTCCGGGGTTCTGGCGATGTCCGATCAAGCGAGCTTGCGGAAAGCGGTGCGGCCCGCAGCGCTGGCGCTCACCATCGCGGTGCTGCCGCTCGTCGGTGCTGCGAACTTGCCGGCGCAGGCGCAAAGTTTTGTGCGCTCGCCCAATCTCAACATTGGGCCGCGAATCCCCACGATCAACGCGACACCGCGCATCAATCCGAACGTCGCCACCGTCAGGACGATCTCGCCAAACCTGAATGTGCGGCAATCCTGCAGCTATGCCTATCGCACGAGCGATGGCCAATGCAGCGGCCAGCCGGTTTCGACGAGTGGTGGCGGCGGTACCGGCAACGGGTCGGCGGGCGCCGGCAGGTCGGGCGGTTCGCGCAACAATGTCACGGCGACGAACCCGAACCAGCGGATCACCAACGAACTCGTCGCCGAAATCGACGGCGCGCTGACCGACCGGCAGGCTGACGCCCTGGCGCGGCGGCACCGTCTGATACGGCTCGGTTCGCAGAATTTTCCACTGATCGGTGCGACCATCGGACGTTTCCGCATCGCCGACAGCCGCTCGGCGGATGCGGCCAGCCGCGATTTCGCAAGCGACGCCAGCGTGCATGCGGTGCAGCCGAATTTCCGCTATGTGTTGCAGGAGCAGCAGGCGATTCCGACCGAGGGCGATCCGGCGCAATATGCTGTCGCCAAACTGCGCCTTGCCGAGGCGCATACGCTCGCCCATGGCACCAATATCCGGGTCGCCGTCATTGATTCCGGAATCGACGCGAGCCATCCGGAGCTTTCCAATTCGGTCGTCGAAAGTTTTGACGCGCTCGGCAGCAGCGAGGGGGCGCATGTCCATGGCACCGGCATTGCCGGGGCGATTGCAGCGCATGCGCGACTGATCGGGTCTGCGCCGGCCGCACAGATCCTGGCCATCCGCGCCTTCGGCAAGGCATCGACTGGGGCGGAAAGCAATACCTACGTCGTTCTGAAGGGATTGGATTACGCAGCCGCGCACCAGGCGCGGATCATCAACATGAGCTTTGCAGGCCCCAAGGACACACTGATCGAGCGCGGCATTGCCGCACTGGCCGCGAAAGGCATCGTCATGATTGCCGCGGCCGGCAATGCCGGAGCGAAGTCGCCGCCGCTTTATCCGGCTGCCACATTGCCATTGCCGCGCCCGGCGTCGACATCTTCCTGCCCGCGCCGGACCAAAAATACCAGATGATTTCGGGCACCTCATTTTCCGCCGCTTATGTCAGCGGCCTTGCCGCTCTTATGCTGGAACGCGATCCGGCCCTGAAAGCTGACGAGTTGCGTGCAATCCTGACCCGGACGGCGCGCGACCTTGGCTCACCGGGTCGTGATGATCTCTTCGGTGCCGGTGAAGCCGATGCGTTTGCGGCGACGGAGGCCGCAGCGAGTGTCGCCATGCCGCCGCCGGTCGCCAAGGAACCGGCAAAAGCGGATGAAAACAGGACGGAAGGCACCGAAATGCCGGCAGTTCAGCCGCCAAATCCGCCGGTTGCCGCCGTGGTTTCGGACAAATCGACCTCGACCGAACCCACCAAGCCTGCCGCGCAATAAGCTTGCGCGTTCAACAAATCGTTTCTCGGAGATTAAAAAAATAGCGTCACAGCGTTGAACGTTGGATAGCCCCTCCGCGACCAAAATCGTGTGGGAGCGGAAATCCCTCCCCACAGCTATATTCGGCGCGAGCGCCCATCCACCCCAAGCGCCCATATGGCTTTGACCCGTCCGGTTGTCCCCCCGGACGGGTCTTTCATTTTGGCGCTCTCTTTAGCGGGCGAAAGCGTCTGCAAAGCTCCCGAGTCGCTCGGTACGGCGCGAACGCGCTGGACAACGAAAAAACTTTTCCACAACATAATCCTGTCACGTCTAGTTGATTCGCTGTCGTTGCGTCTGCGTCCGTTCATTCCACACGGGCTGGTTCATGACACATCGTCTAGACGTGGCTGGTGGCCACGAACTCGTTGCGCGCTGGTGCGCGCTTGCCGAACAGCGGCTGCAACATCTCACCGAGATGTTCGAGAGCGGCCGTTGGCGGCGCTATTACAGCGAGGTGGCATTCCTTGAAAATATCAGGGAAGCGAAGCTGGCAGTCGAAACCTGGCGCGGCCTGTCGACGCCGGCCTCGATTGAAGGTCGCTCCTCGGTTCCGCTCTCCTTGCCGGCCCCGCCGCGGGCGCCGCGGCGCGAGCGGATCGCGCCGGATCCGGTAGCGCTCGCTCCCGCGCCTCCTCAACCAGCGGCTGCCAGCGCTGAATTGGTATCTCACGGGGACGTGCCGTCCGAAGAGCCGGCCATCGACATGCTGGCGCTGGAGCGCGCGCTGGCATTTCCGCCGACACGGCTGGACGTGGTGACGATCGAGCAGCGATATCCGCTGTTGCGCAATTCCCTTTAAGGGATTACCGCCGCATCGCGTTGGTGCCGATCACCACTTGCGCGTAGCGTTGGGCGCCCTCGGCCGACAGGTCCGTGGTGATTGCGCTGTTGTGATCGAGCCCGACCACCGCGCCACGGGGCGTTTCCGAAATCATGTTGTTGTTGACGACCGCGGTGCCCGCGCCCGCAACCACGGACACGCCGATGCCGGCAAACGCGTTGCGGATCACATTGCCGGTGATGGCGACGTCGCGTAGATATTTGCCCCAGCCCGCAACAATGCCGAAGGCGGGAGCATTCTCGATCACATTGCCCGTCACCGAAGTGTCCGCTTCGACATAGATGCCAATGCCGCCGTCGTCGTCGGGCGCAGTGCCGATCGGGCGCTTCGCAAGCAGGTTGCGGATGATGTTGCCGGAAACGACCGCGATGCGACCGCCCTCGTTGAAATTGCAGACGGACACCCCGAGCGCCGCGCCGTCCACGGTATTGCCCGATATCACCGCGCCCTCGAACGAAAATTCCGAGTAGAGCGCGACCTCGCGGACGTCGCTGACGCTGTTGTTGGTGATCTGGATGTTGGAAGCGGAATTGCCGCGCACGGCCGAATAGTCGCAATTCCTGATGCGGTTGCCGCGCACGATCACATTGCCCGCGCGAAACGCGTTGATGGCGTTGCCATATTGCCCGGAGCCGCCGGGACCCGCCTTGATGTCCTCGATGCGATTGTCAGCGACCAGCGTGCCGTCGTCGCCGATCGCGGTCCGCAGGATTTCGATGCCGTTGTCGTTGGTGCCAAAAATGCCGTTGCGCGCCACGATCAGGCCCTGCGCATCGAACGAGACGATCGCCGTCACGGCTGTGTTGGTGATGATATTGCCGCCGACCTCGCCGGAGATCTGTTCGAGCCAGATGCCGGCGCCGCCGCTGTTTGCGATCTCGCAGTCGGCGATGCGCAGGTCGCGTCCGCCAACACAGTGGATCAGGCCGCGCCGGGCCGGGAGGGGAATGCTGCCGCCCTCGAGCGTGATGCCGCTGATCCCGATGTGGTCGGCGCCTTCGCACACCAGCAGCGATGTGCCGCCGGTGAATTGAAGTTTGGTCGCGCCGCGCACGCCGACGAGTTGGATGCCGTGCTGAAGGTGCAGAGAGCCGGTGCGGTAGACGCCCGGCGGCAGTGCCAGCGGGTTTTGTGAGCGCGCCGCCTCGTCGATCGCGTGCTGCAGCGCACGGGTCTGGTCGTCCGTGCTGCCGGGCTGCACGCCATATTGTGTCGCGTCGCGCCCCAGCGCCGATGTCAGCGGCGCAGCACGTGCAGGATCCGTCGCAGCAAGGGCGCCGGCCATGCCGGCCGCGGAAGCCCCGAGAATATGGCGGCGATTGAGGTCCATGAACCGCTTGCTCTTTTTTCGAAGGCGCTCGAGCCCTATGAATTACCGCAGAAATGCGGGCGCGAGCGGCGGGCGCAGGCGATTGTTGGGGGGTAGGGTTAATGGTTCGGCATGATATGGCACGCCGCGGCGTCCTTGCCGGTCCGTTGCGCCGTGGCTGAGGGCGTGCATCATGGGGTCCATGAGGCATCGAGGTCAGGCTGCATCGATTGTCCGGCGCACGCTGTTCGAGGGCGCCGCGATAGGCATTAGTTCGTTCGCGGCTCATCCGGAGTCGGATGCCTGCGGTGATGTAGAACGGCAGAATCGGAATGTCGTGGTGCTGCCCTTTAGTGGCGTCTTCGCCAAGCACGACGCGCCCGGCCGGCATGTGGTGGGCACGCCCAGCCATGCAGTCTTCATCGCATCAGATACACCTTACCGCGTCGCCTTTCCGGGCGCTGTCGGCGATCGGGCAATCATCCTCCGGTTCGACGATGCACTGCTGCCCGAAGAGGTTGATCGGCGGCGGTGCGGTGATGCGTTGGGATCGCAGGGCCTCTTGACGGTCGAGGCCATGATGCGCCGCGATCTGCTTCGGCGCCGCCTGACCGACACGACTGCAGAGCGGCTCGAGATCGAGACGCTCGGCCTCGAACTCTTGAGCCTGTGTCTGCTCGTGCTGCGCCATAAGCACATGCCGAATCGGGCCGCCGCGCGCCAGCGGCGGCTGCGTGCGGTCGAGCGCGTGAAGGAGGCGGTAGCGGTGGCGCCCGCCGAGGCGTGGAGCGTCGCCAGGCTGGCGGCGGTTGCCAACCTTTCACCCTTTCATCTGTGCCACGTTTTCCGCGAATTGGTCGGCGCCTCGATCCATGAGTACGTGCTGCGCGAGCGGCTGGCGCAGGCGCTCAACGCGGTGCTCGACAGCGGCGACGATCTCACCGGGATCGCGCTTGAGGCGGGTTTTGCCAGCCACAGTCACTTCACGGCCCGGTTCAGGAACTTCTTCGGTTGCACTCCATCCGCGCTGCGACAAAAGAAAGGCGTCGGACAAATCAGCCAACTCCGCAAGATCGTGACAGCCCGCACGAGTGACCGAGACTAGCCTTGCTTGAGGCAGTCAGATTGGACGGCGACTCGCCGGACATTCGGGTCACGAGGCACAGAATGGACATCGCTACCTTTCATGCGCGCCGGCGCTTTGCCGAAGTTAAATCCGGGCGGATCGCCTATGTCGAGGACGGGGAGGGACCGCCGGCGCTCTTCGTGCACGGCGTGCCTCTTAACGGCTATCACTGGCGCCATGTCATCGACCGGGTGCGGCACCGGAGGCGCTGCATCGCAATCGACTTGATGGGCCTCGGCTACTCCGAGATCGCACCCGCGCAGGACGTCTCCTTCACCGCGCAGGCGCGCATGCTCGCCGAGGTGCTTGATGCGCTCGACATCGAACGGGTCGATCTGGTCGGTAACGACAGCGGAGGCGCGATTGCGCAGATATTCGCAGCGCATAATCCGGACCGGTTGAACTCATTCGTGCTGACCAATTGCGACGTGCACGACGGCTGGCCGCCGCCTCAGGTCCTGCCGCTGATGAAGCACGCGCGCGCCGGCACGATTGCGTCGATCTTCCAGCCGATGATCGAGCGGCCCGACCTCGCGCGCCAGCGCTTTGCCGGAGGCGAGTCCGTGCCGCTGTTCCGCAGCTATGCAGACCCGGGCGTGCTGACTGACGAGGTGATTCGGCTGTATCTGCAGCCTCTGTTTTCCTCGCCACGGCGGATCGATGCCTTCCAGCGCTACTGGCTTGGTTTCGACAATGTGCACACCGTCGCCATCCATGACGCTCTGAAAGCGCTGCAGGTGCCGACGTTGATCGTGTGGGGCCTGCAGGACTTCTTCTTCGACAAGAAGTGGGCCTACTGGCTGCGCGACACCATCCCCGGAGCACGCGAGGTGATCGAGGTCGATGACGCCCGGCTGTTCTTCCCGGAAGACAGGCCGGATAGCCTCACAGAGCCGATGCTGCGGTTCTGGAACGAGCTGTCGAAGGCGCAGGGCTGATCTGTCAGCGCAACATCCCGGCGATCTGTTCTGCGCCAAGAGCCGGCGTGAGGTGGCCGGCGGCGACCTCGGCCTCGGTCTTCTTGACCCGCGCGCGGGTCGAGGTATCCGCGCGCAGCCGCGCCAGCACGCGCTGCTCCAGCATCGACCACATCCACTTCACCTGCTGCTGGCGCCGCCGCGCGGCAAAATCGCCGGAGGCCGTCATCGCGTTGCGATGATCGACGATCTTCTGCCAGAGTCCCGCAATTCCTGCACCGGTCAACGCCGAATAGGTGACGACCGGCGGCTGCCAGTGCTCCGAGCGAGGCTGCAGGATATGCAGCGCGCTGCGATAATCGGCGGCGGCAAGATTGGCGCGCTTGATGTTGTCGCCATCGGCCTTGTTGATCGCGATCATGTCGGCAAGCTCGACCAGCCCCTTCTTGATGCCCTGCAACTCGTCGCCGGCACCCGGCAGCATCAGCGCGAGGAAGAAGTCGGTCATGTCGCTGACCGCGGTCTCGGATTGTCCGATGCCGACGGTCTCGACCAGGATCACGTCGAAGCCGGCGGCCTCGCAGAGCAGCATCGCCTCGCGCGTCTTCGCCGCGACGCCGCCGAGGGTGCCCGAGGAGGGCGAGGGGCGGATGTAGGCGGAATCTGACGCCGCCAGCCGCGCCATCCGCGTCTTGTCGCCGAGGATCGAGCCGCCGGTGCGTGCCGAGGTCGGATCGACCGCCAGCACGGCGACCTTGTGGCCGCCTTCGATCAAAAAACTGCCGAGTGCATCGATGGTGGTGGATTTGCCGACGCCGGGCGAGCCCGTGATGCCGACGCGGATCGCCTTTCCGGTTGCGGGCAACAGCGTCTGCACCAGCTCACGGGCCGCAGCCTGATGATCGCTGCGCCTGCTCTCGATCAGCGTGATCGCTCGCGCCAGGCCTGCGCGATCGCCGGCGCGCAGCGTTTTGGCCAATGTCTTGATATCGAAGCGGGAGCTAGCTTGGGGGACCATGGCCTGCTTTACAACGGCAGGCCGGAACAGGCGAGGGGCCGGGCCAAGTATGCCGCTCCTGGACGAGCCCGATCCCGGGGTCGAACAGACGTTGCGTTATTCCGCCGCCTCGCTGTGGCCGAGCCGGGCGTTGAGCTTGTGGATCAGCTCTTCGGCGGCATCCGCGATCACGGTGCCGGGCGGAAAGATCGCTTCCGCGCCGGCCTTGTAGAGCGCGTCATAATCCTGCGGCGGCACCACGCCGCCGACGATGATCATGATGTCCTCGCGGCCGTGCTTCTTCAGCGCGGCCTTCAGTTCCGGCACGGCAGTGAGATGCGCGGCCGCAAGCGAGGAGACGCCGAGAATATGCACATCGTTCTCGACAGCCTGGCGCGCGGCTTCTTCGGCGGTCGCAAACAGCGGCCCGATATCGACGTCGAAGCCGACATCGGCGAAGGCCGAGGCGATCACCTTCTGGCCGCGGTCGTGGCCGTCCTGGCCGATCTTCGCCACCAGAATGCGCGGCCGCCGCCCCTCGGCCTCCTCGAAGGCGTCGATCAGCGCCTGCAGCTTTTCGACCTTGTCGGACATGGCGGAGGCCTCTCGCTTGTAAACGCCGGTGATGGATTTGATCTCGGCGCGGTGGCGTCCGAACACTTTTTCCATCGCATCCGAAATCTCGCCGACGGTGGCTTTGGCACGCGCCGCGTCGATCGCAAGCGCGAGCAGATTGCCGTTGCCTTCGCCGGCCGAGCGGGTCAGGGCGGCGAGCGCCTGCTCGACGTCCTGCTGGTTGCGCTCGGTGCGCAGGCGTTTCAGCTTGTCGATCTGCAGCCGGCGCACGGTCGAATTTTCGACCTTGAGGATGTCGATCGGCTTCTCGTCGGCGGGTTTGTATTTGTTGACGCCGATCACGGCCTGCTTGCCGGCATCGATCCTGGCCTGGGTCTTGGCGGACGCTTCCTCGATGCGCAGCTTGGGCAAGCCGGCCTCGATCGCCTTGGCCATGCCGCCAAGCGCCTCGACTTCCTGGATATGACCCCAGGCACGACCTGCGAGATCGCGGGTGAGGCGCTCCACATAATAGGAGCCGCCCCAGGGATCGATGATCCGGTTCGTGCCGCTTTCCTGCTGCAGGAACAGTTGCGTGTTGCGCGCGATGCGGGCGGAGAAATCCGTCGGCAGCGCGAGCGCCTCGTCGAGCGCATTGGTGTGCAGCGACTGGGTGTGGCCCTGTGTTGCCGCCATCGCCTCGATCGTCGTGCGCATCACGTTGTTGAAAACGTCCTGCGCCGTGAGCGACCAGCCCGATGTCTGGCAATGGGTGCGCAGCGACAGCGAGCGCGGGTCCTTCGGATTGAACGGTTTCAACAACTTCGCCCAGAGCAACCGCGCCGCGCGCATCTTGGCGACTTCCATGAAAAAGTTCATGCCGATCGCCCAGAAGAACGACAGCCGCGGCGCAAAGCGGTCGACATCGAGGCCGGCGGCAAGGCCGGCGCGCAAATACTCGACGCCGTCGGCAAGCGTATAGGCAAGTTCGAGGTCCTGCGTCGCGCCCGCTTCCTGCATGTGGTAGCCGGAGATCGAGATCGAGTTGAATTTCGGCATCTTCTGCGAGGAGTAGGCGAAGATGTCCGAGATGATCCGCATCGAGGGCGCCGGCGGATAGATATAGGTGTTGCGCACCATGAACTCTTTCAGAATGTCGTTCTGAATGGTGCCCGACAATTTCTCCGGCGCGACGCCCTGTTCCTCCGCGGCGACGACGAACAGTGCGAGGATCGGCAGCACGGCGCCGTTCATGGTCATCGACACGCTCATCTTGTCGAGCGGGATGCCGGCAAACAGCGTGCGCATGTCGTAGATCGAATCGATCGCGACACCGGCCATGCCGACGTCGCCGGAGACGCGCGGATGATCTGAGTCATAGCCGCGATGGGTGGCGAGATCGAAGGCGACCGAAAGCCCTTTCTGCCCGGCAGCGAGATTGCGCCGATAGAACGCGTTGGAATCCTCGGCCGTGGAGAAGCCGGCATATTGCCTGATCGTCCAGGGCTGGTTGACATACATGGTCGGGTAGGGGCCGCGCAGATATGGCGCAATCCCCGGCCAGGTCTCGAGGAAATCGACGCCGGCAAGATCGGCTTCGCCATAGGCCGGCTTGACCGGAATGCCCTCGGGCGTGAGCCAGGGTTCTGCGCTGCCTGCAAGAGGTGCGGCAGCCTCGGGCGCGAACGCGACATCAGCGAAATTAGGAATGCGGCTCATTCCCTGGTTTCCTCAAACTGGCGAACGATCTCATTCTAGCACGGCCAAAACCTATGATAAGCCGCCGGGAACCTCGTTAATCATGATCCGGATGCTGGTGGCTGACGATGGTTGCCACCTTTTCCGGCCCGTAGTTCTGCAACGTGGTCTGGCTCGGCATGTTCGCGATCCCGACCACCCAGCCGAGCCGTGATTCCGTGCCATATTGCCGCGTCGGGATCACCCGGTCCGGCCGATCGAAGGTGCCGGTCATGATCTCGATCCGCTCCCCGTCGATGCGGCGGAAGCTTAAGGGCGTGCCGCAATCCCTGCAGAAATCGCGTTCGGCAATCGTCGAGGATTTGAACGCCGCAGGCTTGCCGCGCGTCCAGGCAAAATCGCTCTTTTCGATGTCGGCAAAGGAGGCGAACGGCGCGCCGGATGCCTTCTGGCACATCCGGCAATGGCAGATGCTGATCTTGACCGGCGCGGCCGTCAGCGCGAAGCGGATGGCCCCGCATTGGCAGCCGCCGGTGAGCAAGGGTTTGTTTTCGGCGCTCATGGTTGCTCCATTTGCCTGTAAGCATCCTGCAGCGCAGCGAGCGCATCGTCGCCCGCACGGATGAAGGCACCGACGCCGGCCGTCTTCAGCGCGGCCTCCCGATCGCCCGGGCGTCCTGCCAGATAGATATGTCTGGCGCCCGCGTTCTGCAGCGCCCGCGCAGCCTCCGGACCGCGTTCGGCATAGACCTTGTCGGAGGAACAGAGGCAGACCAGGTCGGCTTTGGACGCCGTGTAGGCTCTGGCGAGCGCGGCGGGATCGGAAAATCCCTCGCTGTCGATGGCCTCGATGCCGCCGGCTTCGAAGAAGCTTTTCGCAAAGGTTGCACGCGCGGTAAAGTCGGAGTGACGCCCGAGATTGGCGAGGAAGACGGTCGGCCGCTTTCCCCTGTCGTTCAGCATTCGATCCGAACGGTCACGCAAGCGCTCGAACGGTGCGGCGAGCCGCGTGGCCGTGAGCGGCGCGAACGTGATGGCAGCATTGGTCTCGGCTGCCGGAACGACCGCCTTCACATCTTCGACAGCGACGTGCGCCTCGTGCAGGTTGGGAAATTGGCTGGCGCCGGTCAGCACATCCTTGCGCTTGGCGATATTGGCCGCGCGTGCCTTGCGCGTCGTCTCGACCTTGTCCTGGATCAGGCCCTGCTGAAGGGCCGCGAACGCGCCGCCCGACTTTTCGATGGCCTGAAACAGCGACCAGCCGGCTTCGCAGAGGTCCTTCGTCAGGCTTTCGATGCCGCCCGAACCCGCGGCGGGATCCGCTACCTTGGCGAGGTTGGATTCTTCCAAGAGGATGAGTTGCGTGTTCCGCGCCACGCGCCGCGCAAACGCATCCGGAAGTCCCAATGCCAGCGTATGCGGCAGCACGGTAACCGCATTGGCTCCGGCAAGGCCCGCGGCAAAGGTCGCCATGGTCGCGCGCAACATGTTCACGTGGGGGTCGCGCTGCGTCAGCATGCGCCATGCCGACTCCGCGGCAACGAAGAGCGGCTTCGGCGCAAGCCCGCAGGCGGCTTCCACGCGGGACCACAACAGCCTGAGCGCGCGGAATTTCGCGATTGTCAGGAACTGATCGGCATCCGCCACAAGCCGGAAGGAGATCGCCGCGCGAGCACGGTCCAGCGCGATGCCGCCGCTTTCCAGCGCGCGCAGATAGTCGACCGCAAGCGCGAGTGCAAACGCCAACTCCTGCGCTTCCGATCCGCCGGCGTCGTGCACGGGACGGCCGTCGGCGAGCACAAACGGTGCTCGAAAGCCGCGCTGCATCAGTTCGCCGATCATCTGTACGAACGGCCCGGCGAACTCGGACCACGCCTCGGGCGCGGCGCCGCGCGTCGCCATGGTGGAAAGGGGTTGATAGTTGAAGCGGATGTCGAGTGTCGCCGGATCGAGCTTCCTGGATTCGGCGAGACCGGCAAGATTGACGCCGGCATTTTGCCGGCCGAACACCGGATTGAGCGAAATCGAGATTCCGGCATCGAGGACGACGCCGTCGAACAGGCGCGCCAGCGTTTCAGGCGTCGCATCGGCCACGCCAAAGCCGCGCGCGCCGGGTCCACCCTGGAACTCGATTTCGAGACCGGTCGCGCCATTTTCGAGATCTTGGAGAAGAAAGGCGTTGGCCTTCGCCGGATCGGGGTGATCGACCCGCTGCATGATCTGCCACGGCGCGGCGGCGGCGCGCCCGGGGAGGGGGGTGGCGCCTTTCGCGCGCGTATAGATCGGCGCGATCTTGACGTTGTCATAGGTCTTGCTGACGAGCTTTTCGAACGATGCGCCCTTCAACACGCCATCGACCAGCTTGCGCCAGTCATCGTAAGTCGCGGCCGGAAACTCGGCTCCGAGCCGCAGGTCGTCGGTCACAGAGGTCATTTCGGCAGGCTACTCCCGAGGCGCAGTCTTCTGCTGTTGGGCCGCAAATTGCCACGGGTGGAGCGCCAAGCCAAACCTTGTTTTGGCGTCTCAAACCATATCCGGCAACCGTTCGATGCCTTCGGTCGACAGGCCCGCGAGCGCCTGCCGTACGCTGCGGCCGGCGATGATGCGATCGGGCGCGATTTCGACCAGCGGCACCAGCACGAAAGCGCGCTCGAACAGGTGCGGATGCGGGAGCGTCAGCTCCGGTCGCTGCAGACAGACGTCGTCATAAGCGAGCAGATCGAGGTCGAGGGTGCGCGGACCCCAGCGCGTTTCCTTTGAGCGGTCGCGGCCGAATTTCTGTTCGATCCGCTGCAGCGTGAACAGGAGCGCATGGGGATCGAGGCTGGTCTCGATCTCGATGCAGGCATTGATGAAGCGCGCCTGCTGCTCGTTGCCCCAGGGCGGCGTCGCGTAATCGGAGGAGCGCGCCACGAGTGCTGCCTGCGCCATGCCGCAGATATTCGCAATCGCCTTCCTGAACGTCGCGCGAACGTCGCCGACATTGCCGCCAAGTGCGATCAAGACATCAGCCATGCTGCGGCGGATGGCGGTTGCGCGTCAGCACCACGCCCACGTCCTCGAAGATTTCCGCGATCGGCGCGTGCGGCTTGTGGACGGTGACCTTGACGGCGCGGATGCGTGGAAAGGCCGCAAGGATTGCATCGGCAACCGCGCCGGCGGCGCGTTCCAGAAGCTTGTAATTGGCGTTCCTGAACGCTGCGGTCGCGGTCGAAACCACCTGGGAATAGGAAACAGTATCGGCGAGGCGATCGGAGCGCGAGGCGTCCGACAAGTCCGAAAACAGTTCGAGATCGATGACAAAACGCTGCCCGACCTCGGTCTCGTGCTCCATCACGCCATGGCGGGCATGGACAACAACGCCGGTGATGAAGATCGTGTCTGTCATGTCTTGGCCTCGATCGCGGATGCGACCTTGAGAGCCTGCACGGTCTCCGCGACATCATGGGTGCGGATGATGCGCGCGCCCTGCCGTGCTGCGAGCAGATGCGCGGCGACGGAGCCGCCGAGCCGCTGGTGCGGTTCCGATGGCGTGACGCTCGCAATGAAGCTCTTGCGGGAGGCGCCGACCAGCAGCGGCAGGCCGAAGCTTGCAAGCTCGCTCAGTCGCGCGAGCGCAGTCAGGCTCTGCACGGCCGTCTTGCCAAAACCGATGCCGGGATCGAGCACGATGTTGTCCTTGGGGATGCCTGCCTTGGCCGCGATGTCGAGCGAGCGCGCAAAGAAGGCGGCAATGTCGCGCATGATGTCGATGGCGGGGTCGGCCTGATCGCGGTTGTGCATCAGGATCACGGGGCAGTTGCGCGCGGCCACCAGTTCGGCCATGCCGCGGTCGCGCTGCATTCCCCAGACGTCATTGACAATGACTGCGCCGCGATCCAGCGCGAACGCCGTGACCTCCGGCTTCATGCTGTCGATGGAGACGGGAACGCCGAGCGCAACGATTTGCGCCAGCACAGGCTGCAGGCGTTCCACCTCCTGTTCGGCCGGGATCGGCTGCATCCCGCCGTAAGGGCGGGTCGATTCAGCGCCGACGTCGATGATATCGGCACCTTCGGCGATCATCCGCCGCGCTTGGGCCACCGCGCGCTCGGGTGCCAGAAATCGCCCGCCGTCCGAGAACGAATCCGGCGTGATATTCAGTACGCCCATTACGGCTGGATAGGGTTTGGTTAACAGCGCCCGCAGCACGGGATGAGCCGCCGGGATCGCCGTCGGCGAAGCGGGTCTGGACGTGGTCGCGGTCATGCGGTCGCTTTGCGCGGTCGCGGCATGGGAGTCAAGATGCCCGCAGGGGTGGCCTCGTCTTCCCGGCCAAGGGGAGTCGGCGTACCGCCGGGACGGTGTTTTTGCCCGGCTAGTAGCTGATCTTGGGTTGCAGCTTGCGCGCCTGCGCGATGAGCTGTTCGACCGACTTTTCGGACGGCAGCACGCGGACGAGCTTGCGCCTGGTATTCACCTCTCTCATGTTCTGGGCAAGGCGCGCCGGATTGCGCAGCGCGAGTTCGCGGACCGTGGTCACGCCGGCGGCACGCACCAGCCCGACCTTGGCCCTTCCCATGCCGGGGATCCGCATGTAGTCGGATACGTTGGCCCATTCCAGAAGCTGCTGCTCGCTGATACCGCTCCTGGCTGCGAGCGCTTTTCGACCCTTCACGGTGCGGGCAGCTTCGAGCAGTGCGTCGGTGGTGCGAATACCAAGCGATTTGAGCTTGGAGGAAGAGAAGGCCGTCATGCCTTCGAGCTCGGAAAGTGGATATGTCATAGCAGTCGATATTAAAAAATGTGCCTAGGCGAACTGAGAAGTCCCAGGTGTCCCCGCAATGATCGCGCTCATTTGAGCCGCTCCGATTTTGTCCTGGCCGAACCTGACAAATTCGCGCGCGCCGCTCTGAATTTTGCGGATGCCAATGCCGAGGCCCATGAGCCTGGTGCCCACCGCGATCTGCGCACGAACATTTTCGGAAGTATCCTCCCTCCGGAGGAAATCCACGCTGATGCCGACGGTTTTTTCAGCGACAACACTATCGATGCCGGCTTTTGTCGCCAGCTTCCCCACCAATTCGTCCATATTGCCCCGCCCTCGACCGGTTCTTACCGGGTCTCCCTGCCTTGAGGCGACATCTTGAGCTTCGAAGGAATGAAATACAAGCGATCACCACATTGGAAAGCGCGTTTCGCATTGCGAGTGTTGCATCAATGCAAGGGCTGCGGTGAAAAGCGTGAAAAACTGTCCCGAACGGACGGTCGATTCAGTCTTTCGACGGAGGGCGAAGCAGAGCATTCCGGCTGAGCATATGCAAAACCGCGCGTTCGAACGAGGGGCAGCCGGTTTTAATCGCCTCGCGACATGCAGTATGATGCCGCGCCGGAGACGAGTGAAAGGCGGATTGCAATGGCGACATCGGAGACGAGCGTGGCCGACACGAATGAGAAGATTTTCGTGGGCAAGGGCGAGCAGCCGGCCTGGCTGACCCTGGCGCTGGCCAATCGCCACGGGCTCGTCACCGGCGCGACCGGAACCGGTAAGACCGTCACGTTGCAGGTGATGGCGGAAGGGTTTGCCCGCGCCGGCGTGCCGGTTTTCGCCGCCGACATCAAGGGCGACTTGTCGGGCATTTCGGAAGTGGGGGAAGCCAAGGATTTCGTCGTGAAGCGGGCCGCCGAATTGGGCTTCAGCTTCCAGCCCGACCAGTTCTCCGCCGTGTTCTGGGACGTATTCGGCGAGCAAGGTCACCCGGTGCGTGCGACGGTAACCGAGATGGGGCCGCTTTTGTTGGCGCGCATGCTCGATCTCAACGACGTGCAGGAAGGTGTTCTGAACGTCGCGTTTCGTGTCGCCGACGAAAACGGGCTCGCGCTGATCGATATGAAGGATCTGCGGGCGCTTCTGGATGCGATCGTCCCGGACGCGAAGAAGGGTGCTGAGGAGGAGAATGATCCGCTGGCGCCGATCCGGAAAGCGGCGCAAGGTTTCGGCAATGTCAGCCGGGCAACGGTCGGAACCATTCAGCGTCAGCTTTTGGTGCTTGAAAACCAGGGAGGCACCAAGTTTTTCGGCGAGCCTGCGCTGTCGCTCAAGGATTTCATGCGGACCGACCGCGACGGACGCGGCATGGTCAACATTCTCGTTGCCGACAAATTGATGCAGAGCCCGCGGCTTTACGCGACGTTCCTGCTTTGGATGCTGTCGGAGCTTTTCGAAGAGCTGCCGGAGGTCGGCGATCCGCCGAAACCGAAGCTCGTCTTTTTCTTCGACGAAGCCCATCTGTTGTTCAATGATGCGCCGAAGGCGCTGATGGACAAGATCGAACAGGTGGTGCGGCTGATCCGCTCCAAGGGCGTCGGCGTCGATTTCGTGACGCAAAATCCGATCGACGTGCCGGACAGGGTGCTGGGACAGCTCGGTAACCGCGTTCAGCACGCACTGCGCGCTTTCACGCCGCGCGACCAGAAGGCGGTTCAGGCGGCTGCGCAAACGTTCCGGCCCAATCCAAAGCTTGACACCGCCAAGGCCATCATGGAACTCGGCAAGGGAGAGGCGCTGGTGTCCTTCCTGGAAGGCAATGGCATCCCGGCGATGGTCGAGCGCGTCCTGATCCGGCCGCCATCGGCGCGGATCGGACCGATCACGCCGGAAGAACGCAAGGCAATTATGGATGCCAGTCCGGTGAAGGGCAAATACGACACGGCGATTGATGCCGAATCCGCCTACGAGATCTTGCAGAAGCGCGTCGCCGGCACAGCCGCGCCTGCGGATGCTCCGGCTGGCGGCGGCGGCATCCTCGGCCATATCGGCGCGATCGTCAGCACGATTTTCGGTACCAATGTCAAGCGCGGCAGGCTGTCAACCGGCCAGTTGATCGCGCGCAATGTCACCCGCTCGGTCACCGACAAAGTGGTCGGCGGGGCGGTTGCCGATATCGGCAAGCAGGTCGGCGGTTCGATCGGTGGCTCGGTCGGCCGAGCGCTGGTGCGCGGCGCGCTCGGCGGTTTGCTGCGGCGATGACCTCTCAATTGCTGGCGTAGTTTCGCGTGACATCGCAACCATCGAATCCGTTCAGACTTCCGTCGCTGCGAGCCCCGCTCGACGTGCTGTTTCTGTTCTGCTGCGTGGTGCTTACGGCGTTCGTGCTGGGCCCCGAAATCTTTGGCAATGGAAAGAGCAAGGACTATGCGCTCTGGTTCTGGGCGGGCCAGCAGGTGCTGCACGGCGGGGACCTCTATCCCAGCGATCCCCATGATTACTTCAGTTTCCTCTATCCGCCGCTTCCGGCGGTTTTGCTCGC